>JADMIO011717995.1_pt1 | contig 39374 bp, 39 predicted proteins | sample 8958161 | NCBI WGS metagenome assembly JADMIO01 (sample SAMN16585339, study PRJNA669376) | soil metagenome | isolation source: Crop rotation soil | place: USA: Cullars Rotation, Alabama | collected 2011 | reverse complement strand
GCGGTGGTCGCGATTGTGGTGAAATTATCGTCGCCCGGACCGGCACTGTTTCGACAAACGCGCGTGGGTCTGCACGGAAAGACATTCGTGCTGTATAAATTCCGTTCCATGTATGTGGACGCCGAAGCGCGCACCGGAGCAGTTTGGGCGACGAAGGACGATCCTCGCATCACGCCTGTCGGACGTTGGCTGCGCAAGCTAAGGCTGGATGAGCTGCCGCAATTCTTTAACGTTGTCCGCGGCCAGATGTCGATGGTCGGCCCCCGGCCGGAACGGCCCGAGTTCTGCGCCATGCTGGAAGAGAAGATCCCGTTTTACCGGCAGCGCCATTGGGTCAAGCCCGGGATCACTGGCTGGGCTCAGATCAACCATAAGTACGGCGACACCATCGAAGATTCGCTGACGAAGCTTGAATACGACCTGTACTACATCAAGAATGTCGGCCCCGCACTGGACGCCTACATCATCTTCCACACCATCAAAGTGATGCTGCTTTCGCGCGGTGCGCAATAGCCGGCCGAATTATTTTCCCAGCCGGCCAAGGATTCCGGTCACGTAACCCTTGGTCTCGGGAATCTCAGGGATAGCGAACGTTTTGTCCACGCGGGTCATTCCAGCGTTGTAGGCGCTGAGCGCCAGGGCCAGATCGCCATGGTAGCGGTCGAGCAATTGCTTGAGCAGCTTTGCGCCGGCCGAGAGACTCTCCTGCGGATCGAATGGATCGCGCACATCGAGCTGCGCTTGGGTGGCAGGCATCAATTGCATGAGTCCCTCCGCGCCTTTCGGAGAAACCGCGCACGGGCGAAATGCCGATTCCTGCCGCGCGACTTCCCGCACCAATGCCGCATCAATGCTATGTTCGCGAGCGACGTTGTCGATCATTTTGCTGAGTTCCGGCTGGGCCACGGGCTCACAGGCGTAGGTCACCGGCGGCGGCACCGAGAAGGACGAACCGGGAAAGCGGGGCGGCATCGCAGGAGGCACCGGAGACTGGATGTACTTGATCTGCTGCTCGATCGACGCGCGCTGTTTCTCGAGCGACGCGGCCATCGCCGACCGCGCTCTTTGAGCCTGCTGCGCATGAACATCCTGCGACGCAGGAACGTCCTGCATGAGGAAAATCGCTAGCCACCACATTCTGCTCTATCCATCGGCAAAGTGAGGGAAAGTGTTTAACAAGTATTAGCGACGGGCTCGCGTCAGCCGGTAGATGTACGCCAGCACTTCAGCCACGGCGCGATACAGGTGCGCCGGAATCTCTTTGCCGACGTCCACGCCCTTATACAGTGCCTGCGCCAGCGGCGGATTCTCCACCAGCGGGATGTTGTTCTCCAGGGCGCGCTGGCGGATGCGCAGCGCCAGGTAATTCTTGCCCTTGGCCACCACCATCGGCGTCGCCATGGTTTCGTGGTCGTAACGCAGGGCCACAGCGTAGTGCGTCGGATTCACGATCACCGCCGTCGCCGTCGCGACGTTGTGCATCATGCGGCGGCGCGCGAGATCGCGCTGCAAGCGCCGGATCTTGCCCTTGATGAGCGGGCTGCCTTCGTTTTCCTTGGATTCCTGCTTGACCTCCTGTTTGGTCATGCGCATATCCTTCATGAATTTGCGCTTCTGCCGGACCATATCGATCAGGCCGAACACCAGGAACATCGCCGCCGCCTTCCACAGGATGTCCTTGATGGATGCGCCGACCTTGAGGAGTCCCGTGTCGAGGCTCATGAACGGCAGTTTAAGCAGCAGGTCGGCATTCTGCCGGGCGATGGACACGATCACCGCCGCAAACAGCACCAGCATGGCGGAAGCTTGCACCAGAGCCATCGGACCCTGAAACACCATGTTCTTGATCTTGGACACGGGATTGAACCGCCCGAAATCGGGCGTAAGTTTCTGGAAGCTGAAGCCGAACTTAGTGACCGCCAAGTGGACGCTGAGCGTCAACAGAACGGTGAGTCCGCCGATCACCGACAGCGGAATGAACGCGCGCTGGAGCAGCGTGGTAGCAATGCCGGGAAACGTTGCGACGTTCAGATCGGCGTGAAAAGATTCGCTGAGCGAGCTCCGCAGCATGGCTTTCATCGCGCTCATCCAGCCCGGGAACCAGGAGAACGCGATCACGATGAACACAATGAACTGGGTCGCGGCCACGAGTTCGCGCGACGTCGGAAAATTCCCTTCCTCGCGGGCTTTGTGGAGCCGCCGCGGTGACGGTTTCTCTGTCTTACTGTGCGAATCGCCTGCCATCTCTTAACCGATCAGAAGCTGACGGATCAGGCGCAGAATCGGACCCGAAGCCTGCGTCAGCACCTGCGGAAATACCAGAACCAGCCAGGCGAGCAGCGCCAGCGATACCAGCATCTTGATGGGAAACGCGAGCGTGATGAGCTGCAATTGCGAATTCAGACGCGCGAGCAGGGCCAGCGAAAGGTCCACGATCAGCAGCATCGCCAGAAGCGGGAGAACCAGCCGGAGTCCAGTGCTGAACATAACCGATCCGGTCTGCACCACCTGATTCATCATCGAGGCATTGAGCACCACCTGCCCCGGAGGATGCACGCGCAGGCTCTGTGCAAAAGCCTGCAAAACCTGGTGATCCAGGCCTGTGGCGAAGAACAGCAGCCCGGCGGACATTTGCGCGATCGCCAGTAGAACGCTCGAGTCGGCGCCGGAGGTCGGATCGATAGTCGATGCGAATGAATAGCCGGCCTGCAGGCTGATGATCTGCGCGCCCATCTGAAATATTTCGGCGAGAAACGCGACGGCGATGCCCACGCCGATGCCCAGTCCCGCTTCGGCCAGGATCCAGCCGGCCAGCGTTCCGAAGCTCATCCCGGCGGAAGGGATCGTGGGCCAGAGCGGCATGAGCGCGAGCGTGATGCTAGCCGAGAGCGCCACCCGAATGATTCCCGGACCCGCATTGATACCCGGCAGCGGCACGAACACGAATACGCCAGAGACGCGCACCAGCACGAGGAGGAACGCATAGAGCGTGCCAATCTCGAGCTTCAGGTCAGTGGCCATACTTGGCGATGTCGGTGAACACGGTGGAGGTGTAGCTCGTGAGCTTGTTGAGCATCCAGGGCATCAGCAGCACCAGTCCTCCGAGGAATGCGACCAGGCGCGGGAAAGTGCTGAAGGCGGAATCCTGGAGCGATGTTGCCACCTGGATCAGGTTCATGACGATGCCGACGCAAAAGCCGATCGCCAGCAGCGGCAAACTCAGCCAGAACGCCGCCATCAGGCATTCGCGGATCACATGAATTGCATTTTCGGGTGTCATGAAAGATTTTCGTTCCTAAACTCAGTAGAAAGACTTGACCAGCGATCCCACCACCAGATTCCAGCCGTCGACCAGCACAAACAGCAGGATCTTGAACGGGGCGGAAATCATCACCGGCGGCAGTTGGACCATGCCGATGGACAGCGTCACCGAAGCGACGACGAGATCGATCACAAGAAACGGCAGAAACAGCAGCGCGCCGATCTGGAATCCGGTTTTCAGCTCCGAGAGGATGTAGGACGGAATCAAAACGGAGAGACTCAGGTCCTCGACGTTTTTGGGCGGCGGCGCTTTGGTGATTTCGACAAACAACTTGATGTCTTTTTCCCGGGTGTAGTGCGAGAGGAATGTCTTGAGCGGCTTCGAACCGGCGTCGAATGCCTGCGCGGTGGTCATCGTGCCCTGATCCATCGGCTCCCAGGCTTTGTGATAAATATCCTCGGCCACCGGCTGCACGATAACGATAGTCAGAAACAGCGCCAGACCGATCAGCACCTGGTTCGACGGCGTCGACTGCGTTCCGAGCGCTTGCCGCAGAAAATGGAGCACCACGGTGATCCGGAGAAACGGGGTGATGCACATCACCGCCGCTGGAAGCAGCGTGAGCAGCGTAAGGGAGAGGGCAATCTCCATCGGCAGGCTCAGCGTGCTGCCGTTCGAGCCCACGCCCATTTTGGCCAGAGGAGAATTCGCCGCGGGCGCAGCCATGGCTGCGGTTCCCGCGAGCATCAATAAATACGTCGATCGGATAACTCGAATCATCAGAGGATTAACTTTCCATCGGGGCGGAGGGAAGCGTCACCGACGGTCCGCTTTCGAGAAGATTGCATCCCTGCGGCGAGAGGCCGACCAGCAGAGTCCGGTCCGCCAGACGCACCAAGTGCAACGAATGCTGCGGTGTCAGCGCCAGGCGATCGATCACTTCGAGTCGCGGCTGCCCAGGTTTAGCGGGCCGGCGAAAACTCGTGCGCGCGAATCCCTTTCGCTTCAAGATCCACAGGGAACCGCAGAGCAGCCCAAGGACCACCATCACCGCCAACAACTGTCCTGTCCATTCCATTTGTTTCTCTGGGACCGTTACTCTGGGTTAGCTGTGTGAAATCCAGCCAGTCGGACAGACAGCACGCCGCCCATTCGGATCAGCTCACCCGACCCGAATCGCACTCCGGCGACGTTGATGTCGATCTTTTCGCCTACGGGCCTCGAGAGCTTGATCAAGCTCCCGGGCGCGAGCGCCAAGATCTCTCCCACCGTCAGGCTGCACTGCCCCAATTCAGGCTGAAGGGGCAGCGGCAGCTTGCCGTAACGCGCGATCTGTTCCTGCAAGGTCACTGAATCATTCCTCGATTAGCGTCGACGATCCTACTGTTTAATGTTGAGCAGCACTTGGCTGAGCTGGTCCTGAGTAGTGATGACCTTGGCGTTGGCCTGGTAGCCGCGCTGGAAGATAATCAGGTTGGTGAATTCCTTAGCCAGATCGACGTTCGAAGATTCGAGCGATCCGCCGAGGATCTGCCCGCGGTTGCCGGTCTGCGGCAGCCCGACGGTGGGCGTCAAGGTGTTCGTTCCCAGTTGGTAGTTGTTGTTGCCGGCCGAAACCAGTGAATCGGGATTGCCGATCGCGGCGAGCGCGACCTGGGCGATCGAGACCTGCTTGCCGCTCGAGAACGTCGCCATGATGGTTCCGCCATCGCCCAAGGTGATACCGGTGAGCTGGGCGGCCAGAATGCCGTCCTGGGAACTTGCGGATGCCGCGGAGGTTTGCGAGAACTGGCTCAGCAAACTAACGCCCTGGGGGGTGTACAGGGACCAAGTCATGTCCAAATCAGCGGCACCGCTGACCAGGCCTGTGGTGGTTTTCACGGAGACGGGAGCGGCGGGTAACGGCGACGTCAGAGCGCCCGCGCTATCGAAGGTCAGACTGCCATTCGCCAAGGAGGTTTGGGTGCCCGCTGTGCCGCCTGTGAGATCGTCGCCCGGGATGGAGATGTCGTAATCCCACGCGTTCGAGCCGGTCTTAGTGAACGTGTAGGTCAGGATGTGCGTAACACCGAGCGAATCCACAACCTGGAGCGGGGTCGAAAAAGTGGCATTAGTCGCGGCGCCTGCATCCAGATTGGCGGTCAACGTCATCTTGGTGGTGGGAGTAGGAGGCTGCGAGGCCACGGCGGTGATCGAAATATCGCCGATGTTACCTGTGGTGTTGAGCACACCGTTTACGGAGGTCCAGCCCTGGACTTTCTCGCCCGTGGAGGTCACCAGAGTTCCCGTGCCATCGAACTTGAAGCTGCCTGCCCGCGTATAAAACGTGCTGCCGGCGGCATTTCGCACGACGAACAAGCCGTTTCCTTCGATCGCCGCGTCCAGAGCACCCGAAGTGGGCTGAATCGACCCCTGGGTGAACTGCTTGCTGGTACCCGAGGTCGCGACGCCCGCGCCAATCTCGGTCGAGCCGGAAGTTTGCCCCATGATGTCCTTGAACTGGATGGCGTCGGACTTGAATCCCGTGGTGTTCAAGTTCGATAGGTTGTTGCCGACCACATCCAAAGCCGTGTTATTCGCGGCCAGTCCGGAAAGCGCTGTTGAAAATGACATGTCTTAATCTCCTCTGATGATGAAAACTTAGTTGGTGGTTTTGTTGGTTCCCGTGGAGCCATCGGCCCCACTGTTCTGATTGGTGCTATCCGTCGACTGAAGTTCCTGGCGGATACCGATCAACTGCTCGAGTTGGCTGAATTGCGCGAGCTGCGTGAGAAACTGTACGGAATCCGTGGGGTTAGTCGGATCCTGATTCTTAATCTGGGCCACCAGCAGTTGGAGGAAAGTGTTTTCCGTGGCGAGGCCGTCAATGGTCGGAGCCGTGGTGGGCGTCGACGAATTGTTGGATTTCGTGCTGGGCGTGGGGCTCGACGCAGCCTGGTTGGTCATCGCCGTATGGTCGGTGACTGGATTTGAACTCTGAACCGTCATAAAACTTTCCTCCGTCCTTCCTGAATCTAAATGCCTGGCTCTATTCGCCGTGTAGCGACGCTTCCATTTCCTCGACCCACGCGGGCCGTTGCTGCTGGCGATTCTGTTGACCGCCCTGGCCACCCGATCCGTGTCCGCCCGAACCTTGTCCACCCGAACCTTGGCCATCCTGATGGGACGGCTGCTGGTCGTTTTGCGACGACGAGGAATTCGAAACGGGTCTCCAGATCTCCGCCGGCATGCCTTGATCGGACAGCCGCTGCGACAGCTCGTTCAAGTGGGTTCGCAGGTTCTGTGCCAGGCCATCGTCCGATGTACGGACCGATACTTTGACCTCTCCGCCGGATTCGACGAAGCGAACCTGAGTGGAACCGCCGTTGTTATCCGGCACCCGGACGCGAATATCGTGCGGCGTCGCGGGCGGCGTGGCGAGTGGCTCGATGACCGATTCCGTGTGAGCCGTTGGGGCCGCCTGCTGCGGCGCTTGAGATCCGGGAGTGGCAGCCGGCTCGCTCGACGCTTCAAATCGCGGCAGGATCATATTGGTTCTGGTGTCCGGACCCGCGAATTTTTCGATCGCCGGGCTGGCGTGTTTCCCGAGGTCGTCCTGATTGGGTCCGGCCTGTCCTCCCGGCTCTTTTCCCTGCACTTTTAAAGATGTCGCGCGTTGAATGATCTGCGCCGTGGCCGCGTGCTTCATGGGAATTCTGTCCGACGCCTGCGATCCGGCAATCGCGGTGGATTGCGACGGAGCAACGGCGGCTGGCTGGTCGGACTTCTCTTGGACCGTCGATTCGGCGCCTTGCTGGGCAGATGTTATTCGCGCCGCGAAAGCCATCGCCGAAGGGCTCGCTGATTTGGAATCGGTCGTATCCTGGACCCCTGATGCGGTTGGCTCGGCGGGCGACGCAGGCAACTTGAATCCGGATAGCGATTCCGGCAGATTTCTTGGGGACCGGCCCGTCTCATGAGACGACGAGTCTTCGGATCTCCGCCCTTCCGGTCGCACCGGGACGTTCATGTTCGTGGCTGGATCCGACGCGAGTGGCAAAGCTTGGGCTTGTCCGGGATCGGTCGCGGTTTGCGGCGCGGCGTCCGAGGCGACATTCTGTTTTGCCGTGGGATCCACCGCCGGCGTCGATTGCCGGCTTTTCACGGATTGCTTGAGCGTCACGGGTTGCTGGAGCTCCGGAAGCATCGGAACTGCGGAGAGCCGGGGCGATACGGCGTCCGCGGGTTGCTGCGAAGCAACCGATGCATCCTCATCCGTGACCGTCGACTTGCCATCCTGGTCCACCGGGACCTTCTCCTGCGGCTGGGCTAGTACCAACGAAAACGGCAGAATCTGTTTTTGCGGGTCGGCTGCCTGCACCGGCAACGGAACCGCCGGATTGGTATCGTCCGTGCGCGCGTCGCGTTTCTTGTCAGGCTTGCCGGAGTCGGGCTTGCCAGTTTTGCCGGAATTGTCTTTGGCCGAGGTGCGGGGTGCGGTTTGGGACGTAGCCGTCTGGCCGCCCGGAGACGCAGGACCTTCCGAATCGGTCTGCTGTGCGAGCTCGTTCTGAAAATCCGAAGGCTGGTCCGATGCTCCAGCTGCCTGGGAATCGGCCGATATCCCGGACCCTTTGGCGCCGGATGCTTTGGCGTTGGATGTCGAGACGGATGCCGGCGGAGGCACGTAGGCCGACGAGTCGAGGTTCTGCACACCTGCTGCTGTCATGAGTCGCTCCCTTTAATGCAAGTCCGCGGCCATACGCTCGGCGAGTAGGGCAGCGGTTGACAATGAACCAGTTAGCGGGAATCGCGAGGTCCACGCGGGCGGCGCAAAAGCAGGGGATTCGTCAGAGGTTGAACGAATAGCGTCGGGAAGCTGACGGAATGGACCGCAAGGGGCCGGTTAGTCATATCGCACGTTTCGCGCTTAATTCTAGGAAACTTCGAGAGAAATCTTGCGCGGCGCGGTTTGGCGCGGCACGTGCACTTGTCCTGGCACAGCCAATGGACCAGATCGCCGCAACAGCCGCCAGTGGACTCCGCTCACGCATGGAGGCGCTGGATATCCTGTCGAACAATCTCGCGAACTCCAACACCGGAGGTTTCAAGCTCGATCGCGAGTTCTACAGCTTGTATCAAGGCGAGCAGACGGCTCCAGCCAACGGCCAGCAGCCGACCACGCTGCCGGTGATCCAGAAAGCCTGGACCGATTTCCAGCAGGGGCTGCTGACGCCCACCGGCAATCCGCTGGATCTGGCGCTCCAAGGCAAAGGATTTTTCGTGGCAGAGGGCCCCAATGGTCCGCTCTACACGCGCAACGGAGCGTTCAAGCTCTCGACCAAGGGCGAGCTGACCACTCTGGATGGCTACCCGGTTCGCGGCGTCTCACCGCCGAATCAGCCGCCCAAGAAGATTCAGACCGTATCGCAGGGACCGATTACGATCACATCCGACGGCACGGTGCAGCAGGACGGCCAGACTCTGGGCCAGCTTCAACTGGTGGACTTCTCGAATACCAGCGCTTTGGATAAGGTCGGCAACAGCTACTATCGCCTCACCGATCCGAAGGTGAAGGTGAATCCGGCCAAGGACGCGACGGTGAACCAGGGCAAAGTGGAAAGCTCCAATGTCGCGCCGGCGGAATCGGCCGTGCGGCTGGTGGATTTAATGCGGCAATACGAAATGCTGCAAAAGGCCGTCTCGCTGTCGGCCGAGATGAATAAACAAGCCACCGATCAGGTGGCGAGAGTAGGCGGCTAAGCTTCGCCAACAAGCTTGCCAAGGAGAACTGAATGATTCGAGCACTCTATAGCGCTGCCAGCGGGATGTCGGCCCAGCAGACCAATGTCGATACCATCGCGAACAACCTGGCGAACGCCAACACCGCCGGGTTCAAGGCGCGCCGCGCGCAGTTTCAGGATCTGATGTATCAGAGCCTGGTCCAGCCGGGAGCTGCCGCGGGCGCGCAATCCGTGGTCCCCAGCGGTTTGCAATTGGGCCTGGGAACGCGCACCGCATCGAATGAGATTGTGTTCACCCAGGGCAACTTCTCGCAGACCAGCAATCCTCTGGACGTGGTGATCCAAGGCAAGGGCTTCTTCCAGATCCAGCGCCAGTCGGGCGACTTGGCCTACACTCGCGCCGGAAGTTTCCAGTTCAACAAAGATGGCAACCTCGTGACCGCGGATGGAGATCTGCTGAACCCGCAGATCACCGTGCCGGCGGACGCGCAGTCCGTCACCATCGCCACGGACGGCACGGTGACGTTCACGCAGCCTGGACAAGCCTCGGCGCAGATCGCCGGCCAGATCCAGTTGGCGAACTTTCCCAATCCCGCCGGTCTGAACAGCCTCGGGAAGAATCTTTACGCGCCCACGGACGCCTCCGGAGACGCGGTTGTCGGCAACCCGGGCGGCCAGGAAGGTCTCGGAACGCTCCTGCAGGGTTACACCGAGCAGTCCAATGTCAGCGTGGTGGATGAGTTCGTCAATCTGATCGTGAGCCAGCGCGCCTATGAAGCCAACTCCAAAGTAGTGAAGGCCGCCGACGAAATGTATCAGCAGATGAATAACGTCGCGCAGTGATGCTTCTAGAAACCATCATGGCGATTCCCTTGCTGCTGGCGGCTGTTCCAAGCGTAGTTCCTCCCGCGGTCATGCAACCCGACGGTTGTTTGCCCATCCAGGACGATCGGATTTACGCCCGGGATGTAGCGGCCGCGGTGCCTGCGTTTGCGAATATAGCCGGCGATTTCATGCTGGGTTATGCGCCCGTTCCCGGAATCCGCAGAACATTCAAGAGTGACGCACTGGCCAGGATCGCGCGCAATCAAGGCGTCGCGGCGGAAGCGCTGGAAGACCTGCCCGATATCTGCTTCGAGCGCACCATGGCGACGATCAGCTCTGACGAAATTCTGCAAGCGATGCGCGATTCCTGGGGCGCGGGAACACCCAATTCCGAAGTGCGGATGGAATTGCGATCCTTCAGTCCGCAGACTGCCCCAGAAGGAAAGCTGATGTTTCCACGCTCGGGGCTGCAACTGCCCGCTACATCCGATCCGCAAGCGGAAACCATCTGGCGCGGGTACGTCTTATACGGAAACAATCGCCGCTTCAGCGTCATCGCGCGTGCGCGGATCACAACCACATCCACGCGGGTGGTCGCCGTAGCCGACCTTCCGACCGGCGCGCCAGTTCGCGAGGATCAGGTTCAACTGGAAAGTTTTGACTCATCCGCCTTCGACGATCGTCCGGCGAGGAATCTGGATGAGGTCGTCGGATTCGTCCCCAGAACGCTGATCCGCAGCGGCGCAACGGTTCTTCGCAGCCAGCTCAGCCGGTCTCCGGAGGTCTCTAAAGGCGACATGGTGAAGGTAGAGGTCACGGCCGGCGGCGCGCACTTGCTTTTCGAGGGGCGAGCGGAAACCGATGGCATCCAAGGCAAGACCATCCTGGTGAAGAATCTGACCAGCGGAAGAGATTTCAGGGCCAAAGTTATAGGCAAAGGCAAGGTAAGCGTTCAATGAGAATTGCAGCGATCACGTTCCTGACGGTCTGCGCGACGTTCGGGGCCATGGGTGCGTCCAAGCCCAAGAAAGATCCGCCGGAATCGGCGCTCGACCAGACACTGAAGCAGATCGCCGATGCCCATGGCACGGAGCGGCTCGCCGCACAGCCGGGCTCTTTGTGGACGCCGACCTCGCTATTTTCGGATCTCACGTCCGATCTTCGCGCGCGTCGCGTGGGCGACATCGTCACGATCCTGGTGCAGGAAAAAGCTTCGGCCGTAAGCTCCGGATCGGTAAAGACGCAGCGGAATTCGAGTATTCAGGCCAGCGTTACCGCGGCGGGCGGCATCACACGCGCGACCGGACCCCTGGCGAATCTGGCCAAGGCCGGCACTAACCGAACTATAGACGGACAAGGGGCGACCACCCGTGACACAACTCTGAGTGCGACGATCTCGGCCGTGGTGACGCAGGTGCTTCCGAACGGCAGCCTGGTGATTCAAGGCACGAAGAACGTGAAGATTAACAGTGAGAACCAGGTATTGGAACTGCGCGGGCTGGTGCGTCCCGTGGACCTGGATACGACCAACACAGTCTCTTCGGACCGTGTAGCGCAGATGGATCTGCAAGTGAACGGCAAAGGAGTCGTCGGGGATTCTGTGAAGCGACCGTTCATCTTGTACCGCCTGCTTATGGACATACTGCCGTGAGATACTCTGCCCTGTTTGGACTTCTCGCGATTCTTATCGCGCCTGTAAACGCCGCCACGCGGCTGAAGGAACTGGTATCGCTCGAAGGCGTCCGCGATAACCAGCTCGTCGGATATGGCCTGGTGGTTGGCCTGAATGGAACGGGCGACCGCAAACAGACCTTCTTCTCCGCGCAGAGCCTGGCCAATCTTCTGCAGCAGATGGGCGTTTCGGTGAATCCTCTGCTCATGACCGTTCGCAACACCGCCGCCGTCATGGTGACGGCCACGCTGCCCGGATTTGCGCAGGAAGGCGTCCATATCGACGTCACCGCCGCCGCCATCGGCGACGCCGCGAATCTCCAGGGCGGCTTGCTGGTTTTGACCAGCCTGCGGGGTGTCGACGGGCAGGTGTATGCGATGGCGCAAGGAAACGTGGTCACCGGCGGATTCTCCGGTGGCAAGGCCGGGAACACCCAGACGGTAAATCATCCGACCGTCGGCCGCGTGCCCGGCGGTGCGATCGTGGAGCGCGGCGCGCCTTCGCTGACTCCCACGGGTCGCTTGAAACTCCAGCTTCGCCAGCCTGATTTCACGACGGCCGTGCGGGTCAGCGAGATCGTGAACAAGAAATTCCCCGGCGCCACTCCTTTGGCGAAGCCGGAAAATTCCGCGCTGATCTCGATTAACGTGCCGCCCGAATACACTTCGCGTGTCACTGAATTCGTCGCGGATATCGAAGCGCTGGAAGTGGACGTGGACCGTCCGGCACGCGTGGTCATCAACGAACGCACCGGCACCATCGTGATGGGCAAGCAGGTGCGCGTGTCGCCCGTCGCGATCATGCACGGCAATCTCACGGTGGAGATCCAGACCATCCTGCAGGTTTCTCAACCCCAACCGTTCGCGCAAGGGACCACGGAAGTAGTTCCGCAGACCGCGACGACCACCAGCGAAGAGAAAGCTCGCAACCTGGTCTTGAAAGAAGGCGCCACGGTGGAGCAGTTAGTGCAGGCGCTAAGCTCGATCGGATCCACGCCGCGCGATATCATCGCGATTCTGCAAAGTCTCCGCGCAGCCGGCGCGCTCGAAGCCGACGTCGAGGTGATCTGATGAGCGTTTCCCCCGTTACCGGCGCGCCGCTCGACGCTTCGAGCATCCGAAGCACGCATCAGGCGGACACTCCGGACAAGATCAAGGATGCCGCCTCGCAATTCGAGGGGCTGATGATCGGCGAGATTCTCAAGGCCGCGCACGGAGACTCGGACGAAAGCTCGTTCGGCGGAGAATCGGACCCTGCTTCCGCTTCGGCGATGGATTTCGCCAACGAGTACTTCGCGCGAGCTATGGCCGCTCAAGGCGGGCTGGGCCTGAGTAAGATGATCGCGGCCGGGCTGGAGAAGCAGGCGAGTACCCCACCCGCCGCCGCACCTGCCGCCTCTGCGGAAGCTCCCAAATAAATAACCGCGGGAAATCCGTTTGGGGCTCTCCTGTCGTAATGTCTAGGGAGAACCCCAATGAGGAGAACGCTCCGCATTCTTTTCCGCATCCTCGCACTGCTGCTGGCTTTGGCGGCGGTCGTATTCGCCGCCGAATGGACACGCGAACGCTTCAGCACCCGTGCCGCCGATTTGCGCGTCTTCGACGCCGCTGCGGTCGGGAAGCTGGATACGGATATGTGGCGGTCGTACTACGAGCGCCGGCCCGTGCGGCTGTTCCAGCAGATGATCACGCTGCTGCGCACGCAGTTCGGCATGCGGCCGCTCGAAGCCACAACCAATGCCTATCGTGCCGCGCATGCGGCGTTCGTCTTCAAGGACGGACGCAGCCGGGCCGATTATGAGAAGGCCCTTCCCGATCTCGAAGCTTACTATGCCGACATCGCCGCGCTGAGTTCGCGTCCCTTCGATTCGCATCGCGCCGCCAAACTCGAGCTCGAGTGGTGGATCGTGCATCGCGAGAATCCACCGGGGTTGCCGGACGCGTTAGCGAATCTGCAGGCCGAGATCTATGGCATCCCCGCGGAACGCTTCGCCGAGCACGCTCGATTGCGCGCCCAAGCGATGGACCTGCGGGATAGCAAAGGATCCGCGATCACCGAGGCCGATTGGCAGCGGATCGGGGAAATGCTGGCGGTGTCATGGGATTCGCTGTATCGCGCGGTGCAGAAGTAGGGGACAGGCTGCTCTGTCCCCTCCCGCAAAACTTGTGAATTCGCGCACGAGCGTGGGAGTGGACAGAGTTGCCTGTCCCCTGCTGCTATTGGCCCAGCAAATTCTTCATCTGCGTGAAGATCAGCAGCACGGCAGGACCCAGCGTGACCAGGATCACCGAAGGAAAGATCAGGAAGAACACCGGGAAGATCAGCTTCACGCCGACCTTCCGAGCTTTCTCCTGCGCTGCCTGCCGGAAACGTGTGCGCAGGTAGCGGGCATGCACTCGCAGCGCCGGTCCCAGGCTGGTGCCGAACCGGTCGGTATCGATCATCAGCGCGGCGAATTTCTGAATTTCGGAATCGCGCGTGCGGCGGGCGAAATTTCGCAGAGCCTCTTCGCGGGACGTGTTGGCCCGCAATTCGAGGTGGAGCTGGGTGAATTCGCTCGCCAGGTCGGGATAGCTGATCCGCAGGCCGTGGCTGGTATCGAGAATCGAGGCATCCAGCGCCTGGCCGGCTTCGACCGCCAGCACCATCAGGTCGAGCGCGGCCGGCAGTCCGCGCCGCAGCATAGCGGATCGGCGGAGCGCCAGTCGCGTAAGGATGCGATCTGGGATCATATACCCGAACGCCAGGCCGCAGAGTGCAGGCACCAGCGCTGCCGAAGCCTGCTGTCCGAAGGTGACCGTAGCCCATGCTCCGACCGCTGCCAGCATCATGGCGCTGGCACACTTGATCCCCAACAGCACGGAAACGGCCGATGGCCAGCGATACCCGGCCGCGGCCAGGTCGGCTCGCAATTCCGAAGTTCGCGCAGCCCAGGACGGCAGCGCATCTCCCATCATCCGGAACAGGTCCATCGCCGCGGCCTGTGCTGCGGGAAGATCGGGATGATTGAGCGCCAAAGGCGAAGGGACGTTGCCGCCGCCGCGGTTTTCCGTCCGCGAGGGCTTCAGCACGAACGCGTAACCCGCGGCGCTCACTGCCGCCAGCGTGAACAGGAAGAATGCGATCAGCAGCGTTGCGGGGGTCATAATTCGTGTCTCAGATTTTGATATCCACGATCTTGCGGATCACCAGTTGCGCCAGCACCAGGCAGGCAACGGCTCCCGCGATCAGCGTCTTGCCCCACGGATGCAAATACAGCGTCTGCATGTAGCCCGGGCTGACGATCACCATCATGAGGGCGATCACCAGCGGAAGCGCCGTCAGGATCACGCCCGTGAGTTTTCCGTGTGCGGCCAAGGCCCGCACCTCGCCTTGCAGCGAGATGGCTTCGCGCATATTCTCCGCTACGCCGCTGAGCACTTCGCCAAGTTTTCCGCCGGTGCGGGAATGCAGCACCACCGCGGAGATGAAAATGTTCACCTCGAGGACTGGCACTCTTCGAGCGAGATTTTCCAGCGCCCGTTCCCATCCCATGCCCAGATTGGCCTCCGCCGAGGCTTTCTTGAGTTCGGTAGAGATTGGCTCCGGAGAGTCGGCTGCCACCATATCCACCGCGGCCGGCAATGCGTATCCGGCACGCAGCGCGCGCGCCATGGAATCGAGCACGTCGGGAAATTTTTCGCGGAACGAACGGAATCGCTTTTCTCGGGCTCGCAAAATGTATGCGTACGGCAGGAATCCGATGCCGATCGCGCCGGCAATCGCGCCCCATAGGGGCAAGACCTTCAACAGCAGAAATCCACCCGCGGTGCCGCACAACAGCATCAGCGCGGTCACGCGGCCGACAGACCATTCGAGGTCGGCCTGGGCCATCCGGACTTTCAGAATCTCGATGAAATCGAACCGCGCGAGCAGGCTATCCCAGAAGTTCAGGCTGCTAAGCCGGTCGTCGCGGAACAGTGCGGAATTCTCCTCGTCCGGAACGGCTTCGGCTTCGCCGGTCTGCTTCACGAATCCCATCCACGCGACCGCCACAGTGATGGCGGCCAGCAGGAAGATCGCGGCGAAGAAGGCCAGAATGGACAGGATCAGCATGCGCGTCCCGTGCCTAGCGAGTTTTCGTCGACGATGCACCGCTGGATCGCAGGATCGCATCCAGAGTCACAGCCGATCGCGCACGCGTAGCATTGTCCAAAGGATTCCGCAGCGCCAGACGAATGCGCGCGCCCGAATCGGCCAGCGCCAAAATGTCTGCGTCTGCGGGATTCGCCAGCAGCGTCACGGCCGGCAAGTTTGCTCCCTGCGAGCTGGTCTCGGGTTGCGGATTCACCGACAGTACGGGAACGCCCTCAAGAATCGTGCGGAGCTCGGGCTCGCCGTTCGTGCTCTTGCGGGTGATCAGGACCTGCACGTCCACCTTTTGTCCGGGGCCAAGCTGCGCGAGCACGCCGCTGGAATCGGACACGTGTACGGAAACCGCGCGCATGCCGTCGGGCACGCCGGATGCGCCGCTGTCCTTCCCAGAGGAAGCCAGCCTTGCGGCCAGCACGGGCTCGCCCTGCGTAAGCGGCACGAGAACCGTATGCCCCGCGACTTGCTGCGTCGAATCGAACGCGCCGACGGGCGTCCCGTCAACAGGCCATGGGATGGATTGAACGTCGGTTTCAGCCAGCACCGTTCCCACCGGGATCGGTTTGGCGGCCACCACCACCATCTTTCCGCTGCCGGTGCTGCTGCTCAATTTATTCACGAACAAGCCGTAGAATACGCCGGTGGCGATGATCGCAACCACCAGGGCAATTCCCAAGAGCTTCGCTAAGTTGTTCTGTTTCATCCTGTTAACCTTTGGCTCGCAGAATCGGGCGTGGTACGTGGTGCTCCCTTATCCCTATGAATCGGCTAGGGCTAGATTCTTCGTTAGGGCACTCCTGGTCTTTCGAAGATGACCCGGTTCTACAATGGACCTATGGAAAGTTTGACCATCGCGGGCCGCGCGTTCCGGTCGCGGCTGTTTGTGGGGACCGGGAAATACCGCAGCTTTCAGGAGATGGCTCGTTGCCACGAAGCCTCGGGGGCTGAGGTCGTCACCGTGGCGGTGCGGCGCGTGAATCTCGACCGCTCGCAGGAGTCCCTGCTGGACTACATCGATACTTCGAAGCACTTTCTCCTGCCCAACACGGCTGCGTGCTACACGGCCGACGAGGCCATTCGCACGGCTCGCCTGGGACGCGAAGCGGGCATGTCGAACTGGGTGAAGCTTGAAGTGATCGGCGACGAGCAGACGCTATTTCCCGATAACGCGGGCCTGGTGGAGGCGACGCGCGTGCTCGCCAAGGAAGGTTTCGTGGTGCTGCCGTACACGAATGACGATCTGGTGAACGCGCGCCGGTTGATCGACGCTGGAGCCGCCGCGGTGATGCCTCTGGGCGCGCCGATCGGCAGCGGTCTGGGGATCCAGAACCTAACCAATCTGCGCATCATGCGCGAGATGATCCACGAAGTGCCGCTGATTGTCGACGCGGGCGTGGGCACGGCGTCCGATGCCGCGATCGCGATGGAGCTTGGCTATGACGGGGTGTTGATGAACACCGCCATTGCCGCGGCCGAGGATTCGGTGGCCATGGCGACGGCGATGAAGCTCGGCGTCGAGGCGGGGCGCTACGCGTATCTGGCTGGTCGGATGCCGAAGAAGTTGTACGCAACCGCGAGCAGTCCCATGGCGGGCATGGTGCGGTAGTCAATCGGAACTCCGCACAGGGATCAGGTGGCACACGCCTTCAACCTGTGCATCATCAGATATTCTCGCCTAGGAGCTCTTTCAGCCTCGTGTACCCCGACCGGCTGACCGCGAGTTGGGAACCATCCTGCAACACCGCCACGCGGCTATCCTTCGTGTACGGCTCGATCCGGGCGATGCGCTCCAGATTCACGATGTACGACCGATGCACCCGCGCGAAACGTGCCGGATCGAGCTGCGTCTCGATGCTCGAAATCGTCTGCTGCTTCAGGTACTGCTTCTTCTCGCTGTGCAGCGCGATGTAGTCGTCCTGCGCCTCGACGTAATCCAGCTTGCCGATCGGGATGATGTGCACCTTCGTGCCGTCTTTCACTACGATCCGCTCGAGCGCCTGCCCCGGAGGACGCGCGGCCGCAGCCAGATCCGACGCTTGCATCGCGCGCGGCTGAGGGTCGCTTAACAAGGCGCGTGCGCGCTCCAAAGCCTTCGCCAGCCTCTCGCTCGAAAACGGCTTCAGCAGATAATCCACCGCGGCCGCATCGAACGCCTTCATCGCGTACTGATCGTACGCCGTCACGAAGATCACCGCCACCGGCGGATCGATCAGTTCCAGCACCTCAAACCCGTCCAGCTTGGGCATCTGGATATCCAGAAACAGCAGGTCCGGCTTGAGCTCGCCGACAGCCTTGACGGCTTCGAATCCGTTAGCGCACTCGGCCACGATTTCGACCTCGCCGGCTTTCTCCAGGTACTCCCGCAGAATCTGGCGAGCCAGTTCTTCGTCATCCACGATAATGGCGCGTAGTTTCATGAGTTCGGTTTGTTGCACGGAAAGATCATCTCCGCGCGGAAGCGATCCTGCTCGGCAGCCAGGTTCAATCGCGCGGAATCGCCGAAGCGCGTCTGCAGCCGGCTGCGCACATTGCGAAGACCCAAGCCGTGACGCCTCGGCGAAGGAGCCTCGGGATCGAAGCTGTTCTCGACGCGCACCGCGAGCCTGCCGTTCTCCACATGACCTTCCAGGCGCACGATGCCTCCATCCACCATGGTCGCAATCCCGTGCTTGATGGCGTTCTCGATCAGCGGCTGCAGGACCAGCGGCGGAACCTGGCACTCCGAACACGCATCATCCACTTGCATCTCGACCTGCAGCCGCGCGCCAAAGCGTACCCGCTCGACCTCCAGGTAAGTGCGCGCCAGTTCGAGCTCCTCGCGCCACGAAATGCTTTCGCGCTCGCCGAGGCCCAGCGTCTTGCGCAGGAAGTCCGAGAGCAACACGCACATCTCGCGAGCCCTGCCCGGATCGGTGCTGGTCAGCGCGCTGATCGAATTCAGGCAGTTGAACAGGAAGTGCGGATTGATTTGCGACTTGAGCGCGCGCAGTTCCGCGTCGCGTGTCTGCAGCGCAGCTTCACGAGAGGCTTCCACCGCCAGCAGCGCATAGTGCAGCGCGATCGACGTCAGGTACAGCATCAGGCCGACGACGATCAACTGAGGAATCGCGGGATTCACTTGCGTGCCGAGATCCAACGCATACGCCAGGGCCCGCGCGAGCCCAATCCACAGCGAGCAAGCCAGAACGGCCGCGCCGATCTGGTTGACCAGCAATCGCCCAACACCAGCCGAACCCAACGGGAATGCGCGGCACAAATACCAGGGCGTCAGGCAGACAAACGCGTAGAACAAGCACAGCGGCACCGCCGCGGATAACGCCTGGCTCCAGGTAAGATCCGTGGGGATGCGAATTAAAGCAGCGATGGCGGCCGCCAGGATGGTCCAAAGCCCCAGATAGGCGCCCAAACTGGTGGTGTTCCGGAAGATGGGATGCATCGGGTTCGGTCGCTAATTTTTGACGATCACAGATCCGAATACAGCAGCACCCGTGATGACCAGGCGCGGGGCCTTCCCTTGTGTGCCAGGAGCCGCCGGGAAAGTTTTGTCCTCGAACGCGCCGGCCACGGCTGAGCCTCGCACGATGGTCTGCCAATGAGCCGGAACCCATAATTCGATTCCGCCGAATACGGCTTCGGCCTTGATGGCGATCTCTTCGCGATTCGTCGCGACGCCTCGCAGATCGATCTCGGCGCCTCCGAATACCGTGGTGACCTTGCCACCTAAGAAATCCTGAGTTTCCAGTCGCTGCCGCGTGCCGCTGAATACGCACTCCACGTGCAGGTAATTCGCGCCCGATGTGGAATCGGCAGATCCCGTGCCGGGCGTGCCCGGCGCGAAAAAATGGCTGGTCCCCGGCGGCGGCGGTGTAAAGGGTGAACCGGGCGAAGGAGACCCGGACGAAGGTGATCCGAACGACGAAGATCCAGGCGGAGGGGATCCCGGCGGCGGAGGTCCGGGGTTCCAGCTCTGGTCGCGCCCTTCCAGATGCTTCACGAGGATCGACAAGCCCACGGCAATCAGGATGCCGGGCCACAGATATTGCCAGATGTTGCCGTAAATGTAGCCGAGATTCCGCAGGAGGAAGACAGTCCCGATGCCGCCGATAATCAATCCGGAGGTGACCTGCGACGCGCTGTGCGTGTTGGCGATCTTCGAGATCCCGATGACGATCAGGATCACCGGCCAATACTGCCCGATGTCGTCAAAATAGAGGATCCCTGCGTTTCGGAGCAGGAAGAGAACACCCACGGTGATCACACCCAGGCCGATGATCAGCCCTCCCGTGTTCGGGCCCATGCAGGAGCTGCGCTGCGCCCAGCGCGCCTGGCGCCTTTCCATGCGGAGTCGCTGCCGCTCCATCCGCTCCCGATGTCTTTGTTCCCAGCGTTCCGTATCCATCTCGGAAAATGTCTTCCCGTAAGCGATCCTAGCAAGCCCCAGGCCACTTAACCTGCCGAATTCGGCCAATGGCGGCTGGGTATCGGCGAACGGCGGGATAGAAAGCAAAAGGCGGGAGGAATGCCTCCTCCCGCCCTGAAAACCGCCAACCGGGCCGCTCCCTATCGGGTCTGGCCGTCGTGCTTCTCTTTATAGATTTCCTTGCTGATCTTGTTCTGCTGGCGATTGATTTTGGCCTTTTCCTTATTGGTCAGGCCGCCGCCGTCTTTGCGGTCACGGCGGATTTCCTTATTCAGCTTGGACTCATTGCGTTCGATGCGCGCCGCTTCCTTCCCATTCAACTCGCCGCTCTTCACCCCATCGGCGATGCGCTGCTGCTGTTTTTCCTTGCGCTGCTTGATCCGGCCTTCCTTGGTTTCCTGACCGAAAGACGTCGTCGCGGTGCCGGCCGCCAGCGCACCGATTAACATGCCTGCGAGAATTACCCGTTTCATTTCCAGCCTCCTGTGAAGTTTGCTGCCTGCTGCTTTGTCAAATCATACATGGGATCGGAAGTTTCGCGGGACGACGTTAAAAAGTGCTCACTTTTGACCACTCTCGATACAATAAAACGATGTCTCATAAAGTTACCTTGATCCCGGGCGATGGTATCGGACCCGAGGTCGCCGCGGCCGCGCGCCGCGCCGTGGATGCAACCGGAGTACGCATCGATTGGGAAGTAGCCGAGCTGAATGCCGACCTGATTACGAAAGCGGGCGTATCTCTTCCGCCCCACGTAGTCGAAAGTCTGGAACGGACCCATGTGGGCTTAAAAGGTCCGGTGACGACGCCCGTCGGCGGCGGATACACCAGCGTGAACGTCGCTCTGCGCAAGAAGCTGGATCTGTTCGCGAACGTCCGTCCGGTGCGATCCATGCCCGGAATCGGAACGCGCTTCGATGACGTGAAGATCGACATGGTGATCTTCCGCGAAAACACGGAGGACCTGTATTCGGGCCTGGAGCACGAAGTCGTCAAGGATGTGGTCACCAGCCTGAAGGTCATCACGCGGGTGGCGTCGATCAATATCGCCGAGTACGCCTTCGCGTATGCCGAAAAAGCCGGACGCAAGAAAGTGACCGCGATCCACAAGGCCAACATCATGAAGCTGGCCGACGGCTTGTTCCTGCGCTGCTGCCGGGAAGTGGCGGCTCGGCATCCGCACATCGAATACAAAGAGCTGATTGTCGATAACGCCGCTATGCAGCTTGTGGTCCGGCCCGAAACTTTCGATATTCTGCTGCTACCGAACCTCTACGGCGATATCGTCTCGGATCTGGCGGCGGGCCTGGTCGGCGGATTGGGCATGGTCCCCGGCGCCAACATGGGCGAAAAGGACGCCGTGTTCGAAGCAGTGCACGGGTCGGCTCCGGACATCGCGGGTAAGGGAATCGCGAATCCCACGGCCATGATGCTGTCCTCGGCGCTGATGCTGTTCCACCTGAAAGAACCCGATGCGGCCGCGCGCCTGCAGAAGGCGGTGGAGAAAGTCTACGCCGCCGGGAAACACACGACGCCCGATGTCGGGGGCAAAGCGGGCACGGCCGAATTTACCGATGCCGTGATCGCGGCAATGTAGGGGCCGCTCCCTGCTGGTCGCGGTTCGGTGGCGAACGGAACCGCGCGCGAGAGCAAGCGGCCTACCCTAGCGGCGGCTGTGGACGATCAGTTCCACAAACCACGTTCGTCCGGCCTGCCGCATGCTATCGACGGCGGGATTCAGCGCCACCGGATCGGAATAATTCCGATTGAAGGAGTTTCTCAGGCCGGTGCGCACGTCGAAGTTCGACCACAACCGGTGCGAGGAGAGCGTGAAATCCGCCAGGTAGACCGGCCTCAGCGGCACGCCGGCCAACGTATCCCGTGAACTGATGTATTGCATTCCGCTGCTCACGTCGAATTTAGGCCCCACCGGAACCACAAAGTGCAGTTTGGCCAAGTGGGCCGGCGAGTTCGGCAGTCTCGTATCGTACTGCTCGTAGCTGGCCGACTGGACGGAATAGCTGCCGGTGGCTTCGAGCCACGAGGCCGGGCGGGTCTCCACAGCGACTTCGAACCCCGCGGCATGCAGTTTCCCCGCGTTTTGCGTCTGCGCCACGCCACTGGGGGTGTACACACTTACCAGGAAGTCGCTCAGCCGGTATCCGTACGCAGCGGTCTTCAGGTTCACTCTTTTGCCGATGCTTCTTTCGACATCGATCTCCAGCGTGTCCACTTTTTCCGGCCGGGCGTTCGGATTCGCCACCTGGGAAAGTCCGTCCTCGAAAAACAGGTCGAAGAGAGTAGGATTCCGGAAAGCTCGGCCGTATAGAAACTTGTACGTCCAGTTTCCGGAAGGCTTATAGATCAGCGCCGCGCGCGGCGATACGAAACTGCGCCGGTTGACGGAACCGTCGAAGCGCACTCCCAAGTTGAGCGTCCAATGAGCGGAGAGGCTGCGTTCGTCCTGAAGGAACATGGCGTACATCTTATCCCCGCTATCGATGTTCACGAACTCCATTGGCACGGGCGATACATCTGCGGAGGATTGGACCGTTCGCACGTCGAACTGCGCTTCCGTTCCCGCGGTGAGAGTGCCGACGTGCTTGACGTCGAACCGATAGGTAAGCTGCGTTCCGATCCAGTCGCTATCGGTGGCCGAGCGATTGTCTTCGACCACCAGTCCCGAATCGGCGCCGGTGCTGAGAGGAAAGTCGAACCGGCCGTGCAGACGAGCCTGGTTGTAATAGGCGCGCCAGCGCAGAGTGCCGCGGCCGACGTCGCGCGTGTAGACTGCATCCACGAAGTTCGCGGTCTCGTCGAGGTGCGTCCCCCGGTCATTGAAAACGGTTGGGCCCCAGGAAACCGGCTGGATTTTGGTGCGGGCGGAAAGCGACCCCGTGATGTTCCAGTTCCGCCAGGTGAAGTTGGAGAAGAAATGATAGCCTTTCTCCGCATCCATCCGGATAGCCTGTCCGTGGTTGGTCTCCGGCGTATCGAGCCCGGGAAAGTAAAGCGGGCTCTCGCCGCTATCGTTGAAAACCGTCCCCGAGAGCAGCAGTTTGGCGCTCTTGTGGATCGGCACGGTCCCCATGATCTGAGCCTTCTTTTGGCCGAAGCTCCCGAACTGAGTGGTGAGACTCGGGGAAGCCACCTCCTCCGGGGTCTTCGTGATGACGTTGATGGTTGCGAACTCGCCGTTACTTCCATACAGCGCCGAAGAGGGCCCGCGAATGATTTCGATCTGCTTGACCAGATGCATGTCGATCGGGAAATCATCTTTAAAAAACAGCATCGAGTCGAACACATGGTCGGCCATGTTGTGGCCGTTCACCATCACCAGAATGCGGCTCCCATAGTCCCAAGGCAGGTTGAAACCGCGGACGCCTACCGATCGATACGTCCGATTGTCATTCAGGGCGAAGCCGCGGACCGACTCGATGGCTTCGCCGAGTGTGCCGTAGCCGTATTTGTAGATATCCTCGGCGGTGATGACGGTGACGCTGGCGGGGGCATCGCGCAGAGTCTGCGAATGCAGCGCGGCGCCTTCCACGCGCACATTCAGCAGTTCCTCCAGCGATAGCGACGTCAAATCCTGCTGGGGGCCGCCGGGCGGGCTGTCAGCACACACTGGGGCGGTCAGCAAAAACAAGCAGCAGAGAAGCGACCAGCAAAAAACCAACCCACGATGGCCCATACCTGACCATCGACGAGTCTCGTAGCGGCTCTTATGGAGGTTAACTCCTACTACCTATCGGCTCTGGGACTATAGCCCCTTCTTCGCGAGAAACTTCACCAGGTCCACGCAGCGCATCGAATAACCCCACTCGTTGTCGTACCAGGAGACGACCTTCACCAGATTGCCGCCCAGCACCTTGGTCAGGTCGGAATCGACGATCGAGCTGTTGGGGTTGTGCATCATGTCGGTCGAAACCACCGGATCCGACGTGTACGCCAGGATTCCCTTAAGCGGCCCTTCGGCGGCTGCCTTCAGCGCGCCGTTGACTTCTTCCGTGGTCGTCGCCTTGCTCGTTACGGCCACCAGATCGACGACGCTCACGTTCGGAGTCGGGACGCGCATCGCGTAGCCGTCGAGCTTGCCCTTCAGTTCCGGCATCACCAGCCCGATCGCCTTGGCCGCGCCCGTGGTGGTGGGGATCATGTTGATCGCCGCCGCGCGCGCGCGTCGCAAATCCTTGTGCGGGAAATCGAGCACGTTCTGGTCGTTGGTGTAGCTGTGGATCGTGGTCATCGAGCCCTTCTCGATGCCGAATTTCTCGTGCAGCACCTTCACCACGGGAGCCAGGCAATTCGTCGTGCAAGAGGCGTTCGAGATGATGTTGTGCTTGGCGGGGTCGTAAGAAGCGTCGTTCACGCCCAGCACGATCGTGATGTCTTCATTCTTGGCGGGCGCCGAGATGACGACTTTCTTGACCGATCCGCGAATGTGCTTGGTGGCGTCCTTGGCCTCGGTAAACTTGCCGGTGGATTCGATCACCACCTGCGCGCCGAATTTGGACCAGTCGATTTCCGCCGGGTCCTTGATCGCGAAAACGTGGATCCGCTTTCCGTTCACCAGAATCCCGTCGGCGTCGGCCTTCACATCCGCATGGATGGGACCGAGGATTGAGTCGTACTTCAGCAGGTGAGCCAGGGTCTTGGTGTCGGTAAGATCGTTCGTCGCGACGATCTCCACATCCGGATTGTCAATCGCAGCCCGGAATACGTTTCTTCCAATTCGGCCAAAGCCGTTGATCCCTACTTTGGTAGCAGCCATAATTTAAATTCCAGTTTACCGGGAACATCCGGCCCCTTGCAGCTTCCTGTCATCTTCTATGATTTAGAGATGGTTCTTTCCGATGTCGATATCCGGCGGTATCTCGCCGAGGGCAAGATCAAGATCACGCCGGAGCTCCCGCCCGAACAGTTCGGAAGCTGTTCCATCGACTTCCGCCTGGGTGACGAATTCAGCGTGTTCGAGCACAGCCGTCATGCCCTGATCGATCTGCGCGTGAAGACCGCCATCCAGGATCTGATGCGGACCATCAAGGTCCAGCCCGGCGAGCCGTTTATCCTCCAGCCCCGCGAATTCGCGCTGGCGATTACCGAAGAGACCCTGGAACTGGACGACGACGTCCTGGGCAGGCTCGAAGGCCGTTCGAGCCTGGGCCGCATCGGGATCATCGTGCACGGGACCGCGGGCCTGTTCGACCCAGGCTGGCGCGGCCGCGCCACGCTCGAACTGAGCAACCTGGGAGTGATGCCGGTGGCGCTGTATCCGGGTATGCGGATCTGCTCGTTCACCTTCGAACAGCTCTCCTCCCGCGTAGCGATTCCGTATCACAAGAAAACCGGAAATAAGTACGCCGGTCAGGATCGTCCGGTGGCCAGCCGGCTGGCGAGCGAAACCAGTCGTTAGGCTTGCGGGGCCTTGACTCCCCTCAGCACGCAAAATATAATTTCTGCCCAGTACTCGCGTTAGCGAAAAAGGGGGCAGGGTGAAAAATATTTTCCGCTTTATCGTCATTTTTCTTTTCGCTTGTGCCGCAGCTTGGGCGCAGGACATTTCGACATCCCAGATTAAAGGCACGGTTCAGGATCCGACCGGCGCGGTAATCCCGGGAGCCGAAGTCCGGCTGATTCAAACCGACACGGGCTTGGTCCGTACTGCGACCTCTGAAACGGACGGCTCGTACGTGGTAACCAGTCTGCCGATTGGGCCGTATCGAATGGAAGTCACGAAAGCCGGCTTCGCCAAATACGTGCAGTCAGGTATCGTTCTGCAGGTCGCCACGAATCCCACCATTGAAGTGACTATGAAGGTCGGCGCGGTAAGCGAACAGGTCCAGGTGGAAGCGAATACTACGTTGGTCGAGACGCAGAGCAGCGGCGTCGGCGCCGTGGTGGATATGAAGCGCGTGCTGGATCTTCCGCTGATCGGACGCAATGTGCAGGATCTGATCACAACCACCGGGGCGACCACACAGGGAAGCGACGGAGGCCAGCTTTCAGCGCGCAATTATCCCGGGATCCAAGCCTTCTCAGTTGCCGGCGGACTGGCTACGGGGACCTCCTATACGCTGGACGGTTCCATGCACAATGACGTTTACACCAATTCCACTCTGCCGCTTCCGTTTCCGGATGCTTTGCAGGAGTTCAAGGTGGAGACCAGCGCCCTTCCCGCGCAGTACGGAATGCACTCTGGCGCCGCGGTGAACGCGATCACCAAGTCCGGATCGAACCAATGGCACGGCGATGCATTTGAATTTGTCAGGAATTACAAATTCAACGCGAAGCAGCGTTTCGCAACGCAGCGCGACTCGCTGAAACGCAACCAGTGGGGCGGCACTCTGGGCGGCCCGATCCGGAAGAACAAGATGTTCTTCTTCGCGGGATATCAGCAGACCGATACACGCCAAAGCCCCACCGCCACGGTGAGCTTCGTACCGACGCAGGCCATGATCAACGGCGACTTTACGACTTTCGCCGCTGCTTCGAGCGCAGGCGGATGCCAGCCCACAGCAGTCACGTTAAAGGACCCGACCAACAATAACCTTCCCTATGCGCCGCTTAACCAGATCCCGCTGAGCAAACTGTCGGCGCCCGCTCTCAAAATCGCCAAGCTACTGCCCGCGAGTACGGACGCTTGCGGCAAGACTAACTTCGGCGTCCGGCAGGTCGACGACGAGCAGTTCGGCGTCGCCAAAATGGACTACCAGTTGAGCGCCACACATTCCGTGTTCGCGCGCTATCTGGGAACCCACGACAAGCAACCGGTGCCCTATACGTTCAGCAGCAACTTGCTGACTACCGGCGCTGGCGGAAACGGCTTTGACGATTTCGACCAGTCCTTCACCATCGGCGACACTTATCTGCTCACCCCGCAGACAGTGAACTCCTTCCGCGCCACGGTGGACCGGTCCGGGATTGCCCGCAACAGTCCTGAATTCTTCGGCCCCAACGATGTTGGGATCAACGTGTACAGTTACCTTCCCAAGTTCACCAGCATTACCGTGAACAACGGGTTCGCCATCGGGAACGTTCTGACCACGGACGCAACGTACAAGACCACCACCATCCAAGTGGGTGACGATCTCGCCGTGATCCGGGGCAATCACCAGATGGGGTTCGGCGTGAATGTATCGCACTACAATTCCAACACCTATGCGCGAGTTCTAGCCACGCCGAACTTTACGTTCAGCGGCCAATTCACAGGTATCCCTATCGCCGACTTCATGACGGGGAATGTGGCCTCAACCGCCCAGTCCGCTCCCAACGTGCTGTTCGTGCGCGCGAACTATTTCGGACTGTATGCCCAGGACACCTGGAAGGTGCGGCCCGGCCTTACCATCAGCTACGGCCTCCGCTGGGAACCGTTTTTTCCGATGCAGTTTGCCAACGGCCTGGTGTACCACTTCGACCTGCCCTCGTTCATCGCGGGCACGCCCAGGAGCACGGTGTTCAAGCAAGCGCCCCCGGGATTGTTCTTCCCGGGCGATCCGGGCTTCCCCTCCAAGTCAGGCATCAATCGAAACTGGAAACAATTCGCGCCTCGCCTGGGCGTGGTGTGGGATCCGAACGGAGACGGGCGCATGTCCATCCGAGCCTCGTATGGAATCTTCTTCGACACCATTCCGGCGCAATATAACCTGAACACGGAAACGGCGCCGCCCTGGGGCAATCGGACCGCACTCGCCGGAGTCGATCTGGCGGATCCCTACAAGAACATCCCGGGAGGCAATCCATTTCCCGTTGTGTTCGACGCGAATGCTCCCTTTGCGCTCAACGGGACATTCAACACGTTCAACTACGACACCCACATGACCTACGTCGAGCAGTGGAATTTCAGCATCCAGCGCCAATTCGGCCGGGACTGGCTGGCCTCGGTGAGTTATCTGGGCAATCAAATGGTGCACCTGTTCGGTACCAGGGAACTGAATCCTGGAATTTTCGCGCCCGGCGCTACTCCCACGAATTTGAATTCTCGACGGCTGTTTAACACGCTGAACCCGACCTGGGGCAGGAATTTTGGATTCACGGACATCTGGGATGACGGCGGTACGGGTAGCTATAACGGAATGCTTCTGTCTCTCCAGAAGCGCTTCAGCAGAGGCGTCACGGTGAATGTGAACTACACCTGGTCGCACTGCCTCAGCAATCCGGTCAACAGCATTCCTAACGGCGGGAATGGGGGCGGCGGCGTTTACATGTTCGACAACAACCGCGCTCTGGATCGCGGCAATTGCAGTACCTCGGCGAACGACAAGCGGCACATCGCCAACATGACGGCCGTGGGTGAAGTGCCCAGATTCTCGAACAAGTGGGTTACCTGGCTCGCCAGCGCGTGGAAGGCATCGGCAACAGTCGGGATGTCCACCGGCAGCTATTTCAGCGTGGTTACCGGCGCGGATAACGCGCAGAGCGGAAAGAATGCGATCACCCAGCGGCCGAACCAGCAACTGGCGAATGTCTACGGCGACGGTACTGCAGGTTTCTACCTGAACAAGGCGGCTTTCAGTTCCCCGGCGCCTGGAACCTACGGGAACCTGGGGCAATCCAACATCCTGGGTCCGGGAAATCTGACCTTCAATGCAGGTCTTTCTCGAGCGTTCCGAATCGTCGAGGGCCAAACCGTAGAGGTTCGCGGAGAAGCGCAGAACGTGCTCAATCGAATCAACTACGGTAATCCGGTGGCTTCGCTGGCCAGTCCGACTTATGGCCAGATCCTCACCTCGGGCCCGGCTCGGATCATGCAGTTCGCGATCAAGTACTCTTTCTGAAATCCGTGATACGATAGCCGCCATGCGCTGGCTACTATTACCCGTTTCGCTGCTCGCGGCCTCGGTCGCGTTCTTCGCTCAGACGGCTGCTCCGAATCCGACGGGAATTTCGTTTGGACACATCCACGTGGTGACCGCGGATCCCGCGGCCTACCAGAAGACCATCATCAGTGTCCTGGGCGGCACGCCAGTGAACGCCGGACCTCTGACGATGGTGAAGCTGCCCGGCATTTTCTTCATCATGACTCAGGCGAAAGGAGCCGGTCCCAGCGGCGGATCCAAAGGGTCCACGGCCGACCACATGGGCTTCGCTGTCAAGAGTTTCGCCGCGCTTAAAGCAAAGGCCGAAGCTGCCGGATTGAATGTCCAGGTGCTCACGCCGAATGTCCAGGCTTTCGTGACCTTCCCCAATGACGTGATCATCGAAGTTCAGGAAGACACGGCCCTGCCGACGGAAACGGCTTTCAGCCACTTCCACCTTTCCGTGCCCGATCCGAATACCGAACGCGAGTGGTATATCAAAACCTTCGGCGCCACCGAAGGCCAGCGCCGCCCGGGAACCAAGGGCGCCGTGATCCCGACCGGCTTCGTAGATTTCCTGGGTGCAGGCGGCGTAGGCCGCGGCAAGGGTAAAGAAGGAGCGCCACCGCCGCCTCCTCCGGCTCCTCCAGCTCCGACCGCGGGGCGGTTTCTCGATCACATCGGATTCGAGGTCAAAGACCTGGATGCTTTCGTCAAGAAGCTCCAGGCCGACGGCGTCAAGCTGGATTCCGGCCCGACGGACATGACCAAGCAGTTCGGCCTGAAGATCGCATTCTTGACCGATCCCGTTGGTACTCGCATCGAGCTCACCGAGGGATTGTCAAAGCAGTAGTTTTAGTTGGCTTCCCGTCGGATGCGGCCCTCTTCATCGAGGACCAAAGTCCGGCCGCGCCACGTCACTGTTTTACCGAACAGCCCTACCGCCCATACCGACGCCCCGAACAAGTCCCGCACCGGGATCAGGAGCCACAGCCGGAGCACATCTGAACTTCTCAGCACTATCCAACCGGCGACTGTCGCCATCAGCATGCGCGCGGCAATCAGCAGCGCTGCCACCGCGAAGTGTCCCAGAGCGGCCGCCGCCAGCGCCCATACCGTCGCGAACGTGACGGGAAGCCCCAGGTATCCCCAGAATTTCGACACGCGGACTGTTCGCGACCAGCGGACCTGGTGGCGCCAGACATCCTGCCAGCTTCCGCTCAGTCGTGTGGTTACGACCGCATCGCTAAGCACGCACTTTAAGCCGAGCGCATGGATGCGATGTCCGAGCTGGTAATCGTCCGCGAGATAATCCGCGATCGCCTCGAAGCCTCCGATCTTTTCGAGATCGCTCCGGCGGAAAGCCATCGTCGAGCCGAGGGCGAATTCGTCGACGCCTACCAGCCGCGCGACCAGCGTAGACGGCGCGAAATCCGTCGACACACCGAGGCCTTCGAAGCGCGCGGCTAGAGTGTCGCCCTGAGGGCGGTAAAGGCAGGTGACCAGACCCACTTTAGGATCGGCCAGCGGAGGAACTACGCGCGCAAGATAATCCGGGTCAACCCGAATATCCGCATCGTTGACGATCAGGATCGGACAGCATGCTGCGCGAGCGAGATCGATCAGCGAGCCGACCTTGCCGTTAGCAGTGGCGGTGGTGCACTCGATCATCTTCACCGTGGGAAATTCGGCGATCAGCTTGGCAGCGGGATCGCCGGCCCGGACGCCGCACAGCAGTTCGTATTCGCCTTCAAGCCTAGTGTGGGACTCAATGGCCACGCGCAAGGCTGGATCGGTTCCATGAATCGGCTTCAGAATGCTAACGCCAGGGGCCAGGGGCCAGGCGCCAGGGGCCAGGCGCCGGCGTCCGAATGAGAAGCAGGCGACGGTAGCAAACAATTGGTACGCCCCCGCGACCGCGGCGAGAATCGCAACAATCACAACGCCAGCAACCATACGCCGCCCGCGACCAGCACCGCGCCGATCCAGCGCCGCCAGTCCACGTGCTCTTTGAGAAGAAGCCGCGCCAGCACGGTTTCGATCACCAGGCTGCCCGCCGACGCGGGAACCGCGAAGCTCAAATCCGCCACCTGCACCAGCGCCATGAATGCGAAGAACGATATCGCCATGCAGATCACGGCGAGAATCAGGTTTCGCTTCCCCGCGAGGACATAGAGAACTCGGCGCAGGCCGCTCGGCGCGAAATCGTGGATTTCGCCGTGGCGCTTCATCTCGTGGCTTTGCAGCAGATCGGCCGTCACCGTGGAAGCGATGATAACAGCCAGCATGCCCCACGCTTTCACGTCGAGTCTCCGGTGTGAGGATTACCGAGGCCGACCAGAACCACGCCGGCCATAATCAGCAGCGTGCCCGCCCAGCGCGCCGGCGTGATCACCTCGCTTAGGAAAACCCGCCCGAGCACCGCGTTGAGCACGTAGCCGAACGCCGTGACGGGAAGTACGTAACTCAGGTCGGCCCAGCTCAACAGAAACATCCGGCTGATCATCCACGTGATCAGCAGGCAGATCCCCACGCTCACCCACGGGCTGAAGATCGCGCGCAGGAAAGACATCGGCGTGGATAGCTCACCTGCGTCGTATCGAAGGCCCCAGGTCAGGGACAGATTTCCAAAGGCGTTACTGAGGATGACGATGGCCGCGAAAATCTGCGTCTTCCATCGGAGTCGGGGATGCATCCGGAGCGTCGCCGGTCCGCTACGCGCGTTCGTCGGCCTGGCTGAGCACGCCAGCCTTTTCGTCGGCGACGTATTTCTTGCGCTTGGCGCGCAGGCTCAAGTAGTCCTTGGCCTCTTTGTAAATGCGCTTGCGCTCTTGGCCGTCGAAAATTCCCTTGCGAACGATGCGCCACGCAGCTTTGGGGCGGAAATAATACTCGCCGTAGAATCGCTCCACCCATTCGACCATCTCGCCCTTCGCGAGAATGCCCGGGTACACGACGTTCGGCAACTGGTGGCCCTCATCATCGGACATCTTGAGCTGGACAAGGCCGTTCTGCTTGGCGTAGTCGTAGAACTCGGTGCCCGGATAAGCGTGCGCGATCGAAACCTGAATGGTTTCTACGTCCAACTGCTTCGCGAAATCGATAGTGTTGCGCAAGGTATCGCGCGTCTCGCCCGGCAGGCCGACAATGAAATCGCCGTGGACCACCAGACCCAGGTTGTGCGCATCCTTGGTGAAGCGCTTGGCTCCTTCGATCGTTGCGCCCTTCTTGATGTTCCTGAGGATCTGCTCGTCGCCCGATTCGTAGCCGACGATCAGCAGCCGGCAGCCGGCGTCTTTCATCGCCTTGAGCGTCTCGTAATCGGTGGTGACGCGCGAGGTGCAGCTCCAGGTGAAGTTCAGCTTCTTCAGCTTCGCGCACAGTTCCAGCGTGCGGGCTTTCTTGTAGTTGAAGGTGTCGTCGTCGAAGAAGATTTCCTTCAGGCCCGGGAAGTTTTCCAAAATGTAGCGGCACTCGTTCGCCACATCGTCGGTGGATCGCAAACGCCAGCGATGGCCGGAGTGCGTCTGCGGCCATAGGCAGAAGGTGCACATCGCCGGGCATCCGCGGGAGGTGTAAAACGAAATATAGGGATTCAGCAGGAACGGGACGTTGTAGCGCTTGAAATCCAGGTCGCGCTTGTAGACTTTCGAAACCCACGGCAGTTCGTCCAGATTCTCGATCACCGGACCTTCCGGCGTGTGCACGATCTCGCCGTTTTTCCGGTAGCTCACGCCCGGGAGTTCCGACAGTGGAGTGCCCTTGGCGTATCCGGCGATCTGATGATCGAACTCGCGCCGCACGACGAAGTCAATCGCCTTGGTCGAATTCAGAGCCTTCTCGGGCTCGATGGTCACTGGGGGCCCGACGAAGGCGACCTGCAATTTCGAGTTCGCATCCTTCATCATCTCGGCGATCTTCACGTCCACGTGAAAGCCGGGCGACGAAGTGTATAGCACCAGCAGTTCGAAATCCTTAGCCATCGCCACCGTCTGCTCGATGGAAACGCCGTGAGGAGGAGCGTCCACCACTTTGCTGTCTTCGAGCATGCCGGCGGGATAGCACAGCCACACCGGATACCAGTACGATTCGATTTCACGGGTGGAGGGCCAGCGCGATCCGGCGCCGCCGTCGAAGCCTTCAAACGAAGGCGGATTCAAAAAAAGCGTTCTCATGGGATGGAAGCGATTCTCCTTGGTTATGGGACGCTCGGGACACTGGCCCTCTGCTCGTCCTCTTGCCAGGTCGGGTTGCTGTAATTCGCGCTCAATTCGGCTTTCCCGACTACGCGTACATCCACGGTGCTCTGCAGATGCTTCAAAACCGATATGCCGTCGCGCATTTCATACTCGCGCACAAAGCGGATACTCTTGAGCCATGCCGATCCGCTCTTGACCATTTGTCCGGTCTCCTTGAGGGGCATTCCCGTGGCGCCGTCCAGCCACAATTCGCCCTTGAACAGCCCGATGGCCTTGCGCTTGGGAGTGAGCTTGAAGATGTAGGTTTGCTTGTCTTCCTGCGTGATGATGGCGTTGATCTGGAACTTATAGTTCGCGGGGGTGATGGCGATGGTGCCCTTCTGGCGTTCATCTTGTTCCAGGGCCAGGTACTTGGTGATGACCTGGGTTTTCACAATCGGATCACCGATGAAATCGCCCAGCTTTTCGAAGCTAACTATCCCGAACTTGGAGATCACGCGCAGAACCTTAAGCTTGCCCTTCTTCTCGAGGCTGGGAAGCTGGGCGTCGATTTCGACCTCCATCCGGGCTCCCCGCAGGGCTTCCTGCTGGGTTTGCTGGGCCGCGATATAGCGATCGATGACATTGTTCAGGTTATCCGGCGTCGCGTAATTTTTCGGGAGATCCGCTGCCTGGACTGCCACCACTGCGGCGGCCAATGCTATTAGGAAGTTAGGTAGACGCACTAACGAATGCCTTTGCCAGCCCGAAAATACACACCCTTCGGGGTTATTGTATCAGATGTTCCGGAAAACGAAGGGGTTGCGGATTATCCTGCCAAGCCTGTAGGTCGAAGAAAACACTGTGTCCATCGGTCCGCGCGGTAACCAATCCGCTTAGGTCCGTTCGGAGGATAGCGGCATGCCTCGCCGATAGCCTCGCCAGGACGTCCGGGTGGGGGTGCCCGAACGAGTTTTCATACCCCACGGAGATCAGCGCGATCGAAGGTGAGACAGCGTCCAGGAACGCCTGGGTACTGGAAGTCCGCGATCCGTGGTGGCCCACTTTGAGGACGTCCGCATGAAGGTCGGCGCCCGTCGCGAGGAGTCCGGCCTCGATCCCGCGCTCCATGTCACCGGTCAACAGGAAGGATCGCGAGCCGTACGAGATGCGCATCACAAGGGAGTCGTTGTTTCCCACTTTCTCGGCCGAGTAGTCTTCGGCGGGCGCCAGGATTTCCAGGGTCGCGCCGGAGCGCTCGATCCGCCCGGCCGGATGCTTCTCGGATGAAGGAATGCCGAGCCGGCGAGCCAGCTCCAGCAGCTCCTGCGGCGGATTCGCGCCGGTCCACAGTTCCTTCGGGCGAAAGTTCGCCATGACGGACGCGAGGCCCCCAATATGGTCCTGATGCGAGTGCGTAGCGACCATCACATCGATGCCGCGGATCCCCCGGTTCCACAGATAGGGCGAGACCACATCTTCTCCGATGTCCAGGTTTGATTTTTTCTGGCGGCCGTAGACGAGCCGCCCGCCGCCGTCGATCAGCATGGTCTCGCCGCGCGGAAGGACCAGCAGGAGGCTGTCGCCTTGCCCCACATCGATCGCGGTCAGTTCGAGCATGCCGGTCTGCGTCGGATGCAGCCAGGGCTGCCAGAGCAGAAGCGCGAATAACGCCAGAACTCCGCCGATGGCCGCTCGACGAAGCCGCTGGGCACGAAACAGCACGGCGCAGCCGATCAATGCCGCTGCGAACACGAGAACCAGCCACAGCGGCGGATCGGGAACTCGCCAGGCGGGCTCGAGATTGGAGTGCCACGCAGCGACGCGGGCCGAGAATCGCAGCAGCAGGCCCGCGAGCGATCCGGCCCAGTGCCATCCGGTGAAGATCGCCAGAAAACCGATCGGCACTGCAGCGTTCATCGCCGGCACGATCAGCAGATTAGCGCTTAAACCGGTGAAGGACACGCGGTGAAAATATTCGGCCATGGGCAGCGCCAGGCCGATCTGAATGGTCGCGGAGATCGCCGTCATTTCGAACGCAAAGAATAGGAAGCGAAGCGACAGGGATAAGAACTCCTGCGCCCATCGCAGCGGGATTCGCGTCCACAGCCACAACGTTTCCGCGGCCAGCCTCACTTCGACGCGGAACTGCGCCACGCGAGCCTCCAGGTGCGGATCGAGATCCGGATTCGCGATGCCTCGCAGACCGCGCGCATATGGAATTACGGTGGATTCGAGCAGCGGCGCAGCCAGCGAGCCTATGGCGGCCACGGCGAGGAAGGACAACTGGAAACTCGCTTCGAAGATTTGCTGGGGGTCCCAGGCAAGATACACCAGCGCCACCGCCGCGAGAAGATTCATCACGCGAGCCCGGCGAAAACACGCTCGCGCCAGCGTGTAGAGCGTGAATCCACCGGCCGCACGCACCACGGGCGCCGAGAATCCCGAGACCAGCGCGTAGAGCCACGCGGCCGATGTTGTAATCGCCAACGCGCTTAACTCGGAGATCGGGACTAGACGCAACAGGAACAGGAGCACCGCCGCGAGAACCGTAACGTGGACGCCCGAAATCACCAGCGCGTGGAATGTGCCGGTGCGACGGAAATCGTCCGTCCACACGCGTTCGAGTTTGACGGTCTCGCCGAGCAGGACCGCCTGCATCATTCCTGCGTTGTAGTCGTCCGCTGGATACAGCCTGTCGATACGATCGAGTGCCGCCGTGCGCAGCGCGAAGATTGCGCTCATGAACCGCGATCCGCAACGCCCCGGGAGAATCTTCGCCGAGCTGTTGCGGGGCATGGACGCGGTCCAGAAGATATTGCGGCGGGCGAGATACGCCGCATAATCGAATGATCCCGGATTATTGAAGTTGTGCGGACGGCGCACCCGCGCTTCGATCTCGACACGCTGCCCGTAGGACAAACGTTGCGGCGGCGGATCGCCATCGTCGGACGGGATCAGCACCTGCGCGCGCGCTCCGGGTTCAAGATCGAGAGTGAACTGGGCGCGATTTTCGCCGAACACGGTCGGTTCGACCACGCAGCCGGAGAGGATGACGATCTCCTTCGATCTCGCGTCGATTTCCGGTGGCGGGCCGGGACGATGCCAGGCTCCCGCGAAGGCTCCGGCAAAAAACATTGCCACGAGCGCTGCAATTCGTGTGATCGAAGGAGAAGCCGGCAGGAACGCGAGAATCGCGATCGCAATCGTCGCCAGAGCCGCTTCGCGCATCGAAAACGGCGCGGCGTGGTCTAGGAGAATTCCCGCAGCGAACGCGGCGAGCGGAAGGACTAGAGGTTCACGCACCGTGGAGATAGTTTCTCCACGGTGCTAAAACTCTCTGAGGTTATTGCGTAGTTACCGGGGAACCGGCTTCGCGTACACTTCGATCTTGCCGACATCGGACCAGCCGCCGGGGCCGTGGCCGCTCGACGGCATCAGATCGGCGAACCCGATCTCGTCCACCTTGCTGAGATCCGGATCCTTTACCCAAGTGCCGGTGGTGACCATACGCGTGGGATCCACACGCAGCCACTTCACGTCGCTCACCGCGAACTCGCTCTCGATCCAGTCCGTCAAAGATCCATCCGCGCGATCGCCCACCAGCCAGATGCCGTCCGCCGTCTTGATCAGCGGATGGACCATGTGGAGACCGGACACCTTCGTCACCAGGCGGATGCGCGCGAGGCCGGTCAGGTCCGCGTAGCTATTCTTGTGCTTCAGCGTGAACGCGCAGGGCGTTGTGCACATGCCGGTCCAGAGGTGAATGGGATTGCTTTCATCGCTCGCGGCGCCTGTCATGAGCATCTCTTTACCTGTGGGTCCGAGCAGGTTCAGCGTCAGATCCGGATTGGCGACGGCTTCCGCCGGAACCACCGGATGTTCGCCGCCCGCGGGGGTCTGCTTCCATTCTTCGCGGAAGAAAAGCGGCGGACGCGCCGGACCACCTTTACCCTTTGCGCCTTTCGGAGCGCCTTCTTTAGCTGCGCCTTGGGGCTGTTGGGCGATTGCCGTAACCACCAAGCCTAAGACCAGCGAGCAATTGAGAATCGTAAGCGCGACCACGCGTCGTGACATGAGAAAAGCCTCCTAAACCGGCTGCCAGTATACCAGTTATGTGGGGCAGGATTGTATCCTGCGAGCGGGTTTTCAACCCGCGCAGGCCGACGATTCCAAATCGGCGCGTAGCTTACAAAGCTGCCCCACCCAAAACCGCCGTTGCCATAAAATCAAGGTGGTGCTCCGAAGCGCGCTCATTACGATCCTGCTCGCCTCCTCGGTTCTCGCAGCCGACTGGACCGAATACCGCATGGGACCATTCCGCGTCGTCAGCAACGCCGGCGACCGAGCCGCGCGCGAACGCCTGACGCAGATGGAGCAAACGCGCCACGTCCTCGCCGGCATGCTCGGCAAAACCGACCTGCCTACCGTCTGGCCGATCATCCTGGTCCTGTTCCCGAATCAGAAGGAATACGCGCCGCACGCGCTGCCGCAGCCGTTCGTCGAGGGCGGATCCGCCGACCTGAGCGCCTGGACAGCCGACACTCCGCAACCTGTGGACTGGCGACGCGAAATCGTCCGGCGCCTGATCGCCGACAACGCGGGCTTGCTCCCTGGCGCGACGGTCACCGCGCTCGAGGATCTTTTTTCGACCATCGAAGTGAACGCCACGCGCGTGAAACTCGGCGCGCGACCCATGTCTTTACCACCGGACCACCAGCGCGAGTGGGCCAAGATCCAGTTCCTGGCGACGAATCCCGAGTACGCCGGGCGATTCCGCATCTACTTAAGCAACCTCCAGCAGGGCAATGAAGAAAGCGTTGCCGCCCGCAATGGTTTCGATCTAACCATCGCCGAGCTGAACCGCCGCGTGGACGCGTACTTCAAAGCAGGCGTCTTCGAAGCGTCTCCGGTTTTCGGCGAAGCTCTCAATCCGAATCGCGACTTCATCGAGAAGCGGCTTCCGCAATCGGACGTCGAGGACTGGCTCGCCGAACTGAAAGCCGCCGGCAAGACGTTTCCTCCGACCAGCGCGCGCGGTCTACTGGCCGCGGGAACGGCCATTTCGCTCGAGCAAGCCGCGAAGGCCAACCCCCGATGGGCCGAGCCGCATGCTCGTCTGGCTGCGCTCGAAACCAACGCGCTGGTCAAGGTCAGCCGCCTTAAGGCCGCGACCGCGCTCGCACCCAGTAACTCCGCCTACTGGCAGGCGCTGGCCGAAGCCCAGACGGCGGCCGGCCAGCCCGTCGACGCGGCGAAATCCTGGATCTCCGCGGAACGCACCGCCCCTGGCGACGACGACCGCGCGCGCATCCATCAAATCCGCCTGGCTGCCGAGCAGCGCCGCATCGATGCCGAAATGGCCGATACCAAGCGCGCGGCCGATGAGCGCGCGGCCGATCTCCAGCGCGTGAAGGATGCAGCGGCGGCCGAAATTCGCGCGGCGGAAGCCAAAGCCAATCGCGAGCAGGGCGGCCTGAAATCGGGCGCGACGCCCGTGCCGTTTTCGCAAGTCTACGGCGGAGAAACGGTCACCGGAACGCTGACGCAGGTCGAGTGCCTGAATGGTCCACGGAGGCTGACAATTCAAAACGCCAAGACCACAGTAAAAGTTCTGGTCCGCGGCACCGAAGGCCTGAACCCGGCGGATTTCACCTGCGGCGAGCAGAAGCCCACGCGCCAGGTGATGGTGATCCATGATGCCAAGCCCGACGCGAAAATGGGCACTATCGGGAACGTAACAACTTACGAGCTCCGCTGATGAGCCGGTTCCCGCTGCGCTGGGTAGCGATCGGAGTATTCGTTCTTTCGTCTTCGCTGAATTATCTGGATCGTCAACTCCTGGCCGCGCTCGCGCCGACCATGCGCGGCGAATTCCAACTCACCAACGAACAATACGGGTTGGTCATCTCATCCTTCGCGATCGTCTACGCGGTGGTCGCGCCCGCCGCCGGATGGTTCATCGATCGCGTGGGCCTGAATGTGGGCGCGGGAATCTCGGTCGCGCTGTGGTCAATAGCCGGCGCGGCGACGGCGTGGACCCGAAGTTTTTCCGGATTGCTCGCGTGCCGGACTGTGCTGGGCGCTGCCGAGGCCGCCGGAATCCCCGCGACCGGCAAAGCCAACGCGACGTATCTCGGGCCGCGCGAACTAGCGTTGGGCACAGCGTTCAACCAGGTCGGGATCACGCTGGGATCCGTCGCGGCGCCTCTGATCGTCACGTTCATGCAGCCGCGCTATGGATGGCGATCCACCTTCGCATTGTGCGGCGCGCTTGGATTCCTGTGGATCCCCCTGTGGCTGCTCACTGCTCGATCCGTCCCCGCAAAAAAAAACGACATCAGCCCCGCCGGTAACGGCGGGGG
>JADMIO010854439.1_pt1 | contig 39385 bp, 34 predicted proteins | sample 8958161 | NCBI WGS metagenome assembly JADMIO01 (sample SAMN16585339, study PRJNA669376) | soil metagenome | isolation source: Crop rotation soil | place: USA: Cullars Rotation, Alabama | collected 2011 | reverse complement strand
CGCGACTTCAAGTCACGTGAATTCCAAGCTTCGGATCCCACTGTGCTGGAAAGGGTCTGGAACGCCTCGGTGATCTTCGGCTCGTCGATATATGCTGAGGCGATCAGCTCGAAGGCGCTGGCGACGTAGACGGGCGAGTTCTCGTCGGCAAGCGCCATTGCCTGCTCCGGGCTGAGCGAGAACGTCCCGGCGGCGGCGTCATAATCGACAAAGCCGGAGGCGGCCTGCGCGGATAGCCATTCTCGCACATAGCGCTCGGTCGTGCCCGTCGCGTCGGCGAGTTGCTGCGAGGTCATCGCGCCGCCTTCGTGCAAGGTACGATAGAGGCCGAGCTTCGCGCCGATGATCACCAGCGCGCCGCTCATCGCCGCGCCCATGTCGCCCACCATCTTGCCCATGAACGCTTCGAGCTTCGCCATATCGACCTGTGCCATCGCGCGCCTCCGATTCGGAACGGAAGCGCTTCGAATATCACAGTCTCGACGGAATGAAGCGGGCCTGCGCTAGGCGCGCCGCTGGGCGGCGTTGCGCGCCTTGATCCAACCGGCTCCGGCAAACATCAGCCCCATCAGGCCCACCACGATCCCCGTCGGATCCGTGTCGTCTATGGCCAGCGCCGCTTCCGCCGGGTCGATGGGATTGTAATGCACCGCGACCGGCGCGCCGGCGGCGTATGCCCGCAGGAAATACTCTGCCTGCTGCTCGCGGTCGAAACCGTGTTCGGACGCCAGCCAGATGCGCGTGCTTTCGAAGCTACGGCCGCTCACCTGGTAGCGATAGCGAACCCGCGGGTAAAAGCTGCGGCGGCCATTAGCCGGCGGCTGGATGCTGCTGGCGATCACCCGCCCCTGCGCGGTCGACCAATCGCGCGTGGCCCACGCCTTGAACTCTGAAGCTCCGAACAGGATCGCCCCGCCCAGCGCTGCCAGCAAACCGAGAACCATCACCGTTTTGGGATCGAGGTGGCGAAGCAGCGATCCCCACATGGGTTTCCCCTCCCATCGAGAGTGAACGCCCTACAGTTTTTGTCCTAAGCCGCATCGCCGGCCGCTTCTTCCTTGCCCGAATAAACCCGGACCGGATCCTTGGTGCCGGCGACCACGTCCTTGTCGATCATCACCTCGTCGACGCCCTCCATGCTCGGCAGGTCGAACATCGTATCGAGCAGGATGTTCTCCATGATCGAACGGAGGCCCCGGGCGCCGGTCTTTCGCTCGATCGCCTTTTTCGCGATTGCCACCAAAGCCTCATCGGTAAAGCCGAGCTCGACATCCTCCATGTCGAACAGCTTCTGATACTGCTTCACGAGGGCGTTCTTCGGCTCTTTGAGAATCTCGACCAGCGCCTCGACGTCGAGATCCTCCAGCGTCGCGACCACCGGCAGGCGGCCGACGAATTCGGGGATCAGGCCGAACTTCAGCAGATCCTCGGGCTCGCCCTGGCGCAACACCTGGCCGATCCGGCGTTCGTCCGGCGCGGCGACATGCGCGCCGAAGCCCATCGACTTGCCCTCCAGCCGATCGCCGATGATCTTCTCAAGGCCGGCGAAGGCGCCGCCGCAGATGAACAGGATGTTGGTCGTGTCCACCTGCAGGAATTCCTGCTGCGGATGCTTGCGCCCGCCCTGGGGCGGAACGGAGGCGGTGGTGCCCTCCATCAGCTTCAACAGCGCCTGCTGCACGCCCTCGCCGGAAACGTCGCGGGTGATCGAGGGATTGTCCGATTTCCGAGAAATCTTGTCGATCTCGTCGATATAGACGATCCCGCGCTGCGCCCGCTCGACATTGTAGTCGCTGGCCTGGAGCAGCTTCAGGATGATGTTCTCGACATCCTCGCCGACATAGCCCGCCTCGGTGAGCGTGGTTGCGTCGGCCATCGTGAACGGCACGTCGAGGATCCGGGCGAGCGTCTGGGCGAGCAGGGTCTTGCCGCAGCCGGTCGGCCCGACGAGCAGGATGTTGGACTTGGCGAGCTCGACCTCGCCGCCCTTGGCGCCGTGCGCGAGCCGCTTGTAATGGTTGTGCACCGCCACCGACAGGACGCGCTTGGCGTGGCTCTGGCCGATCACATAATCATCCAGCACCTTGCAGATTTCGCTGGGCGTCGGGACGCCGTCGCGGGTCTTGACCAGTGCGGACTTGGTTTCTTCGCGGATGATGTCGTTGCACAGCTCGACGCATTCGTCGCAGATGAACACGGTCGGCCCGGCGATCAGCTTCCTGACCTCGTGCTGCGACTTGCCGCAGAACGAGCAGTAAAGGGTGCTCTTGCCGTCGCCGCCACTCAATTTCGTCATAAGTTCCTAAGGGCCTTCGCCCGCTCCACCGATCGGCCGTCCATCCTGACGCCGATTTATCACAATCACAATGGCCTAAAGGTTAAGCCGTTCCGCGCTGACCCGGAACGGCGCAGCTCAGGCTGCCTTTGCTTCCTCGCCTTCCGAGGGCACCGGCCGCTTTTCGAACACCTCGTCGATCAGCCCGAATTCCTTGGCCTCGTCGGCCGACATGAACTTGTCGCGGTCCATCGCCTTCTCGATCTCCTCGAGCGGCTTGCCGGTATATCTGGCGTAGAGCGCGTTCAAATCGGCGCGCATCCGCAGAATCTCGCGCGCCTGGATCTCGATATCCGCCGCCATGCCCTGGGCCCCGCCGGAGGGCTGATGGATCATGATGCGCGAGTTCGTGAGCGCGACCCGCATGCCCGGCTCGCCGGCGGAGAGCAGGAAGCTGCCCATCGAGGCGGCCTGGCCGATGCAGACGGTGCCGACCTTCGGGCGGATATATTGCATCGTGTCGTGGATCGCCATGCCCGCAGTGACGACTCCGCCCGGCGAGTTGATGTACATGTAGATGTCTTTCTTGGGATTTTCCGATTCCAGAAAGAGCAATTGGGCGGTGATCAGGCTCGCCATCATGTCCTCGACCGGACCGGTCACGAACACGATCCGCTCGCGCAGCAGCCGCGAATAGATGTCGAAGCTGCGCTCGCCGCGGTTCGACTGCTCGATGACGATGGGAACGAGCCCGGCGACGATGTCCTGATGGTCCATGGGGAAGGTGATTCCTGCTGCGTGTGTATGCTGTTGTCGATCGACAAAGGCTACATCGGAGGATCGGAGCGAAGGTTCAAGTGCGAAGCCGTGATCCGACAAAGGCCGGCTTGCGCGCGGTGCGGCCCCGGTTCAGGCTGGGACGATGAAGAGATCGATCCTTGCCCTCGCGCTCGGCCTGCTCGCCGCCGCCGCGCCAGCCGCCGCCCAGTCACCAGGACGGCATCGGCTGGCCGATTGCGTGGATATCACCGTGCCGCGGGTCACGCTGGAGGGCCGGCTGAGCCTGCACGTTTTTCCCGGCCCGCCCAATTATCAGGATGTGCGGGCGGGCGACGCCGCCGAGCGGACCCTCATCCTGACGCTGGCGCGCGATATCTGCCTGGATGACGGCGGGCAGCAGGCCGATCCGAACGAGCGCTTCCGGGTCGTCCAGGTCTATGCCAATTCGCCCGCGCTCCGCCGTCAATTGCGCGCCGGGCTCGGCCGCCGCATCCGCATCGTCGGCGAAGGCTTCGCAGCCCATACCGGCCATCACCACGCGCCGCTGGTGATGGAGGTCCGGCGCGTGGCCTTACTGCCGGCGCGGAGCCGCTAAAGCCCGGCGATCCGCGGCTCGTGGCGCGGCCGGATCAATTCTGTCATCGCCCAGACCATCGCATCGAGCCGGTCCGGGCTCCCCTCCCCCCGATAACCCTGCCGGTCATCGCGCAAAGCTGGTCCTCCAATTCGGGGAAGTGCCCGGCGAGCCGCGCCTTGCCGATCTCGAAGCGCAGCGCGACGGGCTCGGCGCGGGCCGGCTTGCTCTTCACCGCCGCGACCAGTCGCACCGGCAGCGCCGCGTCGACGCCGCGGAGCATCGCCTCGATCATCTCGCCGCCCTGATTCTTTTCGGCGATGACGAGACTCGCCTCCCACAGCTCGGCCGCCTGCGCCACGCGCCGCGCCCATTGTTCGGGCGACAGGCCGGACTGGCTGAGATCGGCGACGACATGGAGCATCCCCGCCTCGTCCGCGCCGCAAACGACGATGCCGCAGGCGTCGCCCTGGCTCGACGCCGGTGGATCGAGGCCGATGACGATGCGCTGGAAGAAGGGGCCACCCCCTGCCCCCTCCACGAAGGCGTGGAGGGGGGGACGCGGCGTTTCTTGCTCCCCTCCAACCCTTGTTGGAGGGGCTGGGGGTGGCCCTTCGCTTCTCGCGCGCTCCAGCATCTCCCGCGTCCAAAGCGCGCCTTCGAAATCCTCCAGCAGCACGCCGTCCAGCTCCTGCCGGCCCAGCCGCGTGCCGCGGTACATCGCCTCCGCCGCTTCCCGGAAATCGAGCGGCAGATGCGGGTTTTCGTCCGTCCGCCCGTGCGTCGGTGCGCAGCGCGGCAAAGCGAGGATGCGGGTCAGGAGCGGCACCGGCTGCGGCGTCGTGGTGACGATCGTGCGCGGGCGCTCGCCGAGCCTCAGGCCCAGCATCAGATTGTCCCAAGCTTCATCGCCGCGTTCCCATTTGGCCAGTTCGTCGCACCAGGCGAAATGATGCTGGAAGCCGCGCAGCTTCGCGGGTTTGGCGGCCGTATGGGCGAAGGCCAGAGCGCCGGAGGGAAATTCCATGACCCCGCGGCTGGCGATCCAGCGCGGCTCCTCTCCGGTCCGCGCGCAGGCCAGCAGCCCGCTCTCGCCCTCGACCATGACCTTCGCGACCTCGTCCAGGCTCGCGGCGACCAAGGCGATCCGGGCGTCGCCATGCTCCCGCGCCCGCGCCCAGACCCATTCCGCGCCGGCCCGAGTCTTGCCGAAGCCGCGCCCGGCGACGATCGCCCAGATTCGCCAGTCGCCGGGTGGCTCGATCTGCCCGCCATGGCTCCACCATTTGTCCTCGATCCCGCGAGTCACGCCGGGCGGGAGGGCGGCGAGCAGATCGCGCCGGCCGTCCGGCGGCATATCGCCCCAGGCTTCGAGCACGGCGCGCGCCTTGCCGGCACTCATTCCCCGCTTTCCGAATCATAGTCGCGGATCGCCACGCCGATCGCCCGAAGCTTGCGCTCGATCGCGTCGATCGCCTCGTCGAACGTCCATGCCTTCAAGCTGCCGCGCGACACCTGCCGGACGCCAAATCGTCCATCCTTGCGGGCGAAGCGGTCGAGCGTCTTCATCAGCCTGTCGAACTCCTGCGTAACCTCGCCTTCGGGCAGCACGCCGTCCCGCAGCCGCTGCTGGGCGAGCAGCCGCTGGCGCAGCGCCTCCGCCTCCAGCCCGATCACGCCCTGCTGGAGCATCGCCTGGTAGGTTGCGGCGAAGTCCGGATCCTTCTGGCGATGGCGGCAGATCGTGGAACGCGAGACACCGGCCGCCCCGGCGGCGGCGGTCTCGTCGCAAGTGCCGGCGAAATGGGCGAAGAAGACTTCCTGCCGCCACGGCTCGAAGCGCAGGCGGCGAACGCGCTTGAGCTGCAATGGGCGGCCGTTGCCGGCGCTGATGAAACGCGGCGTATTGGAGAGCTCGAGTGCCTCCTGGACCGCCTCGTCGAATGCCGGATCGCGCTTCCGTGCCTTCCAGAACGCCCCGCCCGTGAAGCCCGCGGCACGAGCCGCGTTAGCGACGGACAGGCCGCGCTTAAGCTCTTCGAGGAAGATGCCTTTTGCTTCGTCGTCGATGCGGCGCGCCTTGCGCCAGTTCGACTCGCCGTGCTTCGTGCTCATCCGGGAGTATAGAACATAATAGGAACAATGTAGGAAAGCGATTTTTGCCGGATGGGTTAAAAGCGCCCAGCGATGTTGCTTCAAAGCCTCTTGCCGCAGTGAGACGCGGCCGGGAATCGCCCGAATGTCGGCTAAGGGTCGTTTCCGGTCGTTCCAGCCGGCTGAACTCCTGAGGACGCATGAAATCCTCATATCCATCTCGTCACCCCGGACTTGATCCGGGGTCCATCTTTCCTTCTCCACCCACAGCCAAAGAAGGTGGATGCCGGATCAAGTCCGGCATGACGAATGATGGGTAGTGTCGGCTCCGCCTCCCACCCCCGGCAGCGCCAGATAGTGCAGCCGCCGCACCTCCCGCCAGCCCCGCACCCCCGCGTTGCTCCCCGGCGAAGGCCGGGGTCCAGTCCTACGCAAGATCGCGGCGCGCCAGCGTCGCATCGGCGCAAAGCGCCGATCCTGGGCCCCGGCCTTCGCCGGGGAACGTTAGGTGGAAGTGTCCTGAACCCCCGGCAGCGCCAAATAGTGAAGCCGCCGCACCTCCCGCCGGCCCCGCACCACCGTGTCCAGAATCAGGCCGGTGAAGAAGCATAAGGCGGCGAGGATCATCAGGCCGGTGGCGAGGATCGCGGTCGGGAAGCGGGGGACGAGGCCGGTCTGGGCATAGGTGATCGCGAGCGGGATCGAGATGACGACCGCCGCCAGCGCCAGGATCAGGGCATAGAAGCCGTAGAACATCACCGGCCGCTCGATCCGGTAGAGATGGAGGATCGTTCGAAGGATCCGCCAGCCGTCGCGATAGGTGGAGAGCTTGGATTCGGAGCCTTCCGGGCGAGCGCCATAAGCGGTTTCGACCTCGCCGACCGGCATGGCGAGCTCAAGCGCGTGAACGCTGATCTCCGTCTCCGTCTCGAAGCCGCGCGCCAAGGCCGGGAAGCTCTTCACGAAGCGTCTTGAGAAGACCCGGTAACCCGAGAAGATATCGGTGAAAGTCCGGCCGAACAGGCGGGCGAGGATGCCGGTCATCGTCCGGTTGCCGAGGACATGGCCGCGGCGATAGGCGTCCGCTTCCCGGTGGATCCGGGTGCCGACCACCATGTCGAGCTGCTCGTCGACCAGCCTGGCGACCAAAGCCGGCGCGGCGGCGGCGTCATAGGTCGCGTCGCCATCGGCCATCACATAGATATCGGCCTCGACGTCCGCGAACATCCGCCGGACGACATGGCCCTTGCCCTGCATCCGCTCGGTCCGGACGATCGCGCCCGCCGCGGCGGCGGCCTCGGCGGTGCGGTCCCTGCTGTTATTGTCGTAGACGTAGATCGCCGCATCCGGCAGCGCCGCCCGGAAGCCCGCCACCGTCGCCGCGATCGCCGCCTCCTCGTTGTAGCAAGGGAGGAGGACGGCGATGCGCTGGGAAGACGATGCAGCCAATGGATCCCCCTCACGCCCTCTCCCTCAACGGGAGAGGGTTGCGTAGCCTTAGCGACGAAGGAGCTTAGGCGAAGCTGGGAGAGGGTGACAGCGTTCGCGAGTTAACTCAACCGCCGTCACCCTCTCCCAACTCCGACTAGGCGGCAGAGCCGCCAAGTCTCCGTATCCCTCTCCCGTCAAAGGGAGAGGGTCCAAGATGGCTAGGCCTTCTTGGCGGCCGCCTTCTTCGCGGCCGCCTTCTTGGCCGGAGCCTTTTCAGCCTTGGCCGGCTTCTCCGCAGCTTCGGCCTTGGCCGGAGCGGCCTTTTTCGCGGCTGCCTTCTTCTTCGGCTTCTCGTCGTGGCCGTGGTCGTGACCGCAGCCCGGGCCATGGACATGGGTGTCCTCGGCCTCCACCGCGGCCTGCAGCGCCTCGCGGGTCACCTCGCGCTCGCTGATCTCGGCGGTGCCGAACAGGAAGTCCACGACCTTGTCCTCGAACAAAGGCGCGCGAAGCTGGGCGGCGGCCATCGGCTCGGCTTGAATATATTCGACGAACTTCTGCCGGTCTTCGGGGCGATATTGCTGCGCCGCCTGCATGATCAGCTGGTTCATCTCCTGGCCGTTGACCTCGACGCCGTTCTTCTGACCGATGTCGGAGAGCAGCAGGCCGAGGCGCACGCGGCGCTCGGCGATGTTGCGATAGTCGCCCTTCTCGGCTTCCATCTCGGCGAGCGCGGCGGCCGGATCGGCCTCATGGCTGGCCTCGTGCTGGAGCTGGCGCCAGATCTGGTCGAACTCGGCCTCGACCATCGAATCCGGCACCGGGAAGTCATGCGCGCCGGCGAGCTGGTCGAGCAACTGGCGCTTCATGTGGGTGCGCGTGAGGCCCCCGGTCTCCTGCTCGACCTGGCCCTTCATCAGCTGGCGAAGCTGGTCCAGCCCCTCGAGCCCCATCGACTTGGCGAAGTCGTCGTCCGCCTTGACCGGCTTCGCGGTCTGCACCTCGTTGACGACGACCTCGAACTTCGCCTCGCGGCCCTTGAGGTAGTCGACCGGGTAGTCGGCCGGGAAGGTGACGGTGACGGTCTTCTCGTCATTCGCCTTGACGCCCACGAGCTGGTCCTCGAAGCCCGGGATCAGCCGGCCGGAGCCGAGCTCGACCGACATGCCCTCGCCCTTGCCGCCCTCGAACGGCTCGCCGTCGACCGTGCCGAGATAATCCATCACGACGAGGTCGCCCATTTCGGCCTTGTGCTTGGCCGGCGCGGGATCGAAGCTCTTCTGGCCGGAGGCGAGCCGGGTCACCGCCTCGTCCACCGCGCCCTCGTCGGCCGGAACCGTCAGCCGCTCCAGCTTCAGGCCGTCGATCTTCGCCGCGGGCACGTCGGGCAGGGTCTCGACCTCGACGGTCACCACCGCGTCCTTGCCCTGCCCGCCTTCGGTCAGCTCGACGCTCGGCTGCATCGCCGGTCGGATGTTCTGCTCACTCATCAGCTGCTGGACGCCGGCCTGCACCGCGCTCTGCAGCGCCTGCGCCTCGAGCTGGGCGCCGTGCATCTTGCGAACCAGGTTGGTCGGCACCTTGCCGGGGCGGAAGCCGGGCATCCGCACCTGCGGCGCGAGGCTCTTCAGCTCCTCGTCCACCCGGGCATCGATATCCTTGGCCGATATGGTCAGGCGATAGGCCCGCTTCAGGCCCTCGTTGAGCGTCTCAACAGTCTGCATGTCTGAAAATCACACCTTCGTCATTATGGGCCGGACGAGCGAAGGCGGCGCGCTGGTGCGGGCGAAGGGACTCGAACCCCCACATCTTTCGATACCAGGACCTAAACCTGGCGCGTCTACCAGTTCCGCCACGCCCGCATGAGGCCGGCAAGCGGCGCCCTATAGCAAGGCTGACGAACGAGGCAAGGCGAGCGGCGCCTAGGCGGCGGTCGCGTAATCGTCAGCCACGCGGACCCGGGGCCGGAACAGGCCGGCGCCGACCGTCATCCGGTCGACCAGCGGCAGCGCCGTGGCGCAGAAGCCGCACTCGGCCGAGACCCGGCCGACATGCCAATGCGAGCGGCCGCAACCGGGGCAATGGTTCACCTCGCCGGCGCGATAGGCGACGTGGTAGCCGCGCAGCGCCGGGGCGTGGATGCCGGCCTTCCCCCGCCGGCCGAAAAGCGAAACCAACATCGTTCTCACTCCCTGTTCGTCGGAACGCCGACGACGAACCGTGCATTTCCATAGGCGAGTTGAATATAAGCTGACCGGTCTCATTATCCGCCGTTCAGCTTGGCGCTGCGGCTTGTCAGGCGCGCGCCGGCGATTTAGTCCCGCAACACAGTTTCAAAGGTGTCTTCCGATGCGTGTTTTTCTCGCTCTGGCCGCCGCGGCGGCGGCTTCGCTCGGCTTTGCGGCCTCCGCTCAGGCGCCCGCCGGGGACTTCTCGCCCGAGGCGTTCCGCGCGCATGTCACCTTCCTGGGCGACGATCTGCTGGAAGGACGCGAAGCGGGGACGCGCGGCTATGATCTCGCCGCGCGCTACGTCGCCAGCCAGTTCGCCGCTTTGGGGCTGCAGCCAGCCGGGGCGAATGGTGGCTGGTTCCAGGCGGCGCAGTTCGTCCGCTTCCCGGTCGATCCGCAAGCGAGCCTGACGGTCGGCGGGCGGCGGCTGGTTCAGGGCCAGCAGGTAGCGTTCAGGCCGAGCCTCAACGCGGCCGCGCTGTCGGTCGAGGCGCCGCTCGTCTTCGCCGGTTACGGCCTCGACATGCCGGCGCGCGGTTATGACGATTACCGGGGGCTGGACGTGCGCGGCCGGATCGTAGTCGTGCTGAGCGGCACCCCGTCCGGCACACCGAGCGATATCGCCGCCCATCTCAACTACAACAAAAGGCGGACGGCGGCGGCGCGCGGCGCAGTCGGCATGATCGTCGTCCGCACCCGCGCCGATGCGGCGCGCACGCCCTGGCGCCAGGTGATCGAGGGCACACGCCCGACGACGACCTGGCTCGGCGCCGACGGCGCGCCGTTCAACGACGGCGATCGGCTCGGTTTCCTCGCGACGATGGATCCCGACACCGCCGAAGCGCTGTTCGCGGACGCGCGGCAGCCGCTAAGCGCGGTGCTGGACGCAGCGGCGCGCGAGGGCGGCCGGCCGCGCGGCTTCGCGCTTCGCCAGAGAGCCCGGGTCGAGCGCGCGGCGGTGCGGGAGATCCGCTTCAGCAGCGCCAATGTGCTGGGCATGATCCCCGGCTCCGACCCTGCCCTCGCCGACCAGCCGATGCTGCTGATGGCGCATCTCGACGGGCTGGGCGTGCGCACGCCGCGGCCCGAAGATGCGGCGGGCGCCGACCAGATCCGCAACGGCGCGATGGACAACGCGACCGGGGTCGCAACCCTGATCGAGGTCGCGCGCCAGTTCATGCGCGATCCCCAGCGGCCGCGTCGGCCGATCCTGCTCGCCGCGGTAACGGCCGAGGAGATGGGCCTGGTGGGCGCGGATTATCTCGCCCACAATCCGGTCGGCGGCCGGGTGGCGTCGGTGGTCAATCTCGACATGCCGCTCCTGACCTACAATTTCACCGACGTGGTGGCGTTCGGGGCGGAGCATTCGACGCTGGGACCGATCGTTCGGCGGGCGGCGGCGCGGATGAACGTCGGGCTCTCGGCCGATCCGCTGCCGCAAGAGGGGCTGTTCACCCGCTCGGACCATTACAAGTTCGTCCGCGAGGGCGTGCCGTCGGTCTTCCTGATGACCGGCTTCGCGGGCGAGGGCCGGGAGCGGTTCACCCGCTTCCTCGCCGACACCTATCACAGCCCGCGCGACGATCTGAATCTGCCGTTCGACTGGCAGGCCGGCGCGCGCTTCGCCCAGCTCAACTATCTGATCGCCCGGGAGATCGCCGATTCGCGGGAAACGCCGCGCTGGTATGCGGACAGCTTTTTCGGCGATGCCGTCGCGGCTGGCCAGCCCCGAGCGCAGCGGGCGCGATAGGCAGGCGCGACGGGCTTAAAAAGTTGTGTCCCGGCGAAGGCCGGGACCCAGTTTCCCGTTTCGTTGGACCCCGGCCTTCGCCGGGGAACAAGAGGATTGCGTCGCGATGAGCAAGCCGGGCTATGTTTACATCCTGGCGAGCCGGCGCAATGGAACGCTGTATATCGGCGTGACCAGCGACCTAGCGAAGCGGGGACATGAGCATCGCCACAGCCTGATTCCCGGTTTCACCAAGAAGTACGGATGCAAGATGCTGGTCTGGTACGAGGCATTCGACGACCTCGATTCCGCTCGGCACCGCGAGCTGCAAATGAAGGAATGGCGCCGCGCCTGGAAGTTGCGGCTCATCGAGGAAATGAACCCGGACTGGGAAGATTTATACGACGGATTGTTCTAGGTTCCCGGTTTCCCGGCGAAGGCCGGGGTCCAGGCCTGAATCATATCCTGCGCGGCAGCGCAGAAATCGACGCTTCGCGTCGATCCTGGACCCCGGCCTTCGCCGGGGAACGATTCAAAGCAAGCTGAACAAGGTCTAGGCCGCGGCGCGAGGCGCGGCCCAGTCCGACCGCACGCGGCTGGCCGTCGTGAAGCGGCCGCCCAGCTCGTCGCGGAAATAGGTCAGCACCTTCTCGATGTTGGCGAGGAAGGCGGCGAGGTCCGCCTCGTCGCGGACGTAAGGCGTGTGTCCCGGCGCGAGGCTCGGGCTGTGGTAGGTGAGACTGAACAGGCGATGGCCGCGGCTCGCCATCGAGGCCAAGAGCCGGCATTGCTCCTCCGCCGGCACGCCCTCCGGGCTCAGCCGCGAACGGGCCAGCAGGCCGCTGCGCGCGAGCATGCCGGGGAGCCGGAGCCGCGCCGCGCCGGGATGCACGAACAGGCCGCCGGCCTTCGGTCCGACCGAAGCCGCCGCGCCGATGAAGCCGACGCTGAGCGGGATTTCGAGCAGCCCCCTGCCCTCGTCGAGCCAGTATGGCCGGTCCGGCCAGCCGAGGAAGCTGGGGCCGCCATCGTCGGCGAAGCTGCTGTGCGGGACGACGCTGCAATCGACGGTGTAGCCGAGCTCGGCCAGCACCGCTTTCGTATGGTCGCCCAAGCCGTAGCGCCCCGCCTTGAACAAAGTCGGCCGCGCCCCGAAGCCGCGCTCGATCGCGTCGGTCAGCGCCACGAGCTTCGCCCGCTCCAGCGCCGGCGGCAGATTGCAATGATAGGAGTTGAAGCTGGTGACCTCCTCCTCGTGCGGCGGAGTCACCCAGGGATGGAGATGCGCGCCGATCTCGGCCTTGCCGGCATCGCGCAGGCGTTTGAGGAAAGCGACCGCTTCGGGATCGGTCGCCACCGGATAATCGATCGCATAGGTCGGGACGACGCCGAAGCGATCGTAGATTTCGTGCGCCCGGGCCTGCGCGGGAATCGAACGGGTCGCGACGTTCGCGCGCGCGAACGGCTTGGTCCAGTCGAACTCCTCCTCGGTGTCGACGATGATGATCAGCTCGGGCTTCACGACGCCTCCAGGCCGCCCAACCGCCGCGCCTTCATGATCGCCCGGTAGCCGAGCGACTTCACATGGTTCTGATGCGGATAGCGCTTCGGCCGCGCCGGCTGCATGCCCGCCTTGCGCAGCAGCCGGTTCATGCCGTGCGCGCATTCCTCGCGGACCGCCCAGTCCGAGCGCCAGGTGATCGAGAAAGAGACGGAGACGGCATCGCCGTTCCTCACCCAGTGCGGCGCCATGAACGGAACGTGCAGGGCGTCGCCGGGGGTCAGCTTGAAGGGCGCGCCGCGCGCCTCGAACTCCTCGCGCCAGGGCAGGTTGCGGTGGCCGCCGGCATGGTAGCGCTCATGCTCCTGCATCGGCGCCAGCTCTTCGTCGTCAGCGGGAAAGATCGACATCACCTTGTCGCCGCGGATCTGGAGCAGGATGTTGTGCTCCGGGTCGAAATGCAGCGGCGTTACCGAGCCGGGCGACGTGATGAAGATGAAGGCGCGAAGCGTGTGCATCGGCCCGGTCGCCTTGCGTACCGCGCCTTCAAGCGGGGCGAGCGCCTCGTGCAGGAGATTGCGGTAGATGTCGTCCCGCTCGACAAACTTCAGGACCATCCACGAGCCGCATTCCTCGATCCGCCGGATCGTCTCCTGCACGGATAGGCCGTTGCCGGGCGCCGACTTGGGATCGACCCCGAACGGCGCGTCACCGGGATAATATTCGATCGTCTCCGGATTCACTCGCCCGGCGAGCTCCGCAAGCGACTCCAGGGTGAGCAGCCGATGGCCGCACAGGCCGTGCCTGAGCTTCACCGGCTGCTCCGGATAGGCATCGGCGAAGCAATCGAGCTGGGGACGGTCGAAGCTGATCATCAACGGGCCTTTCGGAAGGCGTTACGCGTGAAGGCGGCGCCGCGCTCAAGCGCGCGGCAGACGGAGTGGACGATGCGGCGGCGCGCGCCGGCCAACGGGACGCTGATCCGGACGATCGAACGGCGCTCGCGCCAAAGCCCGTCGATCATCGGGTGATCCTCGGCCGCGCAGCTGTCCATCCAGACGATCTGGGGATCGGAAAGGATCTCCAGATTCTCGCGCTGGATCAGCACGCCGGGGGAGAAGCGCGCAAAATCCTCGTCGAACACGGTCTTGAACGAGAAGCTGCCCGGCGGGCAGCGGAAATTTGCGAGCATCGCCACCGCCTTGCCGTCGACATCGAGGCGAAGGAACTGCAGCCTGCGATGGGCTTCGGCTCCGGCGATCGCCTCGCGGAAGAACTGGGCCCGGGCCGGCGAGCAGGCGAAGGCGGTGCCCGCCTGGCCTTTCCAGCCCGCCTTTTCGAGGCGCAAATAGGCTTCGCACCACTCGCCCAGCTCATCGCCCTTGCCGAACCGGCGGAAGGCGACGGGACCGAGTTCGGCGAGGCGGCTGAACTGGCGGCGCAATTCCTTGCGCTTCTTGCCCCGCACCGCCTGCTCGAAATAGGCTTGCGGAGAGAGCTCGCTGGCAAGGAAGGCCCGCTGCTCGCGATAGGCCACCGCACAGGTGCGCGCCGCGATCAGGCCACGATGAACCGGACCGTCCTCGACCTGGCTGCGCAGGTGAAGCAGCACCGGCCAATCGAGCCCGTCCAGAAGATCGAGCGCCGCGCGCCAGAAGGCCTCCTCCTCGCCCGCCGCGACGAGCGGGGTCCCGACGAACATCTGGTCGTGCCGCCAGTTGACCGCGAACCGAACCGGCAGCTTCGCATAGCCGCCCTCGGCGGCGATCGGCAGCAAGCCGATCAGCCGCTCCCCGCGCCACACCTCGAGCAGCTGCACCTCGCCGGCCGCAGCCGCGGCTGCCGCCATGAACCAATGCTCGTAGAAGGGATTGGGCTCGGCCGCCTCGGCGGCGAGCGCGATCCAGTCCTCGGCCAGATCGGCGATCGCCTCGCGGAGCGGGCGCAGGCGCGCGGCCGGTGCGCACGCAGGCGCCGCGCGCGATTCCGGCCATAGCTCCGCCGCTACGATCCGTCCCATCGAGGTCATGGCCCTCGCGATAGCCGCCGAGGGTAAAGATATGGTGGGCGTGCGCCCCTGTTCGTCATTGCGAGCGGAGCGAAGCAATCCATGGATTGCCGCGCCGTCTTCGACAGCTCGCAATGACGAGAGCGCTAGGCGGCGACGGTGGCCAGCCGATGATCCTTATATTGCTCGCGAAGCGCGGTCTTGAGCAGCTTGCCGGTCGCGGTGTGGGGCAGGCTGTCGACGAACAGGATCTCATCCGGCAGCCACCATCTGGCGACATGATCCTTGAGGTGATCGAGGATCTGCCCTTCCGTCACGTCCGAGCCGGGCTTTCGCACCACGAGCAGCAGCGGCCGTTCGTCCCACTTCGGATGATAGACGCCGATCGCCGCCGCCTCCGCGACGCCGGCGCAACCGACCGCGGCATTCTCGAGCTCCACCGAGCTGATCCATTCGCCGCCCGACTTGATCACGTCCTTGGAGCGGTCGGTGATCTGCATCGTGCCGCAGGGGTGGATGACGGCGACGTCGCCGGTGTCGAACCAATCGTCCTCGCCCGCGGCGTCGGCCTCCGCCTTGAAGTAGCGTTTGATCACCCAGGGCCCGCGAATCTGCAGCCGGCCGGAGCTTTCTCCGTCGCGCGGCTGGACCGCGCCCTCGTCGTCGACGACTCGAAGCTCCACGCCGAACGGCACCCGCCCCTGCTTGCAGACCAGATCGACCTGCTCCTCAAAGCTGAGCTCGTCCCAATTGCCCGGCGGCGCCCCCATCGTGCCAATCGGCGAGGTCTCGGTCATGCCCCAGGCGTGGCCGACCTGGATGCCCATCCGCATCAGCCGCTCGACCATCGCCCGCGGCGCCGCGGAGCCGCCGATCGTCACCAGCTTCAGGTGCTTCGGCTTCTCGCCGGTCGCGTCCATATGCTGGAACATGGCGAGCCAGACGGTCGGCACGCCGGCCGAGTGGGTGACCTTCTCCTCGTTCATCAGGCGGCAGAGCACCTTGCCGTCATTGACCGCGGAATAGACGAACTTGGTCCCCGACATCGCCCCGGCGAAGGGCAGCCCCCAGGCGGCGGCGTGGAACATCGGCACGATCGGCAGCGCCACGGCGCGCGGCGAGAGATTGAACACCGAAGGCTGCACTTCCGTCATCGCGTGGATGACGGTGGAGCGATGTTCGTAGAGTACGCCCTTCGGATTGCCGGTCGTGCCCGAGGTGTAGCAGAGCATGCAGGGGTCGCGCTCCGAGCCTTCCGCCCAGGCATAATCGCCGTCCTGCGCAGCCAGCAGCGCCTCGAACTCGCCGTCGTCGAAACAGACATAATGCTGCGTCGTCCATTGCGGCTTCAGCCGCTCCACGATCGGCGCGAAGACCTTGTCGTAGAACAGGACTTTGTCCTCGGCATGGTTGACGATGTAGACGAGCTGCTCGTCGAACAGGCGCGGGTTGATGGTGTGGATGACCCCGCCGGCGCCGATCGCGCCATACCAGGCGACCAGGTGACGGCTGTGGTTCATGGCCAGGGTGCCGATCCGGTCGCCCGGCTTCACACCCATCTTTTCAAGCGCTTGCGCGAGCTTCCTCGAATCCTGTGCGATGCCGGCCCAAGTGGTGCGGGTGATTGCGCCATCGGCCCAATAGGTGACGATCTCGCGGTCCCCATGCTCGCGTTCGGCATGCTCGATGATCCGCGGCACCCGGAGCTCGAAATCCTGCATCCCGCCCAGCATCGCTCCCTCTCCCGGCTTCCCGTTCAGGGCAGAATGTCATTGCGAGCGCGGCGAAGCAATCCAGCCTGGATTGCCGCGCCGCTGTGCGGCTCGCAATGACGGGCTGTCAGCTGACGAGCGCGAGGCGGGGACCTTCCACAACCGAAAGCCTGACCGAGGCGACGCCCTCGATGCGGCCGACGCGGGCGGCCAGCTCGGCGTCGATCCGCCAGGAGCGGCCGAGCACCATATTCGCCTCGCCCCCGTCGAATGCGGCCTTGAGCCGGATCTGCCCCGAACCGCCATGCTCGCCGGCGACCGCCGCAGCCAGCCGGGCGAGCGCCGCCGGATCGTCCACCTCGATCTCCAGCTGCAGCCGGGCACGGCCGGCAAGGCTGTCGAGCGACTGGAGCGAGCGGATCGCCACCCGCGGCGTCTCCTCGCCCGGCCGCCGGTCCGCCTCGATCGTCAGCAGCGCGCAGGTTCCTGCCTTCGCGGCCGCGCCGACCAGCTCGGCCACCTGGTCGTCGAAGATGCTCGCCTCGAACTGGCCGGAGGGATCGGACAGGGTCGCCAGCATATAGCGCCGGCCACGCGCCGAGGTGCGCCAGCGGGTGCTCTCCACCAAAGCCGCCATGGTCGCGCCCATCCGGCCGCCGTCCGCCGGCGCGGGCATCGCCGCGAGCTGGGCGAAGGTCTTGGCGCCATGGGCATCGACCAGGTGGCGGTAATTGTCGACGGGATGGGCGGAGAAATAGAAGCCGAAGCTCTCTTTCTCCGCCGCCATCCGCTGGGCGAGCGTCCAGGGTTCGGCCCGCGACATCCGGATCGGCGCGACATCCGCGGGCCCTTCGCCGAACAGGCCGCCCTGCCCGCTCGTCCGCGCGTCCGCGGCGCTGGACGCCGCGGCGAGAATCGTCTCGGCCGCTCCATGCACCGCCCAGCGCTCGGCGATGCCGTCGAAGGCGCCGGCGCCCGCCAGGCTCTCGATCTGGCGGCGATTGAGCAGGCGTGGATCGATGCGGCCGGCGAACTCGTCGAGATTGCGGAAGGCGCCATTGGCTTCGCGCTCGGCGACCAGCTCCGCCATCGCCTTCTCGCCCACGCCCTTCAACGCGCCGAGCGCGTAACGAACGGCGAGACCGTCCTCGTGCGGCTCGACCGAGAAGTCCGCCTCGCTGCCGTTGATCGCCGGCGGCAGGCAGACGACTCCGAGCCGTCGCATGTCGTCCGCGAAGATCGCCAATTTGTCGGTCATGTGGATGTCGAACGCCATCGAGGCGGCGAAGAATTCGTGGCGGTGATGGGCCTTCAGCCACGCGGTCTGATAGGCGATCAAAGCATAAGCGGCCGCATGGCTCTTGTTGAAGCCGTAGCCGGCGAACTTGTCGATCAGATCGAACAGCTCGTTCGCCTTGGCGGCCGGGATGCCATTCACCCGCGCGCAACCCTCGACGAAGCCGGCGCGCTGCGCGTCCATCTCCGCCTTGATCTTCTTGCCCATCGCGCGGCGGAGAAGGTCGGCGCCGCCAAGGCTGTAGCCGGCGAGGATCTTCGCCGCCTCCATCACCTGCTCCTGATAGACGAAGATGCCGTAGGTCTCCTTCAGCACCTCTTCGAGCAACGGATGCGGATAGGTGATCGCCGCGCGGCCGTTCTTGCGATCTCCGAATGACGGGATGTTGTCCATCGGCCCCGGCCGGTAGAGGGAGACGAGGGCGATGATGTCATTGAAATTGGTCGGGCGCACCGCGGCCAGAGTGCGGCGCATGCCCTCCGATTCCAGCTGGAACACGCCCACCGTGTCGGCGCGCTGGAGCAGCGCATAAACCTCCGGGTCGTCCCAGGGGTCCAGGCGATCCAGGTCGACCTCGATGCCCCGCGCGGCGAGCAATTCGATCGCGCGGCGCAGGACGGAAAGCGTCTTGAGCCCGAGGAAATCGAGCTTCACCAATCCGGCCTTTTCGACATATTTCATGTCGAATTGCGTGACCGGCATGTCGGAGCGCGGGTCGCGGTAGAGCGGCACGAGCTGCTCCAGCGGACGATCGCCGATCACCACGCCGGCGGCATGGGTCGAGCTGTGCCGCGGCAGCCCCTCCAGCTTCATCGCGAGATCGAACAGCCGGCGCACCTGCGCGTCGTCGCGATATTCCGCGGCGAGCTCGGCGACGCCGTTCAGCGCCCGCTCCAGCGTCCAGGGATCGGTCGGATGATTGGGCACCAGCTTGGCGAGCCGATCCACCTGGCCATAAGGCATCTGCAGCACCCGGCCGATGTCCTTCAGCACCGCGCGCGCCTTCATCGTCCCGAAGGTGATGATCTGTGCGACGCGGTCATTGCCGTAGCGCTGCTGAACGTAGCGCAGCACCTCGCCGCGCCGGGTTTCGCAGAAGTCGATGTCGAAGTCCGGCATCGTCACGCGCTCCGGGTTGAGCATGCGTTCGAAGAGCAGGCCGAGCTTGAGCGGATCCAGATCGGTGATGGTGAGTGCCCAGGCCACGGCCGAGCCGGCGCCCGAGCCGCGCCCCGGCCCGACCGGAATGCCCTGCGCCTTCGCCCATTTGATGAAGTCCGCGACGATCAGGAAATAGGCGGAGAAGCCCATGCTGGTGATGACGTCGAGCTCGAACTCGAGCCGGTCGAAATATTCGGGATACGCCTGTTCCAAGGTTCCCCGGCGAAGGCCGGGGTCTGGATCGGACTCCGCTCCTGGGCCCCGGCCTCCGCCGGGGAGCTGATAGAGGGACAGCCGCTCGATCAACCCCGCGCGGGCGTCGGCGCGGAGCTGGGCCTGTTCGGCAGCGCCATCGCCGGCGATGCTGGGCAGGATCGGCTCGCGCTGCGGCGCGCCGACCGCGCAACGCTGCGCGACCACCACCGTATTGGCGATCGCCTCGGGAAGGTCGGCGAACAGCCTCGCCATCTCGTCCGCCGGCTTGATCCAGGCCTCCGCTGACGAGCGCTCGCGATCGTCCCGGTCGAGCTGGCTGGACTGGGCGATGCAGAGCATCGCGTCATGCGCAGCGTGGAAGCCGGGCTCGGCATAAGCAGCCGGGTTGGAGGCGACGAGCGGCAGCGCCCGGGCGTAGGCAAGCGCGATCAACCCCGCCTCCGCAGCCTCCTCGATCCGGTCGCCGCGCCGGCTGAGCTCGACATAAAGCCGGCCCGGGAACAGCGCCTCGAGCCGTTCCGCCATCGCCGCGGCCATATCGTCCAGGCCCTCCGCGACGAGCCGCGCCAGGGCGCCTTCGCCGCCGGCGGTCAGCGCGATCAACCCGTCGGTGCGCCCCTCCAGCGCCTCGAAGGGCACATGCGCATCCTCCTCAGGCGGCCGATCGAGATGCGCGGCCGAGACCAAGGCGCAAAGATTGGCGTAACCCGTCTCGTCCTGCGCCAGCAGCGCCAGCCAGTCGATGATCGGCGGCTTGTTGGCAGGAGTCCCCGGCCGCGCCACGCCGAGCATGGTGCCGATGATCGGCTGGACGCCCAATTCCAGGCAGGCGTCGGTGAAGGGCATGGCCGCATAGAGGCCGTTGCGATCGACCAGCGCGGCCGCCGGAAAGCCGAGTTCGCTCGTGCGCTTCGCCATCGCCTTGGGCGCCATCGCCCCTTCCAGCATCGTGTAGCAGGAGAACAGGCGCAACGGGACGTAGGGCGAAAGCGACATGCCTTATTATGGGCGCTCCGCTCGGCTCACGAAAGCCAGCGGCGCGCGCTTGTCCACAGAAAATCAGCCGCCCGGGCTCGACGGCGGCGCGCTGGTCGACGGTCGATAGGTGAAGTCGAAACTCGGCGTCCAGGTGCGGCCATTGTCGAGCGACACATCGCCATGCTGGCGGACCGTCCCGCCCTCGCCGCGATCGTAGCGCATCCGGACGGTGCCATTTTCGCCGTTCGGACCGGAGCCCGCCCAAGCTCCGGTCAATTGCATCGCGCCATCGACGATGCCGCCCGTGAACTCCACCCAGCCGTTGTTGACGTCGACCCAGAGCTGGCGCCATTGGCGCGTGCCTGGATGCCAACTGCTGAAGCTGCCGCCGCCCTGGTTTGTGAGCGGCATCCAATTCTCACGAATCGCGCAGCCGGCGTAGCGCCGCTCGACCAGGCTATGCGCGACCAGCGTGTCGGTGCCGGTGCGATAGACATCCCAATAGCCGACCCAATAGTCGAACTGACGATGCTCCGGCGTCGCGCAGGCGGGCGGTCGAGGCGCCGGGGCGGGGGTTTGCGCAGCGGCTATGCCAGTCGCCGAGACGAGCCATGACAATATGGGGATAAATGCGCGGGCCGAGCTCATAATGTTCTCCTCTGAGCCCGTGCGCGGTCTTTCCGGTCCAGGGGTGCCGAGGCAACGGCACGCAGACGAACGGCATGCGGCATTCGCCGAACGGCATGCTCAGGCCAGCACGCCCTCGTGCAGGCGCAGAACGCGGTCCATCTTCTCGGCGATGCGCTCGTTGTGGGTGGCCACCAAAGCGGCGCTGCCTTCGTCGCGGACCAGCCGAAGGAATTCGGCGAAAACCACGTCGGCGGTCGCCTCGTCGAGATTGCCGGTCGGCTCGTCGGCGAGGACGAGGGCCGGTCGGTTGGCGAGCGCGCGGGCCACTGCGACCCGCTGCTGCTCGCCGCCGGAAAGCTTCGACGGCCGATGCGTCAATCGCTCCGCCAGCCCCAGGGCGCCGAGCAGCGACTCGGCCCGCTCCGCCGCCTCGGTGCGGGACACGCCGCGCACGAGCTGCGGCAGAATGACGTTCTCACGCGCGTCGAAATCCGGCAGCAGATGATGAAACTGATAGACGAAGCCCAAAGTGTCCCGCCGGACCCGGGTGCGTTCGGCATCCTTGAGCGTCGCGGCCTCCTCGCCGGCGATCCTGATCGAGCCTTCGAAGCCGCCCTCAAGCAGCCCCACCGCCTGAAGCAAGGTCGATTTGCCCGAACCCGACGGGCCGAGCAGGGCGACGATCTCGCCGGCGGCGACGGAAAGGTCGACGCCGCGCAACACCTCGATCCGGGCATCGCCCTGAACGAAGGTGCGCTTCAGCCCCTCGACGTGAAGCGCCTCACTCATAACGCAGCACCTGCACCGGATCGGTGCTCGCCGCCTTCCAGGCCGGATAGAGCGTGGCGAGGAAGCTCAGCACCAGCGCCATGATCACGATCGCGACGATCTCGGTCGGGTTGGGCAGAGCGGGGAGCTCGGTCAGGAAGCGGATCGACGGATCCCAGAGGTTCTGCCCCGTCAGCCGCTGGACGAAGCCGACCACGCCCTGCCGGTAATAAAGGAAGACCGCGGCGAGGAGCATGCCGGCGATGATGCCGAGCACGCCGATCGTGACGCCCACCGTCATGAACACCCGCATCAGGCTGCCGCGGGTCGCGCCCATCGTTCTCAGGATGGCGATATCGCGGGTCTTGGCGCGGACCAGCATGATCAGCGAGGAGAGGATGTTGAACACCGCGACCAGCACGATGATCGAGAGCACGACGAACATCGCCACCCGCTCCACCTGAAGCGCCTCGAACAGGGCCGAATTCATGCTCCGCCAGTCGGTCACCCGCGCCTGCCCCTGGGTGGCGGCGGCGAGCGGCGCGGTGATCTCGCCGACCCGGTCGGCGTCAATCGTCTGCACCTCGATCATGCCGATCGCGTCGCCGATCAAAAGGAAGTTCTGCGCCTCCTGCATCGGCATGATCACGAAGGCGCGGTCGAAATCGTAGAGCCCGACCTCGAAGATCGCGGCGACATGATAATCGACGATCCGCGGCACGGTGCCGAACGGCGTCGTCCGGCCCTCGGGCGAGATGATCGTGATCGAATCGCCGACGTCGAGCCCGAGCAGCTCGGCCAGCCGGGAGCCGATCGCGACGTTTGTCGTGCCAGGCTGGACCTCGGCCATCGAGCCCGCCAGCACGTCGCGGTTGAGCGTCGGATTGCTCCTCAAATCCTCGACCGGCATGCCGCGCAGCAGGATCGCCTCGACCCGCCCCTCATGGCTCGCCATCAGCGGCTGCTCGATCAGCGCGTTGGCCGAGACCACCCCGGGCGTCCGCCGCGCTTGGTCGAGAATCGGCTGCCAGTTCTGCAGCCGGCCGCCATAACCCTGGATCACGGCATGGCCGTTGAGGCCGACCACTTTCTCGAACAGCTCCGCGCGAAAGCCGTTCATCACGCTCATCACGATGATCAACGCCGCCACGCCCAGCATCACCGCCGCGAGGCTGATGCTCGCGACCAGGAAGATGAACCCCTCCCCCTTCCCCGGCAGCAGATAGCGCCGGGCGATCATCCGTTCGTAGGAGGAGAGGATCACGGCGCGAGCTTGGCGAGCGCGCTTTCGATCGAAAGCTCCTCGCGCTCGCCGGTGGCGCGGCGCTTGAGCTCGACCACGCCGCGCTCCAGCCCCTTGGGCCCGACGACCAGCTGCCAGGGCAGGCCGATCAGGTCCATCGTCGCGAACTTGGCGCCGCCGCGCTCGTCGCGGTCGTCGTAGAGCGTCTCCACTCCGGCCTGCTGGAGCCGGCCGTAAATCTCGTCCGCCGCGCTGGCGCAATTGCCGTCGTCGGCGCGCATGTTGATCAGCCCCACCCGATAGGGCGCGACGCCCTCCGGCCAGACGATCCCGGCCTCGTCATGGCTCGCCTCGATGATCGCGCCCATCAGCCGCGACACGCCGACGCCGTAGCTGCCCATCTGCGGATGGACCTGGCCGCCATCGGCGGTCTGCACGGAGAAGCCCATGCTCGCGCTATACTTGCTGCCGAAGGCGAAGATGTGGCCGACCTCGATACCGCGCCGCGAGCGCAGGCGATCCGCCGGCACCGGGCAGTCCGCAACCTTCGCATGCTCCTCCTCCTCCATCGCGTAGAGGCCGGTGAGCTTGGCGATGGTGGCGGCGTCGGCGGTCAGCAGCTCCTCGCGCGACACGTCCTCGAGCGCTGCGTCGTAGAAAATCGCGCTCTCGCCGGTCTCGGCGAGGATATGGAATTCGTGGCTGAGGTCGCCGCCGATCGGTCCGGTCGGCGCGCGCACCGGCACCGCCTGCAGGCCGAGCCGGGCGAAGGTCCGCAGATAAGCCACGAACATCGCCTCGTAGCTGGCCTTCAGCCCCTCCTCGTCGAGATCGAAGCTGTAGGCGTCCTTCATCAGGAACTCGCGGCCGCGCATCACGCCGAAGCGCGGGCGGACCTCGTCGCGGAACTTCCACTGGATATGATAGAGCGTGCGCGGCAGATCCCGGTAGGATTTGACGGATCCCAGGAAGATCTGGGTGATCATCTCCTCATTGGTCGGCCCGTAGAGCATCTCGCTGCCCTTGCGGTCCGGGAAGCGCAGCATCTCGGGGCCATAGGCGTCGTAGCGACCCGATTGGCGCCAGAGCTCGGCCGACTGAATGGTCGGCATCAGCAGCTCGATCGCCCCCGCCCGGTCCTGTTCCTCGCGGACGATCTGCTCGATCTTCTTGAGCACCCGGTAGCCGAGCGGCAGCCAGGCGTAGATGCCGGCGGCGGTCTGGCGGATCAGGCCGGCGCGCAGCATCAGCTTGTGGCTGACGATCTGGGCGTCGGAGGGGGTTTCCTTGACGACCGGCAGGAAGGTGCGGGACAGGCGCATGGCCGCGGCTCTAGCAGTCCACGCCCGCAAGGCAACCGACGCCGTCCTGTGGCCCCCACGCAACAGCGGCGACGCAAACGAGTCACGCATGGCAATCCGGCAATGACAAGCGCCCCGCCCGGGCATAGCGTCCCGCCCACAAGAACCAAGGACTTCAACGGCCTGGTTCGGGGAGCCTTCGTTCCCGCTTGATCCTTGCGAGGTGGGCCAAGCGTGTGGGGCGGAGCATCAAAGGGGGTAGATGGCGCAAGCCATCTCACGGGCGCCCGGGCGGAAACGTCCGGGCGTTTGCTGTTTCGGGGCCGCCCCAGTCGACTTCAACCAGATTCGTAGCCGTTCCCCGGCGGGGGCCGGGGTCCAGGCGGGCGCTCGCCCGGCTCGCAAAGATGATGATGCGAAAGCCTCCGGCTCCTGGCCCCCGGCCTTCGCCGGGGAACGGCCTAGGTTTGCTTGAGTGCGAGTCTAATCCAGCCGCCGAATCGTCGATTCAAGCGTCGCCACGCGGATTCCGAAGCGGCTGAAGGTCATCCGGTTCTGGGCGGTGCGGCCATCGGGATGGAGCGTGATATATTGCTCGACCCAGGGTCCGTGCGTGCTCCGGTAGCTCAGGTGCAGGACATTGCCGTCGATCTGCCCGGTCACGTCGCCGCGCACGTCGGTGATCGTACCGGTGAACCGGTTGGGGCCGGAGCGGACCAGCCGCCAGTGCCGCCGCCGGGGCTCCGTGCCCTCTTGCAGCACGACCTGGTCGATCACCAGCGCGTTGCCCTCCATCCGGCCGCGGCCGACGTCGCGGACATTGGTGTTGCCGGAGAAGATGATGTGGACCGAGCCGCTGCCCTCGAACCGGCCGGTGAAGAAACGCTCGGCGGCGGTGATTTGCGGGGCGGACTGAAACAGCAACAGCGCCAGCGCGGCGGATAAACCCATTCCGTTCGTTCCCTGTTTCGCGCCGCCCCCGCCGCGTTCGAATCAAGGGCTTAGCCGGTCGCGGCCGCCGGCGCCATAAGCTGGGCGACGAAGAGACTAGACCAGCCGGCTCTGCTTCACCGCGGCGGCGATGAAGCTCGCGAACAGCGGGTGCGGATCGAACGGCTTCGACTTCAGCTCGGGGTGGAACTGCACGCCGATGAACCAGGGATGGTCCGGCCGCTCGACGATTTCGGGCAGCTCGCCGTCGGGGCTCATGCCCGAGAAGATCAGGCCGTTCGACTCCAGCGCATGCTTGTAATGCGCGTTGACCTCATAGCGGTGGCGGTGGCGCTCGCTGATCGCGTCGCTGCCATAGACCCCGCGCACCACGCTGTTGCCCGCAAGCTTCGCTTCATAGGCCCCGAGGCGCATCGTGCCGCCGAGATCGCCGCTCGCCTCGCGCTTCTGCAGGCCTTCCGGGCTCATCCACTCGGTGATCAGGCCGACCACCGGCTCGGCCGTTTCACCGAACTCGGTCGAGCTGGCGTGCTCCAGCCCTGCTTCCCGCGCCGCCTCGATGCAGGCCATCTGCATGCCGAGACAGATGCCAAAGAACGGCACGTTGCGCTCGCGGGCGAATTTCACGGAGGCAATCTTGCCCTCACTGCCCCGCTCGCCGAAGCCGCCGGGGACGAGGATGGCGTGGACCGGCTCAAGCATCGGCGCGACGTCGCCGTCCTCGCCGGAGAACAGCTCCGCATCGAGCCAGTTGATGCGGACCTTCACGCGGTTGGCGATGCCGCCATGGATCAGCGCCTCGGTCAGGCTCTTATAGGCGTCGAGCAGGCCGACATATTTGCCGACCACGCCGATCGTCACCTCGCCCTCGAAATGCTCCAGCCGGTCCATGATGTCGGTCCAGCGGGTCATGTCGGGCGCCGGCGCGTCCTCGATGCCAAAGGCGCGCAGCACTTCGTCGTCGAGCCCGGCTTCGGAATATTGGGCGGGCACCGCATAGATGCTCTTGGCGTCGAGCGCCGGGATGACTGCTTCCTTGCGCACGTTGCAGAAGCTGGAAATCTTCGCCCGCTCATTGTCGGGCAACGGGTGCTCGCAGCGGCAGACGATGATCTCGGGCTGGATGCCGAGGCTGGTCAGCTCGCGCACCGAATGCTGGGTCGGCTTGGTCTTCAGCTCGCCGGCGGCGGCGATATAGGGGACGAGCGTGGTGTGGATGGACAGCGTCTCGCCCCTGCCCGCCTCGTTCCGGAATTGGCGGATCGCCTCGATGAACGGCAAGGATTCGATGTCGCCGACGGTGCCGCCCACCTCGCAGATCACGAAATCGCATTCGGCCGAAACGTCCGCCCGAATGAAATCCTTGATCGCGTTGGTGACGTGCGGGATCACCTGCACGGTCGCGCCCAGATAGTCGCCGCGCCGCTCGCGCTGGATGATGCCCTGATAGATTCGACCTGAGGTGACATTGTCGGACTGACGCGCCGGCACCCCGGTGAACCGTTCGTAATGGCCAAGGTCGAGATCGGTCTCGGCGCCGTCGTCGGTGACGTAGACCTCGCCATGCTGGTAGGGGCTCATCGTCCCCGGATCGACATTGAGATAGGGATCGAGCTTCCGGAGGCGCACCGTATAGCCGCGCGCCTGGAGGAGCGCGGCGAGCGCCGCCGCCATCAAACCCTTGCCGAGCGATGAGACCACGCCGCCGGTGACAAAAATGAACCGCGCCATGGGAGGACAGGCTTAAGCGGACCGGACGGATTCGGGCAAGCCGCCGAATCGGATTATTTCGCCGTCGCCGGCGCGCGCAGCCTTATCGGGCCTGATTGCCCTGCGGTGCGGGAGCCGTCGGGGCCGGAGCCGCGCCGGACGGCTGGCCAGGCTGCGGCGTCGCGCCCGGGATCGACAGGGGCGTGGGCGCACTGGGCGCCGGAGCCGCCGGAGCCCCGCCGGCCGGGCCACGGCGCTGCAGGCTTGGATCGATCGTCCGCGTGCCGGTATTGGCCGCGAGAGCCGCAAGCAGGATCGACAGCGCGACGAACAGGCTGGCGAGGATCGCGGTCGAGCGGGTGAGGAAGTCAGCCGCGCCGCGGGCGCTCATCATTCCCGAAGGGCTGCCGCCGCCGGCCAGTCCGCCGCCTTCGGAGCGCTGCATCAGGATGACGACGATCATCGCCAGGGCGATCATCGCCTGAACAATCAGGAGGAAGGAAAAGAGCGCGGACATTCGGAAGCTTTCGGAATAGGCTGTGGCGGGCAGGTAGCGATCCCCCGCCCCGGCTGCAAGCGGGGGGTATGAAAAGGCGGGCAACATGCGGGCTTCTTGGCTTCTCCTCGTCATTCTGCACTTTATGTCGGCGCCGGCCATTGCAATGCCGGCGCGGCTTACAGCCCTGATCGAGGCGCGCACCGCGCAGGGCTTTTCGGGATCGGTGATCGCAGCTCGCGGCGATACCATCCTCGTTCAGGGCGGTTATGGCCGGCTTGGCGATTACAGCGTCGGCGCCGCGAGCCGCTTCTGGATCGCGTCGACCGCCAAACAATTTGTCGCAGTCGCCGTCCTGAGACTTGCCGAACAGCGTCGCCTAAGCCTCGATGATCCGCTCTCCCGGTTTTTTCCGGACGCGCCGCGGGACAAGGCGGCGATTACGGTGCGGCAGCTGCTTTCGCACATGTCGGGGATCGGCCAGAGCTACGCCTCCGAGAACCGGGTCGACCGGGCGAGCGCTGTCTACGCGATGCTCGCCGAACCGCTGGCCGGCCCGCCCGGCAGCGGCTTTCGTTACTCCAACAGCAATATCCAGCTGGCCGTCGCAATCGTCGAGATCGTTAGCGGCCGATCCTATCCAGACTTTGCGCGTGAGGTCTTATGGCGGCCCGCCGCGCTGACCGAGACGGGCTTTGCCGGGCCTGGCGCCAGCGCGACGGTGTCTCCGGTTAACGGGTCGGTGCCGCCCCGCTTGACGCAAGCATTTTGGGGTGGCGAGGGCGTGTTCTCCACTGCGCCAGACCTCTTTCGCTGGATCCGCGCTTTGCGGCACGGACGAGTGCTTGGCGCGGCGGCGATGCGGGAAATGTTCGCGCCTGCGCGTGGCGCGACGATCAGCGAGGGCGCGGCCGCCCTCGGCTGGTTCACAGGGCGCACGACGCGCGGATCGCCTTTCATATTCGTTCGCGGCAATGAGGATTTCGGAGCGAACTCGCTGATCTATGTTTACCCGGACCAGGATGTGTCCTTGATCATCCTGACCCATGCCGGCAACGCCGGTGAGCGATCCTGGTCACGGATTCTTCTCGCCGACCTTGAGCAGGCGTTGGGCCTTTAGCGCGCCGCTTCGACGATCGGCACGAACTGCGCCGCGGTGAGGCTGGCGCCGCCGACCAGCCCGCCGTCCACGTCCGGGCAGCGGAACAATTCGGCGGCATTGTCGGCCTTGACCGAGCCGCCATAGAGGATGCGGACGCGCCCGCCGCGGTCGCCATAGCGCGCGACCAGCGCCTCGCGCAGGGCGGCATGCATCTGGGCGACGTCGGCGGGCGTCGCGACCTTGCCGGTGCCGATCGCCCAGACCGGCTCATAGGCGACCACCAATTCGCCCTCGGCCCAATCGTCGGGGAGCGAACCGGCCAGCATGTCGGTGACCACGCGAAGATGATCGCCTGCCTCCCGCTCGGCCTCGCTCTCGCCGACGCAGACGATGGTGATCAGGCCGGCGGCGAGCGCGGCTTCCGCCTTGGCGCGGACCAGGGCGTCGCTCTCGCCCTGGTCGGCGCGGCGCTCGCTATGGCCGACGATCGCAAGCTTCGCGCCGGCTTCCTTCAGCATCGCGGCAGAGACGCAGCCGGTATGGGCGCCGCTCGCCGCCTGGTGGCAGTCCTGCGCGCCGATCGTCAGGCCGCCCGAGCGGGTCACCGCGGCGGCGATCAGGGTGAAGGGCGGGCAGATGCCGACGTCCACGCCGCCCGCGTCGCGCGCCGAATCCGCGATCGGGCCGAGTTCCGCGAGCCCGGCGAGCGAACCGTTCATCTTCCAGTTTCCGACGACAAGCTTGCGGCGCAGCGACATTGGGGCTTCCGATGTTGAGGTGTTGCGGGCCGCCTAGCGGCCTTCTATGGCGCGTGCAAACGCACAGCCGGAACCCTCCCGATCATGCTCTCTTTCGCTCGCACGAAGGCCGCCAAGTGGCTCGCCTTCCTGATTCTCTTCCTCGTCCTCCTCGCCATGGTCGTCACCGGGTTCGGCACCGACGGCATGGGCGGGCTCGGCAGCTTCGGGGGCGGGCGGCAGAGCAGCCAGGCGTTGGCGACGGTCGGCCGCCGCTCGGTCACCGAGCAGCAGTTGCGCGATCTCGTCACCCGCCAGTTCAACCAGGCGCGGCAGCAGAACCCGGCGCTCGACATGAACGCCTTCCTCGCGTCGGGCGCCTTCGACCAGATCCTGAATTCGCTGATCGTCGGCGAGGCCGTGGCCGAATTCGGCGGCGCGCAGGGGTTGGTGGCGACGCAGCGGATGGTCGATCGCGAAATCGTCAACGTGCCCCAGTTCCGCAATTTCGCCGGCCAGTTCGACGAGCAGGCGTTCCGCGCCGCGCTCCGCAACCAGAATCTGACCGAGGCGCAGGTGCGCGAGGATATCGGCCGCTCGCTCCTCCAGCGCCAATTGCTCGGGCCGATCGCGCTCGGCCAGCGCGTGCCCGAGAATGTCGCCCGCAGCTACGCCAACCTGCTCCTGGAGCGGCGGCGCGGCACGGTCGGCGTGGTGCCGTCGCAGCTGCTGGCCGCTTCGATCAACCCGTCCGACCAGGAAATCGCCGCCTTCTACAACCAGAATCGCGCCCGCTTCGCGCTGCCGGAGCGTCGCGTCGTCCGCTTCGCGGTGCTTGGGCCGGAGCAGGTCGCCGCCGCCTCGCAGCCGACCGACCAGGAGATCCAGGCTTATTATCGCGAGCATGCGGCGGAATACGGCCCGCGCGAGACCCGCACCCTGCAGCGGCTGGTGCTGCAGGACCGGGCCGCAGCGGACGCCGCCGCGCAGCAGCTTCGTTCCGGCACGGCGTTCGACCAGGTCGCCTCGCGCGCTGGCTTCGCGGCACGCGACCTCACCTTCGCCGATCAGACGCAGGACGCGTTCACGCGGGCGGCCAATGCGGAGGCGGCGCGCGCGGCGTTCGCCGCCACCGCCCAGCGCGGCGCGGTGATCGGCCCGATCGCCGCCGATGGCACCTTCCAGGTGATCCGGGTCGAAGCGATCCAGGCCACGCCGGCGCGGCAGCTCGACGCCGTCCGGGCGGAGATCAGCACCGCCGTCCAGCAGCGCAAGGCCGCCGACGCGCTGGCCGCGCTCGTCGCCCGGGTCGAGGACCGGGTCTCGAACGGCGAGAATGTCGACGAGATCGCGCGCGCCGAGCAGCTCAACCTGATCACCACGCCGCCGATCACCTCGACCGGGCAGAGCTTCGGTCAGCCCTTCGTGGTGCCGCCGGAGCTTCAGCCGCTGCTCACCCAGGCATTCGAGATCGAGGCCGAGAACCCGGAGCCGGTGGTCGAGACGATCCAGGCCAACCAGCGTTATGCGCTGATCGGCATCGGCCAGGTCACCGCCGCGGCGACGCCGCCATTGCCCGCGATCCGCCAGGCCGTCCGCGCCACCCTCGTGCTGCAGCGCGCGTCGGACCGGGCGCGGCAGATCGCCCAGGGCATCGCCGACCGGATCAACGGCGGCATGCCGGCTGCCCAGGCCTTCGCCGCCGCCGGCGTGGCGCTGCCGCCGACCCAGGCGATCAACGTCCAGCGGCTGGAGATCAGCCGCAACGGCCAGCAGGTGCCGCCGCCGTTGCTCGCTTTGTTCAGCCTGCCGCAGGGCCGCGCCCGGATCCTCGCTGCGCCGAACGGTCAGGGCTGGTTCGTCATCCACCATGCCGAGCGTACCGCGGGCGATGCCAGCACCCAGCCGCAGCTGATCCAGACCACCCGGACCGAGTTCAACAATAACGCGTCCGAGGAAATGGCCCAGCAATTCGCCCGTGCGCTGGAGATGCGCGCCGGCGTGACCCGCAACGAGGAAGCGATCGCCGCGGCGCGGCGGCGGCTCAGCGGCGCGGCGGAGTAGCCCGCCGCTCTTCACGTGTAGAGGTCGACGACCTCCCAGTCCGGCATCGCCGCTTCGCGAAGCGGGGTGCGATGGCATGAAGCCGGATCGCGCTCGAAGCAGAGCAGGGCCGAGGGCGTTTCCTCAGCCGAGGCGATCATCCGCGCTGTCTCGGCCCCGGCCTCCGGCGTTTCCAGCTGGACGGCGTAGATGCGCTTCATCTCGTCCATCCGGCCCTTGCGCGCCGCCTCGCGGCCGGCAGGCGGCGTGCCCAGCGCCTTCAGATGGAGGTAGCCGATGCCCGCCTCCTTCAGGCCCCCAGCGAGCACATTCTTCGAAAAGCCGGGCTTGCGCGACAGCGGCACGGCGCGGACGTCGATCACCTGCCGGACGCCTGCCGCCTGCAATGCCGCGATCAGCTCTGGCTGGGTGGCGCCTTCATAGCCGATGGTGAAGATGCGCCTGGCGGTCATCCTTGACACTCTTGTGGCACACCGCCTCGATGTTCAAGCCGTCGGGGTCGAGCACGAAGGCGCCGTAATAATCGGGATGATAATGCGGCCGGAGGCCAGGCGCGCCATTGTCGCGTCCTCCCGCGGCGAGCGCTGCCTCGTAGAAGGCGTCGACCTGCTCGCGAGTCTCGGCGGCAAAGGCGACATGCGTGCCCTCGCCCACCTTTTCATGGTCGCCAACCCAGAAATAGGGCTTGTCGCCCGAGCCGAAGCCGTGCCCCGTCCCGCCGGAGTCGGTCTGCTCGGGGGTGACGGTCATGATCAGGCCGATGCCGAGCGGCGCCAGCGCCTGCTCATAGAAGCGCCGGGAACGCTCCGCATCGGCGACGGCGAAGCCGACATGATCGAGCATGGCCTTCCTCCTTCGTGCGTTTCGCTTTAACGCACCGCGCCGTGAACCCCCAAGTCCATATCATCGGCGGCGGTCTCGCCGGATCGGAAGCCGCCTGGCAATTGGCCGAGGCCGGCGTGAAGGTCCGGCTCAGCGAGATGCGCGGCAGCGGCGAGACGACCCCGGCGCACCACACGGACGGCCTTGCCGAACTGGTCTGCTCGAACAGCTTCCGCTCCGACGACGCCGAGAATAACGCGGTCGGCCTCCTGCACGCCGAGATGCGCGCGCTGGATTCGCTGATCATGACGTCGGGCGACGCCCATCGCGTGCCGGCGGGCACGGCTTTGGCAGTGGACCGCGACGGCTTCTCCGCGCGGGTGACGGCGGCTCTCGCCACGCATCCCAATGTGGAGATCGTCCGCGAGCGGATCGACCGGCTGCCGGACACCGGCCTCACCATCGTCGCCACCGGCCCGCTCACCGCGCTCAGGCTGGCGGAATCCATCGGCGCGGCGACGGGCTCGGACGCCCTCGCCTTCTTCGATGCGATCGCGCCGATCGTCCATCGAGACAGCATCGACATGTCGGTCTGCTGGATGGCCAGCCGCTGGGACAAGGGCGACACCAAGGATTACATCAACTGCCCGATGACGAAGGAGCAGTATCTGGCCTTCCATCGGGGGCTCCTCGACGGTGAGAAGACCGAGTTCAAGGATTGGGAGAGGGACACGCCCTATTTCGAGGGCTGCATGCCGATCGAGGTGATGGCCGAGCGCGGCGAGGATACGTTGCGCTACGGCCCGATGAAGCCCGTGGGCCTCGACGATCCGAAGACCGGGCGCTGGCCCTATGCCGTCGTCCAGCTCCGCCAGGACAATGCGCTCGGCACGCTCTGGAACATGGTCGGCTTTCAGACCAAGCTGAAGCATGGCGCCCAGATCGAATTGTTCCGCACCATTCCCGGCCTCGAAAATGCCGAATTCGCACGGCTGGGCGGCCTGCACCGCAACACCTTCATCAATTCGCCGAAGCTGCTGGACGGAACGCTGCGCCTGAAGGCGGCGCCGCATATTCGCTTCGCCGGCCAGATCACCGGCTGCGAAGGCTATGTGGAGAGCGCCGCCATCGGCCTCCTCGCCGGCCGCTTCGCCGCGGCGGAGCTGAGGGGCGAGGCGCTCGGCTCGCCGCCGCCCACCACCGCGCTGGGTGCGCTGCTCGGCCACATCACCGGCGGCGCGGATGCGCAATCGTACCAGCCGATGAACGTCAATTTCGGCCTGTTCCCGCCGATCGCCGGCCGGATGAAGAAAGCGAATCGCAAGCAGGCTTACACAAAACGGGCGCGGGATGACCTGGCGGCCTGGCTCGCTTCAATTCCTCTCCGAGATTTCTCGGGGAGGGGGACCATGCGAAGCATGGTGGAGGGGCAGTCCGCGCGTGAAGAAGCCCCTCCACCGTCCTTTGGACGGTCCCCCTCCCCTGCAAATGCAGGGGAGGAATTCTAGCAGCGACAATTCGCCGTCGGGCGCGGTCGGGCGCGGCGGCGCTGGGCGGTGGTCGCGAATTCCTCGCGGCTCAGATTGGCGTTGCGGTCCCGGTCGGCCTGCGTGAAGCGGGTGCGGGCGCGGATTGCCCATTCCTCGAAGCTCAGCCGCCCGTCATTATTGACGTCGAGCCGCTGGAAGGCGCGGCGGCGGGGCTGGTAAAGCTCCTCCAGCGTAATCCGGCCGTCATTGTCGCGGTCGGCGCGGTCGAAGCGGCGTTGCTCGCGGGTGCGCTCGTCGGCCGAAGGCGGCCGGCGCGGGGCCGGGCCGCTGTCCTCGGCCTCGTCATCATCATCGGCTTCGGCCTGCTGGGGCGCCTCGGGCACCGGATTGCCGTCGCGTTGCGCGGCGCCTTGCCAAAGAAAGAAGCCTGCGACGATCAGCAGAAGTGTCGCACCGCCGCCAGCGAAGTAGCGCCACATAGTTCCCCTCCCCTCAAAGAGGAGGCTAGCGCGATCCAAAGAAATGGCAAGAAACCCGGTCCGTTCCGGACTTATCGATAGCAGACCTTCTTGGCTGCAGCGACGACATCGGCCGGCTTGATCAGCGCCAGCTTCTCAAGATTGGCGGCATAAGGCAGCGGCACGTCCTCGTCCGTCACGCGGAGGACCGGGGCGTCGAGATCGTCGAAGCCCTCCTCCATCGCGATCGCCATCAGCTCCGAGGAGATCGAGCAAGTCGGCCAGCCTTCCTCGACGCAGACCATGCGGTTGGTCTTGCCGAGGCTTGCGAGCACCGTCGCCTTGTCGAGCGGGCGCAGCGTCCGAAGGTCGATCACCTCGGCCTCGATCCCCTCGCCCGCCAGCGTCTCCGCGGCCTCCAGCGCAACCCCGACGCCGATCGAATAGGTTACCAGGGTCACATCCCTGCCCTCGCGGACGACCCGCGCCTTGCCGATCGGCAGGACATGGTCGTCGAGCTTCGGCACGTCGAAGCTCTGCCCGTAGAGCAGCTCGTTTTCGAGGAAGACGACCGGGTCCTCGGAACGGATCGCGGCCTTCAGCAGGCCCTTGGCGTCGGCCGCGCTGTAAGGCGCGATCACGATCAGGCCCGGCACGCTCGCATACCAGGGGCCGTAATTCTGGCTGTGCTGCGCGCCGACCCGGCTGGCCGCGCCATTGGGGCCGCGGAACACGATCGGGCAGCGCATCTGGCCGCCGGACATGTAATTGGTCTTCGCGGCCGAGTTGATGATGTGGTCGATCGCCTGCATCGCGAAGTTGAAGGTCATGAACTCGATGACCGGGCGAAGGCCGCCCATCGCCGCGCCGGTACCGACGCCGGCAAAGCCATATTCGGTGATCGGCGTATCGATGACCCGCTTGTCGCCGAATTCGTCGAGCAGGCCCTGGGTCACTTTATAGGCGCCCTGATATTCGGCGACCTCCTCGCCCATCACGAAGACGCGCTGGTCCAGCCTCATCTCCTCAGCCATCGCATCGCGCAACGCCTCGCGCACCGTGGTCCGCACCATCTCGGTGCCGGCGGGGATGTCCGGATCGGCGACGTCGGCGCGGGCGGCGGGCTTCACGAGCTGTGCGGTGCCGCTCTCGGCCTTGGTCGGCGCAGGGACTTCCGATTCCTCGGCCTTCCGCTCCGTCGCCGATGCTTCGGCAGGAGCCGGGGCAGCCGCTTCGCCCTCGCCGCCGATCAGGGCGATGACGGTGCCGACCTTCACATTGTCGGTGCCTTCGGGGACGAGGATCTTGGAGACCGTGCCCTCGTCGACCGCCTCGAATTCCATCGTCGCCTTGTCGGTCTCGATCTCGGCCAGGATGTCGCCGGACGACACCGTATCGCCCTCCTTGACCAGCCATTTGGCGAGGGTGCCCTCCTCCATCGTCGGAGAGAGCGCTGGCATCTTGAGCTCGACGGCCATCAGTAGCTCTCCACCAGAACGTCGGTGTAGAGTTCGGCCGGCTCGGGCTCCGGCGCCTGCTCGGCGAAGTCGGCCGCCTCGACGACGATCTTCTTGATCTCGTTGTCGATCGCTTTCAGATCGTCCTCTTTCACGCCGGCCTTCGCCAGCTCCGCTTTGACATGATCGATCGGGTCGTTTTTCTCGCGAACCGCCTGCACTTCCTCGCGCGAACGATATTTGGCGGGATCGGACATGGAATGGCCGCGATAGCGATAGGTCTTGAGCTCAAGCAGGATCGGTCCCTTGCCCGAGCGCACCCATTGGACCGCGGTTTCCGCCGCACCGCGCACCGCCAGCACGTCCATGCCGTCGACCTGCAGCCCCGCGATCCGGAAGCTTTCGCCGCGCCGGTAGAGCTGATCCTCCGCCGAGGAGCGGTTCACGCTGGTGCCCATTGCGTACTGATTGTTTTCGATCACGAAGATGATCGGCAGCTTCCACAGCTCCGCCATGTTGAAGCTCTCATAGACCTGTCCCTGGTTCGACGCCCCATCGCCGAAATAGGCCATGCAGAGGCCGCCATCGCCGCTATATTTGTGGCCGAAGGCGAGGCCGGTACCGAGGCTGACCTGGGCGCCGACGATGCCGTGGCCGCCGTAGAATTTGTGGCTTGTCGAGAACATGTGCATCGAGCCGCCCTTGCCGCGGCTGATGCCGGCGGCGCGGCCGGTGAGCTCGGCCATGATCACCTTTGGATCGATGCCGTAGGCGAGCATGTGGCCGTGGTCGCGATAGCCGGTGATGACGCTGTCCTTGCCGACCTCCAGCGCCGACTGCAGCCCGACCGCGACCGCTTCCTGGCCGATGTAGAGGTGGCAGAAGCCGCCGATCAGCCCGAGCCCGTAAAGCTGCCCCGCCCGCTCCTCGAACCGGCGGATGAGCAGCATCTCCTTGTAGAAAGCGAGCAGCTCCTCCTTGGAGGCTTTGTAGCGCTTCGGCTCGGGCGGACGCTCGCGGTTCGGCTTGGGCGGAGGCGCGGCCTCGGTTGCTTTCGGAGCCCGTTTCGACGTTGCTGCCTTGGCCACCCGGCCCTCTCCGTTTTTTAGCTTATCGACCGCGCGGCTCTATGGCCGCAAAGCGGCGAAGGCGCAACGGGCCGACAAGGCGGCGAGTCTAACGGATCGTCGCCATCTCGTAGAGGAAATCGACATAGCCCATCGCCGCCTCGCGGAAGCCGGCGACGCGCGGGTTGTTCGATTCCATCAGCATGAACTCGTCCGGAGCGTGCGCGCCGCTGCCGAAGCCCAGGCCGAACTGGCCGGCCGGCTTGCTGAGCGGCGGCCCGGTGAAGACGAAGCCGGGCCAGGAGCCGGCGTTGCGCGGGAACAGAGAGAAAGTGATGTTGCTGCGGGTGAAGACCGCCTGCTGGGCGCGGATGATCCGGCTGTCCTCCGGCGTCTCGGTCGGATCGTAGCCGCCGCTGACATTGACCTCGATATCGGGAAAGCCGTGCGCCTGGAGATGCGCCCTGAGCTTCGCCTCGCTGTCCGCCTTGGTCATGTTCGGGACGAGGCGAAGGTCCAGCTTGGCGACCGCGCGGGCCGGCAGGATCGTCTTGCCGCCGGGGCCGGTATAGCCGGCGACCAGCCCCTCGATATTGACCGTGGGTTGCGAGGCGAGCCGCTCCAGCGACTCGCGCCAGGGCAGATCGTCGATCCAGCGCTGAACACCCAAGCTGCGCTTCGCCTCCTCCTCGCTGCGGGTCCGCGCCGCCTCCGCGATCAACGCCCGCTCACGCTCCGACAGCGGCCGCACCCGCTCGAACCAGCCGTCGATCGCGGGGGTGTTGCCCTGATTGGTGGTCAGCGTCTTCAGCGCCTCGACCAGATGCCAGACCGGACTATCGACCTGCGCCTTCAGGCTGGAATGGACGTCATGCGCCGGCCCGCGGCCCCAGCGCGCGCCGGACGAGATCAGCTCGCATTCGATGATTCCCTTGGCGCCCAGCGCGATATTGGCACTGCCATTCGGCGTCTGGCCGTTGGTCGGGATGAACACGCCGTCGGCGCGCCGGAACGCGGCCAGCACCGCCTGGTCCTGGAAGGCGTTGATGAAGTGCGGTGAGCCGATCTCCTCCTCGCCCTCGGCGAGCAGGACGAGGTTGACCGGCAGGCGCTTGTTGGCCGCGCGGAAGGCGTGGAGCGCGGCGAGGAAGGCGCTTTCCGGCCCCTTCTGGTTGGTCGCGCCGCGAGCCCGGATCGCCCGGCCGAGCTGGTGATCGTAGATCTGCCCCTCGAGCGGCGGCGACGCCCATTCCGACGGATCGAACTGCTTCACGTCGTACATCATGTAGATGCCGACGGTGCGGCGGGCGCCGGCGTCGAGCATTCCGAACACTGCGGGCACGCCGCCGGTCGGGACGGTGCGCACCCCGGTGAACCCGGCGTCGGTGGCGAGCCGCGCCATCAGGGCCGCGCCCTCCGGAATATTGCGCTGCTCGGCGGCGATGGTCGGCAAGGCGATCCATTCCCTCAGGCGACGGACCGAATCCTCGTAACCGGAATCGACCGCGCGGCGGATCGCCTCACGCTCGCTGTCGCGGGCGGTCTGGGCGAGTCCGCTCGCCGGCGCGAGCAAGGCGGCCGAGGCGGCGGCGCCTTTCAGGAGATTGCGGCGATCGGTGGAAGCGACGGAATCGGTCATGGCGGCCCCCTGTCTGGATGACTGGATCAAAGCCCCGCCGCGCGGCGCTGTCCAGCCGTTAACCGCGTTGCTCCGGAACCGCGCCCGCGACGGCGGCGTTCCAGCCCCGCAACAATCTTCGGAGAATTTCCATGAGCGACCGTCGCGACGACGATCCCGTCCGCCACGAGACGACCGTGATCAACACAGGCGAACGGCGCGGCGGCGGCGGCGCGATCGTCGCATTGGTCGTGCTCGTCATCCTCGCCCTGCTCGCCTTCCTCTTCTTCGGCGGCTATCTCCGCCGGGTCGCGGACCGGACCGACGTCAACGTCAACGTTACCGCGCCCAATATCGAGCTGCCCGACGTGCAGGTCGCGCCGCCGGCCACCCAGCCGACCAACAAGACCAACTAAAGCCAATGGCCGAGCGCGCGCCCGCGCCCCGCAAGGGCATGCCCTCGGTCGAGCTGGACGAGTCGGAGTTCAAGCGGCGCTTCAAGAGCCAGTTCACCGACCCGGCGTTCGACGAGGTTGCGGCTGCGCTCGACGCGGTCGCGGCGGTGGCCTGGGACGGCTATACCAATTCCCGCAAGTCGCCGCGCACCCAAAAAGCGGGCCACGGTTTCGCCGACCCCGATTATGATCTTGCCGAGGACTGGATCGCCGCAAAGGCGGCCATCGACCAGGCGCGGGCGGAGCATGACGATCCGTCGCAGCCGCCCTGCATCCTGATCGTCAACGGCTCGTCGCGCTCCGAGCATACCTGCCCCGGCGAGATGTCGAAGAGCTGGCGGCTGCTGGAGATCGCGTCGGAGATTTGTGGGCAGGACGGGGTAAAGGTCAGGACCCTCAACCTCTCCCGTCTCGCCGCCGAATATGGCAAGCGCATCCATCCCTGCAAAGCCTGCTTCTCGACCGCCGCGGCGCTCTGCCACTGGCCCTGCTCCTGCTACCCGAACTATTCGCTCGGCCAGACCCAGGACATGATGAACGAGATCTATCCGCTCTGGGTGCGTGCGCATGGCATCATGCTGATCACCCCGGTGAACTGGTACCACACCTCAAGCCCGATGAAGCTGATGATCGACCGTCTGGTTTGCGCCGACGGCGGCAATCCCGATCCGACCTCGACGCACGGCAAGGACGCGGAGAAGGCGAAACAGCTCGAGCTGGACGGCTGGCCTTACCCGCGCCATCTCGAGGGGCGCTTGTTCTCGATCGTCGTTCATGGCGATGTCGAGGGGGCGGAGAATGTCCGGCGCTCGGTCAGCGACTGGCTGCGCTTCATGCACCTCGTCCCGGCCGGCGTGCCGGCGGAGCTGGACCGCTATATCGGCTATTGGGAGCCCTATGCGACCAGCCACGAGGCGCTCGACAAAGACGAGGCGATCCAGAATGAAGTGCGCAACGCCGCGCGGACCTTGCTTGAGGCGGTGCAGGCACGGCGGTCGGGGCATTTGGTGAGCGCCGGCAACGAGCTGG
>JADMIO010549001.1_pt1 | contig 39388 bp, 34 predicted proteins | sample 8958161 | NCBI WGS metagenome assembly JADMIO01 (sample SAMN16585339, study PRJNA669376) | soil metagenome | isolation source: Crop rotation soil | place: USA: Cullars Rotation, Alabama | collected 2011 | reverse complement strand
CCCGCCAGCCCCCAGCCCCGAGCCCCCAGTCCCCTCAGTAATACACCGTCACCCGAAACGACCCGCTGTTGTCGCGCAGGAAGTCGTCGTTGATCCCGAGGTACAGCCGGCCGGACCCGCGCATCCGGAAGGCGCCTGTGTCCTCGCCGACGAAGAAGACGTCGCGCGAGTCGCCGACGCGGCCGATCAGCGCCGCCGCGGGACGATCGGGGATCGGGCGGCCGTCGTTGCGCGGCGAGTTGCGCTCGCCGGCGGGGCCGTCCTGGCGGCCCGGTCCCCAGCGCACCTTGCCGCTCGCGGCGAAGTAGACGGTCTGGCCGGCGCGCACGTCGATACCAGTGTCGCTCCATGGGTTCGCGGCGTCGACGTTCACGGCGCGCTCGCGCATCCCGCCGGGGCGCCCGCCGCCGCCCCGCCGATCGTCGTCATCGCGCCGGCGATCGTCGTCGCGATCGGCGCGTTCGCGCCGATCGTCGAACTCGATCCGATCGATGTCGCGGCGATCGAAGCGCATCCGCTCGCGGCCGCCGAAGAAGCCGCGCTGGCCGTCGAACTCGACCTCGTCGCCGCGCACGGCAACGAGCTCGCCCTGCACGCGACGGCCGTCGCGCAGCACCAGCGTGTCGGCGCGCAGCGCGACGCCAAGACCGAGACAGGTGACCGCCGCGAGGAGCCACGTTTTCATCGCTTGTACTCCTTCCCTCTCCGCTCTAAGATGGAACCAGGAGTGCCCGTGACCATGTCCCACCGAACGCCGACGCTCGCCGCGGCCGCCGCGTGCCTCTTGCTCGCCGCCGCGCCGGCGCGCGCCGACATCACCGGGTTTATCGGCACCAATACGACCCCCAGCAATCGCCTCGCGCGCGGCGTCGCGGTCGGCACCGGGCTGCTGTTCATCGGCTTCGAGTTCGAGTATGCGGCGGTGAGCGACGACCTCACCGCGTCGACGCCGTCGCCCTCGCTCAAGACCGGCATGGGGAACGTGCTGCTGCAGACGCCGCTGCCGGTGCTCGGCTTCCAGCCGTACTTCACCACCGGCGCGGGAATGTATCGAGAGACGCTCGGCGCGCACGAAGACACCGGCTTCGGCCTCAACACGGGCGGCGGCGCGAAGATCTCGCTGGCCGGCCCGCTGCGGCTGCGCGTGGACTACCGGGTGTTCAAGCTGGGAAGCGGTGCGCTGTACTCGCCAGCGCACCGCATCTACGCAGGTCTGAATCTGAAGTTCTGACTACTTGAGCAGGTTCAGGTTCAGGATGTTCATGCCCTGGGCGTACGCTTCACCGTACTTCTTCAGGAGCTCGTTCGCCTCGGTCGGGAACGCCTCCTGAATGATGTTCGAGACCTGGTAGTCCGCACCCTTGACCGCCGGATCGATGACGAACACGTAGAGCACGTTCGCCCCCGCCGGATCGGCGGACTTGAACACCTTCCAACCGGCAGCCTGCTGCTTCCGCTCCGGCTTCTCGCTTTTCTCCAGCGCCTCGCGGAGCTTGGCCATCACCGCCTCGAAGTCCGCGGTCTTGTCGGGCTTGATGAAGTTGAGCACCATGCCGGCGTCGTTGTTGAACAACCGCGCGTTCGACACCGGCGCCGCCTGCTGCGCCGGCGCAGCGGGGGGCTGTTGTGCGTACGCACTGGTCGCCGAGAACGCACCGACGACAAAAGCCAGAGCCATCCATCGTGGCCGACCAACAACAGCCGGCACGGCGATTCGAAACATCGCGGCCTCCTTCGCGAAAGGTTGCTACTCTAGCGTACTCGGGGCTACACGAAAACCAACATTACCTCGTGAGCAAGAAGCATTCCTCGACGCGTTAACCTTAAACGAGTGGGCTCGCGGACCAGCCACCCGCCGTCGACGAAGCGTTCGAGCTCGGATCCGTAGCGCGCCCAGACGTCGACGCCGTAGCGTTCGCGGAGCGCCGCCAGATCGACGCCCTCGACCAGGCGCAGCCCGGTAAACAGCGCGTCCCCAAGGCGTTCCCCCGGCGGGATGCGGCGCACGTCGATCGCCGGCGAGGCGCCGCGCTGCAGCCGCGCGACGTAGTCCTCGGTCTCCGCGACGTTCTTCCACCGGAGCCCGTCCGCCGTGGCATGCGCGCCGCAGCCGAATCCGAGCCATGCCCCGTCGGTCCAGTACTTCAAGTTGTGGCGCGAGCGCCGACCGGCGCGCGCGACGTTCGAGATCTCGTACTGCTCGAGCCCCGCCGCCTCGAGCCGCGCCATCGCCTCGAGATACATCGTCTCGGCGTCTTCGTCGGGGGCCTGCGACCAGCGCGCGCGCGCCATGTCCTCTTTGAGCGGCGCGTTCGGGTACACCTCGAGCAGGTAGAGCGAAAGATGATCCGGCGCGAGCGCGATCGCCCGGTCGACCGACGCGAGCCAGTGATCGACGCGCTGCTCGGGCAGCCACATCATCAGATCGAGGCTGACGTTGTCGAAGCCGGCGCGGCGCGCTTCGCTCATCGCCAGGCACGCGCGATCGGCGGTGTGCAGACGCGACAGCCGCCGCAGCTCGTCGTCGCGGAACGACTGCACGCCGAAGCTGAGTCGATTGACGCCCGCGGCGCGGTAGGCGGCGAGCCGCGGCTCGGTCACCGACTCGGGGTTCGCCTCCATGGTGATCTCGGCGTCGTCCGCGACGTCGAACGCGTCGCGGCAGGCGGCGATGATCGCCGCGATCTCCTCGGGCTCGAGGAGAGACGGAGTCCCGCCGCCAAAGTAGATCGTGTCGGCCGAGATCGAGCAAGCGCCTGCGGCCATGCCGACCGAGGGCCTGTGACGCCCGAGCGAGGCATCAGCGTCGGTTCGCGGCGGGGCCGGGGCTCCGCCGCCAGCGGAAAAAAGTTGACGTCCGGTCCGAACTTCCCGGATGAGGGCAGAGAGGTAGCGCCCCTTCAATTCGGCATCGAACAGGCCTCGATTGAAGTTGCAGTAATTGCAGATGGCGGTGCAGAAAGGAATGTGGACGTACAGACCGAGGGGCTCGGGCACCACCCGTCAGCTTACGATCCCGCGCGCCCGCCCGGCCACTTCAGGTCGGCGCGGCCGTCGCGCGCCGGCTCGCGGAGCTGGGCGCGCGCCTGGCGCCCGCCGGCGCGCGGCGACGGCAGCGGCCCGCGCGCGCGCATCTTCCACATCGCGAGCAGATCCTCGCTGCCGGCGTTGGTCGGCCGCTCGCGATAGTCGGCGGCGTCGAGGACGACGAACTCGCACATCTCGTGGAGGCGCGAGCGCATCCGCGCGCCGATGCGGAAGATCAGCGCGTTCGGATCGGTGTCGTCGGGGATGTCGGGGTAGTTCGACGTGAACAGCGTCAACCGCCGCTCGCTGTAGCGCGTGTTGACGATCAGGTTCATCGTCTCGTCGACCCACTCGGAGGTCTTCTCCGCTCCGAGATCGTCGAGCACCAGCAGGTCGGCGCTCAGCACCGGCCGGAGCACTTCGATCTCGGTGGTGCGAATCGACGGGTCGTAGGTGCTGCGAATCAGCCTCAGCAGCTCGCGCGTGTCGTAGAACAGCCCGCGCGCGCCGGTCGCCTCGACAATCTGCTTGAGCACGGCGACCGCGATGTGGGTCTTGCCGACGCCCGGCTGCCCTTCCAGGAACAGCCCGACGCCGGCGCGCGGAAACGCCTCCGCCAGTTGGCGCCCCTGGGTCACGGCGCGCTGGAGCGACTCGTTGTAGGCGAGGAAGTTGTCGAGCGTGCAGTGCTGATAGCGCTTCGGGATGTTGGCGTCGGCGAGCCGGGTGCGGCCGACGCGCTCGCGCCAGCAGTCGCAGCGGACCACCCTGCGGACGCCATCGGCCTCGACCGGCTTCCAGCCGGTGTCATCACAATACGCGCAGGCCACGTCAGTTCAACCGGCTGCGCAGCTTCGCGGAGCGGCGCAGCTTGTCCTTGGCCCGGTTTTCGATCTGCCGCACACGCTCGCGCGACAGGTGCAGGCGATCGCCGATCTCCTGCAGCGTATGCTCCTCGTCGTCGTCGAGCCCGAACCGCAGGCGGACGACTTCGCGCTCCTTGCCGTCGAGGTCGCGGAGCGCGTCGAGCAGCTCGTCCACGCCGGCCTGCTGGATCATCTCGTCGTCGATCGGCGCGGCGTCCTGCGGCAGCAGCTCCGCGAGCTCGCGGGGGCGTCCCTCGGCCGCGCTCGCCGCGATCGGCTCGTTCAGCGACACGTCGTGTCCGCCGTAGAGCGTGGCGAACAGCTTCGGCGGGAACGACACGGCGCGCGTCTGGTCGGCGAGCACGTGCATCATCGACTCGCGCACCCACCACACCGCGTAGGTGATGAACTTGACGTTGCGCGCCGGATCGAAGCGGCGCGCCGCTTCGATCAATCCGAGGTTGCCTTCGTGGATGAGATCGAGGATGGAGACGCCGTGGCCGCGATAGCGCTTCGCGTAGGAGACGACGAAGCGGAGATTGGATTCGACCAGCTGCGTGACCGCGCGCTCGTCGCGATCGCGCTGGATGCGGTGGCCGAGCGCGCGTTCTTCGTCGACGGTCAGCCGCGGCAGCTTCGCGATTTCTCTGAGGTACGCCGTCAGCGTGCTGGCGTCCTCGTCTCCTCGCGACACGCGGACAGGATACTACGTTTGCCGCTCCGCTTTTCTTTTTTCGCTCTTCACGAGATCGGTCGGCGACGATTTCACGAGCGCGGTCGAGAGCCGCTGCTCCCAATCGTCGACGCCGCGCGTCATCTCGCGCTTCACGTACGCCATGAACTCGTTGACTTCGCCCTGCATCTGCTCGATCTTGCGGCGCATGTTGAGGATGATCTCGACGCCGGCGAGGTTCACGCCGAGATCTCGGGTGAGTGACAGAATCGTTTCGAGCTGCTCGAGGTCTTCTTCGGAGTAGAGCCGCGTGTTGCCTTCGGTGCGCGACGGCTTGAGCAGTCCTTCGCGCTCGTAGAGGCGCAGCGTCTGCGGGTGGATGTTGTAGCGCTGCGCCACCACGCTGATCATGTAGTACGCCTTGCCTGCGGATCTCTTCGACATCACATGAACCTGACCACGGAGGTCACGGAGGGCTCATGGCGGAGCCTGAACCCAACTTGATCCGTGCCCGCCCACGTCCCACCGTGTCCTCCGCGGTTGCGTCTATGCATCACGAACGCTCTCGCTGTTAATCCTCCCGAACTCCCGCAACAGCTCCTTCGATCGCTCGTCGAGCACGCGCGGCAGCACGAGCCGCACTTCGACGACGAGGTCGCCGCGGCGGCCGTCGCGCGGCGAGGCGACGCCGCGCTCGCGGACGCGGAAGCGCTGGCCCGATTGCGTGCCGGGCGGCACGCGCAGCCGCGCCGGGCCATCGGGCGCGATCACTTCAATCTTCGCGCCGAGCGCCGCTTCGTGGACCGCGAGCGGAACGGTCACGTGGATGTCGTCGCCCTCGCGCTTGTAAATCGGATGCGGCCGCACGCGGACGTCTATATAGAGATCGCCGGGCGGGCCGCCGTTGCGTCCGGCGTGCCCTTTCGACGGCACGCGGATGCGCGCGCCGTCGCCGAGGCCGGCCGGCAGGTCCACCGTCACCGTTTCGGCGCGCATCTCCACCTGCTGTCCGTCGCACGCCGCGCAGCGGGTCTGGCCCAGCCGGCCGACGCCGCCGCAGTGCGCGCACGGCTTCGAGAACACCATGTGCCCGCGCGCCGACTTCACCGAGCCGGTGCCGTGGCAGTGCAGGCAGCGCGTCTCCGCGACGTGCAGGCGGCCGCTGCCGTGGCAGGCGCGGCAGTGCTCCTGGCGCGTGACGATGACCGATCGCTGACCGCCGCGCAGCGCCTCCTCGAACTCCAGATCGATCGCGGCATGCAGGTCTGGCCCGCGCTCCTCGCGCGCCGCCGCCGACGCTTGCCGCGCGTGAAACACGTCGGCGAACAGATCGCCGAACGTCGGCGCCTCGGCGCCCTGCACGCTGACCGAAAAGTCGAAGCCGTCGAACCCGAACGCCGGCGCGCCCGCCGCGTGCGGCGCGTAGCCGTGCGCGTCGTAGCGGCGGCGCCGATCCGGATCGCTCAGCGTCTCGTACGCTTCCGCGATCTGCCGGAACGCCGCCTCCGCCCGGCGATCGCCCGGGTTGATGTCGGGATGGAGCTTGCGCGCCAGACGCCGGTAGGCGCGCTTGATGTCGTTCAGCGACGCGCCGCGCTCCACGCCGAGGAGGATGTAGAAGTCAGCCATCAGCGTTCAGCCGTCGGCTGTCAGCTCTGCTTCCCTTCGTCGACCACCTCGGCGTCGATCACGTCGCCGCTCTTTGGCTGACTCTCGCCGGCGCCGCTCGGCCCCGCGCCGCCGTCGCCCTGTCCACCTTGTCCACCTTGTCCGCCGCCCGGCGCGCCGCCGCCGGCCGACTGCTGGCGGTAGAGCGACTCGGCCGCCTTGTGCTGCGCCGCCGTCAATCCATCGAGCGCCGTCTGGATCGCCGCCGCGTCGCCGCTCTCCGACGCTTTCTTCGCCGCGTCGATCGCCGCCTCGATCGCCTGCTTGTCGGCGGCGGGCAGCTTGTCGCCGGTGTCCTTCAGCATCCGCTCCGCCCCGTAGACCGTCTGGTCCGCGCGGTTGCGCAGCTCGATCTCGTCGCGCCGCTTCTTGTCCTCGTCGGCATGCGACTCCGCCTCGCGCATCATCCGCTCGACTTCGTCCTTCGCCAGGCCGCTCGACGCGGTGATCGTGATCTTCTGCTCCTTGCCCGTGCCGAGGTCCTTCGCCTGGACGTTGACGATGCCGTTGGCGTCGATGTCGAAGGTGACCTCGATCTGCGGCACGCCGCGCGGCGCCGGCGGGATGCCCACCAGGTGGAACTTGCCGAGCGTGCGGTTGTCGCGCGCCATCGAGCGCTCGCCCTGCAGCACGTGCACCTCGACGCTCGTCTGGCTGTCCGACGCGGTCGAGAAGATCTCGCTCTTGCGGGTCGGGATCGTCGTATTGCGCGGGATCAGCGTCGTCATCACGCCGCCCATCGTCTCGATGCCGAGCGACAGCGGCGTCACGTCGAGCAGCAGCAGGTCCTTCACGTCGCCGGCGAGCACGCCGGCCTGCACCGCCGCGCCGACCGCGACCACTTCGTCCGGGTTGACGCCCTTGTGCGGCTCCTTGCCGAACAGCTCGCGCACGATCTGCTGCACCTTCGGGATGCGCGTCGAGCCGCCGACCAGCACCACTTCGTCGATCTTTGACGGATCGACGCCGGCGTCGCCGAGCGCCTGCTTGGTCGGGCCGACCGTCTTCTGCAGCAGGTCGTCGACCAGCTGCTCGAACTTCGCCCGCGTCAGCTTCATCTGCAGGTGCTTCGGCCCGGACTGGTCGGCGGTGATGAACGGCAGGTTGATGTCGGTCTCCATCACCGTGGAGAGCTCCATCTTCGCCTTCTCCGCCGCTTCCTTCAGGCGCTGCAGCGCCATCCGGTCCTTCGAGAGGTCGATGCCGTCGGACTTCTTGAACTCCGCGGTGATCCAATCCATCACGCGCTGATCGAGGTTGTCGCCGCCCAGGTGCGTGTCGCCGTTGGTCGCCTTGACCTCGACGACGCCCTCGCCGACTTCGAGGATGGAGATGTCGAAGGTGCCGCCGCCGAAGTCGTAGACGGCGATCGTCTCGTCCTTCTTCTTGTCGAGACCGTAGGCGAGCGCGGCGGCGGTCGGCTCGTTGACGATGCGCGACACTTCGAGGCCGGCGATCTGGCCGGCGTCCTTGGTCGCCTGACGCTGCGCGTCGTTGAAGTAGGCGGGCACGGTGATGACCGCCTTGGTGACCGGCTGCCCCAGGTACTCCTCGGCGGCCTGCTTCAGCTTCTGCAGGATCATCGCGGAGATTTCCGGCGGCGAGTACTCCTTGCCGTTGGCGCTGACGCGGGCGTCGCCGTTGGCGCCGCGCACCACCTGGTACGGCACCATCTTCATCTCCTCGGACACTTCTTCGTACTTGCGGCCCATGAAGCGCTTGATCGAGAAGACCGTGTTCTCGGGGTTGGTGACCGCCTGCCGCTTGGCGACCTGCCCGACCAGGCGCTCGCCCGTCTTCGCAAACGCCACGACGGAAGGCGTGAGCCGTCCGCCTTCCGGATTCGTAATGACGACCGGCTCGCCGCCTTCCATGACGGCGACCACCGAGTTCGTCGTGCCGAGGTCGATGCCGATGATTTTGCTCATGCTCGTATTATGAAAGTTGAGTGTAGGAGCGTCAATGCGAAGGGGCTAGGGGCTGGGCGCTGGGGGCTGGCGGGGTCTGGTGACTGTCCAGTGCCCAGCCCCCAAACGAGTTACACTACCTTCGCCAGCCAGTCCTGCCGACCGCGTCACCGGGGTTTCCCATGCGTTCCTTTGTACTTTCCTGCGTCGCGACGCTGACGCTCGGCGTGTGCGCGGTTGCTCAGGACGTCACCGCGCCGCCGGCGCATCTGTCGTTCGTCGAGGGCACGGTGATCCTCGATCGCGACGGCGAGGCGCAGCCGGCCGCGATCAACATGCCGGTGCTCGAGCGCGATCGGATCCGCACCACGAACGGGCGCGCCGAGATCATGTTCCCCGACGGCTCGGCGATCGCGATCGATCCGGATTCTGAGGTCGAGGTCCTCTCGGGCATGCGCGTGCGCGTGCTCGCCGGCGCGATCGAGCATCGGCCGGCGCAGTACAGCCGCACCGGATCGCCCTCCGCGCAGAACCTGCCGCCCGATCTGCAGTCGTACGGGCCGGAGCTCGATCAGAGCGGCTCGTGGCAGTACGAAGCGCCGTACGGGAACGTCTGGTATCCGACGGTCGCCGCCGATTGGCGTCCCTACTACGACGGCTACTGGTCGGACGTGCCGGCCTACGGCGTGACGTGGATCGGCTACAACCGCTGGTCGTGGCCGACGCACCACTACGGCCGCTGGGGCTTCGCGCGCAGCCGCTGGTTCTGGATCCCAGGGCGCTCGTGGTCGGCGGCGTGGGTGTCGTGGGGCACGGCCGCGGACTACGTCGGCTGGTGCCCGCTCGGCTTCGACAACCGGCCAATCGTGGGCCTGTCGATCGGCTACCGACGCGGCTGGGACGCGTGGACGGTGGTGCCGCGCGATCGCTTCCTGGGTCGCGGCTTCGCGGCGCGCCGCTACGCCGTCGATCCGTGGCGGCTCGCGACGACGACGCCGTTCGTGTTCCACCGCGAGGCGCCGCTCGCTCGCGTCTACGGACGTACCAATGGCTACGGACGTACTAATGTGGCGTCCGGCTTCGGCCGCACCGGTGTGGCGTCCGGCTTTGGCCGGACCAACGATCGCGGCTATCGCCCGAGTCCGGCTCAAGGCGGACGCGACAACGGAAACGCGGCGCCGTCTTACGCGCGGCCTGCCTACCGCGCGCCCGCGTACCAAGCGACGCCGCGGTCGCAGCCCTATCGCGTCGAACAGCCCTATCGCGCGCAACAGCCCTATCGCGCGCAACAGCCCTATCGAGCCCAACCGTCGTATCAGGCCCAACCGTCGTATCGCGCGCAGGAGCCCTATCGCGGCCAACAGCCCTATCGCGCGCAACCGTCGTCCCGCTCGCAGCCCTCGGCGCCGGCGTACCGCGCCGAGCCTCGCTCGTCCCCCGCGCCGTCGGCGCCAGCGCACTCCGCGCCGCAACACGCCTCGCCTCGAAGCGGCGGCGCGGCGCCGCAGGGTCACGCACGGTCAGGCGGCGGCCACCGGCGGTAAAATCCCTGCATGCCGCATGTCGTCGTCCGGATCGCGCGCAACGCGGGCATCGTGGCGATGTTCGTCATCGTCGCGATGCTCGGCATCCTGAGCGGCGTGCTGTTCGCCTACGCCGGCGACCTGCCGCAGGTCTCCGCCCTCGACGATTACACGCCGAGCACCATCACGCGCATTTACGCGAGCGACGGCCGCACCATCGGCGAGTTCGCCACCCAGCGCCGCGTCGTCGTCGGCTACGACCAGATCAATCCGCTGCTCCGCCAGGCGATCATCGCCACCGAGGACGCCGACTTCGACCGCCACTTCGGCGTGAACATCTGGCGCATCGCGGTGGCGGCGCTGACCGACATCCTCGAGCGGCGGCGCGCGCAGGGCGCCAGCACGCTGACCCAGCAGCTCGCGCGCAACCTCAAGGAACAGTTCGGCCTCACGAGCGAGAAGTCGTTCGAGCGAAAGATCCGCGAGGCGATCCTCGCGGTTCAGATCGAGAAGCGCTACACGAAGAAGGAAATCTTCACGATCTACTGCAACCAGATGTACCTGGGTCATGGCGCCTACGGCGTCGAGGCCGCGTCGCGGCTCTACTTCAACAAATCCAACAAGGACCTGACGCTCGAAGAAGCCGCGCTGATCGCCGGCATCTTCCAGACCCCGGAGCGGCAGAGCCCGTTCGTCGACATGAAGCGCGCCGTGGCGCGGCGCAACGTCGTCCTGCAGCGCATGGCCGACGAGCGCTACCTCACGCAGGCGCAGGCCGACGCCGCGAAGCAGTTGCCGATCGTCACGCGCGGCCAGCCGAACCAGCCGCCGGGCATCGCGCCGTTCTTCGTCGAAGAGGTCCGCAAACACCTCGAGAAGCGCTACGGCGCGAAGACCCTCTACGAGAGCGGCCTCGCGGTGAAGACCACGCTGGATGCGCGGCTGCAGGAGCTGGCCAACCGCACCATCGAGCACGGGCTGCGCGCCTACGACAAGCGCCACGGCTGGCGGCGCGCCAAGCGCAACGTGATCGACGAAGGCCACACGGTGGAGGGCTTCAAGGACGAGCGCTGGAGCCGGCCGATCGCCGTCGGCGACGTCGTGCCGGCGGTCGTCGTGACCGCGCCGAAGACCGGCGCCGCGCGCGTGCGCATCGGACCGTACCACGCGGATCTGACGCCGAAGGAATCGTTCGCGTGGACGCGCAAGACGTCCGCCGCCGACGCCTTCAAGCCGGGCGACCTGATCGATCTCGCGGTGACGAAGATCGACGAGCCGACGAGCGCGATCACCGGCACGCTCGAACAGACGCCGCTCGCCGAGGCGGCGCTGATGGCGATCGACAACCACACCGGCCAGATCAAGGCGATGGTCGGCGGCTGGAGCTTCGGCCGCAGCAAGTTCAATCGCGCCGTCCAGGCCTACCGGCAGCTCGGCTCGACCTTCAAGCCGATCGTCTACACCGCGGCCATCGATCGCGGCTACACCGCGACCTCGATCATCGTCGACGCGCCGGTGAGCTACGCGGCGGGCAACGGCCAGATCTACAGCCCGCACAACTACGACCACAAGTTCCTCGGCCCGATCACGCTGCGCTTCGCGCTCGAGGAGTCGCGCAACATCCCGGCAATCAAGATGATGGATTCGCTGGGGCCGAAGAACGTGCTGGATTACGCCAAGCGCTTCGGGTTCGAGGAGGACTTCCCGCCCTACCTGCCGATCGCGCTCGGCGCCGGCGACGCGACGCTGCTCGAGATCACGAGCGCCTACTCGACGTTCCCGAACCAGGGCGTGCGCATGAAGCCGTTCTCGGTGCTGGCCGTCACCGATCGCGAGGGGAACCTGCTCGAGGAGAACCGCGGCGAGCCGACCGACGTGATCCGCGCCGACACCGCCTACGTGCTGACCAACCTGCTGCGCGGCGTGCTCGGCCCGCACGGCACCGGCGTGCGCGCCCAGAGCATGGCGTCGGAGTGGCCGCTCGCCGGCAAGACCGGGACCGTCGACGACAACACCGACGCCTGGTTCGTCGGCTTCGATCCCGATATCACCGTCGGCGTGTGGATCGGCTACGACGACAAGCGCAAGTCGCTCGGCACCGCGGAGCAGGGCTCGTTCGCGGCGCTGCCGATGTGGATGGAGTTCATGCGCAGCTACATCGACGGCCGCAAGGAGACAGACGACGGCACCAAACAGTTCGAGGCGCCGGGCAACATCATCTTCCTGCCCGTAGAGCACTCGACCGGCACCGTGCTGCCGGCCGAGACCGCCGGTGCGGTGTCCGAAGCGTTCATCGCCGGCACGCAGCCGGGAGCGGGAAGATAGGGCAGGCGAGGCGGGCACGGCGGGCGCGGCAGGTGGGGACGGAGCAGGTCGGAACAGGTCTTCCTTGCCCGCCCGGCCCGCCTGGCCCGCCCGGCCCGCCCGGCCCGCCCTATTGCGTCCCCTTCCCCGCCGTAATCTTCACTCGCGAGATTTTGCCGACGCCGCTCTCCGCCAGCCAGAGATCGCCGTTCTTGTCGATGTCCATGTTGCGGACCGTGCCGCCGCCGCCGGGGACGGCCCACGTCAGGAACTTCTTCGTCTCGGGATTGAACCGCACCAGCATGTTCTTGTTCTCGTCGCCGGTCTCGACGTACCACACCGCGCCGTCGGCGGTGACGTCGATCGCGTAGGGCGCCGACTCGGGCCCGCCGGGCGACTTGAACTCCTCGACCTTGCCGGTCTTCGGATCGAGGTGTCCGAGGTAGCCGCGGGCGTAGTCGCCGTACCAGACGGTGTCGTCCTTGCCGATCGCGATCCGGCGCGGCCGCGCCTTCGGATCGGGCAGCGGGAACTCGCGCACCACCAGCGTCTTCGGATCGATCGTGCCGATCTTGTTGGTGTTGAACAGATCGAAGTACGGCACCCCTTTCGAGTCGAGCCGCACGCCATAGGGGCGGGAGTTGGCCGTCGGCGCCTCGATCAACTTGATCGCGCCGTCGGGCGCCTTCGGATCGAGCGTGCCGATGAAGTTGCCGGCCTGCACGGTGAAGAAGATGCGGCCGTCGCGCAGGAACGCGATCGTGTGCGGGTCGCGGGCCTTCGGGTTCGGCATCTTGTACTCGGTCACCTTGCCGGTCTTCGCATCGACCTTGCCGATCAGGCCGGCGGCGTTGCCGGTGTACCAGATGTTGCCGTCCTTGTCCGGCTGCAGACCGTGCGGGCCGGAGTTCGGCGTCGGCAGCTTGAACTCCTTGAACTGCTCGGTCGCCGGATCGAAGCGGCCGATGACGTTTGCGCGCTGGCCGGTGTACCAGACCGAGCCGTCGGGCGCGACCGCGGGATCGTGCGGATACGGCGGATTGCTGGGCGTCATCCACTGCGTGAACGTGACGTCGACCGCGTCGCTGATCGGCGCGGCCGGCAGCGCGACGCCGAGCGCCGCAGTGGCCGCGCAGACGCCGAGGACGCGAAGAAGAGCAAGGCGCATCGGTATACTCCTTCGGTGCGGATTGTAGCGCCGCTCGCCGTCCTTGCGTTCGTCTGTCTGGTGTCACCGCTGAGCATGCTCGCCTTCAAGGAAGGGCCGTACCCGAACGTGACCGGCGGGTTCGGCGAGCAGACGTGCCGCCGCTGCCATATCGACAATCCGCTCAACGCGCCCGGCGGCTCGGTCGAGGTCGCTGGCGTGCCTGACGTGTACGAACCCGGGAAGGTCTACCCCATCACCATCCGCGTCAGCCGTGAGGATCTGCGGCGCGCCGGCTTCGAAATCGCGGCCCGCTTCGCGGCCGGCCGCGGCCGCGGCAAGCAGGCCGGCAGCTGGCGCGTTACCGACGGCCGCGCGCAGCTGATCCCCGGCGCCGTCGACAAAGCGCTCACATTCGTGCAGCACAACCTCGCCGGATCGCGTACGCCGACCCGCGGCGCCAACGCGTGGGCCCTCGAGTGGACCGCGCCCTCCCCCTCCGGCGGCCTCGTCCAGTTCAACGTCGCTGCGAACGCCTCGAACAACGACGACTCCCCGCTCGGCGATTTCATTTACACGAAGGTGCTTCGGAGTCGGGCCCCGCAGCCGTCGCGACCTTAAAACGTCGCGCGCACCCTCAGCGAAGCCGAAGCACTCTTCTCAACGCCGACGCACTTTCAGGAACCTTCAGTACCGTCGTCATCCCGAAGTACACGATGCCGTATGGACCGAGCACGAGGACGGCGTCGAGGATCGGGTTCGGCGGGAAGAACGTGAGCTTGACCGCCCAGCCGACCGCGGCGCCGGCCAGCGCCGCGGTCCACAGCGTGGCCACGTAGCGGAGCGGCAACCCGGTCGGGCCGATGCGCGCGTTCAACGTCGACCGCAGGAGCAGCATCTCCACCCAGCCGGCGATGCCGGCCGACGCGGTCAAGCCGGCCGCGCCCCACGAGCGGTCGATGCCGAGCCAGTGCGGGAGCGGCAGCGCGAACAGATACCCCAGCACCGTCGTGAGCGTCACGCGCACGATCGCGTAGTTGAGCGGCGTACGCGTATCGCGCAGCGCGTAGTAGCTCGACGAATACAACCGGCCGAGCGTCGATGCGAGCAGACCGACCGCCGAACCCGCCAAAATGCCCCAGACATACACCGCGTTCCCGTGCGTGAAGCGGCCCGTCTGAAAGAGCGCCGCCGCGATCACGTCGCCGAGCGCGAGGAACGCGACCGCCGAAGGCACGACGAAAAAGGCGATCTGCCGGAGGCCCGCCGTGATGCGCCGGCGCAGCGGCTCGAAGGACACGTCGTCCGCGCCGCTCAGCCCGGACATGGCCGGCAGCTCCGCCGCCGATACCGACATCCCGAAGAGGCTCACCGGCAGCAGGTACAACGTCTGCGCGTTCGCGAGCGCCGTCGTCGCTCCCGTCGAGACCAGCGTCGCGAGCAGCGTGTCGATATAGCCGCTCAGCTGCACGACCCCACGGCTGATGAACACCGGCCCGAAGTTCTTGACGACGGTCCGCACGTGCGGCGAGGTGGTGTCGAGTCGAACGCGCAGACCTGGCGCGAGCTTCCAGACGATCGGCAGCTGGACGACGAACATCAGCGCGCTGCCGACGACCGAACCCCAGGCCAGAATCACGGCGAGCCGCGGCAGATCGGCGCCGCCGAAGATCAGCAGCGTCGCGATCATCGCGGAGTTCCACACCACGCCCGCGGCGTACGACACGAAGAACTTCCGGTGGCTGTTGAGGACCCCGAGGCACCACGCCGACATCACCGTCAGGCCTGTCGCCGGGAACAGGATGCGCACCAGGCGAATGGTCAGCGCTTTGGTCGACCCGGTGAACCCGGGGGCGATGAGATCGATGAACAGCGGCGTGGCGACAACGCCCAGCGCCACGACGATGCTGACCAGGAGCGCGAGCAGGGTCGCGACCGCGCCCGACACCCGCTCGGCCTCGTCGCGCTCGCCGCGCGCGAGCAGCGCCGCGTACACCGGAATGAACGACGCCGAGAGGCCGCCTTCGCCGAACACGTTGGCGAGGAAGTTCGGAATGCGGACCGCCGCCGAAAAGGCGTCGGCCGGCGCCGTCAGCCCGAAATAATGCGAGAAGACCCGCTGGCGGATCAGGCCGAAGACCCGGCTGAGGAGGATGCCCGCCGCGACGAGGGCGGCGCCGCCGCGCGCATCCTTACTCAACGTCGTCTTCGACGGTCTGCGAGAGCGTGCCGGTCGACTTCTTCATCAGGTAGGCCTTGATGAAATTGTCGATGTCGCCGTCGAGCACGCGTTCGACGTCGCCGACCTGCTCCTTCGTGCGGTGGTCCTTGACCATCTGGTAGGGGTGCAGCACGTAGCTGCGGATCTGGCTGCCGAAGGCGATGTCCTTCTTGATACCGCCGATCTTCTCGAGGTTCTCCAGCTGCTCTTTCTGCTTCAGATCGTAGAGGCGCGCCTTCAGCACGCGCATCGCCGAGTCGCGGTTGCGGTGCTGCGATCGCTCGTTCTGGCAGGAGACGACGATGCCGGTCGGCAAGTGGGTGATGCGGATCGCCGAATCGGTGACGTTGACGTGCTGGCCGCCGGCGCCGCTCGACCGAAACGTGTCGATGCGGATGTCCTTGTCTTCGATCTCCACGTCGACGTCCTCGGGCAGCTCCGGATAGGCGTGCACCGAGGCGAACGACGTGTGGCGGCGCGCCGCCTGATCGAACGGCGAGATGCGCACCAGGCGGTGGACGCCGACTTCGGCCGAGAGCAGTCCGTAGGCGTACTCGCCGGTGACGGTGAGCGTCGCGCTCTTGAGCCCCGCTTCTTCACCCGGCTGGTAGTCGATTAGCTCGCGCTTGAAGCCGCGGCGCTCCATCCAGCGCAGGTACATGCGCAGCAGCATCTCCGCCCAGTCTTGCGACTCGGTACCGCCGGCGCCGGGGTGGATGGTGATGATGGCGTTCTTGCGATCGTGCTCGCCGCCGAGCATCTTCTTGATCTCGCCGGCCTGCACTTCCTGATCGAGCAGGTCGAGCGCCTGCAGGAACTCCTGGTCGACCGACTCGCCGGCCTGGGACCACTCGACCAGCACGGCGAGGTCGTCGCTCTTCTGCTTGAGCGAGCGCATCAGATCGCGGTCCTGCTCCAGGCGGCGGCGCCGCTGCAGGGTCTTCTGCGCGTCGGCTTGATCTTTCCAGAAATCGGGCGCGGCGGCGCGCGCCTCGAGGCGATTCAGTTCGTCGTCGGGGCGAGCGGCCTCAAAGATAGCTCCGCAATCCGGCGGCGCGCTTGGTGAGATCGTCGTAGCGGCGCATCAGATCGTCGACGGTGGGCATGCGCTCATTGTACACGCCGCCGCAGGATCAGCAGCGCCAGCGTCGCCGCGACCGACGCGTACGCGGCCAGGTCGCCGAGCCGCGCGTAGATCGTCGGCGCGGTCAGAAACCGCGCCTCGCCCACCACCACCGCGGGCTGGTAGGTGTCGGTCCGCTCCAGCACCCGCCCGTACGGATCGACGATGCCGCTGATGCCGGTGTTCGCGGCGCGCACCAGATAGCGGCCGTCTTCGATCGCCCGCATCGACGCCTGCTCGAAATGCTGATACGGGGCGGAGGTCGGACCGAACCAGGCATCGTTGGTGATGGTGGTGAGCAGCTCGCTGCCGGCGGCGACGAAATCGCGGACCAGCGCCGGGTAGACGACCTCGTAGCAGATGGCGACGCTGATGCGGTGGCCGTCGACCGGCAGCAGATCGGGCCGCAGGCCGGGTGAGAACGTGCCAACCTGCTCGGTGAGCGGCGCGGCGAAGAACAGCAGCCGCTGCATGGGCACGTACTCGCCGAACGGCACGAGATGAATTTTTCGGTAGACGCCGCCGGTCGTGCCGTCGCGCCGGATGGCGAACGCCGAGTTGAAGTATCTGGGCGGCGCGCCCTTTTGGAGTTGATCGCTGCCGAACACCAGCGTCACGCCCGCCTGCCGCGCCAGCGTGCGCAGCCGTTCGGCGCCGGCCGGGTCCTCTTCGAACATGAACGGCGTCGACGACTCGGGCCAGAGCACGAGCGACGCGCCCTGGAAAATCGCCTGGCGCGTATAGCGCAGGTAGTCGTCGAAAATCGCCGCGGCGTTGGTCGGATTCCACTTGATCGCCTGGTCGACGTTCCCCTGGATCAAGCCGACGCGAATCGGTTCGCCGATCCGCGTCAGCTCGCCCGCGGCGATCCGCCGGCTGCCCCACACCGCGATCGCGATCACCGTCGCCAGCGTGACGACGAGCGGCCGCGTGCGCCGCTCGAAGGCGAGCACGACGCCCGCGCTCACCGCGGCGACCAGGATCGATACGCCGTAGACGCCGGTGAGGCTGGCGAGCTGCGCGATCGGGAGCACGGTCGTCTGGCTGTAGCCGAGTAACACCCATGGGAACCCGGTGAAGAAGTAGGTCCGGCCGAGCTCGGTCGCCGTCCAGACGAGCGGCGCCGCCAGCAGCGCGGTCGCGCCGTAGGCGCGAATCAGTCGCTGCATCGCCGCGGCGAAGCCGGCTGGAAAGAGCGACAGGTACGCGATCAGCAGGACGTTGATCAGGACGGCGACCCAGCGTGGCATGTCGCCGTAGTTCGCCATGACGCCGGTGATCCAGTAGAGCGTGCCGGTGAAGTAGACGAGGCCGGTGAGAAGGCCGAGGAACACCGATCGCCGGTAGCGCGGTTCGTGGCGCAGCGCGAGCAGGAGCGGCGCGAGCGCAATCCAGCCCAGAGCCGGATGTCCGTATTTCGGGAAGCTGAGCGCGAGGAGCGCGCCCGACGCGAGGGCTAGCGCGTAACCCAGGGCTTGAACTGCTCTTCCTTCTGCAGCTTCGCGGCGATCGACTCGGCCTCGCGGCGCGTCGGGAACTTGCCGACGCGGACGCGGAAGACCGGCGGCGATCCGCTCGGCGGCGCGAGCACGTACGCCTGGTAACCCTTCGACGTGAGGCGCTTGGCGATGGCGTCGGCCTCGCTGCGCACGTTGAGTGCGGCGATCTGGACGGCGTAACCGTTGCCGCCCGGTTCAGCGCGCGTCTCCTGCGGCGCGGGCGCGGCGGGCGCCGCGGCGGCTGCAGGCGGCGGCATCGGCTCCGCCTTCTCGACCTTCTTCTCGACCTTCTCAGCCGGCCGAGGCGCGACGGATGTACCGGACGTCGACTTGAGCGGCTCCCCCGATCCGTTCTTCTTCTGCAGGCTGTCGAAGTAGGTGAGCTTGTCGGCGCCCTTGTCGGTGCCCGCCTTCTCGGCCGCGGGCTTCTCGGACACCGGTGCCGGCGCTTCGGCGGCGGTCGGATCGGCGGCTGGCGTGAGCGGCGTGGACGGCGGCGCGGCCTGCGGCGTTTCGGCGACCGTCGCGGCTGCCGCGGCATCGGCGGCCGTTCGCTCGGCGCGCACGCCGCGGCCGACCAACACGCCGAGCAGGAAGATGACGACCGAGACGACGGTCGTCGCCATGAACAGGAAGACGAGCTGCTTCCCGTTCAGCTGGATTTCGTGAAAGCCTTCGTCTTGAGCCTGCGCCACAACTCGCGTGATTCTAGCACGTTAGCGGCCGTCCAGACGCGCCAGGAGCGACCGGGCCTCCGTCGAGCCGGGATCCATCGCGAGCGCGCGCTGCGCCTCGGCGCGCGCGCCGTCGACGTCGTGATCCTGCCGGTACGCTTCCCCGAGCACCGCGTGCGCGGTTGCCGTTTCCGCGCTCCACAACGAAATCTTCAGCGCGTCGATCGCTTCGCGCACCCGCCCGTTGCGCAGATGGATCCGCCCGAGCAGCAAGTGCGCCTCGGCGAGATACGGCGAGAGATACAGCGCGCGATTCAACTCTGCTGCGGCCTCGCGATCGTTCTCGCGCTCGAAGAGCCGCTGCCCGCTCTCGAGATAGAAGCGCGCGAGCTCCTGCTGATCGCGCTGCTCGGTGGTGCCGATCTTGGTCACCGCCTGCTGGGCGTGCGGCAGCTCGTTGTCGCTCTTGATCCGATCGAGCTCTTTCGGCAGCGGATCGGCGGCCGGCCGCTTGTCCCACTGCGCGTACTCCGACGACAGCCGCCGCGCCAGCTCTTTCTCGCGCGCCGACTCCGCCGCGTTGCCCGCCGCGGCGAGCGCGGTGCCCAGCACGTAGTGCGCGACGCCGTCGGCCGGCTTGCGCCGCACGGCTTCGCGCAGCCAGTAGATCGCCGCCTGCGTGTCGCGCACCGTCCAATAGGCGTAGCCGAGATTGAACAGATAGTCGGGATCCGCCGGATCCGCTTCGGCGGCCTTGTTGAAGAAGTACGTCGCCTGCCCACCCGGCGCCGAAGCGCCGCGGCGCAGCTGCACGACGCCGAGATCGTTCAGCACCGCGGCGTCCGGCCGCGCGTCGGCCAGCGCTTTGAACGTCGCGAATGCCGCGTCGTAGCGATCGAGATCCAGCTGCGATAGTCCGGTGAGAAACGCGGCGTGCCGCGCGTAAGCCGACGCCGGCGCGATCGGTGCCAGCGCCTTGAGCGCGTCTTCCGACTCGCCTTGATCCGTATAGACGTCCCACAGCGCCAGCCGCGCGCGATCGAAATCCGGCTGCAGCTTGAGGGCGGCGTTCAAGTAGTTGATCGCGGTCGCCGGCGTCTCCGCCATGAGCCCTTTGACGTAGTTCTCGAACGCGGCGACCGGCGGATGCCGCGGATCCGGATCGTCGCCGCTCGCGCCGCGGCCGCCTCCCGGCGACAGGCGCCGCGCCACGCGGCCGAACGTCGCGTAGATTTCCGCGAGCGCGCCGCGCTCGGTGACGTCCGCCTGCACCCGCCCCATCTCGAGCGCGATGCTGCGCGCGTGCACGACCAACGCGTCGCCCTCGAGCTGCAGCGTGCCGACGACGACCCGATCGGCGCCGACCAGCTGGCCGATGCGGATCACCGTCGCGTCGGTCAGCGCCGCCGCCGGCGGCACCTGCAGCCGATCGAACGCCGCCAGCCGCTCCGCACGCGCGATCGGGCTGGCGCCGAGCGCCGTGAGATCGTCGGTGATCAGCACCGCCGCCGCCTCGCCGAGCCACACGATGCGGTTGTCGCCCTTGAGATTGTCGAACGGCATCACGAGGATGCGGCCGGGAGGATCCTGCGCGCCGGCCGGCGCGGCCAAGCTGACCGCGACCAGGGTGACGATGACGAGCGCGCAGGTCCGCACTAGACGCGCTCCACCGGCGCTTCGGCGTCTTCGGCCACGTGGCCGTTCCGCAGCGCGACCTGCAGCACGCACGACGGCCCACCCGTGCCGCGGCACGAGACGACCTGCGCCGTCCCACCGAGATCGAACATCGACAACAACTTGGTGAACGCGGCCGCGTAGAAGCCGCAGAGCGGCTGCCGCACCGGCTCGCGCACGGTACAGAAGACTGACGCGCGCACGTCGACTTTGGCCGTGCCGCGCCGCACGCGCGCGATCGCGCGGCTGCCCTGATAGGTGTCGCGCACCAGCCGCCGCGCCATCCGCAGCAGCAGCCGCCGCCGCAGCCACGCCGGCGCCGCCTTCAGCATCGCGCGGCGCGCCGACGGCATCGACGCGACCGTCCACTCCGCCGCGTACTCGCCGGCGCGGGCGGTGATCATGTCGTAGGCCTCGCCTTCCTGGCGGAGAAAGCTCAGCACCGCGTAGAGCGGCGCGAGGCCGATCGTGCCCTCGCGCAGCCCTTCGGCGTTGAGCCAGTTCTCGTAAAAGGAGAGGCGCGTCGGCAGGATGTCGGCGATGCCCTGATGCAGGCTGGCGACGAGCACGCGACCGATGCCGGCTTCGTTCATGACGCGGGACGCTGGGGTAACATGAACGATCGATGCACAGCGCCGCGATTCTCGCCGGCGGCCGCGCCACCCGGCTCGGCGGCGCCGACAAGAGCGCCCTCCTCGTCGAGGGCCAGCCGCTGCTCGCGCGCCAGCTCTCGATGCTGGCGCAGATCGACGAGATCGACGATCGCTTTCTGGTCGGCCGCACGACGACGGGCCTGCCGATTCGCACCGTCGACGATCGCGTGCCGGGCTGCGGACCGCTCGGCGGCATTCATGCGGCGCTCGGCGAGGCGCGCGGCGATCGCGTCATCGTGATCGCGTGCGACATGCCGTTCGTCACCGCGCCGCTGGTGCGCCACCTGTTGTCGCTGGCGAACGAGGCCGACCTCGTCGTGCCGCGCACCGCGGACGGCTACCATCCGCTCTGCGCCGTCTACGGACGCGCCTGTCTGGCGCCGATCGAGCGGCGCCTCGCGTCGCACCACCTGAAAGTGATCGATCTGATCGAAGATGTCGCTCGCGCGCGCGTCGTGACCGGCGCGGAGCTCGATCGGTTCGGCGATGCCCATCAGCTGCTGCGCAACGTGAACACGCCGCGCGACTGCGCGGCGCTCGGAAGTTCGCACGGCTATCAACTGTAAGCGTATCACGAGCTTAGCGCGTTCCAGCGCCGGGCGCTCCACGGCCACATGATTCTCACCGTCCACCGTCAGGTTCACGACGCGATCGCCGACGCGATTCGCCGCCACTTCGGACTGGCCGAGGTGCCGGCGTTCGCCGTCGAAGTGCCGCCGACGCGGGCGCTCGGCGATCTCGCCGTGCCGGTCGCCTTCCAGCTGGCGCGCGCGCTGCGCAAGGCGCCGAGGGCGATCGCGCAGGAGCTCGCGCAAGCCGTCGGCGTAATCCCCGGCGTGACGCAGGTCACCGCCGCGCCGAACGGCTACCTGAACCTGTCGCTCGATCGGCGCGCGTTCCTGATCCCGCGCGTTCGCGATCAGGTGCCGCCGCTCGCCGCCGCGCCTGAAAAGACGATCGTCGAGCACACCGCCATCAACCCGAACAAGGCGGCCCACATCGGCCACCTGCGCAACGCGACGCTCGGCGACACGCTCGCCCGGGTGCTCCGCTTCCGCGAGACGCCGGTCGAAGTGCAGAACTACATCGACGACCTCGGCGTCCAGGTCGCGGACATCATCGTCGGCTTCCGCGAGCTGGAGCGGCAGGATCTCGACGGCATCCGCCGGATTGCCGACACGACGCGCTTCGATCATTACTGCTGGGACCTCTACTCGCGCGTCACCGAGTGGTACGACGAGGATCGCGCGCACCTCGAGATCCGCGCGCGCACGCTCCACGATCTCGAGCACGGCGGCCCTGGGAACAATGACACGGCGGTGATCGGCGCGTTCATCGTCGATCGGATCGTGCGGACGCATCTGGCCACGATGGCGCGCTTGAACATCGACTACGACCTGCTCACCTACGAAGGCGACATCGTGCGGCTGCAGTTCTGGGCGCGCGCGTTCGAGGTCTTGAAGGCGCAGGGCGCCGTCTACCTGCAGACCGAAGGCAAGCTCGCGGGCTGCTGGGTGATGAAGATCGAGGAAAGCGCCGACGCGGGCGAGTCAACCGATCCCTCGAGCAAAGAGGCCGAGCGCGAAAAAGTCATCGTCCGCTCCAACGGCGTCGTCACCTACATCGGCAAGGACCTGGCGAACCAGTTCTGGAAGCTCGGCCTGCTCGGCCGCGATTTCAAGTACCGCCGCTTCGGCGCGCAGGCGAACGGCCGCATGCTGTGGTCGACGACGAGCGGCGACGGCGAAGCGGATGCGCCGCCGTTCGGCCGCGCGCAGCGGATCTTCAACGTCATCGACTCGCGGCAGATGTATCTGCAGGCGCTGCTCAGCCAGGCGCTGCGCACGCTCGGGCACGTCAAAGAGGCCGACGCGTCCGTCCACTTCTCGTACGAGATGGTCGCGCTGTCGCACGCGACCGCGCGCGAGCTCGGCTACCGCCTCGATCCGGCGAGTGACGAGGCCAAGAAGCCGTTCGTCGAGGTGTCCGGGCGGAAAGGGCTCGGGGTCAAGGTCGACGACCTCCTCGATCTCCTGACGGACAAGGCGAGCGCGGAGGTCGCCAAGCGAAACCCGGAATTCTCGGCTGACGACAGCCGGCGAATCGGCGCGCAGATCGCGGTCGCGGCGATCCGCTACTTCATGCTGAAGTTCTCGCGCGGCAAGCTGATCGTCTTCGACATCGAAGAGGCGCTCAGCTTCGAGGGCGAGACCGGGCCCTACCTGCAGTATTCGGTCGTCCGCGCCGCGAACATCTTCCGCAAGCTGGCGGAGCGCGAGGGGGTGTCGGAGGCCGACGTGGCGGCGTCGCTGGACGACTTACCGATTGACGAGCTGCAAGGCGAGGAGGCCGAGGGGCCGCACGGCCTGTGGACGCTGGCGCTCGAAGCGGCGCGGCTCGACGACGTGGTCGACCAGGTGGTCCGATCGCTGGAGTTCTCGGTGCTCGCCAAATACGCGTTCGGGCTCGCCCAGCTGTTCAACGCGTTCTATCATCGGTATCCGATCCTCGCCGAGGAAGACCCGGCGCGCCGGCGGTGGCGGGCGGCCGGCGTCGGCTACGTCCGGCGGCAGCTCACGCGCGCGCTCGATCTGATGGGGATCGAAGTCCCGGTACGGATGTAGACTCGCCCCCACTCGCCGAGCCCTTATGTCGCCCATCGGAATCGCTCCATGTCGCAAGCTCGAGGACTACCGGCAGGCGATCCTGCACGTCGGCGGCGAGCCGCGCCTGCTGGACGTGTCGATGTCGGTCGACCAGGCGCTGGCCGGCATCGGCGGGCTGCTGCTCACCGGCGGCGACGACGTGGCGCCGGGGCGCTATGGCGAAGCGGCGCACGCCACGATCGTCGAAGCGGAGCCGGGGCGCGACGAGTTCGAGCTGGCGGTGGTCCGCGCAGCGCGGGAGCGACGTCTGCCGATCTTCGCGATCTGCCGCGGCGTGCAGGTGTTGAACGTGGCGCTCGGCGGCACGCTGGTGCAGGACATCCCGTCGCAGGTCCCCGGCGCGCTGGCGCACAGCCTGCCCGTGCCGCCCAACCAGTCGTACTCGCTGGCGCATGAAGTGTGGATCGAGCGCGAGTCGCTGCTGTCGACGCTGATGCGCGAGCGGCTGAACGACGCGGACAGCTGCGAGGTGAACAGCCGCCACCATCAGGCGGTCAAGACCGTCGCGCCGGGCTTCAAGATCTCCGCGACCGCGCCTGACGGCGTGATCGAAGCGATCGAGGATCCGGCGGCGCCGTTCTGCCTCGGCGTCCAATGGCATCCGGAGAACTTCTGGCGCACCGGCGAATTCCGTCCGCTCTTCGAAGGCTTCCTCGACGCAACGAACAAATAAGCGCGCGTCAGGTGTGGTGTCCGCCCTTCAGGCCGACTTTGCGGATCACCTTTTGCCTTTCCCGTCACGTGTTCCCTCGCCACCCTGAGCATCTCAACTCGTTCACCTATATAGGCGTTCACGCGTATTTCCTCACGTTCTGCACGCATTGCCGCGCACCACTGTTCGTGTCGGCCGATCGCGTTGAAGTCGTGCGCGCGCAAATTCTGCGATCAGCCGCCGAAGAACGCATGGCGATCGTTGCGTACTGTTTCATGCCCGATCACCTTCACCTGCTCGTCGAGGGTGAGGCCGAAGGCTCGGACTGCCTGCGTTTCTCGAAGCTTGCAAAGCAACTCTCCGGCTACTACTTCAAGCAGTCGTTCGGCGCGCGGCTCTGGCAGCGATATGGATACGAGCGAGTCTTGCGCAACGACGAGTCGTCGTTGTCAGTGGCCCGATACATCGTCGAGAACCCTGTTCGCGCCCGATTGGTTCGCGACGCTCGGGACTATCCGTTCGTCGGATCCGGACGCTACTCGCTCGAGGCGATCCTTGAAGCCGTCCAGATGAACCCGCCCTGGTCCGCCTGAAGGCGGACGCCACGCCGATCCTTGGTCCGCCTGAAGGCGGACGCCACGCCGATCCCGGGTCCGCCTAAAGGCGGACACCACACCGATCCTGGGTCGCACTGTCAGGCGTGGTGTCCACCTTTACGTGGACCCGCGATCGAACAGGACGACGGTTTCGACGTGCGGGGTGTTGGGGAACAGATCGAACGCGTCGGCGCGGTCGATCTGGTAGCCGGCGGCAACGAGGCGGCGCGCGTCGCGGGCCAGGGTCGCGACGTCACACGACACGTAGATCACGCGCGGGGCGCGCAGCGCGATCAGCGCGTCGAGCGCCTCCGCTGACAGGCCGGTGCGCGGCGGATCGACGATCGCGACCTGCGGCGCCGGCGGCCGCTCGGCGAGAAACGCTTCGACGTGATCGCGCACCGGCGTCAGCGCCGCGCCGAACGGCGCCGCGTTCGCCCGCAGATCGTCGGCGGCATGCGGATCCGCCTCGACCGCCCACACCGTCGACCCGCGCAGCGCCGCCGCTGCAACCGCGAACAACCCCACGCCCGCGTACAAGTCGAGCACGCGGCTGCCCGCCGGCACGAGCGACGCGACCTGCGCGACGAGATCGCCCAACAGATAGCGATTGCCTTGAAAAAACGCCCGCACATGACGGCGGAAGCGCAGCGCCTGCCCGGCCGCCGCGATCTCGTCGGTCACATACGGCGCCGCCGTCAAACCGTCGATCGCGGTGACGCTCTCGAAAGCGCGGCGATCCAGCGGCTCGGTCGTCTCCAGGTGAACGACGCGCTCGCTGGCGCCGACATTCTCGGACAGCTCGATCTCGCGGACGACGCCGCCGAACGATCGGAGCGCCTGACCGAGGCGATCGATGACCTCGCCGGTCGACGGCAGCAGCTGCCGGGTCAGGCGCGCGTCGCAGAGGTCGTGCGTCCCTTCGCGGAAGAATCCGATCCGCCCGCCGCGCGCGTGCAGCCGGGCGCGCATGCGGTAGCCCTCCTCCGGCGACGCCGCCACCGGCACCGCCGCCGGCAGCGTCAGCCGGCCGATCCGCGCGAACGCGTCGGCGATGACCTCGCTCTTGATTTGCAGCTGCCGCGCGTAGGCGATGTGGCTGTAGATGCAGCCGCCGCACAGCGGATCCGCGAATGCCGGCCGCCGATCCGGCGAGGCCTCGATCACCTCGGTCGCCGTCGCGAACACCACCTGCTTGGCGACCCGATCGACGCGCGCCGTCACGCGCTCGCCCGGGATCGCGCCCGACACCAGCACGACGCGGCCGCCGTCGCGCGCGATCATCGGACCGCCGACCGCGGGGCGCTCGACGGCGAGCGTCAAGCTGCCGGACGACATATCAGGAGAACGCGACCGTCGGCAGGTGGAACCGCTGCCGGATCAACCGCTGCATCGCCGCGGCATGGGCGCGATCGTAGGCAGCGGGTGCCATCGTCGCGCGGAACGGACGCAGCTCCTCCGCCGCCTCGGCGTCGATCGCCGCGGACGCCGCCGCGTCGAGCGATCGCTCGACGAGATCGAGCATCTCGGCGTCGATCTGCGCGAGTCGGGCGATCGCCGCCTCGCGCGCCGGCCCGCGCAGTCCTGACGCCTTCGATCGCACGAGATCGAGCTCGGAGGCGAGGCGATCGATCAGCGGTTCGAGCGCGGGACCGACGGCGCCGCTCGCGCGCGCGCTCGACAGGCGGGTCACCGCGCGCTCTATGTGCGAGCGCAGCGACTCATGTCGGGATTCGGGATTCGGGGTTTGGGATTCGTGGTCAGCGGGGAATCGTGAAGCGGGATTCGCGACCCCCAACGCCCGGCGCCATTCGTCGAAGACGTCGAGCACATCGGCTTCGCAGAAATCGATCTTCACCGGCCGCCGCCGCGGCCCCTGCCGGTAGTAGCGCTCGAAGTAGCGATCGATCCCCTCGAACACGATCTTGATCGGCACGCCGCGCGAGGCCCACCCGGCCACCACCTCGAACGACGGCCCGACCACGCGGATCAGATGCCCGTCGTTCTTGCGGCACAGGTAAACCTCGACTTCGCGGCAGTACTCGCCTACTGATTCCTCTGCCACACGAGTCTCAGGCCGTGCAGGGTGAGATCCGGATCGACGTGCGCGATCAGCGTCGTCTCGGGCGCGATCACGTCGGCCAGCCCGCCGGTCGCGACGCAGATCGCGTTGCCGCCCAACTCCTGGCCCATCCGCTGGACGAGCCCTTCGACCATCCCGACGTAGCCGTAGAAGAGGCCCGACTCCATCGCGCCGACGGTCGTGCGGCCGACGATCTTTGCCGGCTTGCGCACGTCGATGCGCGGCAGCCGCGCCGCGCGCTGAAACAGCGCGTCCGCTGAAATCTGGACGCCGGGACAGATCGCGCCGCCGAGATACTCGCCCTTCGCGCTGATCGCGTCGAGCGTGGTCGCGGTCCCGAAATCGACGACGATCATCGGCCGTCCCGACTGGCCGAAGCGCTCCCAGGCGGCGACGCCGTTGACGATGCGGTCGGCGCCGACTTCGGCCGGGTTGTCGTAGAGGATCGGCATGCCGGTCTTGGTGCCCGGCTCGATGATCAGCGCCTTCAGGCCGAAGTAGCGATCGACCATCGAGCGAATCGTGCCGGTCAGCGGCGGCACCACCGAGCCGACGATCACGCCGCGCACCTGGACGCGCTCGATGTGGCTGCGCCCGAACAGGCCGTCGACCAGCAGGCCGAGCTCGTCGACCGTCCGCTCGCGGACCGTCCGCAGCCGCCAGCTCTGGACGAGCGTGGCCTCGTCGAACACGCCGAGGACGATGTTGGAGTTGCCGACGTCGATCGCTAGCAGCATAGGATGCGAAGAGAAGCTCTCCACCACAGAGCACACGGCGGACACAGAGGAGAGACCCTGTACGGCTCCACCTCCGCGTCCTCAGTGTCCTCCGTGGTAGGGAGCTCGTTCAAAGCCACGTCAACTCTCCCCCGACAATCCGCTCGATGCGCCCATCGATCTCGACCAGCAGCGCCCCGTCGCGATCGATGCCGGCGGTGACGCCGTCGCGCGCGCCGCCGGCGGCGCGCCACGACACCCGCGCGCCGGTCGCGCCGGGCGCGCGCGCGCGCCAGGCGTCGAGAATAGCATCGAAGCGGCCGTCGAGCAGATCGTCGTAGCGCGCCTCGATCGCCGTGAGCGTCTCGGCGAGCACCAGGAACCGATCGACGGGACGACCGAGCTCGATCTCGAGGGCGGTCGCGCGATCGCGGAGGTCCGGCGGAAAGGCCGCCGCCGCGACGTTGATGCCGTAGCCGGCGACGACGATGGCGGCGGGTGGACCGCTCGATTCAGCGAGGATACCCGCCAGCTTGCGCCGGCCGACGAAGACGTCGTTCGGCCACTTCAAGATCGTCGCAAGCCCGGTCGCCGCGGCAATTCCTTCGGTCAGCGCCACGCCGATCGCAATCGTCAGCAGCGTCGTCGCCCGCGCGGGATCGAGGCGGGCGCGCGCCGGCGCGAGCACCACCGACACGTAGAGGCCGCTGCCGGGCGGCGAGAACCACGTGTGGCCGCGCCGCCCGCGGCCGGCGTGCTGCTCGTCGGCGAGCACCACCGTGCCTTCGGATTCGAGGCGCATCGCCAGATCGTTCGTCGATCCGGTCGACGCGAAGAAGCGGACCGACGTGGCGAGCCGGCGCAGACGCGGCCGAACTCGGGCGAGCGCGTCGCTCAAGTCGTCCGGCCAGGCGTCGCCGGGAGGCAGCGGGTCAGGCGGGCTGGATCTCAAAGCTGATGTCGATGGCCGGCGCGGAATGGGTCAGCGCGCCGGCGGAGACGAAGTCGGCGCCGGTTGCCGCGAGCTCGGGGATGCGCGCGAGCGTGACGCCGCCCGAGATCTCGATCTTCGCGCGGCCGCGCGATCGCGCGACCGCGGCGGCGATGTCCGGCGTGCTCATGTTGTCGACGAGGATCGTCGCCGCGCCGGCGGCCAGCGCCTCGTCGACCTGGGCGAGCGTCTCCGCTTCCACCTCGATCAGCAGGTCGGGCCGATGCGCCCGCGCCTGCTCGATCGCGGCGGCGACGCCGCCCGCGATGGTGATGTGGTTGTCCTTGATGAGGATCGCGTCGTACAGCCCGACGCGATGGTTCGTCGCGCCGCCGGCGCGAACCGCGTACTTCTCGAGCGCCCGCAGGCCCGGCGTCGTCTTTCGCGTGTCGAGGACGACGATCCGTCCGCCGGCCGCGTCGACGAACTGGCGGGCGCGCGTGGCGATGCCCGAGAGGCGCTGCAGGAAGTTCAGCGCGGTGCGCTCGCCGACCAGCAGCGCGCGGGCCGAGGCGGTGATGTCGGCGATCGTCTCGCCGGCAGCGCAGCGATCGCCCTCGTGCCTGCGAACGCCGAACGTCGGCGGCGGACCGGTCTCAACCTGGCGGAACGTTTCGAACGCGACCTCCAGACCGGCGACGATGCAATCGGCCTTGGCGAGGAAGAGGCCGCGGCCGCGCGCCGTGGCCGGCACGATCGCGTCGGTGGTGACGTCGCCGGCGCCCACGTCCTCCGCGAGTGCGCGGCGGACGAGATCACGATACGCCGACGGATCCAGTGGCGCCATCAGCGGCGGCGGGCGGCTCGTAGCCTTCGACCACGACCGACAGCGGCTCCCCGACTTCGGTCGCGAACGCCTTGACGCGCAGCGCCGAGCGCAGGTCGGCCTCGATGAGCGGCAGCCGGGTGAGATCGGCGGCCGGCGCGCGCACGATGACCTTCGTGATCGGCACCTTCAGCGGCTGCTTGGCCTCGGAGCGCTGCTTGCGCACCTCGAACAGCAACTCGGTGGCGAACTGATAGGTCCGCTCGTCCTCCTGCGCGGCGCCGTCGGTGTTGTCGATCAGCGCGGAGCGCAGATCGCCGGCCGACGGCCACTCGGCGCGATGCACCGAGCCTTCGCGCCACCACGACCAGACTTCGTCGGTGACGAACGGCAGGAACGGCGCGAACAGCCGCAGCAGCACCGACAGCGACGTCGTCAGGACGGCGTTCGCCGATCCGGCGCCGTCGGGCCCCTGTTCGCCGTAGCGGCGCCCCTTGACCAGCTCGAGGTAGTCGTCGCAGAAACGCCAGAAGAACGTCTCGGTGCGCTGCAGCGCGCGCGTGTAGTCGTACTCCTCGAAGGCGCGGGTCGCCTCGTCGACGAGCGCGGCGAGGCTGCGGATCATCGCGCGATCGACCGGCGCGGTGATCGCGCCCTGCGGCTCGGCCGACGACAGCGCGAACTTGGAGGCGTTGAGGATCTTGATCGCAAGGCGCCGGCCGACGCGCATCTGGTTCGTGTCGAACGCGGTATCGAAGCCGGGCCGGCCGTTCGCCGCCCAGTAACGCACGCCGTCGGAGCCGTGCTCTTCGAGCAGGCCCATCGGCGTCACGACGTTGCCCTTCGACTTCGACATCTTCTTGCGATCCGGATCGAGCACGAAGCCGGAGATCGCCGCGTTGGTCCACGGCAGCGAGTCGTGCTCGAGATGCGCGCGCAGCACCGAGTCGAACAGCCAGGTGCGGATGATGTCGTGCGCCTGCGGCCGCAGGTCCATCGGGAACGTCCGCGTGAACAGATCCGCGTCCTCGGGCCAGCCGCACACGATCTGCGGCGACAGCGACGAGGTCGCCCAGGTGTCCATGACGTCGGGATCGCCGGCGAAGCCGCCGGGCACGCCGCGCTGCTCGGCGCGATAGCCGGGCGGCACGTCGGTCGACGGATCGACCGGCAGCTGATCCTCGCCGGCGGGAATCGGATGGTCGTAGTCGAGCCGTCCCTGCGCGTCGATCGGATACCACACCGGGAACGGCACGCCGAAGTAGCGCTGGCGGCTGATGCACCAGTCGCCGTTCAGGCCGTTGGCCCAGTTGCGGTAGCGCTCCTCCATATAAGAAGGATGCCAGCGCAGCTCGGCGCCGCGCTGCAGCAGCGCCTCGCGGAACTCGATCGTCTTGATGAACCACTGGCGGCTGGTCACGATCTCGAGCGGGCGATCGCCTTTCTCGTAGAACTTCACCGCGTGGCTGATCGGCCGCGGGTCGCCGTGCAGATCGCCCGACGCCTTGAGCTGATCGACGATTCGCGCGCGCGCTTTCGCGGCGGACAACCGCGCCAGCTCGTCGTAGTGCCGCTGGGCGCGGGGCGGATCGGTGGACGCGAACGCGCCGCTGCCCCACTCGATCGGCCGCAGCGTCCCGTCGGCCTGGATGATCGCGCGCACCGGCAGGTTGAGCTCGCGCCACCACGTCACGTCGGTGATGTCGCCGAAGGTGCAGATCATCGCGATGCCGCTGCCCTTCTCGGGATCGGCGAGCGCGTGCGCGCGGATCGGCACCCGCGCCGCGAAGAGCGGCGTGATCGCGTCCTTCCCGAACAGCGGCTGGTAGCGTGCATCGTCGGGGTGCGCAACCAGCGCGACGCAGGCCGGGATCAATTCGGGGCGCGTCGTCTCGATTTCGACGGTCGCTCGGCTGAAGCCTTCGTGCTCCGGAAGCGCGAAGGCGATGCGGTGGAACGCGCCCGGCATCTCCCGATCCTCGAGCTCCGCCTGCGCGACCGCGGTCTTGAAGTCGATGTCCCACAGCGTCGGCGCCTCGACCTGGTAGGCCAGCTTGCGGCGCAGCAGCTTGAGGAACGCCAGCTGCGACACGCGCTGCGATCGCTTGCCGATCGTCGCGTAGGTCATCGACCAGTCGACCGACAGCCCGAGGTAGCGCCACAGCCGCTCGAACGCTTTCTCGTCCTCGACGGTCAGGCGTTCGCAAAGCTCGATGAAGTTCGGCCGCGAGACCGAGAGCGGCGGCTTTGGCGGCTCCGCCGGCGGCTGGAAGTTCGGCACGTACGGCAGCGACGGGTCGCAGCGGACGCCGTAATAGTTCTGGACGCGGCGCTCCGTCGGCAGACCGTTGTCGTCCCACCCCATCGGGTAGAACACTTCCTTGCCGCGCATCCGCTGGAAGCGCGCGACGAGGTCGGTGTGCGTGAAGGAGAACACGTGGCCGACGTGGAGCGATCCGCTGACGGTCGGCGGCGGGGTGTCGATCGAGTAGATGTCAGCGCGCGTCTTGCGGCGGTCGAACCGGTAGACGCCCGACTCCTCCCAGCGCGCGCTCCACTTCGCTTCCAGCCCTTCGAGGGCCGGCTTCTCGGGCAACGGCATCAGGGGATCGTATTACAACCGGGAGCTGGGGGCTGGGGCTGGGGGCTGGTTCGATTACTTCAACGCTGACTTGATCCGATCGATCTCTTCCCGCACGAGGCGCTCGGCCACTTCGCCCACGACCTGGCGGGTGGTGTCGCGGACCACCTGATCCGACAGGCGCTCGACGACGCGGGCGACGATGCGGTCGAAGATTTCGTCGGTGATTTCGAGGGTCGGCGCCGGCGGGGCGAAGGACGCAGGCCAGCCCGGGCGGCCGGCATCGGCGGCGCCGCCGCGCTCGGCGGCGAGGATCGCGGAGAAGGCGTCGCCGATCGACGGCAGCGGCCGTGAGGATCCCGACGGCGGCTCCGTAGCGCGTGCTTCAGGCGCGCGCGCTTCGACCACGGGCGCGGGACGCGAGGCTGCTGCAGCCATCGGCGCTTCGACGATGGCCGCTTCCAGCGCGCGTTCTTCGAGCTTCGGTGTTTCGAGGACCGGCGGGGCTGGCGGCGGCGGTGGCGGCGGCGGCGCGACCGGGTCCGGAGCTTTGTCGTCGCGGACGTTGAAGTCCGAGGCGTATTTGTCGATTTGATCCGCCACCGGCGCCGGCGGCTCAGCGGCCTCCGGCGGCTTGACCGCGCGGAGCGCCGCCGGCGGCGTGGCCGACAGCTTCTGGAACGCCACGTCGAGCCGATCGAAGTAGTCGTCGAGCTCGGCGCGATGCTCCGGCGCGTCGGCCTGCGGCTCGGCCTTCGCCTCGGCGGCGGCGACCGGTGCCGGCTCCGCTGCCGGCGCCGCCTTCTTCTTCGACTCCGCGGCGAGGAGCTCCTTCACGCGCCCGATGACCAGCTGCGGCTCGAACGGCTTCGCCAGCACGCCGTCGCACCCCACTTCGGACGCGCGCGCCTGGTCGACCGGCTCGAACGCGCCGGTCAGCAGGACGACCGGAATGTGCGATAGCTTCGGCGACTGCTTGACGTAACGGGCCACCTCGTAGCCGTTCCGCCCCGGCATCCCGATGTCGGCCAGCACGATGTCGGGCGGCGCCGACTCGAGCCGGGCGATCGCCTGGTCACCGTCGCTGACCGCGACCACCTGCACGTCCTCGTCGGCGAACGTCAGCTCGATGACGCGCTGGATGGTGACGCTGTCGTCGGCCAGGAGGAGGGTATGTGCCACGGTGTGCTATATCGGCGCAATCGTTGAAGAACTATACGGTTGCTGGTTGCTGGTTGCTGGTTGCTGGTTGCTGGTTACGCCGCAGATCGAGCTCGAGCGTTCGCGTTGATGAAGTCGATGATCTCCTGCATCGGCGTCCCCGGCAGGAAGATCCCCTTCACGCCGATCTCCTTCAGCTTCGGGATGTCCACGTCCGGGATGATCCCGCCGATCACCACCAGCACGTCGTCGAGCCCCTTGTCGCGGAGCAGCTGCATCAGCCGCGGCGCGATGTGATTGTGGGCGCCCGACAGGATCGACAGGCCGATGACGTCGGCGTCTTCCTGGAGCGCCGCCGCCACTACCTGCTCGGGTGTCTGCCGCAGGCCGGTGTAGATGACCTCCATGCCGGCGTCGCGCAGGGCGCGGGCGATCACTTTGGCGCCGCGATCGTGGCCGTCGAGGCCCGGCTTCGCGATGACCACTCTCAATTTCCGCGTCGATGTCATATGACGGGGACTTCTTCGTACTCGCCCCACACCTCGCGGAGCGCGTCGCACATCTCGCCGACCGTCGCGTAGGCGCGCACGGCGTCGAGGATCGGCGGCATCAGGTTGTCGCGGGACCGCGCGGTGCGCCGCAGCGCATCGAGCGCGCGCGTCACGGCGTCGGAGCTGCGGCTCTTCTTCAGCGCAGAGAGCTTGGCCAGCTGGGTGTCGGCCGCCGAGTCGTCGATGTAGAGGATCTCGAGCGGCGGCTCGTCGGTCTGGACGAAGTCGTTGACGCCGACGATCACCTTGTCCTTGCGCTCCACCGACTGCTGGAAGCGGTAGGCGCTCTCGGCGATCTCCTTCTGCGGGAAGCCGCGCTCGATCGCCTCGACCATGCCGCCCATCTTGTCGATCGCCTCGAAGTAGCCGAGCGCGCCGTCGACCATGTCCTGGGTCAGCCGCTCGACGAAGTACGACCCGCCGAGCGGATCCACGACGTTGGTGACGCCGCTCTCGTGCGCGATGATCTGCTGCGTCCGCAGCGCCAGCGTGGCCGCTTCGGCCGTCGGCAGCGCCAGCGCCTCGTCGAGCGAGTTGGTGTGGAGCGAGTTGGTGCCGCCAAGCACCGCCGACAGCGCCTGCAGCGCGGTCCGGACGACGTTGTTGTAGGGCTGCTGCGCGGTCAACGAGACGCCGGCGGTCTGGGTGTGGAAGCGCAGCTTCCACGACCGCTCGCTCTTCGCGCCGAACTTGTCGCGCATCGTCGTCGCCCAGATGCGCCGCGCCGCGCGGTACTTGGCGATCTCCTCGAAGAAGTCGCTATGGGCGTTGAAGAAGAAGGAGATTTGCGGCACGAACGCGTCGACGTCCAGGCCGGCCTCGATGCCCCACTGCACGTACTCGAGGCCGTCGCGCAGCGTGAACGCCAGCTCCTGCAGCGCGGTGGCGCCCGCTTCGCGGATGTGATAGCCGCTGACCGAGATGGTGTTCCAGCGCGGCACCTCGGTCGCGCAGAAGCCAAAGATGTCGGTGATGATCCGCATCGACGGCCGCGGCGGGAAGATGTACTCCTTCTGCGCGATGAACTCTTTGAGGATGTCGTTCTGAATCGTGCCGGAGATCTTCTTCCAGCTCGCGCCCTGCTTCTCGGCGACCACCAGGTACATCGCGAAGATCATCGCGGCCGGCGAGTTGATGGTCATCGACGTGGTGATGTCGCCGAGCGAGATGCCGGAGAACAGCGTCTCCATGTCGGCGAGCGACGTGACGTTCACGCCGCACTTCCCCACTTCGCCGAGCGACAGCTCGTGGTCGGGGTCGCGGCCCATCAGCGTCGGCAGGTCGAACGCGACGCTCAGGCCGGTGCCGCCGGCGGCGAGCAGCGTCTTGTAGCGCGCGTTGGTCTCCTCGGGCGTCCCGAAGCCGGCGAACTGCCGCATCGTCCAGAGCTTGCCGCGGTAGCCGGTCGCGTGGATGCCGCGCGTGTACGGAAAGACGCCCGGGTCGGCGATGTCGCGCGCGTAAGACAGCTGCTGGACGTCGTCGGCCGTGTAGAGCCGCTCGATTGGGCGTCCCGAGATGGTCGTGAATGATCCGGCGCGTTCGGTCGAGGCGGTGGCGGTGGCGGTGGCGGTCTTGGCGGGTTCGTCGGCCGCTGCTTTCATTGAGGGATCATTATGGCATTTCGGCACGATTCGCGCATGAGCCGGCGTCACTTTGCCAAAGGGCGTGCTCATGACGATGCGCGTGTGTCGAAACGCTGCGATCGCGGCGATTGGACTGTCGATAACGGCTGGGCTCGTCCGCGTTCACGGTCAGGCGGCCGTCAGTCTGTCGCCGGCGCTCGACATCACGCACCATGACCAGTTGTGGGGCCGCGTGTGGCCCGGCGACTTCAACGGCGACGGCATCACCGACCTCGCGGCGAGCGCGCCGCGACAATCGATCCCGCTCGGGCCGCCGAGCACCATTCAGATCGTGCTCGGCGACGGCCGCGGCGGATTCGGTCCGCCGATCGCGACGAGCGCGCAAGGTACCGTAGCGGGCGTCGGCGACTTCAACAACGATCATCGTCTCGACGTCGTCGCCTTCGACGAGACCGGCCACGTGATCGTCCTGCCGGGCAACGGCAACGGGACGTTCGCGAACGCGCTCGTCGCCGTCCCAGGCGGTGGCGACGACGAACCGGCGTACGCGGTCAGCGCGGATCTCGACGGCGACGGCAACCGCGATTTGGTCGTCGGCGCGCTCGTGTACCCCGGGCACGGCGACTTCACGTTCGGCGCGGCGATCCGCGTCGACAGTCACAGCGGCGCGGCCGACGAGATCCTCGTCGACGTGAACGGCGACGGGCGGAAGGACCTGCTGATCGCCAATCGCGCGTTTGCCGGGATCGTGGTCGCACTCAACCGCGGCGGCTTCCAGTTCACCACGTCCTTTATCACCGGCCCTTGGCCGACCGACGTCACCGCCGCCGACATGAACGGCGACGGCAAGGTCGACATCGTCGTGTCGGAGTCGCTGAGCACCAACGAATCGTTCAACACCGGCCGCGGCCGCGCCGGCATCCTGTTCGGCCACGGCGACGGCACGTTCGGCGCGCCCGTCTACTACGACACCGCGCAAGGCGCCTGGCAGGTGGTGGTCGGCGACTTCAACCGCGACGGCGTGCTCGACATCGCCACCGCGAACCGCTCTTCGATTTTCAGCGACGACTTCTGCGACGGGCGCAAGACCTGGGACAGCGTCAGCGTCCTGCCCGGCCGCGGCGACGGGACCTTCGACACCGCCAGCTCGTTCTCGCTCGGCGATCAGAGCGACGTCCGCAGTTCGACGACCGACGAGCGCTTCAAGAACAACGTCCTGACGCTGAACACCTCGGATCTGAACGGCGACGGCCAGACCGATCTGATCGCGTCGTTCGGCGTCGTGCTGCTGAACGCGCCGGCGCGCGCCAATCGTCCGCCGACGGTCGACGCCGGCGCGGATTTCGCCGCGACGTTCCACGAGGTGCAAGTGCCGTCGCGCGCGCAGGATCCCGACGGCGACATGCTCGAATGGCGATGGACGACCCGCCTCGGCGACGTCATCGCCTCGTGGCCGTCGTTGTGCGATGCGGATCTGCACGAAGGCAACAACGTCTTCACCGTGAGCGTGGACGACGGGCACGGCCACGTCGCGAGCGACAGCATCACGATCGCGTGGCTGCCGAACGGTCCGGTTCAGGACGGCGGCGCCGCCGTGGCCGGCGCGCCGGCGGGCGACAATTGGCGCCATCAGGACATCGGCGCCGTCGCGAGCGCCGGCAGCGTGACCTTCGAAGCCGGCCGTTTCACCGTCACGGGCAGCGGCGCCGACATCTGGGGCACGGCGGACGAATTCCAATACGTGCATCAGCTCACCGGCTTCGAACGGCGGGACGTCGACTTCGTCACGCGCGTCGACAGCTTCAGCGGGCCGCATGGGTGGAGTAAGGCAGGCCTGATGCTGCGCGAATCGCTCGATCCAGGGTCGCGCCAGGTGTCGCTCTTCGTCACGCCGGGACACGGCGTCGCCTTCCAGTACCGGATGACGGCCGATCAGGCGAGCACCACTGTGCCCGGTCCGCTGTGGACCGCGCCGGTATGGCTCCGGCTGTCGGTGCGCACGAACACGGTCAACGCGTACTACAAGCGCAACGCCGCGGATCCGTGGACCAAGCTGGCGGGCAACGAGCTCCCCGACTCGTGGGGCCGCTGGCTGTACGACGGCCTGGCCGTGACCAGCCACGCCGACGGCGCGCCGGCCACGGCGGTCTTCTCGAACGTGTCGCTACGCGTGCCGCAGTTCACGCCGTCGGTGATCGGCGGCGGCAGCGGATCGGCGACGCTCGATCGCCGCTGGGGCACGCTCGTCAACCGCGGCACGGACATCTGGAATACCGCCGATCAACTCACGTTCCTGAGCATCCCGACCGATGGCGCCGCCACGATCGAATCGGACATCGAGGACATCTTCGACACCAGCCCGTGGGCGAAAGCGGGCCTGATGTTCCGCGAATCGCCGGCCGCCGACGCCGCGAACGTCGCCATCGTCGCGACCCCCGGCAAGGGCATCAGCTTCCAATGGCGCGCGGCCAGTGGCGAGACGAGCCATTTCGTCACGCCCGCGCCCGGCGGACCGGGCGTCTCGCTGCGCTTGACGCGATCGGGCAACCAGTTCACGGGCGAGTGGCGGAACGGCGGCACGTGGCAGACCCTCGGATCGATCGACGTCGCGATGCGCCCGGAGATCCTCGTCGGGCTCGCGGCCACCAGCCACAATCCCTCCGCCGCGACGACCGCGTATTTCTCCGGTTTGGTCGTTCGTCGTTAGTCATTGGTCAGTTGACTCGCCCCCACGGGCCAAGGTAGCTTGGCCCGTTTCGGACTAGGAGCGACATGGCTGGCCACGGCTCGATCTTCGACGACATGCTCCAGCAGTTCGACGGAGCGGCGCGCATCCTCAACCTCGAACCCGGCATCTGGCAGATCCTCACCCATCCCAAGCGGCAGATCATGGTCTCGTGTCCGATCCAGATGGACAACGGCGAGATCCAGGTCTTCACCGGCTACCGCGTGCAGTACAACATCACGCTCGGCCCCGCGAAGGGCGGCATCCGCTACCATCCCGGCGTCACGCTCGACGAGGTCACGACGCTCGCCGCGTGGATGACGTGGAAGTGCGCGGTGGCCCACATCCCGTTCGGCGGCGGCAAGGGCGGCGTGATCTGCGATCCGAGCAAGATGTCGAAGCGCGAGCTCGAGGCGCTGACGCGGCGCTATGTCGCGGAAATCATCGACGCCATCGGGCCGGAGAAGGACGTGCCGGCGCCCGATGTGAACACCGACGCGCAAATCATGGCGTGGGTGATGGACACCTACTCCATGCACGTCGGCCACACCGAGACCGCGGTCGTGACCGGCAAGCCGCTCGAGATCGGCGGCTCGGCCGGCCGGCGCGAGGCGACCGGGCGGGGCGTGATGATCGCGACGCGCGAGGCCGCCAAGCACGTCGGCTTCCCGATCCGCGGCGCCACCGTCGCCGTCCAGGGCTTCGGCAACGTCGGCTCGATCTCCGCCGAGCTGCTCTCCCGCGAGATGGGCGCGTCGATCGTCGCCGTCACCGACTGGAAAGGCGGCGTCTACAACAAGAACGGCCTGGACGTCCCCAAGCTGCTCGAATGGACGGCGCAGCACAAGACCGTCGCCGGCTTCGACGGCGGCGAGCCGATCTCGAGCGCGGACTTCTTCAAGCTCAAGGTCGACGTGCTGATCCCGGCGGCGCTCGAAAACCAGATCACCATGGCCAATGCCGCCGGCATTCAGGCCAAGGTCATCATCGAAGGCGCCAACGGCCCGACCGACGGCGAGGCGCACAAGTACCTCCACGAGCACGGCGTCTTCATCGTCCCCGACATCCTCGCCAACAGCTCCGGCGTCACCACCTCCTACTTCGAGTGGGTGCAGGACCGCTACGGCTACTTCTGGACCGAGAAGGAAGTGAACGAGCGGCTCGAGTCGAAGATGTGCGAGGCGTTCGACGCGGTGCTGCAGACGTCGCTGAAATACAAGGTCGACATGCGCACCGCGGCCTACATCGTCGCCATCAGCCGCGTCGCCGTCGTCACCCGCATGCGAGGGATGTACGCGTAGTCGTTGGTCGTTGGTCGTTGGTCGTTGGTCGTTGGTCGTTGGTCGTTGGTCGTT
>JADMIO011475787.1_pt1 | contig 39394 bp, 27 predicted proteins | sample 8958161 | NCBI WGS metagenome assembly JADMIO01 (sample SAMN16585339, study PRJNA669376) | soil metagenome | isolation source: Crop rotation soil | place: USA: Cullars Rotation, Alabama | collected 2011 | reverse complement strand
TGATAGAAAGTAAAAGGCTAAATAGCAGGATGCATGTTAGTCTCATGTGTTTTGGCAGCATACAGGATAAAGTTTAATGCTAAAGTAAAATAACGAATTATTCCATTGAAAGAAAATTTAACATCCCTCTCAAACCATTTCTTCCTTTGTGCTTACATCATAACTATTAACTTTACCGCATGAGCGACCTCAGATATTACAGGCCCAGCAATTTTCCACCCGTTGTTAAAAATCTCATTATCATCAATGTACTGGTTTTTGTAGGACAGTTAACGATCGATCACCTTACGGAAAGGGTCATGCTCTACCCCATCATGCCGGCAAGTTTCCGTAATTGGTTAGTTGAACAAAACGCGCTGGACGATTACCAGAAATTTCAGCCCTACCAGATATTTACCCACCTGTTCTCTCATTCACCAACGATGTTTGCGCACATCCTGTTCAACATGTTTGCATTGTGGATGTTTGGAAGGATACTGGAAAATGTGTGGGGCCCAAAACGTTTTTTAATTTTTTACCTGGCCAGTGGTGTCGGGGCGGCCGCCCTGCATTTAGCCATGCAATATTTCAGGTGTGAACAGGTATGGCAAAGCATCGTTGCAGGCGACCAGGTTTCTCCTGAAAAAATTTTTGGGGCCATATCGCCGGCACTCGGCGCGTCGGGAGCTATTATGGGTCTGTTCGCGGCCTTTGCCTACCTGTTTCCAAATACGGAACTGATCTTTTTATTTATTCCCTTTCCAATAAAAGCAAAATGGATGGTACTGATCATGGTAGGACTCGATCTCTTCGGCGGTTTTTCTAAAACGACCGGTGACAATGTGGCTCATTTCGCTCACCTTGGCGGAGCTATTACTGGCTTTATTATTGTATTTATTTGGAACAAAACAAATCGCAAAACGTTATATTAATTTTGTGTGGTGTCCGGGAGATGAGTGGCGAACAGCAACTTCCCGCCCTGCATCCTTAAAATCTTTTACAGAATGACAATTGACGACCATGAGTTACTACGAGAAAGAATACAAACGCCGTTTATCGCTGGGCCAGGACGGCAACGCTTTGGTGATGTTGATCGCGATTAACCTGGTCATTTTCGTGTTGTTTGCATTTATAAAAGTAATCTATTATTTCAGTTACGATCAGCCCGCGGCTGATGCGAATTTTGGCAACGATATTTATAACAATCTTGCGTTGCCTGCCAGCCTTCACGAGCTTGTAAGAAAGCCATGGACACTGATCACCCATATGTTTTACCACTATAACGTGTGGCACATTATCAGTAACATGCTTTGGCTTTGGGCTTTCGGATATATTTTCCAGGACCTGACCGGCAGCCGGAAGATCATTCCCGTTTATATCTACGGAGCTTTGGCCGGTGCCATTGCTTTTATAGCCGCATTCCATGTAATTCCAACTTTAAAGGACCATATTGATAATGCAAATGCGGTAGGCGCCTCCGCAGGTATTATGGCCATAGCGATCGCAACAACGACCATCGCTCCCGGTTACAGGCTTTTTCCTATGCTCAATGGCGGCATTCCGCTCTGGGTATTGACTATGATCTTTTTGATCATTGATCTTGCGACCATTCCTGGTCCAAATTCGGGCGGCCATATTGCACATCTTGCCGGAGCTTTTGCGGGGTACCTCTTTATTTACACATTGCGCAAAGGCTATGACGGAAGCGAATGGATGAACAATTTTTACGATTGGTTCAATAATCTCTTTAATCCTTCCAAACCTGCAAAAAGAAAGAAGGTCAAACAGGAATTATTTTATAAATCAAAAACACAGCCCTTCACAAAAACTCCCAATCTTACTCAACAAAAGGTTGATGAAATACTCGATAAGATCAATCAGAAGGGTTATAGTCATTTAACTGAGGAAGAAAAAGAACTTTTGAAGCGGGCCAGTAAGGAAGATCTGTGACTGGCGTGAGACGTGAAACGTCAAACGTGAGACATGAGACACCGTGTTTCTTTTGACGTTTGACATTTGACGTCTCTCCCCCGTTGTAGTTTTGCAAAACTTCTCGCCGCACCTTTCATCAATCAATATGTTCCGGTATTTTTGCCCAAACCGTTTTCATTGAGCATAACTATTTCTACCCGGGATCTTGTAAAGCGTTATCACAGCCGTACCGTAGTGAACCATGTGTCCATTGAAGTGAACCAGGGAGAAATTGTGGGTTTGCTGGGGCCCAATGGGGCAGGAAAGACCACCACATTTTACCAGGTAGTAGGATTAATAAAGCCTGATGAAGGTGATGTTTTTTTGAATGAACAGAATATTACAGACCTGCCAATGTATAAACGGGCCAGGATGGGCATCGGTTATTTGCCCCAGGAAGCTTCTGTTTTTAGAAAATTAAGCGTGGAAAACAATATTGCCGCCGTACTTGAAATGTCAGATCTCAGTAAAGCGGAGCAAAAAGAAAAAATGGAGACCCTACTCGATGAATTCCGCCTTCATCACGTGCGTAAAAGTAATGGAGATCTGTTAAGCGGAGGTGAAAGAAGAAGAACCGAAATTGCAAGAGCTCTTGCTGTTGATCCCAAGTTTATATTATTGGACGAACCCTTCGCGGGTATCGATCCCATTGCTGTGGAGGATATTCAATCCATCGTGGCCAGGCTTAAATACAAAAACATCGGGATCCTGATCACCGATCATAATGTGACCGAAACATTATCGATTTGTGACAGGGCCTATTTACTGATCGAAGGCAAGATCTTTAAACAGGGAACAGCGGAAGAGCTGGCCGCGGACGAACAGGTAAGAAAACTTTATCTCGGAAGAAATTTTGAACTGAAGCGAAAGGATTGGTTGCATGAAGAAGCCAGGAGTGAAGTGGAAGGCATCAATCTTGAAAATCTCATTGCTTCGGTAGAAAATGCACTGGCATGGAATGAAAAGATCATTGAAGAAAACGCAGAACAAGAAAGAAGCTTTGGGCACCAATACGTTTCTGCGGACTCTACCATAGCAGACCTGGGATTGGATGATTATTCAAAATTCCTTGTTGAACTCAAACAGTCTTTGATCCAGTACGGGAAGCAAACCAAAAATGCAGAGGTACTTGACCGTGCCAATAAATTTTTGACTGATAATGGAGACATTAACACAGACCTGAATACGATCTTACTTTTTCTCAAGAGCGAACAATAAATAGAACCCCGGTATTAACCATGACAGACCTCACTCATCTCTACGGAGTTTTTGCGTCTTTACGTTGCGTACTTAGCGCCTTTGCGTGAAATTCTTTTTGAACCACGAAGACATAAAGTCACTAAGTTTCACGAAGTCATTGCGTCATTACTCTGCGCCTTCGCGTGAAAAATTTATAAGCGGTGGCCAGCACATACCTTTTGTTGCTAACTTTAATATCCTTCAAATTTATGTTTATGAAAAAAGTTTTTCAATTGGCTGTTACCTTAATGATAACTATACAACTTACTGCCCAAAATCATCCGCTGTGGCTTCGGTATCCCGCTATTTCACCAGATGGAAAAACAATCGTCTTTAGCTACAAAGGCGATCTATATAAAGTAGCGAGCAGTGGTGGTGAAGCTATACCGCTTACTATTCATGAAGCGTATGATTACATGCCCGTTTTTAGTCATGATGGCAAATGGCTTGCCTTTGCCAGCGACCGTTATGGAAATTTTGATGTGTACATAATGCCGGCTGGCGGTGGTGAGGCAAAAAGGCTCACCTATCATTCCGCCACCGACCTGCCTTATGATTTTACACCCGATGGGAAATATGTTCTTTTCGGCACAACACGTAATGACATTTACACCAGTGCAAGATTTCCGCAAAGAAACTTGTTTCAAAAATTGTACAAGGTGCCCGTTGAAGGAGGCCGTTCTGTGATGTTCTTGTCGGCAGGTTCTGAGTTTGCACGCTTTAATGGCAAAGGTGATAAGATCATTTTCCAGGATCGCAAGGGTTATGAAGACGCTTATCGTAAACATCACACATCTTCAGTCACAAGAGACATTTGGGTCTATGACACCAAGAAAGATGAATACATACAGGTTTCGTCATACGATGGGGAGGATCGCGAACCGGTATGGGGCAATGACGATAACACGTTTTATTATTTGAGCGAGAGAGACGGTGGCGCTCAGAATATTTACAAAGGAACGATCGGTGGGCAAAGCAACGTAACGCAGTTAACGAAATTTAAAAATAATCCCGTCCGTTTTTTAAGCCGTGCCGGTGATGGAACATTTTGCTTTACAAATGATGGTGAGATCTATACCATGAAAGAAAATGGTACCCCTGAAAAAATAAACATCACCATCAATACAGATAGCAGAACCAATGACGAAAAAATCCTTCCCGTTAATACGGGCATCACGCAAACCGCTCTTTCTCCCAATGGAAAAGAGATCGCATTTGTAGTAAGAGGTGAGGTTTTCGTTACTTCTGTTGAGGGTGGCCTTACAAAGAGGATCACAAACACACCACAGCAGGAAAGATCGGTTGAATTCAGTCCCGATGGCCGTTCTCTTTTTTATGCTTCAGAACGTGGAAACAGTTGGGACATTTATCGTGCATACATTGAAAGAAAAGAAGAACCCTACTTCTATGCCTCGACGGTTGTAAAAGAAGAAGCATTGATCGCAACAGATGATGATGAATTTCAGCCGGATGTTTCTCCAGACGGAAAAGAGATAGCTTACCTGGATGAGAGAAATGTTTTGAAAGTATATAACATCGCTTCGAAGAAAAGCCGCGCTATTGTTCCAAAAGGGATCAATTTTTCGTATGCAGACGGTGACCAATATTACACCTGGTCGCCCGACGGAAAATGGCTTGCATTTAATTCCAATGAAGGCCGATGGGGTTCCAGTGAAGTGGCGGTAATGAAAGTCGATGGGTCAGGCGAGCGAATGAATCTTACGCAAAGTGGATTTTTTGATGGCAGCGCTAAATGGGCATTTGGTGGTAAAGCTTTGCTGTGGACAACAGATCGCGACGGAAAGAAACCATTAGCCTTCCAGGGTGCAAGGGAAGTAGACATTTATGCCATGTTCTTTGACCAGGATGCTTTTGATCGTTTCAAACTTACGAAAGATGAATTTGGATTGCTGAAGGAAAAAGAAGACAAGGACAAAGAAGATGCAAAGAAAGATACGAGCGTAAAGATCAGCCCACCGAATAAAAATTGGGAACCTTTATTTACCGGAATTGAAAACCGCAAGATCCGCCTTACCATTAATTCAGGGAATATTTCTGACTACATTTTAAACAATGATGGGGATAAGTTATTCTTCGCTGCAAGAATGGAAAAAGGCTATGACCTGTGGATGACCAATCCAAGAACAAAAGAGACAAAACTCGTAGCCAAATTAGATGGAGGACCGGCAGGCATGGATATTTCAAAAGATGGAAAGAGTTTGTTTGTAGTGAGTGATGGAAAAATTGTAAAGGTGGATGCTGAAAGCGGAAAAATAAGTCCCGTAACAGTAAATGGTGAAATGGTTTTACAGTCGGCTGCTGAAAGGACTTATATTTTTGATCATGCGTGGAGACAGGTAAAAAAGAAATTCTTTGATCCAAAATTGCAGGGAGTAGATTGGGATAAGTATCATGAAACTTATGCAAGATTTCTTCCGCACATCAACAACAATTACGACTTCCAGGAATTGCTGAGCGAATTTTTAGGTGAGTTAAATGCGTCGCATACCGGTGGTCGTTATGCAAGACCACAGGAAAACACCGATGCTACTGCCAGTCTTGGTTTGTTGTATGATGAAATGTACGATGGCAATGGTGTCAAGGTGATGGAAGTTTTGGAAGGCGGACCCTTCACGAATGCAAAAACAAAGATCAAAAAAGGAGTGGTCATTGAAAAAATCGATGATGAAGCCATAACAGAAAATATGGACTGGTCAAGGTTCTTGAATAGGAAGTCCGGAAAGAACGTATTGCTCAGTCTATATGACCCCGAAACAAAAACAAGATGGGATGAAACGACCAAACCGATCACGCAAGGGGAAGAACAGGGATTGATGTATGATCGTTGGGTGAGAAATAACAGGAAGAAAGTGGATGAAATGTCAGGAGGTAAGATCGGCTATGTTCATATACAGGGAATGAATGACGGGAGTTATCGCACTGTTTACGAAGATGTGCTTGGAAAAGCGGCGGGCAAAGATGCATTGATCGTTGATACGCGTTTCAATGGCGGCGGATGGCTGCACGATGATCTTGTGACATTTTTGAGCGGAAAAAATTATTTGAATTTTTCGCCGCAGGGTGTTACACCTACATCGGGAGAGCCTCGTAATAAATGGGTGGGCCCTTCAACCGTGATCATGAGCGAAAGCAACTATTCGGATGCATTTATTTTTCCTTATGCCTATCATAGTTTAGGTATTGGAAAATTGATCGGCATGCCGGTGCCTGGTACCGGAACCGCCGTTTGGTGGGAAACTCAAATTGATCCTACGCTGGTGTTTGGCATTCCCATGGTTGCGACCATCGGCAAGGAAGGCAGGCCAACAGAAAATATGCAGCTGGAACCGGACATTAAAGTTCCTAATGATTATAAGTCGGTTTTAAGCGGAAAGGATCCTCAACTCGAAAGAGCCGTAAAGGAAATGCAGGACTCAATAAAGAATAAAAAGAGCTTCTGATAAGGTTTATCAAGCCCCGTATCCGCGGGGCTTTTTTTTACCGAAAATTTGAATTTCCCTTAGGATTTTCCCTGAAATAAATTAAATAACCGTGCGTTATTAAGTTGAATTGATACCCTTGATGCGCCGTCAAAAAATCTTTTGGTCTTCCTTTCTGATCTTCTCTTTCCTGGTATTATCATTTCCCCGTATCCAAGCCCAAATGGTGACAGGTGTATGGCATGGCAAAATAGATAGACAAAAAGTAGAAGTAAAAATGGTCCAAAATGGCGATAGCCTGGCAGGAACCGCCTATTATTTTGAATCGTCTACACGCTATCGCAGGTATAGTATAAAAGGATACCTGGATGAAACCGACAATAGTGTCGTGTGGTGGGACGATCAATTACTGGAAGACAAAACAAAAGGCCTGAATCTTTTCTCAAGGAACAAACAGAATTCATCAAGGGCTGATTTTAATTGCCCCGGCGGAGGAGTCATGATGCTTGATGGGAAAATGTACAACGACGTGGACCAGCAAAAGCCAGACGGCGATGTTCACCTCAGCAAAGTTGATCAATCATCTTTCAAAGATGAATGGGATGATGTGATAGAAAATTATACTGTCGGAGGAAATGATCCTGACGTTATCGATAGTGTTGCTCAAATCGCGCAAAAACCTGTCACTATTGAAACAACTGTAAGATCGATCCCTGAAGAAACAAAAACAATTTCCCCACCAATACCAGTTGTAAAAAATGAAGAACCTAAAAAAGAAGTTGTCAGTGTACCTGTTATTAAGCAGGAAAACAAGGTGGAAACAAGCATTACTCCACCAACTATTGAACAAAAGTTTACAAGCCGAGAAAAGATCTTCACCAAAGAAATTCCTGTAAGCGGCGATTCCATTGAACTGGACTTTTATGACAATGCAGAGATCGACGGAGATTCTATTTCACTGTTTCTGAATGGTAAGCTCATTTTTGAACATATTCGCCTTACCGACAAAGCTTACAAAGTGAAATTGCCGGTAAATGACATGCAGGAGAATAATGAATTGATCATGGTAGCGGAAAATCTCGGAGCCATTCCCCCAAATACTTCTTATATGATAGCTCTCGTTGGGGAGAAACGCTACGATGCTCAACTGGCCAGCACAGAAAACAGTAGTGCGATGATCAAACTTGTAAAAAAGAGTCCTTAGAGAATTATTTCAAGTAGAGTTTATAAGAGCCCGATAGTTCCTTTTGATTTTGCTTGTCCCAAACGCGAAAGGTAACTGTAAAATAATCATACAACTTATCGATGGCGGTTATTCTTGCACTCAGTGTAAGAACCTTTGCATCTTCATCACTTAAACCATCAGGATAATCTTTAAACAAATTCTTTTGATCAAGTAATTGTTTTCCGTCGCTTGTCGTGATCTGCTCTTCTGCATCCACAAATACTTTCCCTTGCTTTTTCTGCCAGCCCTCTAAAATTAACCGAAGTCCCACCCACTGACCCACATCAATTTTATTATCGGCTGGGATCAGTTTGCCATCTTCAAAAACCAGGAAAGCCTGTTCTACCTTCAGGCCATTCTCTTTTAACTGGATCCCGTTACGAATTTTGCCTCCCCCCTCTCCGGGAGCGTTTACTTTTACTTCGCAGGAAATAAAGAAAAGAGAAGCAAATAAGAAGTATATGATCTTTCTCATAAGAGTTATTATACTACAACGTTCACCATTTTATTCTTCACATAGATAACTTTTTTTGGTGATTTTCCATCCATCCATTTTTTCACAACCTCATTGGCCAGCACAATTTCTTCTACCTGTTGTTGTGTGGCATCCAGGGCTATGGTCAATTCAGTCCTTGTTTTCCCGTTGATGGCAACAGGATAGGCTTTGGAAGATTCTTTCACATATTTTGCCTCAAATGTTGGATAAGCTGTATCCACAACGGAAGAGTTCCCCTCCAAATCTCCCCCGGTGGAGGAGATTTTCGAAGATCTCAACTGTTGATAAAGCTCTTCTGCAACATGCGGGGCGTAAGGAGCCAATAAAATTACCAGTGGTTCCAGGATCGAACGCTTGTGACATTTCAAATCAGTTAATTCATTAGTAGCGATCATGAATGCACTCACACCTGTATTGAAAGAAAACCTCTCCGTATCTTCTTCGATCTTTTTAATTGTTTTATGAAGCACCTTTAATTCTTCATTTGTTGCTGCTTCATCAGTAACGATCAATCCCTGCCTACCGGCAGGCAGGCCTTTTTCTTCATCAAAAAACAAGCGCCAGAATTTTTTCAGGAAACGGTAAACTCCTTCAATACCTTTTGTATCCCAGGGTTTGCTCATTTCCACGGGTCCGAGGAACATCTCATACATGCGGTAAGTATCGGCGCCATATTTGGCGACAATATCATCGGGATTGACAACATTGAAGTAACGCTTACTCATTTTTTCCACTTCCGACCCGCAGATATATTTCCCATCCTCTTCTAAAATAAATTCCGCATTTGCATATTCTCCGTTTCGCCATTTTTTAAAAGCCTCGATATCCAGTTCTAAACCGTCAACCATATTCACATCGACATGGATCGGAACATAACTTTCTCCATATGACATCGAAACACTGTGCAACGAAGGAAATCTTCTGCCAAGAAGTTCTTCGATTTTCTCACCAATGAATTTTTGAGTCTTCTCGGTCTTAAATGTGTCAATCCAATTTTTTGAGAGAAATACAGTGAATGGCTTTTTCCCCTCTTCAATATTGACAATCATAAAATATACAAACCTGCTACTTCCCTGTATCATTCCCTGGTTCACTAATCTTTTATAGGGTTCATCATATCCGATCCATCCACGATCATACAAAAACTTTGTCCACATGCGGCTATATAACAAATGACCAACGGCATGTTCTGTTCCCCCGATATAGAGATCAACCTGTCCCCAGTAATCAGAAATTTTTCTGTCGCAAAATTCTTTTTCATTGTGTGGATCCATGTAGCGAAGAAAGTACCAACTGCTACCTGCATAGCCTGGCATTGTATTCGTTTCCCTCACCCCCTGCCCCCTCTCCACAAGTGGAGATGGGGTTTGTGAAGCTAACTCTTCCCTGATCCTGTCTCTTATCTTGTAAGGATTTTTTAAAACTTCTTCATTTGTAAACCTGATTATTTTAAACCCGATTTCATTTAAGGTTTTTGTTCGCAGCTCATCGTATTTTTTTTGTTCTTCGTCTTCATGATAACCACCATCAATTTCAACAACCAGTTTTTCCTGTAATGAAATAAAATCCACAATATAATTTTCGATGGGATGTTGTCTCCTGAATTTGATCCCAAGTTGATCATTCCGTAATAGCTCCCACATCAATCCCTCCGTTTTTGTATGTTCTTTTCGCATTGTCCTTGCCAACTCAAACTGAGACGGTGAATGAACGCTATATTTAGGAACATGGGCGGCTCCGGTTTTTCCCTTCTCCGCCTGCGAAGAAGGGTCAGGGATGAGGCACCATTCAGGAATATTTGCCAATGGCCCCTCACCTTCCGGTCCCGGTTTGTAATTTTCAACATGAGGCAATTCCAGTGGCAATTCTTTTTCATCAAGCGGGTACGCGATCCCATTTTTCCAAACGATCGGAAATGGCTCGCCCCAATAACGCTGTCGACTGAATGCCGCATCCCGCATTTTATAATTTATTCTTCGCTCACCAATACCCAGCTCTTCTATTTTTTTGATCACCACACCGATGGCATCCTTCATTACCATGCCATTTAAAAAATCTGAATTTTCTAAAATGGCATCTTTTGTCGGATTTGCTTCTTCTCCATCATAATGTGAGCCGATGATGTTTGTGATCTCCAGGCCAAAATGTTTTGCAAACTTGTGATCACGTTCATCGCCACAAGGCACCGCCATGATCGCTCCTGTTCCATAACCGATCAATACATACTCTGATATCCAAATTGGAATTTCCCTGTTATTAAAAGGATTGAGAGCATACGAACCGGTAAATACGCCCGAGATCTTTTTCTCCGCCATTCGCTCTCTTTCACTACGGCTCTTCACATAAGTAATATATTCTTCAACAGCCTGTTTTTGTTCCGCAGTCGTTATTTGTTCCACCAACTCATGCTCCGGCGCGATCACCATGAAGTCAACTCCGAAGATGGTATCAGGTCTTGTTGTGTAAACCCTTAGGCCGTGTTTGACATTTGACGTTTGACGTTTGACGTCAAAGCTGATCTCCGCCCCTTCACTCTTCCCGATCCAGTTCGTCTGCATCTCTTTCATCGATTCGCTGAAATCCACTGCCAGCAAGCCTTCCAGCAGGCGGTCAGCATATTCTGTTATCCGCAAATACCACTGGCGCAATTTCTTTTTTACTACCGGATAGCCGCCGCGTTCACTCACCCCATTGACCACTTCATCATTTGCCAGCACAGTTCCCAATGCCTCACACCAATTCACTTCACCATAACCGCAATACGAAAGGCGATACTCCATTAATATATCATGCTTCGTTTTATCGTCAAAACCTTTCCATTGAACAGCCGAAAATCTTCCATCCAGCATTTCAAAATCCGGATTACGTTCCTCGAATTTTGCATCAGGAACAGGATGATCCTTATTTCCTTCCTTCTCAAATGCAGCGATCAGATTTTCGATCGGTTCTGCTTTATGGGTCTTTCGGTTGTAAAAACTTTTAAATAGCTGCAAAAAGATCCATTGCGTCCATTTATAAAATTTCGGATCACTGGTCCTCACTTCGCGGCTCCAGTCAAAAGAAAAACCGATATTATCGAGTTGCTTGCGAAAATTGTTAATGTTGTTCTCTGTTGAAACGGCGGGGTGAATGCCATGCTCAATAGCATACTGCTCGGCCGGCAAGCCAAATGCATCATAGCCCATCGGGTGCAACACATTAAAGCCTTTCAACCGCTTAAACCGTGCATAAATATCACTGGCGATATAACCCAGCGGATGCCCCACATGTAACCCGGCACCGCTTGGATAGGGAAACATATCCAGCGCATAATACTTCGGCTTTGGTGTCTGCCCTGGGCCTGTTGAAGGGTTACTTACTTTATAAACGTCGTTATCCTTCCACCACTGCTGCCATTTTTTTTCAATATCACGAAAATTGTATTCCATATTTTAAAGTGAAAAGTCAAAAATAAAAAGTCAAAACATCACACCATGTGCTACTCATTTTTACTTTTGACTTTTTAACTGATTAGTTGAGTAGTTCTCCTTGCTAGAATATGTGAAAGAAGATTTAAAAAAAATCCATCTTTCATTTCCTTGACCACTTCCGGCAATATAATATCAATGCCTTCGTTTTGGGAGGGACAAAAATACGGATTGCCCTTTTAAATATTTGAAATCTGTTATTTTTGCGCGTCCGATCGGAACCATTATCAATGGTTCGTTTTTGTTAATGTTCATCCGGGCGGACCCAACCCATTAATTCTCCGAAGGAGTTCTCCAAAAGGAGCCATTGACCTTCGGAACAAAATTCGATAGCATGAGTCAAGCCGGAAAAGCATCGATCAAACGCGGAAAACCCTCTTACTTCATGGCCATTTTGGGAGTCACCATTGTGTTGTGCCTCTTTGGACTGATCGGCCTGTTAACCATCAATGGAAGAAAGCTCATTCAAAACATTAAGGAAAGCGTGGAAGTGCACGTGTTCCTCAAACAAAATATCAAAGACAGTTCACGCATCAACCTGCAGAATTATATAGCTTCAAAGCCCTATACAAAAAGCATAAAGTATACTGATAAGGAAACAGCAAAAAAAGAATGGGTAAAAAGCGGGGGCGAAGATTTTACAGAATTCATCGATAACAGCCTGCTGCCTCCGAGTATTGATTTTACTTTGAAAAATGAATTTGTTGACTCCGCTCAACTGGTCAATGTCCAGGCAGATATTGCTCAAAACCCGATCGTTGATGAAGTGCGTTTTCCCAGTGCGGTGGTGAATTCAATGATGAAAAATTTCAGGAACATAGGGATCGCCCTTGGGATCGTAGCTATCCTGATCGCCGTGATGGTGATCATCCTGATCGATAATACGATCCGCTTAGCTATGTTTAGCAACCGTTTTTTGATAAAGACCATGCAAATGGTAGGGGCCACCCGGTGGTTTATCGCCAAACCACTCGATATGAGAGCCATTGCAAACGGAGCACTAAGTGGCCTGATCGCCACCATTATCGTTTACGCTTTATTAATAGTAGCGGAAAACTTCTTTGATGGCTTTAAAAAATTGCACGATACGAATATGATGATATTGCTGGCCATCGTCCTGATTATTTTAGGCATAGGAATCACCCTGTTCAGCACTCACCGGAGCGTGTTAAAATACCTAAGGATGAAGCTCGACGACCTATATTAGTTCGGAGTCGGGAGTTCAGAGTTACTTATATATCGTCTTTGAATTCCCGACCTTGTACTCCCGACTTTTTTCTATATTGCACCCCTCAATTATTTCTATGGCTGAAAAGAAATCTTCTGCACCTTCAAAAGATACAAGGTCATTTCCCATTTTTGAAAAAGAAAACTATTTATGGATGCTTGGTGGTATTGTGATCATGGCAATCGGGCTATTGCTGATGGTGGGTGGTAAGAGTGACGATCCCAACCAGTTTCATCCTGACCAGGTTTACAGCACGACCCGTATAACCATAGCACCGATCCTCATCATCGCCGGCCTGGTAGTCGAATGCTTTGCGATCTTCAGAAAACCAAAAACGAAAGAATAATTACAATTGCCGTCTCAATGACTCTTGTAAACTTGTTATCTATGCTTACGCTATTGAGTCATTGATCCATTTCACATTTATAGTATGGACATCATTCAAGCGATCATTATAGCCATTGTCGAAGGTCTTACAGAGTTTCTTCCTGTTTCGAGTACTGCACACATGAAGTTTACCAACCCGTTGATCGGTGTTAGTCCTACGCCCTTTACAAATATGTTTGAAATAGTGATCCAGCTGGCGGCGATATTATCCGTTGTGTTTGCCTACTCAAAAAAATTCTTTGATTTCAAACACACTTCTTTTTACCTTAAGCTCATTGTAGCGGTGATCCCTGCTCTTATAGCCGGGTTCTTCCTGAAAAAATATATTGATAACGCTTTAGATGATCTCACATTTATCGCCTGCGTCATGATCGCGGGTGGGATCATCTTACTCTTTATCGACAATTTTTTTAAAGAGAATACAATTACCGAAGAAAAAAAGATCTCCTTTCCCAAAGCCTTTATCATTGGGTGTTTCCAGGTGCTGTCGGTACTTTTCCCCGGACTTAGTCGGAGTGCTGCAACTATTATCGGTGGAATGACTCAGAAGCTGACAAGAAATCTTGCCGCCGAATTTTCTTTCTTTTTGGCGGTGCCCACGATGTTTGCTGCCTCCGCAAAAAGTTTTTATGACGTGTATAAAGAACATCCCGAGGTGCTGGTCAAAAGCAATATGGCCACGCTGGGCATCGGGGCGGTGATTGCCTTCGTCGTTGCATTGCTTGCCATCCGGTTCTTTATAAATTATCTCCAAAAACACGGCTTCAGGATCTTTGGATTTTACAGGATCATTCTTGGAATCGTTATGCTGATCCTTCTTTTCACAGGAGTTATTCACAATAACTAGTGTCGTGGTAACTGTAATGATGCGCATGAATTGCCACAGAATACACAGGAACACAGAGGCGATGAATAAATAATTCAGTGTTTCTGTGTATTCAGTGGCGACAGGAATACATTAACTCGGCGTTCGATTGCAGTTTCCCATTTTGAGTCTTTGTGCCTTCAAATCATTATTTTTAATGATCAAAGAACTACCATGCAAACTGCCACCAAAAAAATCATTAATGGTTGGGCTATGTACGACTGGGCCAACTCTGCTTATAATTTAGTCATCACTTCAACTATTTTCCCCGCATACTATGTAGGCATTACCGCCGCATCACATGCAGGAGAAAAATCTTATGTCTATTTTTTTGGAAGGAGGTTTATCAATACGGCACTACAGGATTATGCCTTGGCCGTAGTGTTTGTTTTAGTTGCCATTTTTTCGCCGATCCTAAGCTCCATCGCCGATTATAAACGGAACAAAAAAAACTGGATGAAAGTCTTTTGCTATGTCGGCTCGGCTGCCTGTATCGCATTGTTCTGGTTTACCAAAGACAATCTTGAATTTGGGATCATTGCTTTTGCCATCGCTGCTTTGGGCTTCTGGGCTAGTTTAGTTTTTTATAATTCTTACCTGCCCGATATAGCGGCACCGGAAGACCAGGATCGCATTAGTGCAAAAGGCTATGCGCTGGGGTATGTTGGAAGTGTCCTATTACAACTTATTTGCTTTGTGATCATTCTTAAGCCAACATGGTTTGGCTTTAGTGAAACAGGCACCACCGCTGTACGATTATCTTTTTTGCTGACAGGTTTGTGGTGGCTGGGATTTGCGCAGATCACTTTCCGGGTATTGCCAACGACAGCAAAGACAGAACGCAAAATAAAAAGACACGTCTTATTGAACGGCTTTCATGAATTAAGTCTCGTATGGGCGCAACTTAAACAGATGCCATCATTGAGAAGATTTCTGTTCAGTTTCTTTTTGTACAGCATGGGAGTTCAGACCGTGATGCTGGTGGCCGCAGGATTTGGAGCAAAGGAAATATTTCCGGACCCGGATGACCAACCTAAGCTCTTGGCAACTATCATCATCATTCAATTGGTAGCGATGGTAGGTGCATGGCTCATGAGCCGGCTAAGCAAACGGATAGGCAACTGGTGGGTGATCACTTTAGCGGTGATCATCTGGATCGGTGTGTGCATAGGAGCCTATTTAGTAAAGACACAAATGATGTTTTACATTCTCGCCGCCGTTGTGGGATTAGTGATGGGCGGGATACAAAGCATGAGCCGGAGCACGTACAGCAAATTGATGCCCGTGACCCAGGATACCACTTCGTTCTTTAGCTTTTATGATGTGACGGAAAAGGTTGCCCTGGTGATAGGTATTTTTGCTTTTGGTTTTGTGGAAGAACAAAGTGGCAGCATGCGAAACAGCATTTTTGCATTGGGAAGCTTTTTTATTGCGAGCATTATTGCCTTGATATATGCAAAACCCGCTTATGAGAAAAGGATGACAGAGCTGAGAAAAGCGTGATCACCTATGAAATTATATACGATCAACACTGGCTATTTTAAATTGGATGGGGGAGCGATGTTTGGCGTCGTTCCAAAATCGATCTGGAATAAGATCAATCCTGCAGATGAAAACAATATGTGCAGCTGGGCTTTGCGTTGCTTATTGATCGAAGACGGTAAAAGGTTGATCCTTGTTGACAATGGAATGGGCGATAAACAGGATGCAAAATTTTTCAGCTATTATTATTTGCATGGTGATGATAGTCTTGATAAATCCTTAGCCAAATACGGTTTTCACCGGGATGATATTACAGATGTTTTTCTTACTCACCTGCATTTTGATCATTGCGGTGGTTCCATCATTCGTGAAGGAGATAAATTAGTTCCTGCTTTTAAAAATGCAACCTATTGGAGCAACGAAAGACACTGGGAATGGGCACTAAATCCGAACGACAGAGAGAAAGCTTCCTTCTTAAAAGAGAATATAATACCAATAAAAGGAAGCGGGCGATTAAAAATGGTGAATGGTGAGTGGTCAATGGTGAATGGACGTTTGCCCGATATCATTTCAGAAATAATTCCGGGTTTGTCTTTAAAAATCGTTAGTGGTCATACCGAAGCCATGATGCTTCCTCAAATAAAATACAAAGACAAAACAATCGTCTTCATGGCCGATCTTTTCCCTTCACAGGGCCATATTCCCATTCCTTACATAATGGCATACGATATGCAGCCGCTCCTTACTTTGAATGAGAAGAAGTCTTTCTTAAATGAAGCTTTGGAAAATGATTACATTCTTTTTTTTGAACACGATCCGCAATACGAATGTTGTACGCTGAAGCAAACTGAAAGAGGGATACGGCCAAAAGAGTTTTTTAAAGTTGATGAAATTTAAAATCATAAAAAAAGGGCGGCCAATCAGCCGCCCTTCACTTTGATCAATGATGTAAGCGGGTAACGAAGATTTTTACTGCTCATCATATCCACTTTTACTTTGCCTACCACGATCGGGCTTTCAATACGTATGGGTATGTGATTGGCATCATCGGAAACCCAGACCGTCATTTTTTCTCCACCTTCGAAAATGGTCCCCTTGATCAGCAGGGGTTTGAACTTTATCGCTTTGAATTTTCCGTACTTCGTTTTCACCGTTTCTTTTCCCAGGTAACGGATGTACATACTGTAGACTTCATTATCCAGGAACATCGAAAACGGGATCTTGTCATTCACATTGTATTTGGCAAAGTCAATATTGCGTGCATAGTACACCGCACTCAATACATCCTGGGTGCAGTCCGGGACTTTAAAAACACCCTCGGTAGTTACAGCGGTATTAGCATTGCGGTTAAAAGTGATATTCTCATATTTTTTGTATCCGCCTTCGTCCACATTTCTTAAAAATTTAAGGGGTTGCAGGGAGCCGGTATCAATAAATGTTTCATACTTGTCTCTTACTTTATAGATCCAGTCATAAGATGGATTCGTTTTTCCAACTCCTGCTATGTGATAAACGGCCCGACCGTTCATTTTTTCAAGAACATTGGTAAATGTTGCATTACCGGCATCGATATAAATGCCTGCCACTGCATAATAAACGGTGTATGAAATTTCTTCGCCGGCCTGGAATGTCGTATTCTTTATTCCGCAAAATTCATCATCAGGAGCTTTTGCTTTTATGGTAAATGCCATGGAGACAACCGCCACTAAACTTAACGCCTTAATTCCTTTCATTTCGGTTTTTAAATATTTTTATACTCAGTATTAATAAACTGCCTGCAATTGCAGGCAATACAAGGTTTATGATCCAAATGGTTACCGTGGCTATGCTTATTCCAAGACTATTTGTACTAAACAACCCGATTAATTTCAAACTTACCTTACCCCGAAGGCCCAGTTCTGCAATCGCAAAAGTAGGAATGATCGCCAGCACTAAAAAAATCACACTCACGGCCCCAAAGCATTGCCACCACACTATATTGACTTCAAATAATCGAAAAAGCAAAAAATATTGTAGGACAAATACAATATACCGGATCGCAGAAAGAGACAATAATTTCCAAAGTAAAGTTGCATCTATGGCCCTCAAAGAACTGATCAGCCAGGAGTAACGATTACTGTTTCGCAATTTATCAACCACGGTTGTAAGTAATGAGAGCCGGAAATAAATTCCTGTTAAAATCAGCAAAATTATGATGACTCCATATTGTAACACCTGTAGCCAAAATGAATCCAACCCCTCTATCATGTTGCCGGTCTCCATATTCTTCCTGATAAAAAATAGGCCGGCTGACCCGGCCAACAAAGTAATGATAAGCTGGCTCATGCTGCTGACGATAGTAAGAGAGATCACCCGGAGGCGGTTGCCTTCTTCCATGTACAGGATCCGGCCCAGGTATTCACCTATCCTGTTGGGCGTGCTCACAGAAAACGAAACCCCGGACAACACCGCTCTGAATGACCTGGAAAAACTCATCGGCTGAACGTTCTGAATGGAAATTTTCCATTTCAGCGCTTCAATGGACCAATTGATGATCATTAAAAAAAGAACAATGACAAGATCCCAGATCTCTGCGCTTTGCAAGGATTGCCTGATCTTTACCCATGATGTTTTCAGATCGGGTTGATGTTTTACCTGGTTGTAAATTGAATAAGATAACCAAACGAATAATAAGGGTCCAAGAAAATAATTGAGGAAGATTTTGATATTTTTGTTTAGCCTCATTAATCGGTAAAAATAAGTTCTCTTTGCAAAAGCCTTTGAAAATAATTCTCGGAATAGATCCCGGAACTCTTATGATGGGTTATGGAATTATCGAGGTATGCAGCAACCAGATCCGCTTGAAAGAAATGAACGTTCTGAAGCTATCAGGGAAAAAAGATAATCATGAACGGCTTCAACTGATCCATCAAAAAATACTTTGTCTTATACAGGAACACCGGCCCAGTGAATTTGCTATCGAAGCTCCTTTTTTTGGAAAGAATGTACAAAGTATGCTCAAACTGGGACGGGCACAAGGTGTTGCCATAGCGGCTGCTATGAGTGCAAATCTTTCGGTTACGGAATATTCACCGAAAAAAGTAAAACAATCCATTACCGGCAATGGAAACGCGGACAAAGAACAGGTGTGGAAGATGCTTCAAAGAATTCTATTATCGGCTGGCGCTGTTGAAATTCATGAAAGGCCAAAACACTATGATGCAACAGATGCTTTGGCCGTTGCGATCTGTCATCACTTTCAAAGCAATAGTGTTGTTAGATCAAATGGTATAAAAAAGAAAAAGGGAAACAAAAAAACCAGTTGGGAAGAATTCATTAACCAGCATCCCGAAAAACTTCATTTAAAGATTTGAAATAATTTTTTGTTGCACCTTTTTTAAGTTATCATCGGATGCCCTGTCTTTGAGCTGCGTAAAATTCAGATCATTAGAGGTGTTAATGGGGATCAGGTGGATATGTGCATGTGGAACTTCCAGGCCTATCACGGTGATGCCACAACGATTACAGGGGAATGATCTTTCAATTGCTTTCGCAATAGGTCGAGCAAACTCCAATATCTCGTTCAAATATTCGGCGGGCAGATCAAATAAATTATCAATCTCAATTTTAGGGACCACTAATACATGCCCTTCGCGTAGTGGAAAAATATCAAGGAAGGCAAAGAATTTGTCATTCTCCGCGATACGGTAACTGGGAATTTCCCTTGCAATGATTTTTGAAAAGATCGTCATACCATCAAAGATTTTTGATTTTAGATTTGCGATTTTGGATCTCAGCCAACTAAAATTTAGAATTGACAAACCTGGTTGTTGATTACCATTTAGAGATTTAGATGTTTATGAATTCACCAGGCAAATCTAAAATCCCCCATCCAAAATCTAAAATAGAAACCTCCCGGAGGCTTAAGGCTATATGGAAATGTCTTCTATCTTAAACGTTATTACGCCGGCGGGTGCCTGCACTTCCGCTACATCGCCTACTTTTTTTCCAAGCAGACCTTTTCCGATCGGAGATGTTATTGAGATCTTTCCAGCCTTCAGGTCGGCCTCTTTTTCACTTACGATTTTGTAGGTCACTTCCTTTTTTGTGCCGAGATTAATGACCTTCACTTTTGTAAGAATAGATACTTTGCTGGTATCAATGGTAGTTTCATCAAGTATCCTGGCGCTGGCGATCTGCCCCTCCAGTAAAGCTATTTTTGCTTCAAGCAACCCCTGTGATTCCTTGGCTGCATCATATTCTGCGTTTTCTTTGAGATCACCCTTTTCTCTTGCCTCTGCAATCGCCCTTGAAGCGGCCGGACGCTCCACGCCCTTCATGTGTTGAAGCTCGGCCTTCATTTGCTCAAGTGTCTCTTTCGTTATATACTGTATGCCCGTCATAGTTCCTCCTTGTCATTGGTTCCTTTTGGAACAAAAACAGAAAAAAATAACAACGCCCCAGTGGATGCTGAAGCGTTGTATCATTATATACAAATATAGAAAAAATCTGAAAAATAGTAAAGCACTAATTTACAGGGAATAGCTTCCCGATCAGCACTTTCGCCATTTTATAAAAAGCCTCGTGACTATAGCCGGCAATATGCGGAGTGATTATAATATTTGGCTGATCCAATAACCAGGTTAATTGCTCTTTTTCTGCAGCCGAATAAGTTTCTAATCTTTCATTTTCCAGGACATCCAGTGCAGCCCCGGCGATCCAATTATTTTTTAAAGCATGAATAAGGCTATCCGGCTTGACTATTTTGCCTCTTGAAGTATTTAAAAACCATGGCTTTTGTTTCAATGAGGAGAAGAAATCATCATCGGCCTGGTGAAATGTTTCTTCCGTCAAAGGAACATGAAAACTTACCACATCCGCATACCTGCAGATCTGTTCAAGACTTGCTTCTTTAATATAGTCTTTCCCAAAACCAAATTTATATTTATCGTAGGCCAGCACTGTTACGGAAAAAGGTTTTAATAATGAAGCAAAACTGCTGCCTGTATTGCCAAAACCAATGATACCAACAGTTCGGCCATTCAATTCATGGCCGGTGTTCTCCCGCCTCAGCCATTTTCCCTGTTTTATTTCTTTACCTGAAGAATAGATATGATTCATCAGGCTTAGCAACAATCCCAATGTGTGTTCAGCTACAGCGTTACGATTTCCTTCAGGACTGCTTTCACATTGTATTCCTTTGATCTTTGCATATTCCAGGTCGATCAGTTCCATCCCGCTACCGAGTCGGCCGATCCATTTTAAAGATGAGGCTTTATCAAGAATTTCCCTGTCAATTTTTATTCTTGTTGTGACTATTAAACCGTGTGTGCTTTCAATTTGTTTTTTTAGTTCCTCATAAGTGATCGCTGGTTGATACGATACATCATATCCACGTTGTTTTAACTGGTCAATCAAATATTCATGAGCCGGCGCTGTGATGATCGCTTTCATGTGTTCTTAATGAAATTTACTGACTACCTGTTTGTACCTTTCGTTCCGCTTCGTGTAATTCGTGTCCCCTTCGTGCAATTCGTGTTATTATTTCATAGCAAATGTAAGCTCCGCAAATTGCTGTACCGATAGTTGTTCAGCTCTTTTATTGAACAGATCATTTTGTAATACCGTTGGATCGAACAAATCTCTTACAGCATTACGCAATGTTTTTCGCCGTTGATTAAAAGCCGCCTTCACCAATTTGAAAAAACTCTCTTCGGATCTCATGGCAACATATTTAGTTCTTGGTTTCATGCGTAAGACCGCGCTTTTTACTTTCGGCGGCGGTTGAAAAGAGTCCTCACTCACTTCAAACAAATACTCAACATCAAAAAAAGCCTGGGTCAGTACGCTGGTGATACCGTATACTTTGTTGCCTTCCTTCGCGGCGATACGCTCTGCAACCTCTTTTTGAAACATCCCCACGACACAGTCTACATCATTTTTCCATTCCAGTATCTTAAAAAGGATCTGGGTCGAGATATTATAGGGGAAATTTCCAACGATGGTAAACTTTCCGTCAAATGGCCGTTTGATATCAAGGAAATTTTTGTGAATGATCTTTTCTTTTAACGCAGGAAAGTTGACCGTCAAATAATCAACTTTTTCGGAATCCAGTTCCACTGCTTTAAAGTCTATGCCCGGGATCTTTATTAAATATTTTGTCAGCGCACCACCCCCGGGACCTATTTCAAGAAGTTGCGTAAACGAACACTCCTGAAGTGACGCTACAATTTTTCTACAAACATTCTCATCCTTCAAAAAATGCTGTCCAAGCGATTTCTTAAGCGTGTACATATCAGCAAAAGTATAATGATTGCTTTTGCCGGTGCATGTCAAAGCGAAAAATTGCATATTTATATTGCCGGGAAGACGGTAAGTCTGTAAGACACTTTAAATTTTACCTAACGCCTTTTCGTTTTTCCCGCAAAAAAAATCATATTGTTATAACGAGCTTTAAAGGTTTGAAGTCAATTACTATGTGCCGGGATGGACGGTAAGTCTTTAAGATACTTTTAAAATTTACTAACGTCTTTCCGGCAAAAAAAACTCACTGCTGAATGATTGTGGGATGCGCCGAAAAAAAAGTTCCCCCTCCAGAAGAAGGGGAGAACAAACGACCCAATTAGACACTAGCTATTTTACCAATACGATCTTTTGTCTGAGCATTTCTTCACCATTATTAACAACCACGACGTAAATGCCCTCCTGCAATTTCGAAAGATCATCGAAACTGATCACATTTGTACCGCTCTGTACATTGGCTTTCATTCTGCGTACGATCTTACCGGATACATCGAAGATGCGGACATCGATTGAACCATTATTGACTGCACTAAAAGCCATCTGCATCTTGTCACGAACCGGGTTAGGAATGATCGATAATGTTGACAATGATGATCCATAGGGAATACGGATCACCTGGCTGTAGCTAACGCCGCCATTTGCCTTCTGGATTTTTAATCGATAATAGACCGCATTAGGAAGCGACAAATGCTCTAAATTATCAAAGGCAGTATAACTTACTGAGGCTTTTTTCTGGCCATCAGCATTTGTATGATTCACCAGGTCAAATGTCTTTCCGTCAAAGCTGCGTTCTATTTCGAAATAGGAGACATTCTCGTTATCAGCAATTTTCCATTCGAGTCTCGTAACCTTGTTATTAATGGATCCATTGAAATCTAAAATAATATTGTCAAGCGTGATACAATGGGTGTCGTGAATGATAGCCACCGTATCATACGCGTAAGGATTACATCCTGCGGCCAGCCGCTGGGTTACCATATAAGTACCCGGAGAATCGACAACGATATTTGGTCCCGTTGAAGAACCGACGATATGGCCATCCGGAGTCGTCCAGGTATAAGCAGAAGAAGCAGACGGGTTTTGTATTTGAATATGACTCACTCCTGCTGCACCGCAGAAAAGAGGTACATCAGCTAATGCCTCTGCTCTTGGAGCAAGAAACAAATCGATCGGCGCGACAAAGTCCTTAAGCTCGGCGGTAAAGGAAGACGACGCTCGTGTTTTAACAACAAGACGATTAAAGGGGGTTCCACACACATCTGTGCCGAATGTTGTTACAGGGTCGAGACCTAATTTAGTCAGGTTTACAGAAAACTCGATGAACTGGTTCGCAACATACTTACCATTCAAAGTAGATGCCGGAGCTGGATTATTAAATGAAAGGCTGTTATCCTGCAATACAAGTCCAAAAGGACCGCTCCAGGTATTATTTACAGAACCCAAACCAGTATAAAAAGCACCTGCCACTTTTGGAGATATACTGGCATAACCATATGCTGCGCCGGATCCGTCACCATCAAACTGGCCACTCCAATTAAAGGCAGTTGGTACAACTGTTTGCCAATCTGTTTTTTTCACCCAGATCCTGGCTTCAATACTTGTTAAAGTACTGCTTTGAAATTCTCCATTGAAAATGATATCTCCGGGACTCACGATATTTCCGGCACCGTCAAATTTCCAACTGGTATGACCAGCATCGGGTCCATAACCATACCAATGAGCTGAAACCCTGTCATAGGATATATCTGTCTGGTACATTTCAAAATCGAAATAGCGGTTACCAGTTGTTTGTACAATTGAAATACCACCAAACATCCATAGTGAGTCGGTACTATTAGGGCCAGCTCTTCTCACATGCATCATAATATCAAGGATATCGTTTTTATCAGGGATCCCTTGTATACCACCTGACCAGAAAGCCGGGCTCATTCCATTTTTGTCGGCTCCTGAAGTATATACTGTGGTGTCATTTCCATGATAGTCTCTTACATAAAGAGCATCGAGCCATAGCCTGTTATTAAACACTGTAAACGTCGGAAGGCTCATACCCCTATAAAAAGTAGCCATTCTTTTTGGCCATGGAGATGCATCAGAGTTATAGCCGGCTATAATAGCGGCCGCCCCTGTGGTATCAATTACATGCCGGCCGGTTCCTAATGTCCCATTAGTGAACCAGTCGTCCGCACTTCCTGTGACGCCGGTTCCCTGCAAGTAATTCGCGCGAAGGTCAGCGTCTACACCAAAGTTCGCTTTGACGATGGGTGTAGTGATCTGCCCAGTAGCGAAAATTGATGTGAGTAAGGTTAAAAAAAGTAAAGTGTTTCTCATAGGCTGCACATTTATCTGTCATCAACTTAGGTTTTGTAAAAAATCAAGCAGGCAACTGCTTGCGAAGGACACAGCCGCCTGCTAAAAATTAATGTGCTACAATACGAACCGTAGAGATATCCGAAGTGATCGTACCTCCGTTGTTCATAATAGCAATTACGCGGTAATTAATTAATCCCGGAAAAGGATTGGCGTCGTGACATCTGTACGACCGTGACTGATCACATCCAACGGTTGACACATCAACCCATACTGAATAAGGGTCATATGGATCCTCATTCGTTCTCTGCACGATGAACCCGGAAACATTTGACGAAAGAAAAGACCAGGAGATCGATGCTCCCTTTCCCTGGCGATGGGTCCTGATGAAAGAAAAACCGTCGAAGGCTCTGTTCCGATCTTTAGAGGTGGTACTTTTTTCAGCAGGCGGTGTAGCTGCTACAGAAAAAAATACAAGTGCACCAAAAGCAAAGATTGTAAGTGTTTTCATAAGTACGATTTTGTAATTATAAAACTATACAATCAACTATTGATTAAAAAATGATTTTCTACTTCATAAAAAAAGTTCAAAAAAGGAGAGTTTAACCCAAGAAAATGTACTGAGTTTTTATAGCGTAAAAACAAAACCCTCTCGGTGAGAGGGTTTTATGTTCTTCGTCAATAAGAGCAATTAAACTTTAAAGGTATATATAAGTCGTTACAACTTTTCCAACTTGACTTTTTGATCAACGTCCGCACCTGTTACTATCAGAAAATAAGTACCCGAAGACAAACGATTGAGATTAATGACAACATTATTATTTCCTTTTTTTGCAAGTAGTGAACTATGACTTACAGTACGGCCAGTGTTGTCAATCAACTGCCATTTGACCTTGCCGTCTATCGCAGTTGTAATTGTAACGTTCACTTCGTGTGCAGCAGGATTCGGATATAATGAAACTCTGCTTGTCGTAACAGGAAGCGTAATAGTTACTATATCAGAAAATGTATACGAGCCATCTTTATCAATCATTTTCAAATGGTAATAGATCACCGAAGATGATTGACGGCTGGCATTATAATCTATGAATGAATACTTGTTGTTAACGCCGCTATTGCCAATGGCAGCCACGGTACCGATCTGTTGGAAACTGTGTCCATCCAGGCTTCGTTCAATAATGAACTCAGAAGTGTTTGTCTCATTCGTTGTTTCCCATTTCAGCAACGCACTATTATCTGTTTGTAATGACCCGCTGAAAGTAAGTAGATTGACCGGAAGAGTGATCAGTGAGTTCGAACCAAAATAAAATGTTGAGAAACTGCTGATGGTACCCTGCAATACATACGCATTGGTTCCGAAAGCTTCGGTGGTAAAGTCCATCGGAACAGTATTGGGAGTGGCGGTCATATTCGAACCACACGGGTCATTGTTCTTGAAGATCTTAACATCACCTGGATTAGTAATGCCACTGCCGGCAGAAGCTTGTAAGAGATCATACTCAGCCTTGGTAATATACAGCCTGATCTTTACATTGGCGCCTGGCTGAAATTGTGGAGTGATGGTGATATTTCTGTCAAGATATTTTTTACCGCTTTTAGTCCGAATAGCATTTCCATTGTGATACACTTTTGCGGTTACATTTCCAAGGTTCTGTCCCATGGCATAGATCTCTGCTACTACATTGCTTCCGGTATCTGTAAGAGGTACCCAAAGATTATTGTTTTCGTTTACAATATTGATTGTTACCGTGTTTACGCTATCGCAGGTATTATTTTTTCCCGGTGCTACAGTAATACTTGTAGGTATATAACTCCTGTTGCTGCTTCCCGTGTTTACATTATAACCAAGGAAAGTATATTTTTGAACGCAACCCAGGCAGGTAGGAACCACAGGCCATTGAGCACTGGGACCTGAAGTAGTGGTTGATCGATCCATTACTACATAGATGTCGCGGCCATTAGGTGCAAATGCGATATCTCTGAAACGGTTCTGACTTCCAAAATAACTAATGGTATCGCCGGCATTGAGCCTGGGGTCATTGCTTGGTACGGTAATGGTACCCGAAGGACCCAGTCTTATTCTTACAAGCCTTCCCCATTTTAAAGATGCAGCTACCAGTGATTTTTTCCAACCAGGAATTTTGGAATTAGAATAAAGGTCCAACCCTGACCATGCTTCCGAAGGCCATCCCGGTGCGGGGTTTGCATTACCCGGATTAGTTCTCCAAATGAATTTTATCGTCCCCGCTGTGTTGATATCACCGTTATCCGCCGCATAAGCTGAAAAAAGAGGGTCTTTATACACCCCATGCCCAGCCGCATTGAGCGTCGTTATATTTGCCACTTCGTCACCAATTGGAGGATTAGCAGAATTCCCGGTATTATCGGTAAAGGGAGCCCCTGCCGAGACGCTGGTATTCATTCCAGGGGTGATTGTACCGTTATAGTTCCCATCTGCGTATCCCTCGATCATCGGATGTCCATAGTTTGTGAACGGCTCTATTATATTGATTTCATCATCGCTGTAAGGTCCATGGGAGGATCCATACAAAATATGTAAGGTCGTATCATAAGCAAACCCCTGGTTGTTGCGTATACCTATTGCCCAAACGGCACTTTGCTTGCCCAACAGGGTGTTGTAAGGATTATCATTCGGTATCCAGTTATTGAGGTTGGAAAGTGTCGCGTTATCGCCATCGGTGTCCAGGTTGAATCGTAAGATCTTCCCTTCATAAAAATTAATATTTTGCGCGTGTTGTACACGATCACGACAATCAAGTTGTCCAGCTCCCAGATCTCCATTTGCATAAAACAAATAATAAGTTCCACCCACAGGTGCAATGATGATCCTTTGAGAATTATGGTCATTACCGCCGGGTAAACTATCACATAGTGATACGGGTGATTCAAGTCTGTGAGTCGAAGTATTGTAAGTAAATCTCACTAAACGATTTTTAAAAAAGCTACACGGGTTTGTTTTACCGGGATAAGTTGTCTGTGAGGTCAAACTATATATATACGATATATAAACAAAGTTGACTGGACTCACAGGATCCAAAAATTTAGGATGTAAGGCGAGACCTGCAAGTCCACCTTGCGCGCCATTACCATTATTAAACTGGCAATCAAAAACCTGATCAGCTGGTGGAAGGAAAGTGCTTCCCTGTGAAATATCTAAAACAGTTTGTTTTCCACCATCCACTGGGCTCATCCTATAAACCTTATATCCCTTTGATTCAGTGATCCACAAACTGTCATCTGGTCCATAAGTGATCTCCCATGGATCGGCTAACAGGCTGGGACCTGAGAGAATGGTTTGTTTGAAAGCCTCACTCATTCTGCTTGACATTGTACTGGCGGGGTCTGTTACACAAATGTCAAATGCCCATGAAGCTGCTCCTCCTGTAGGGGTACCCCCATTATTTTTTAATACTCTTACATAATAGGTATTTCCTACTGTTAACCCAATGCCAGATGGCATTAATGGAAATGAAGCTGACGGAAGTGTGTTATTGCCGCATCCTACCTCTGTAAACGAGCCGCATGATCCTGATAACAGCTGTAGTTTCAAGCGTGTTCCCCAATTAGCTCCCTGGTTGTTTATGGTGATCACAGGATATTTAGTTTGGGCAACAAATTTGTACCACACATCCGGGTTATTGGCCGCCGTACAGCCTGATGCAATAGCACCGCCATCACCACTGGCCATGTCCAATGTTTGGCCGGTAAGACTGCTTGTACCGACTACGCACGTAGGGGCAGATGTAATCAAAGCAGCATTTGCACAATCGTTATTTGAAGGTCCATCATTGACGCAAATGTCAAAAGCCCATGCTGCTGCACCACCAGTGGGAGTGCCGGCATTGTTCTTTAGTATCCTGATATAGTAGGTATTTCCTACTGTTAATCCACTACCGGAAGGTGTGACATAAAATGGGGAAACTGGAGTTCCATTATTACCACAACCAACGTCAGTCAAGCTTCCGCAGGTTCCTGACAATAATTGCACTTTCAGTCGAGTTCCCCAACTAGCACCAAAATTACTCAGTACTATAGTCGGATATTTTGTTTGAGCGACAAATTTATACCACACATCCGGGTTATTAGCAGCCGTGCAGGTCGATGCAATTGCGCCTCCATCAGCACTGGCCATATCTAATGTTTGATTAATAAGACTGCTTGTGCCTGTTATGCAACTGGTAGCAGATGTAATTAAAGCAGCATTGGCACAATCGTTATTTGAAGGTCCATCATTAACACAAATGTCAAAAGCCCATACAGCTGCTCCGCCAGTAGCAGCACCTGTATTATTTTTTTGTATCCTGATATAATAAGTAGTTCCGACTGTTAACGCAGTGGTGGGTTGAATAGGATAAGAGGCAGCTGGTACGGTGTTATTACCGCATCCCATTTCTGTCCAGGATCCACAGGGTCCCGATAATATTTGAACTTTTAAACGTGTACCCCAACTAGCTCCAAGATTACTTACAGTAACGGTTGGAAATTTAGTTTGAGCAACAAATTTATACCATACATCAGCATTGTCTGTGGCTGTACAGCTTGATGTAATAGCCGTGCCTGTTGCTGTAGCGGAATATAATGTTTGGGCAGTAAGACTACTCGTTCCATTTATACAACTGGTTGCCGATGTAATTTGAGTAGCATTTGCGCAATCATCATTTTGTGGTACCTGTGCCCACGACAAAGTTGTTGTAAGTCCGGCTGTCGATGCCCCTTGAGTTTGTGATGGCTGTGCAATGGTACTAGCACCTGTACCTGTTTGAAGATTGTACGCGGCCGTGTGTGATTCGCCCGTACCAGTCGTATTTCGATATTGATTACCGATGCCAGTTTTAAGCCATCCTGCGCCGCCGACTGCTGCATTCCATGTGTTAGCAGCAGAAACAGCCCAAAAAGCCATTGTAACTGTATTTCCTGTGTTGGTGGCAACACTACTTGCATTGAGTGTTAATGCCGCTGCATTGGTTGTATTTGTTGCCCCCACATTTAAACTCCATACAACACCAGCGGTACTGCGTCTGAAAACATATATACTAGCTGAATAGGGAACCCCGGCTGTGCCACCTGTAACCGTGAGTGGAGTGGGTGCACTCCATGTTCCATTGAATGTACACCAGAAGACCCTGGTGGTTTGACCTGATCCACTATTTGCAGTTGTGTTATTCCAGGTTTGACCACCCGCACTGCCCATGGCTAGTGTTGCACCTGCTACTTTATGCTGCGCAAAAATCACTACCAAATCACCGTTTTGTGCGGCTGGTGGTGTGATCGTAACAGTAGGCCCGGGATTCGTTGCCGCAACTCCGTCTGCTGGAAAACTTGTTGCCGAAATGAATGTTTGTGAAAACAAATAGAAAGGAGAAAAAAATAATAGTAAAGCAATTAAGCTCTTGGTGAAGGATGGCTTTTTCATCGGAAAATTGGATTTGGTGCACAAAATAAAAAGTGAATTGGTTATTTCAAGTAGTACTAGTCCTCGATTTTGTTTAGTAAAACCACGAGACTTGATAAAGCATAAGTTCTATTGCAAGTTTTAATTACTTACTCTTATTTTGTTTGTCATCCAATCACTGAAAAGCCAACAGGTCCACTATGAAAATATTCATCCGACCAAGAAAGAGGTTTCTCTTATACATACCATTTGCTTTCCTGTTCCTATTAACGTTCTCTGTTTCGAATTCCCAGACTTTTGTTGGAGTTTCAAGCGTGCCGGCAGATGGCGGTACACAAGCTGGAGCTACAACTGCTACCATTACACCTCCCGGCGGAATGGTGGCGGGAGACCTTATAGTCATTTTTGCCGAGAACGGAGCAACCGGCGCTACCTTGCTGATGGGTAATACGGGCGGGCAAACATGGACATCGCAGGCAACTGCAAATAGCGGATCGGGTCTTACAACAAGAATTTTTTACGCCACATTTAATGGAGCCTGGACCGCACCAAATCCTACTGTGACGGGAGGAGCTGGGGGTGTCGCTTTAACAGCTGTGATGTATGTCTTCAGACCTAGTAATCCGAATGCTTTATGGAGCGTAGATGTTGGACCAAATAACAACGTAACTGCGGCGGCGAATCCGCATAGTATAGCGAGCGTTACTCCTACTGCACCACACACAGTAACCATGGCTTTTTGGAACAGTGCCACTAGCAACCAATGGGGAGGCCTTACCGGTGCCGCAGGTTGGGTTAAAACCGGTTTGTCCAATCAATATCGAAATGCTACCGGTACTACTCAATCGCACTCTGCGGCCTACTATCTTCAGACAACTACAGCAGTGGCGACCGGAGCCGTGACACAAAATGAAACTACAGGTACTATTACAGCTTCCCGTACCAGCATAGTAACATTTGTTGAGCGGCGAGCTAATGACCTCTGTGCTAATGCCACTTTATTAAATTCAGCAGCGACCTGTGTAAATACGACAGGTTCTGTTGTCAATGCTACTTATACCGCACCGTTAACTAACTGTCTTGGGGCAACACCTGTTTATGATGTTTGGTACAGATTTGTAGCACAAACAACAAATCCAACGATAACAGTGAATATACCCGCAGGCGGTGCTAACATCAGCCAGGGAAAAATGCAGATGTTTTCGGGTGCGTGTGGTGCTTTCACTGCTCTGACACCATGTGCTACCTATGATGTATCTATTCCCGACGTGGGAGTTCGTACCGGTACGATTAACGCGACGGGCTTAACTATCGGGCAAACATATTATGTCAGGGTATACTCTCCCAATGCCGTTCCTTCAACCAATGGAACATTTACTATCTGTGTTACCGACCCTGCACCACCAAACGATGATTGTGGTGGGGCTGTTTCCTTAACCCCTGGTGGTACCTGCACCAATACCGCAGGCAACACTGTTAGCGCAACCTTATCTAGTGGGGTTCCTTTACCAACTTGCGGAACTCCCGTATTTGATGTATGGTACAGTTTCGTAGCTGGATCGACGAGTCAAACTGTAACCCTTAGCAGCCCGGGAGCAACAGGGGCCAACTTTATCAACCCCGGCATACAATTACTATCAGGAGCGTGCGGATCACTTTTCACAGTGGCTTGTGCCACTGGCCTCACATTAACTGCACCTTCACTCACTGTTGGAGCAACTTATTATGTAAGAGTATATTCAACAAGTGCAGCACCGACAACCAATGGAGCTTTTAATATTTGTGTCATCAACGCGCCGTCGAATGATGATTGTACCGGAGCAATTACATTGACCCCTGCTCAAACCTGTGCCGCTATCAACGGTACTCTGACCAATTCAACCAATATTTCGATCGGTGCCTGTAACCCAACAAGACCGGATGTATGGTATAGTTTTACGGCACAAACTGTTAATCCTGTCATTACTGTTGGTACTATTGCCAATGGACGTTTCCAGGTATTTTCGGGAACTTGTGGAACGCCTGGTTCTATATTCTGTAGTACGGGAAGCTCACAAACAGTTACTCCGAATCTAACCATCGGCCAAACATATTTAGTCAGGGTTTATTCGACGACAGTCGCCACAGGAAACTTTACAATTTGTGTGGATGACCCTGCACCCGCAAATGATGTTTGCGGAAGCGCCGTTACCTTAACTTCATCAACAAGCTGTGTGAATACTACAGCTACCATGTATGGTACAACTCTTACAACGCCTACTACCATTGCTGGTGATTGTGCGGGCACAGTGGTGTATGACATTTGGTACAGGTTTATTGCGCAGACCACTAACCCTACTATCACGTTGAGCAATCTTGGCGTTGAGTTCACTAACCCGGGTATGGAATTATTAACTGGCTGCGGAGGTACCGCTATTATGTGCGGCACTACTTCTATCGCTGCTAATTTTCTTACACCGAACACAAGTTATTGGATCAGGGTTTATTCCACTTCCGGAACACCTCCTACTTCATATAACGGTGGGAAATTTGATATTTGCATTGTTGATCCCATCACCCCACCGCCATCCAATGATAATTGCGCCGGTGCGGTTAATTTATCAGTAGCCAACGCCTGCGGTACGGTTAATAATCCGGGCAACATGGCGGGAGCAACCCCATCAAGCCCTGCACTGGGCGGATCTTGTGCCGGACCTCTTGTTTATGACGTTTGGTACAGGTTCCAGGCTGTAACGAGTTCAACAAGTATAACGCTGGGTAGTCTTGGTCCAAATTTTTTGAACCCTGGTATTGAAGTATTTTCGGGCAACTGTGCCGGTCTGACATCTATTGCATGTGGCGGCAATCCTCTCGGTGTACCCGGATTGGTGGTAGGGAATACCTATTATATAAGAGTTTATTCTACAACAGCGCCACCTCCTAACGGAAACGCGAGATTCAATATTTGTTTGACCAGTGCCTCACTTCCGGTTGTAAGGTCGGGTAATAGTTATGTAAACGTTACCAGAAAAACCGCAGGTGGTGTGATCCAGCCGGGAGATACGCTCGAGATCAGGATGACCATCAATCATACTTCGGGTACGATGACCAATCTTCGTTTTGTAGATAATCTTCCTACACATACGACGATGGCCTTAGGGGCTAACGATTTCATAAGGATCATCACCAACGAAGGATTGACTTTTAGACAATACACCCGCGCTGCTGATACTGATCCCGCAACTTACAAAGCAAGTCCAGCTGCCGGTGAATACAACGTCCGTGTGAACGTTGGATTTCCAAGTGGAGCTAATCCTAATGCACCGACCGTGCAAACAAACGCTGCTACCTCGGCAAATGGTCAAATGAACGCTGGTTCTGACAGACCACGGGGAGGAGGAGGAATGTTGTTCGCCATTGCTTACAAAGTAGTGGTGAATGGAGTAGCCGGAGATACTGTTACTCTAGCCCCCGCCCAGTTTATTTATAATGATGGTACCGCTGATCGAACCCTTACTGCAACCCCCTTTAATATCCTTATCAGTAATCCGTTAAACCTTTGCGCTAATAGCATTGGTCTAAATAATGCCGTGGAGTACGGAGGTACGTTTGGATCCGGTGTCGGGCTTAACAGGGGTAGTGATCTTACCACGCCGATCGCAGGATATGATTTCATAAATGATGTGAACGCCTTCATCGGAGTAGGAGATGGCCGTTACGCCCTTGTAAATAATATAAGCCCAAGAAGTGATCCGATCAGGACTGCTCGCAGGGTACCCGTTTGTAACGTCCCCGCTGCCCTTCCGGTTAATGATCTTTTAAATTGCGTCAACCGAATGCACGGCGGACACTGGGATATTGATGGCGACCATACAGGTACAAATGATGCTATTGGTAATGTTCCTCCTGATGCTACCACACCTTCCGGTTATATGCTAATGGTAAATGCCGACTATGTTGCATCAGAAGTATACCGGCAAACGGTTGGCAATTTGTGTCCGAATACCTACTACGAATTCTCTGCCTGGGTACGTAATATTTGTAAGACCTGCGGAATTGACTCTGCCGGCCAGCAGTTCACAAATTCAGTTGCAGGAGTACCAGCGCCTCCTCCAAACGGATATCCCGGTGTGTTACCCAACCTGACCTTTACCTTAAATGATCTTGACTATTATAACACCGGTGAAATGGATACGGTTGGATGGGTGAAAAAAGGATTCGTTTTCAAAACAGGGCCTACTCAAAAAACAGCAACTTTTTCCATTCGTAATAACGCGCAGGGCGGTGGAGGAAATGACTGGGTACTGGATGATATTGCCATCGCCACCTGTTTACCGACGATGCAGTATTCTCCTTCGATCGCGCCTGCGATCTGCCAGGGAAATGCTCTGCAGATCAACGATACCGTGCGTTCATATTTTAATAACTACACCCATTTTAAATGGCAGAGAAGTACGGATGGAGGTAACAACTGGACCGATATGACAGCAAATCATGATACCACACTTACTACAGTGGGGTCACTCTATCAATTCATAACTTCTTATACTATTCCTGCTACTCATACCACTTTAGCTGACAGTGGAGATCTTTATAGAGTTATCGTGGCTACATTAGATTCCAATCTTTCGAACGCTGCCTGTCTTTTCACCGATGCATCGACCATCATTACCCTTAAGGTATTGGATTGTGGTGTTCCATTGGGAGTAGACTTTATTTCTTTCAGTGGAAAACTGAATCACGGCAACGCTGATCTTATCTGGACAACATCAAAAGAGAGCGAGCCCGTTTCTTATTCCATTGAACGAAGTTATGATGGCACCAGCTTCACCAGTATAGGAAGGATGCCCGGAAATAACAATATGAATGCTGCAAACAACACGTATAAGTATACTGATATGAATGTGCAGGGCAAGCTGTGGTACCGGATCGCCATGATCAATAAGGACGGCCATAAAAAGTACTCACGCGTCATTATCCTGGAGGATAAAACTGTGAAGTTTGGATTGACCAATGTAATTAATCCTTTCTTCACGAAACTTGACTTTGAAATATCGGTTTCCGAAAATTCAAGGATCGATGCTGTCCTGATAAGCGTCTCGGGCAAGACCGTAAGAAAAGAAAGCTTTAATGTCTATGAGGGATCCAATAGTTTAACCATTAATGACACTGAGACATTACCGGCTGGTATGTATATTTTGCAAATACGAAACAAGGATCAGATCATTAACAAGAAGGTCATGAAAAAATAAGGTCTCATTTAATCAATTTGTGACGGGAAGGAGTTTAGCTTCTTCCCGTTTTTTATTTATACCATCTCTTTCATTTCAGACAATTTTACCACGGAGCCGTAGAGAGCATGGAGATGCACGGAGATGCAAGAAAGTCTCTGTGTTTCTCTATGTTCTCCGCTTCTCCGTGGTTAAAATAAAAGCCTCTTACGTTCTTTGCGTCTTTGCGTGAAATTTTTAAAATGACCTGTTTCCCCTGTAAGGATTAATTTTACAGACAATCATGTTCAATGAATCCAGCTAATAAACCAAATATAGGTATCTCTTGTGGCGATCTGAACGGAATAGGAGTCGAACTGATCATCAAAGCGTTTTCAGATATGCGCGTCATGGAGCTATGCACGCCGGTCATATTCGCCTCGAATAAGATCATAAATTTTTATCGCAAATCGATCCCTGATGTAAATTTTAATTACCAGAGCACAAAAGAATTAAATCGCCTGAACATTAAACAGGTCAACGTTTTTAATTGCTGGGAAGAAGAGGTGACCATTACACCGGGCCAGTTGAACGACACGGGTGGCAGCTACGCCATAAGATCACTGCGTGCTGCAGTTGAAGCATTGAAGCAAAATCATATCCAGGGACTTGTCACGGCGCCTATTCATAAAAAAAACATTCAATCGGCAGAGTTTAACTTTCCTGGTCATACTCCTTTTTTGAAAAGTTTTTTTTCCGTATCGGATGTGGTAATGATGTTGTGTTCGGGAGATTTTAGAGTCGCCCTCGTTACCGAACACATACCCATAAAAGAAGTAGCGCAATACATTACAAGGGAAGCAATTTTAAGCAAGCTAAATATCATTCATCAGAGCCTGGTAAAGGATTTCAATATCGAAAAACCAAAAATTGCGGTGCTCGGTCTCAACCCTCATGCAGGTGATGAAGGATTGATCGGAAAAGAAGACGAAGACATTATCAAACCCGCTATTAAAGAAGCCAAACATAGCATGATCGTAACGGGTCCTTATAGCGCGGATGCCTTTTTTGCAAGAGGTTATCACCAGCGGTTTGATGCCGTGCTCGCTATGTATCACGACCAGGGTCTTATCCCGTTTAAGACACTGGCTGGTGATGGAGTAAACTTTACTGCCGGTCTTCCCGTAGTTCGCACTTCACCCGACCACGGAACTGCTTTTGATATTGCCGGAAAGAATAAAGCTGATGCGTCTTCATTCCTCGCCGCTACATTTGAATGTATTGATATCATCCGACGTCGGAGTGAATACGATGACGCCCGCAAAAATCCTCTGCGAAAGATGACGGCTGAAGTGCTGGCGAATGTAGAAGATGAAAAGATCGAAGAACAATAATTAAATCGATCGATGCCATTCTCCCAGGTTACCGGTCGAAAATCTTATTATCAACCCCCTTATTAATGATGTAGTTTTTATAGTCGATCTCTACCGTTCCTTTTTTGTTCTTCAGTTTGTCCCCGTTCTTTTCTGAACCGTCATCGTAATCCAGTGTAATTCCCTTTGGCAGTTTATAATCTTTTGTATTGAAAGAGAAAACGATCCTGTCGGGCAATCCATACTCCAGGTATTTTGAGTAACTCATCTCCAATTCATACGTGCCATTTTCCTTCGTCGTGGTTTTCGACTTTTTTACGAGCATATTCTTCTCATCTACGTATAAAGTGGAAAGCACTATATCTGCAGTATCTTCTTTAGGCAGCAGTTTTAAAATGCGTAATCCTGCATTATCCCTGCCTGCGTCAATGATGTCGAAAGTACGCATATTGACAAAAACATTGTTGATATTAATATTCACCGATCCTTTCGGAATGAACGAGATACCGGTCTCATTTAAAATCAGAAGCTTGTCAGGTTTCTTATAAAAAACTTTCACAGTAGCTACAGGCGCCTTGATAAATGCTACGTTCGTTTTCATTTTTCCCTGGGCTTCATAGTCATTTATTTTTTCAAGCTTTGCTTTGATCTTCTGAACGATCTCTTCAGCAGTTTGTCCATTTGCGTTAATCAAAAAAGACAAGAGAAATATGATCGCAAAAGGATACCTTTTATACTGCCCCTCTTTCAAAACAATAAACATTAAACGAAAACTCATAAAGTTTTTTTAACTAAGAATATCTTTCTTTCGGAAAATCCACACAGCAGAACTGACAAAAAGAAATATATAGATCAGCAATACGGATAAACTTTTCAAAATAGCCGGCAAATTCTCGATCGATCCCTTTATCGTGGCGCCTTCTTCATCCGATCGCACATAAAAGAAGCCTTTCCAGGCCACCATATGTGTAGTAAAAAGGTAAGGTTTGATCGTTCTGTCATACAGGGGGATGTTCATTTCAGATAGTATGGTAAATACAATGACAATACTCATGGTAGCAATGATCGGGCCTATCGAATTGTCGGCAAACACACTTAACAAAAATGCAAGAGATGCAACAGTCGTCAATGCTACCGCCGCATATCCAAATGCAGCCAGGTATCTCCAGAAGATATCGTCTCGTGACATTTGATGAATGCTGGTTGAGCGAAAGATAACGAGATCATTGGTTCCAAAGAGCAGCATACTTCCAAACAATGCCAGGACGGCCAGGAACAGAAGAAGCAAAACGGTATAGATAGATGAAGCAAAAAATTTTCCCAGCATGTACTGGGTTCTCCCAACAGGCTTTGTCAATGACAAGCGCAATGTTCCCATATTTGCTTCACCCGCAATGGCGTCACCGGCGATCAGCGCTACCAGCAATGGCATTTGTATCAGCAGAATATTTAAAACGGCAAAACAAACAAAATATCCATTCAAAAGGCGGCTTTTAAACTGTTCTGAAAAATCAAAGGAAGCATCAATATTACTCAGGATTAGCTCGATATATGTCTTGCCATCAAACCATAACGCTATTTGAAAGAGAAAAACTATGGCAGCGATCGCTCCAAAGGCAATATAGGTCCTTGGCCTTTTAAATATTTTAAACAACTCAATCTTTAAAAGCTTCCACATGTTGATTTTCTGTTGTCAGCGATAGAAAATAATTCTCTAGCGAGTGCTTCGGGGACAAAGAAATAATTTCAATATCCATTTGGACAAGATCCTTCACCAACATTGGTACATTCCTTCGATGGATACGGAATAAGATCGAATCACCTTTCCTGCTTAACACATATTTCTTTAGATCCGCTTTTTGTATTTTCTCATAGGCCGCGGGTGCATTGTCTGTCTGCAACTCAACAATGGTTTCAGAAGGAGCAAAAAGCTCGGTCATCCTGCCCTCCACTATTTTTTTTCCTTTATCAATGATCAGCATGGAGTCTGCGATCAGCTCCATCTCACTAAGCAGGTGCGAAGACACGACGATCGTCTTTTTCATTTCCCTGCCTAAATGGAGAATAAGGTTTCTTATATCGGCAATACCCTGAGGGTCCAGTCCATTCATAGGCTCATCGAGAATGATCAATTGCGGATCATGCACCAGGGCGATTGCGATACCAAGACGTTGTTTCATGCCTTGTGAATATGTTCCAACGTTGCTATTCGCTCTGTCCGCCAAGCCAACCTTTTCTAACTGATCCATTAATTGTTTTTGCGTGAACCTGGCACCGCTGAGTGTGGCAAAAATGCGGAGGTTCTCCAGGGCAGATAAGTATTTATACAAGTCGGGTCTTTCGATGATGGCACCCGTTCGTTTCAAAATTTCTCTTCGATGCTTTTTTAAATTCATCCCCAAAATTTCTATTTCACCGCTGGTTGGAGAGATAAGAGTAAGAAGCATCCTGATCGTCGTAGATTTACCTGCCCCATTTTGGCCGAGAAAACCATAAATATTTTCCTCCGGAACAGAAAATGACAGATCATCAACCGCCTTAATTTCATTAAACTGCTTGAAAAGATTTTTCGCAACAATTATATCTGCCATCTTCAAAAATAATTCTAATTGCTGAGTATTAAGGGAAACCGCACTTGTCGAAAATCATTTTGCACTTTTTATTTCTAAAATCTATTCGAACTATTGCATAAATCAAAAGCACGTATTATTTTTACGGTCTATTACGCAATTATCCCTATTCTCTGAAGTAATCCAACCAAGTAATTTTACGTTACCGTATCCACCTTCCTCTTAAAAGGCCTCATTATTATTTACACATCCCTCGTTGATTGACCGCTTCCCATTTCCACCGAAATGCCACATAATATTCATTTCCGCAAAAACCAGGTTAAGTAGTCTAATTTTTTATTAACATAAAACCTGAGCAAAATGAGCAAACTTTTACTTTTAAAGAGTTCTTTTCTATTATTTCTCCTGGCGACTGTGTTATCAAACTTTCCAGCACATTGGGATCCTAAGCTTAGAATTCCACGTGGACAAGTTGTCGCGG
>JADMIO010690306.1_pt1 | contig 39394 bp, 24 predicted proteins | sample 8958161 | NCBI WGS metagenome assembly JADMIO01 (sample SAMN16585339, study PRJNA669376) | soil metagenome | isolation source: Crop rotation soil | place: USA: Cullars Rotation, Alabama | collected 2011 | reverse complement strand
CCGAGCCAGTTGGATTTGTTCGATTACAAGCCGGAGTTGGCGAAGCTGGAAGGGAAGCCGTTGCCGCCTTCGGTGATTGGCGGGCAACGTTACGCGTTCATTCGGCCGGATGCGGCGGTGATGGGGCCGAAGTTTAAATTTGCGAAGCACGGACAATCGGGCGCGGAGCTTTCGGAAATGTTGCCGCACCTGGCGGGCGTGGTGGATGACATCGCGATCATCAAGTCGATGAAAACGGATCAGTTTAATCATGCGCCGGCGCAGATTTTTCTGAACACGGGTTTCGCGCAGCCTGGGCGGCCTTCGATTGGGTCGTGGGTGATTTATGGGTTGGGATCGGAGACGCAGGATTTGCCGGCGTTTGTGGTAATGTCGACGGGTTCGGGAATCAGCGGCGGGTCGGCGAATTGGTCGAGTGGATTTTTGCCGTCGCTTTATTCGGGCGTGCGGTTTCGAAGTTCGGGCGATCCGATTTTGGATGTGAGCAGTCCGAAAGGGGTGGATTCCAAATTGCAACGTGACTCGCTCGATTTGATCAGCGAGCTGAACCACGATCGTTTGGGTGTGGTGGGCGATCCGGAAATTGAGACGCGCATTGCTTCGTATGAAATGGCCTATCGGTTGCAGACTTCGGCACCGGACTTGATGAATTTGAAGAGCGAGAGCAAGGAAACGCTCGAGATGTATGGTTGCGATCCGGATAAGCCGAGTTTTGCGCGCGCGTGTTTGCTGGCGCGGCGAATGATCGAGCGTGGTGTTCGCTTCATTAATATTTACCATGAAGGTTGGGACGCGCACAGTGACATCCCGGGCAATTTGAAAAATAACTGCGGCGCGACCGACAAAGCTTCGGCGGCGCTCGTGAAAGATTTGAAGCAGCGCGGATTGTTGGACGAAACGCTGGTGATTTGGGGCGGCGAATTTGGCCGCACACCGATGGTTGAAGCGAACGCGGCACTCGGGCGCAGCCAGGGGCGCGATCATCATCCGAGCGCTTACACGATCTGGATGGCGGGCGGCGGCGTGAAACGTGGTTTGAGTTATGGCGCGACCGACGACCTCGGTTTCCGTGTGGCCGACAACGAAGTTCACGTCCACGATCTACAAGCGACGATTCTGCATTGCCTGGGCTTCGATCACGAACGGCTCACGTACGAATACCAGGGCCGGAAATTCCGACTGACGGACGTGCACGGTCACGTCGTGAAAGATATTCTCGCGTAAGATTCAGCCGCGCTCGACTTTCGAACGCGTTCGTTTACTTTCTTCCGCGGGCACCCGTAGCTCAATTGGATAGAGCATCTGACTTCGGATCAGAGGGTTGCAGGTTCAAGTCCTGCCGGGTGCGCCACTGATAGTATTCCGGCAACGTGTTGCGCCAAAACGGCCTCCGCTGTGGTCGCCCACAACCGGTCGATCCGAGCATTCAGGGAAGCTAATGTGCTGGCGTGCCAACTGGATGCTGGCCGAGCCTGGCGCGTTCTGCTCGCAAGACGCGAATTATTGCAAGCTTCACCTCGTCGGCTAAGCGCAAAAGAGTTTCGCGGGGATGACCATCACGAATGGCGCGCAAGAGTTCCTCTTCGCCGCTGGCGAGACGCTCCTTCTTTTTGGTGTAGTGAGGCACGTAATTTGACATGCGCTTCGCTCTTGTGCCCTTCGGGCTTGCCAACGAGAACGGATGGGCGCAAATCCAATGTTAAATCAGGTTAGGGTATCTTGATTTTGAACAGAGGCTCGCCCGTACCTTCCATTTCGAAACAAATGACCCCATTGGAAATGGTCGAGACATCTGGTATCGTGGCGGGATAGGCAACGAAGAATTCTCCAGATCTGTTGTAGTGACCTCCTCCGGTCACCATCGGTAGTGATCCTGGGGCCACTCGTTGACCGAGTCGATTTGTAAAGACCCACCTGAGGCGGTAGTCAGAATTACTCAGGATGGGCGCTTGGTATAAAATCCAAAGCACGTTGGTTGGGGTCGGCGTGATACAATCGACGTTTTGCACATTCGGGTCGTTTGGAACTGTGAACTGAAATTCACTTTTTCGGTCACCCTTGACCAATTCGACCTGCAGAACACGATAACCGGGAGCGACATCAAAGGCTCCAGAGGCAAGATTACGGCTCACGATAAAGAATACCAAAAGCGAGACAATCGCGAGAATCGTTATCAGCAATAGCGTTTTTCTGTAGATTGCCATTCGACCGTTTCAACGCGAAATCGTGTCGTTTTGAATCGGCGATCCGGTGGCAAATCATTTCGAGCCATCTTTGGCGAGGACTCCAAAAATAACCACAATGGCAATTGCCGCGAGAGAGACTCTGAAAGAATCTCCAAACTGGAAGTGCACGAAAATGCTGGAAGCGAGAATGAGCGTCACCATAAGCCAATATCGAGTCGGCATAATTCGCATGCTTGCGAGATTGCCAACATGAATGAATGTGCGCAACGAATCCGTTAAATCAGCTTGGGCCTCGGCAACCAAAGGCCAAAGACCAAATTCGCTCGAAAGCGTTTTCAGGGCCCGAACTCCAAACGAGGGATGTCAACGCAAACGCAACGATTGCGACCAAGATAAAGATTCTTCGGCCCGGAACTTCATCCCTTTAAGGTCAACAACGTGATCGGATATGCGCAACGAACCTTGCAATCCGTTGGCAATCGCTTGGAAAGCTGACTGATCGGTTCATCCGTGGCGAAGGTCGCGCTCTATTTTTTCACCTGCTTTTTTTCGACTTCAAATTTCTTCTCGAGAATCTTTTCTTTCCCCAGATACACCTGAAATGTCCACTGACCTGAAACGAGTTCTGACGGCTCAGTAAACGTCCACATTATCCCAGTGTTCCTGGCTTCAGGCTTTGCGTAGCAATCTGATTCAAAGCGTATCGATTTCTTGCCAGTCTTGCTGTCTGTAATTTCCGGATAGAGCCAAACAGTGTGCAACTTAATCGCTCCATCTTCCTTTTTGTTATGAACGACGAAACGAAAACCAAATTGCATCCCGAGTTGAGCAGGGATTTTGGTGGTTTGCCTCACCAGCCTAGACACGCCGCGTCCTTGCAAAACCGATCCTGTGGGGGTATTTGGATCAAGTATTACCTCGTTTTGTTCGCCCGTGTAAATGCCATAATCCAAAATCTCTGCCACCGCTCGTTCTGCTTCCTTGGCATTGTTGCCGCAAATCAAGATGAGAAACAGAAGAAGTGAGTGAATAGTTTTTAAAAGAATGGCGAGTTTTTTCGGAGCCATTTGGCGACTTTAATCAGAAACAACTGCCTTGCCAACGCTAACGCCAGCAAATCTAAGCCGCGTTGGCTTCAGCGCGAGGTTCTGTGGACCTTCCCTCAACCCTCAAATCCCGGCGGATAAACGGGCTCTGCCCATCTGCGCTCAGAGATGTGCTGAGACATAAAGCTGGGAAAAAGTTTGTAGGTAATCTGGCGCAACGGCCAGAAGCCATAAAACTCGATAGCCTCAACGGCGTCGCTATCGCTGTAATACCAGTAAGCCATGTTGTAGGCCGGACGACGCAGGGATGCCGAGCGATGCACAACCACAAATTCCGCGACGTAGAGTGCGCTGCAAATCGCAGCAACAAGCGGAGCCTAATTTTCTGGCGTGCGATAAGTGTAATGGCTTGGAGCATGCCAACCCGACCGAACCGGCGCAACGAAACTGGCAAATCCCGTGGCAAATTCAAATTTAACCGCGTTTGCTGGTAAAGAAGGCAACGACGAAGCACGCGAGCGCGAACAGAAGCCCAATCCCGCCAACGACGGAGGGCTGCGGGGATTTATTCGCCACAACCAAACCAGCAAACACGCCGCCCACGGCACAAACCAAATCGGAAAGGACGGCTTCATCACTTCGAGCATGCCAACGTGGAAGACGCGGCGCAACGCCCAGAGATCAAAGCCGGCTTGGCTGCTGCGGCGGATGGTTAGCCGACAAATTGCATTTTGTGACCTTCATGATGGAGCATGACGAGCAGCTTCGACCGCTCGGCGCAAAAGATAGTATCCGACGGCTGAAAGAAGTCCATCGGTAGGCGCATAATCGTAGGATATACGTCCCGAGCAAATACAAGAAGGTCTCCAAAGCGCACTGAGAATCCTTTATGAGGAGCCTCGCAAAAGCACTCGTCGGTAACAACCAACACTTGCTCGTCCACCGCGGGCTTCCGTGGGGAAAATAATAAACCAATGAACTCTTCGACTGAAATATCACGCTGTCCGTACTCGTAGCTCGACCAGTCTGGAATACGCTTCCAGTCGAGTCGAATACCTCCGCTATCGAAGTAGCGATGGATTGAATCGGGACTTAGACCAAATTCAGGCCCGCCCGCGACGGGAAAGATGCGTCGTATTGTTGCGACAATCTCATCGAAACCTGGACGCTCGAAATGGATGATGGATGTCATGTCGGCTAACGACCCAAGCTCAGCGACCGGCACGCTGGTTGTGTTCCATATTGAATCCTGCTCACACGCCTTCGATCTTGCCAACGTGAAAGGCGGGGCGCAATTCAGTGTTCTTTCCATCACTCCCATTTGATTTTTTGAGTTAAGTCCACCGTCAAAAAGCCGATAGGGAGCGATGCGCGTTTTAATTCGCGAAAATAATACCTCCAAGTTTCTTGCGAAGAAGCAACAATGGGTGCCGGCTCGCACTGAGGCGATTGATTTTGCCGGTTCGGTCCTTGCGGTTGATGTTGCCGCCCAACTGGGGCTCAAAGGCATCGAAATCGTCCTGGATTTCGGACATCGGGATGTTGTTCTCAGAGTTCCAGACGAAGAGATGTCAGCACACGCCGCGTAAAACCTCCGCGATAATCCGAGTCCGCGGGATGCTTGTGTCGCCATTGCAAATAAACGCAGGGCGAATTTTTTTTGTTACAACTTCAGGCGACCGCAGTCTTGGCATTAGTTTTGCGAAAATTTTTCGCGAGCTCTCCCTCAGCCCCGGCCTTTACTGGTCGGGGTTTTTCTTTGTCGGCTCCACCCCTTTGGGTGATGGACGGATTTTTCCAACAGTGAGCAATTTTTGCTTTGCTGATTGGATCGTGGTCTCGACGGCAAACGCGATTACTTTTGGTGCACTCTCGTCACGATAAATTTGAGTGCATTTTTTTTGGCGTGGTCGCTTCTAAAATCAGCACGGTCTTTTGATCGACATTTGGATGATGTTATTCGCGACATTGTCGGCAGGCTCTAAAGGTCTGATTGTGGCCTATTCCGCACTTGCCCCTGCGAAACATTCTGCCGATTGTTCGCGGACAGTTGTTGAAGGAATGGACGTCACACCTGCCTCTTAGCCGGTCTTTCTAAATGAGAATATCGAGCTTCTTGTCGATCATGTGCGCGGTCCTAGCAGCGTCGTCGGCGGCGCCGGCGAGCGGGCCTTTGCGAGTGAGCGCGGAGAATTCCAGATACTTTGCGGATTCAGCCGGGAAAGTTGTTTATCTGACGGGATTGCATACGTGGGCGAATTTGCAGGATCAAGGGGCGAGTGATCCGCCGCCGAAGTTTGATTTCGATCAGTATTTGGAGAATCTGCGGCGGTACAATCATAATTTCATTCGGTTGTGGGCGTGGGAGCAAGCGCGTTGGGCGCCGTGGGCGGATGGCAAGGACGGGAATCCGAAGGATTGGTTTGTCGAACCGAATCCTTATAGCCGGACGGGGCCGGGAGAAGCTCTGGATGGGAAAGCGAAGTTTGATCTGGAGAAGTTTGATGAGGTTTATTTCGCGCGCTTGCGCGAGCGGGTTCGTAAAGCAGGAGAGCAGGGGATCTATGTGTCGATCATGTTATTTCAGGGATGGAGTTCGGCCAAAGGGTGGCTGGGAGGGAAGCCGTGGGAGGGGCATCCGTATCATCCAAAGAATAATATCCAGGGGTTTAATGGGAATCCGCAGGGAAGCGGCGGGCCGGGTTTGGATTTGGGGCCGGTGCGGGAGCATCAAGCGAAGTATATTCGGAAGGTGATCGATTCGGTGAATGATTTGGACAATGTGCTTTATGAAGTGACGAACGAGGGAGGTTACAAAGATTGGGATTGGTGGGTCGTGAAAACGGTTCAGGAGTACGAGAAGGGAAAAGCGAAGCAGCATCCCGTGGGGCTGACGGCGCATGGTTCGGAAAGCAACGACGAGATGTTGGCGAGCACGGCGGATTGGTTTTCGCCGGGATCGAAGGATTGGCCGGATTTGAAGAGCGAGCCGCGCGCGGCGGATGGAAAAAAGCCGAGCTTTGTGGACACGGATCATGTTTGGGGCGTGGGCGGCAGTCCGCAGTGGGTTTGGAAAACATTCATGCGCGGGCATAACGTGGTTTTCATGGATCCGTATGATGATGCGGAATGGAAAGCGATTCTGGCGCGGGAGGGAGTAGCGGTGGCCGACCTGGAGGGGACGCGCCGGTCGATGGGGCAGACGCGGGCATTTAGTCAGCGTGTGAATTTAGCGAAGGCGCTTCCGGTTGAGGATGTGGCAAGCAGTGGGTTTTGTTTGGCGAATTCGGGCGTGGAGTATTTGGTTTATCAACCAAAAGCGGGCGAAGCGTTCACGGTGAAATTGCCGGAGGGAAGTTTTCATTATGAATGGTTCGATCCAACCAAGGGAGCTTCGGCAGAATCAGGAGAAATCAAAGCAACCGGCGTGGCGACATCTTTTCGCGCGCCATTCACTGGAGACGCGGTCTTGTATCTGAAGAGGTGATCTGCGAACGAAACGCTCTGGCGACTGAATCAAGGCTTTGCAATCCGGTACATTTGCAGCGTGGCGGATCCTTCGGGATCAATGAAGTCAGCGGGACTGCTGCCGCTCGTTAATGGTTTCCAGGGCTTCCAGACGCCTTCCTGAAACTTTTCGATTTGGACTGTTTCGCCGGGAGGCCCATTTGCACGGAGCCGGACCACGCCGTCGAGGACGGGTTCCAATCCGGTAAGACGCATTGACCGCGCGTCCTTGCGGAAAAGGTCCAGGATGACCAATGCTCCATCGCGTTCGGCGATGTATAGCGTGTCGTTGGAGGCGAAGAGAGTGCCCACATTAACCTGGACGTTTCCGCCGACCCGTTCCGGGTGGCCAGGGCGCTCGATATTAAAGACATGAAAGCCTCCGAAAACGTCGCTGACGTATGCGTAGTCTCCAGAAATTGTAATCCGGGACGCGGCAATGCTGTCCTGATCGGCAGGACGGCCAATCAGCCACGGATTCGCAGGGTCTGAAACATCCACGACGTTGAATCCATAACCTGTGAGGTAGGCGTATTTGCCGCGCACTTCGATGTCCGTTGCTGTCCCGGTGCCGATAGTATTTAGAACCCCGACCAATTTAGGATCGAGCGGGTCCGAAATGTCGAAGATCCGCAGCCCATAGTCGGTGACGTAAACAAATTTGCCATCGGTTGCGAGCGCCGCGCTGATGACCGGAATTGTTTTCGTGATTCGCGGATGGGCGAAGTCCGAGCAGTCAATGGCGGCCAGGGATTTGTCGGCGGCGTCGTTGATGATGGCATAGGCAGTTTTGCCAGTTACCGTCACATCGAGCATCGGTTGGCCCGAAATGGAACCGATCGTTTGGGGTTGGTCAGCCTTCGACACGTCCACGATTCGAAATCCGTTTGCGCCAACCACGAAAGCGCGGTTGCCATGAATTTCAAGCGCGTCGGAAGGCGCGGCTTGATTGGCGACGACACGCGAATTTGGGCTGTGTGAAACATCTACAATACTGAGTCCCTGGCTACCGCGGGCCAGGTATGCATATTTTCCTTTAACGGTGATATTTGTTGCGTTGCCGATGTTTGGAAAACGCGTCATGCGCTGCGGATTGGCGACAAACTCCAGGACCTGCAATCGGCCGCTCACAATGTAGGCAACCGAACCAGACAGACCGCCCACCTTTCCGCCATAAGAAAGATTCTGGAGTTCGGTTCGCGGGTGGGCAGGGTCAGTTATGTTCACCAGGCGCATGCCCAATCCCGTCACATAGGCGGTGTCGCCGAAGATAGAAAGTCCCGACGCGAGCGTTTTGTCATCCGCAATCAGACGCGGTTTGGCCGGTTCGGAAAGGTCAAACACCTGTAAGCCGCCGTCGGTTGCCGCAAATAAGTTCGTCCCGTGAATCTGGAGGTCTCTCATTAGGCCGCTGAAATTTGTGAAGACGCCTTTGGGAATAATGTTTGCGGGATCGGCGATGTTGAAAATCTGCAAGCCGTCCTGATAGGCAGCGACGTAGGCGTAATCCCCGTAAAGTACAGTCTCGGAGCTGATGCGCGCGGTCGGCGTCATGCCGAGGATTTTTGGTTCGGCAGGATTGCTGAAATCGATGATGTGCAACCCCGAATCCTGACCTGAAACATAGGCGCGGGTTCCTGACATGGTGATGGCAAAGATGTTTCCGGGGAGCGGAACGTGTGACAATTCTCGCAGCGCCGCGGGATCACTGATGTCGAAAAAAGAGACGCCGCCTTCGCCGAAAGTGATTCCAGCAATGTTGCCTGAAATGTCGATGCGAATTGGTTCGCCTTGCAAATCAATTGATCCGAGGCGAACGAGGTTGTTCGGATCAGCGACATCGATGACGTTCAACTTTCGCTGATTCAAGACGAACGCGTGCGAACCGACCATTGCGCCGTCCGGAACATTGTTGTCGAACGAATACGAAGCTTCGAGTTTAGGAGAAGCCGGATTGGTCAAGTTGATCACGTCGACCATCAAGTTGCGAAGCGTAAATACGAGGCCATTGGCGGCCGCCACAGTATGACCGTTCAAGGGTTCAAGCATTTGGTAGCCGCCAACCGCTCTGGGACTGCCGAAGGCCGGCAACTCCACCGCCACTACGGACCAGGGATTATCAATCAAATACGCGTAGTCGCCTGAAATGCATACGTCTTCAATTCGTCCACTGATATTGAGTCGGCGGGATGTGTTTCGGCGATCGATAACTTCGGCGCCAAGGAGCGTTGCGGTGACGATGTAGTTGCTATTCGCAGCGACATCCATTGTCCGAAGCGTGGTCGTCAAGGAGCCAAGAGAAACGGGAGCCGATGGATTTGTGATATCGAGGGCGAGGAGGCCGGAGTCGAAATCCGCGATGTACGCAGTATTGCCGAAAACAGCGACACGCAAAGCCGTGCCAGGCGTATCGTAGCCGCCCTTGTATTTTGGGTTTTTCGGATTCTCGGCATCTAAAATATGAACGCCGGCGTAGCGTGCGGTCACCAACACGAGTGATCCAGAGACGGCAACGCCGCAGGCCGGACCGCGCACCGGCGTTGTGCTGAGGAGTATTGGCTGGCGTGGATTGGAAATATCGAAAATGTGGAGTCCCGCTGCTTCATCGGCCACGTAGAGGCGGTCGCCGTTTGCGACGAGCCCGCCGACAAAACCTTCCACCGGGAACGTACCGACGTGAGTTGGAGATTCGAAATCCGTGAAATCGATGATTTCGAAACCCGGCTGACCAAGCGCGATGTACGCGATGCGGCCAGCGATCGTCAGATCATTGCCAACAGGAACATTGTGGTTGGGCCACAGGGCGCGTAACGTCGGGTTAACGTCGTAATTCGCCGCGTACATGTTCGTCACGGCAATCAGTATGGTGACAAACAATCCTCGGAATACTGCCTTCATCGCGCGCAGCTTAACTACAAGCGAACGCAACGTCGAATCGATTTTGCCGCTGGCGGTGACTTGTAAAACGTGGCGGAAACATCGCGCCTTTTGCGCATAATGGAGCATGACCCGATTTATGAACTCGATTAGCAATGATGTGAGACGACGCAAGTTGGCGTTTACGCTGATCGAGTTATTGGTCGTGATTGCGATTATCGCGATTTTGGCGAGCATCCTGATGCCGGCGTTGGCGAAGGCGAAGGAGACGGCACGGAGCGCGAGTTGCCAGAATAATCAGCATCAGTTGGCGGTGGCGTCGTTGACGTATTCGGTGGATATGAACGGGCGGTTGCCGTATTTCCGGACGTGGCTTTCATCGAATCGCATCAGCATGACGAATGGGTTGATGTGGCGGTATGTTACTGCGAAGGAGACGTATTTGTGCCCGACGGATAAGCGGGAGTTGGCGTCGAAAAAGCGTCCTTCGTGGGCTAACGGCAATGCAACGGCGGGGGCGGGGCCGGGAGGAAATCGGATGCGGGATTATAGTTATGCGATGAGCTGCGGGATGTGTCACAACATCGATACGGCGCTGTTTAAAAGCCCGGCCCGCACGATGTTGTTCATGGAAGCTTATCTGGCGACGAATGATTATAGCGGCGAGGTGGGGCCGACTTTTGCGAGTCATTCACTGGCGTTGCGGCATGGACGCCGGGGAAATTTGATCATGACCGACATGCATATGGAGCATCCAACTCAGAAGCGCGCGGACGCGGACGAGAAGTTTAAAATTTTCTGGTTCCCAACGGACAACACGAGCGGGCCGAATGGGATGAATTTCGGGAACGGCTTGCAGTAACAGGCGCTACTAGCGGGCGAAAATCGCGACGAGCAGGAGGGCGACACCTGTACTGAAGAGAACGATGGCCAGGCGAGAGAGGGGCGAAGGGGCTTGGGCGCGGGTCTTAAGTTGATTCGCTTCGATGAAAGCGTCTTCAAGCGCGGTATTTTGAATTGGGCCTTTAACGGTCACACTTATATATGCGGATTCGTGAGCGGATTTCCGCCAATTAAGGCTGGCTGGGAGAATCGGCGCGAAGCAGTTGAATGGCTTCGGCGTTGTTAACTCGGGTGTTGAACGCGAGGTAATGGCCGCGAGGGGAGAACACGGCTTGGTTTGCCTGGACGGGCAGAGTTAGAATTTCCTGCAACGTTGCCATGTTCCAGAGCTTGAGCGAACTGTCGGCGCTGGCGCTGGCGAGAGTTTGACCGTCCGCAGAAAAAGCGAGTGAGCTGACCGCTTGTTTGTGGCCGACAAGATTGGCAATGGTTTTGCCGGTGGTGATGTCCACCAGCAGGATGGTGTTGCTGAGGTCGGGCATGGCGGAGACCGCGAGTGTGCGGTTGTCTGGCGAAAGGGCGCATGAGAAGCCGGGCGGGACTTCGAGGCTGAAGGTGTTTTCGATGCGGCGCGTTTGACAGTTCCAGACGGCGGCGGCGCCTTCGCGATCCAACAGAATCGCGCGCTGTGAATCGGATGTGAAGTAAGCGCGGTCGGCGCGGACGGGAAGCGGCGTGTTGGTGAGCGCGCTTAAATTGTAATAGCTCGCGCCGCTGTTCCAGGTCGTTGCGATGAGCGCCGCGCCATCGGGAGCAACAGTGAACGTGAGCAAAGCGTCGTCCATATCAATGGAACGTTTCACGTTGGATTTTCGATCGAATATTTCCAACGTGCGTTCGGAAGTCGGCCGTGCGATTACATTTAAATCGGCGCTGGTTGAAATTCGCGCAAAGCCGGGGCCGAAACGAGGGACGGCGATGCTGCCGATGATTTGATTCGTTGCGCCGGATTCGACGTCGATGGAAACGACGGTTTGGCTGCGACGATTAATCGCCAGAAGCGTTTTCTCGTCTGCCGAGAAGGCGACCGGTTGAAAATCGGCGGCGAGGAAATCGGATTTTTTTTTCGTTTCAAGCGGCCAAAGAAAAACGCCGCCGTCCTTCGCGCCACTGAGAAGGGTTTTGGAATCGGGCGAAAATGCGACGGACCAGACTTCGTTGAGATGGCCATTGAGCGCGCCGAGGTGTGTGAGTTTTTCGGCGTCCCACAAATGAATGGAGTGGTCCCAACTGCCGGTGGCCAGAATTTTTCCGTTCGGCGAAAGAGCCGTTGCGGCGATGGCGCTGTGATGAATCGGTTCGCCGTCCATTGGAAGAGTTGCGATGCGCTCACCGCGTTTGGCGTTGAAAACCTCGACGATTTTATCGCGCGGCGCGAAGAAACGGGTGTTATCAGCGCTGAACACGAGCGTGCGGGCGGTTCGGTGGAAAGGGCTGAAGCGATTAGTCGCCGCAATTTCCAGTGGTTCATCACCGCCTTCGACTGGCCACAAACTAAATCCGTCGCGGCTGGACGTCAGAAGGGTTTTAGCGTCACTGGAAAATGCGAGCGGGCCGGACGCGCGAAACAGGGAGCGTTTGTCAGACCATGGCCACGTTTGAAAAAGAAGAACGCCCTCGTGACCTGCCGCGGCAAGATATCGCCCATCCTTGGAAAGCGCGATGGGCGCGCCAATTTTTGTCGCGACAACTTGCTGCGAATGATCATGCAGGTTCAAGGCGCGTATGGAAAACTGGTCGGCAATGTAAAGGCGCGAATTGTCGGGAGCGAAGGCAACGGAAAAAACGGCGCCGGTTGAGGCGCAAAGGACGGAGCGATCAATGGCGTTGAGGACGGTGGCTTTTTCGCGCGCGCCGATGGCGATGAGCGAACCGTCATTTGAGAAGGCGACGGATCGAACAGAATCACCCGATTCGATAACGACTTCGTGCGGGTCACCCTTGCTCAGTCGTGAAAGATAGCCCCACTCGAAGCCGCGCAAGTCTGGTTTGCCGGGCGCATGCGCGTGCTTGCGCAAGAGTGAGGTGGCGCGGCCGAAATTGCCGGCGGTGAGGGCCTGATTCGCAAGCGTGATGTCCGCGACATATTCGTTGAGCAACGCACGCGCTTCGTTGCGCTGAGCGCGTTGGCTTTCGGCTTCAGCCCGCAATTTTGCCTGGTTGGCGATCTGCCCGGCACGGCGAGCGGTGGCGGCTTGTTGAAGACTGACGATTAACGCAGTGATAAGCGCGACGAGAACAGCGGCGGCGGCGGAAACAGAGACCTGGTGGCGACGCAGGAATTTTTGGAGGCGATAAATTTTCGTCGGCGCGCGGGCAAGAACGGGTTCAGCGTTTAAAAAACGCTGAACGTCCTCGGCAAGGTCGTTGACCGTGGCGTAGCGGCGGCTGCGGTCCTTCTCAAGGCATTTCATCACGATCCAATCGAGTTCGCCGCGCAGGGCGCGTTCGAGGCTGCGATGGTCGAGGCCGCGCTGGGTTGCGGCGGTGGTGAGTTGGGCGTCAGGGAGGCGGGTGACGCGCGTGGAAGGCCGATCCGGTTCTTCTTCGCGAATGGCGCGCCGAAACTCTTCGACGCCGGATTGCATCAGAGATTTCGCGGCGAACGGCGTCTGGCCGGTCAGAATTTCGTAGAGCAAAACGCCCAGCGAATAAATATCGCTGCGCGTGTCCACGTCTGCGCCAGCCATGTCGACTTGTTCGGGGCTCATGTAGGCGGGCGTGCCGATGAGTGAACGAAACTCGGTGAAAAGTGTTTTTTCGGTAAGCGGTTGTTCGATGGCCTTGGCGATGCCGAAATCGATCACCTTCGGAATCGCGCCGCCTTCGGATTCGGTGACGAGAATGTTGGACGGCTTGATGTCGCGATGAATGACGCCTTTTTGGTGGGCGTGTTGTATCGCGTGGCAAACGAGTGTGAAAAGTTTCAGGCGCTGCGCGACGGACAAATTATGTTGGTCGCAATAGCTGGTGATCGGCGTGCCGCGGACCAGTTCCATCACGAAATAGGGCCTGCCCGCGTCGGTCGCGCCGGCGTCGAACACCGCGGCAATATTCGCGTGATCCATCATGGCGAGGGCCTGGCGCTCGGCTTCGAAACGGGCGACGACCTGGCGCGTGTCCATGCCAAGTTTCAAAACTTTCAGCGCGACGCGACGGCGAACTGGCGTGGATTGCTCGGCCATGAAAACGATGCCAACGCCGCCTTCGCCGATTTGTTCGAGGAGTTTGTAACGGCCGATTTGTTCGCCGGGTTTGGCGACGTCGTCGAAAGGATGAGCTGTAGGCTTCGCGGCCGGCGCATCGAGAAATCCGCCAATCTTTTCGTGTTCCGCGAGCAGTTCTTCAATGCGGGCGAGCAAATGCGGATTATGCGCGCAAACTTTTTCGAGGAAAGCGCGGCGGGCCGGAGCGGGATAATCGAGCGCTTCCAAAAAAATTTCGCGCGTGGCTGTCGATTCAGGTTTTGGACCGCTATTCATTAAGGAAGCCGCTCGTGTGATATGGAATCATGCGCGCAATCCGGCTTGTTTCCGCCAGTATAGCGGTTCTGTTTTAAAGGTCGCGACTGATCTCGCGCTTGAGCCAGACGCGGGCGTAGGTCCAAAGGCGTTCGGCGGTGCGAACGGAAAGATCGAGGGCGGCGGCGGCTTCCTGCATTGGCATGCCGACGAAATAGCGGAGCTTTACCAATTCGGCGGCGGTTGCGTCTTCGGCGGCCAGTTTGTCCAAGGCATCGTTGATGGCGAGCAGTTCATCCGGCGGGGCGACTAAAACGAAAGTGAGATCATCCAGTTCCTCTGGCCGAACCCCGCTGCCGCGTTTCTGGCTATTTCGGCGGCGCGCGTAATCGACCAGGATGCGCCGCATGGCTTCGCTGGCCGCGCCAAAGAAGTGCGCGCGATTTTTCCATTCGGCATTTGGATTGGTCAGGCGCAGCCAGGCTTCGTGAACGAGCGCGGTGGGCTGGAGGGTGTGTCCGGCGGCTTCGCGGGCCATGCGTCCGGACGCGAGCCGGCGAAGTTCGTGATAAATCACGGTAAAAACTTCATGAGTTGCAGCCTGGTCGCCGGATTGGGCGGCATTCAAGATCCGCGTGAAGTCTTCAACTTGCTGCGTCGTGGCCATCGTTCACGCGTCAGTTTAGCAGAACCTGCGCCACAATGAATGGCATAAAGAAGGGAAAAAATTGGGACAGGAAATTTTGTGGGAAAAAGAAAACGACCGGGAGAATGCCCGTTAGTCACATTCTCCCGGTTGCCGCTGAATGGCAGCGGCTGTCCGAATCTTAAGACCCGGGACGGAGAGAAGACCCCAGAAGTTTTCTCTCACTTAGGCATGCGCAAAGTTTTACGCGATCCGCCAAGATTTATTGGTTTGTAAAAACAAGAAGCCGGACATTGCGTCCGGCTTCAATCTTTTCCGCGCTCGGTGGTTGTAACCCTCACAGAAGCGGAACTGACGACTTGCAGTGCGCAAAAGGGCGTATCAATCCGCCACGGTGGCGTAATTTTATTTCGCGAGCGCTACGATATATCGTTGAAAGCGTCCGATATCGTCTTTGCGCGATTGTTGGGAATAGATTTGGTGGAGATTTGAACAGACGCGGAGGAGGGTTCGGCGCGGGGTGATCGGCGACAGATAGGCTTCTTTGAAACCGTCGCGGGTGTGCAGCAGATACTTCACGCAATCGCCTTTGGTCAGGATTTTACCGTTGTTGAAGGCGTCGATGAAAAGTTCTTCGGTCGGGGTTTGGAAACGGCAAAGAAAATGGCCGGGCATGCCGATGCCGGTTACCGGCAAATGCAGACGGCGGGCGAGCAACAGATAAATCAGGCAGAGACTGATCGGGTTGCCTTTGCGGCGATCGATCACTTTGTTGAGATAACTATTCTCCGGCTCGTAATAATTCTCTTCGTTGCCGTGATAGCCTTGCAGCTTAAAAAGATATTCGTTAATCGCGGCAATCATTTGGGCGGCAGGCGCGCCGTAATCGAGGCGTTCGCGTAAATCCGCCGCGTAGTCGTCCAGAATTGCGTTGTAGCCGCCAATATTGATCTCGGGATATTGCGTCTGCGCGAGCAGCAAAACGCCTTCTTCGATGTCGAGGTCTTCGCCGTAATTCAGGCAGAACGCCAAAAAGCGATCGTCGGCATGGCGCCTCGTGATATGCCGAATGATTTCGGTGGCCCGGCGGCGCTGGACAGGGTCGTTGCTGCGCGTGGCAGGCTCAACCCAGCGCAAAGCTTCATCGCCTTCAGCCAGAATGCGTTGGCGAACGGTGTGGTAAACCTGGGTGTCTTCATCGGCGAGCAACAGCAAAAGGGCGCGCTGTTCACCTTCGGAGAGTGAAGCGGGCAGGGGGCGCTGCGCGATGGATGTCAGTGACATTCCGTGCATTGGACTTCTTATGCCAGAGGCTGGTTCAAAAATCAACGCGATTTTACAATAAAGACAAGGAATTGGCGCAAAAATCACGCGCAAACTGGCGCGCTCTCGGGTATGCTGCCGGTCGGAGGCTGCGATGGCACAAAAGGGAGAGGTGGATTCAGGAAAATCGATTGACTCGCGCGTGCGGATCGGACACGTGCATTTGAAGGTGGCCGACCTTGAGCGCGCGCTGAAGTTTTACTGCGGCGTGCTGGGTTTTGAGTTAACCCAACGATATGGAACGCAAGCAGCGTTTGTTTCAGCGGGCGGATATCATCACCACATTGGCTTGAACACGTGGGAGAGCGCCGGGGCGCCACCGCCACCTGCGCATTCGACTGGATTATTTCACCTGGCCATCTTGTATCCGACGCGGGGCGAGTTGGCCGATGCGCTGCGCCGGTTGATTGCCGCCGGGATCGAACTTGAAGGAGCCAGCGACCACGGCGTCAGCGAAGCTCTATATCTTCGCGATCCCGACGACAATGGGGTTGAACTTTATTGGGATCGTCCGGAAAGCGAATGGCCGCGCACGCCCGAAGGCGACATTAACATGTTCACGCGGCGTTTGGACTTGGATTCGTTGATGGCGGCGCGTTAACGAGAAGCGAGGGCTTCGAGGGCGCGCAAGCTGGCGGCGGTGCGGGTTTCAACGCTGAGGGTTTGGAAGATTTCCAGAAGGTGTTTTTTAACGGTTGATTCGCTGATGCCGAGAATTTGCGCGATGTCGCCGTTGGTTTTGCCCTGGGCGACCCAGAGGAGGACTTCGGCGACGCGCGGGCTGAGACCGAGTTTGACGAGCGGTTCGGCGGAATCGAAGTTTGGCGTGAATTCGCGGCGGCCCAGTTGATCGGCGCGCGAGAGACGGGTGCGAATAGCGCGAAGGAGGTCCGCTTTATCGACGGGTTTCGTCAGGTAATCGTCAGCGCCCAAATTCATGCCGCTTCGGATATCTGTTCTCTCTCCTTTGGCGGTCAGGAAGATGAAGGGGATATTCATCGTGGCGGGTTCGTTGTGGAGCGCTTTGATGACGCCGTAGCCGTCGAGTTCCGGCATCATCACGTCGCACAGAATCAGGTCGGGCTTCTCTTTGTTAGCTGTTTCGACGCCTTTGCGGCCGTTTTCAGCGGCGACCGGCGCGAATCCTTCCAGGCGAAGAATCGTCGTGATGTTGCGCCTCATTTCCGGTTCGTCTTCGATTACGAGAATTTTTTTCATTTCTTTTCGTGGGGGAAGAGTGGGAGGCGGACGGTAAATTGTGTGCCGTGATCGACTTCGCTTTGGACGCTGATGCGGCCACCGTGAAGTTCGACGCAGCGCTTCACGATGGTCAAGCCAAGGCCAGTGCCGGGACGATTTTCAACGTTGCGGCCGCGATGAAATGGTTCGAACAGCCATTGGCGGTCGGCCTCGGGAATGCCGATCCCGCGATCGCGCACAATGAAAACGGCGTCCGGCATTTCGCACGTCACGGCGAATTCGATCGGCGCGCCGGGTGGAGAATATTTGAGCGCGTTGGAAAGAAGATTCGTCAGGATGTGACGCAAGAGGCGTTCATCGGCGCGGGCAATGGTGCAATCTTGAGCGACGTTGAGAATGATTTTGCCTTCGCAACGGCAGGCAGAAAGCGATTCGTCGGTGATGCGGCGGCATAACGCGGCGAGATCGATCGGCATCGGTTCGCAAAGCATCTTGCCGGCGTCCACGCGGCTGAGGACGAGCGCCTCCTCCATCAAGCTGGACATGTGTCGCGAATTGCCGGTGATGGAGCGCAGATGTTCCTCGCGTTCTTCAGGGCCGAGGCGCTCGAAATAGTCGGAAAGGATTTGCGCGGACGACATGATGATCCCGAGTGGCGTGCGGAACTCGTGCGAGACCATCGAAACGAAATTCGATTTCATCTGGCTCAGTTCCTTTTCGCGAGCGAGCGATTTCAGAAGTTCGGACTCGGCGCGTTTGCGTTCGGTGATGTCTTCGACCATCGCCTGGATCAGCCAGCGGCCGCCGAAATGAATGCGCGTGAGCAGAACATCGATGGGAAAATGCGAGCCGTCCGGACGGATTGCGTCCCACTCGAAATGCACGCTTCCTTTTTCCATGCATTCCGCGATGAGCCGTTGGGCAACGACGGCTGAGGATTCGCCGTTTGGTTGCGTCGGCGGCGCAAAGCACGCGGGATGTTTTCCGATGAAATCCGACGCGTGCTTGAGGCCAAAAATGCGCACGGAGGCTGGATTGACGTCGAGGAATTCTTTGTCGTCATGAAGCATAACGCCCTGGCTGGAAGCTTCGAAGAGGGCGCGATGCTTTTCGACCAATTCGCGCAACGATTCTTCGGTGCGTTTACGTTCGATGGCGACGGCGGTTTGCGTGGCGACGAAGCTTAGGATCTGTTTCTCCTCTTCGCTGTAAGCAAGTTGGTTTTGATAATCTTGGACGGCCATCACGCCGATGGGTTTGCCGTGAATCAGCAACGGCACGCCGAGCCAGACCGCCGCGGACCGCCCCGATTCGACGTAACTGAGGCCATCCAAATCATCGACGATCATGCGATCGCCTTCGCGGTGGCTGCGCTGCATGAAATCGCGATCGGTCAAAATCGCTTTCCCGGTGCGCAAGACCAGACCGGTAAGGCCCGTCGAAACTTTGCGCGGCTCGGGTGGGGATTCGGCCAATTCATCGACGAAGTACGGGAATGAAATGATTTCTGTGATGGGGTCGAACACCGCGATGAAAAAATTATCGGCGGGCATCAGGCCGCGAATGATGTCGTGAATGCGCGCGTACAGGCGCGGCAAATTGGCTTCGGTATGGGCGGCTTCGGAAATTTCGTAAACGGCGCGCTGCGTCTGTTCACGACGGCGGCGTTCGGTATTATCGATGATGCTGGCGCGAACCAGGGGGCGATCGCCCGGCAAGCGAACTAGGCGGACTTCGCTGATGAAATTGCGGCCGTTGGGCTTTTGGTGAAGCCAATCGAACACCGGCATGCCGCCATTGAGCGCATCCTGAATTCTTTCGCGCGCGCAATCGATTGAACGCCGGCCGTCCGGTTGGAAGGGCGGACTGATTTCCGCGGGTGTTAAACGTAGCAGTTCTTCCCGGGAACGGCCAAACAAGCGCACGGCATTTTCATTGACCAGTTCGAACCGCCCGGTCTGCCCGTCAAACACGACGATCGCTTCCGGCGCGTGTTCGACCAGCGTGCGCAAAATCTGGTCGGCGCCGCGTTCCAAAACGAGCTGCATATTTGACGCATCGGCTTGATGGCGCGGCATTTCGATGGTCCTTTCGGTCCATTGAGCATCGGGTTGGACGGACGTATTCATACTGCCATGAGAAACGAGAATAACTCGCATTGGCCGCGGCGCGCGAGTCTTTTACGCAACAGCGTGCCACCGCAAGCGCCGGTCGCGCCGTTGCCGCATAAAAAGCTGCAAAATCGTTGGAAAGCGCCGATCACCGCGGAGTATCTGCAGGCTTTGCGCGAAGCTGACGAACTGGTTTTCCAGGCTATTTTGCGTGGCGCGGCGATGCGCCACAGCGCGCGTGTTTTGAAGGCGTAGTCAGTGAGCACATCGTTTTTGACCGCGTCTTCAGATTTATCATTGAGGGCCAAATGCAAAGCAACATGGGAAGCAGGCGACTTCGGGATCGTCGCTAAATATAACGATCCGACGGCGACCGAATTTATGTCGCGATTGCCGCTAAAGCCAGGCCTGCGCGTGCTCGATGTGGCATGCGGAACCGGCAACCTGGCGATCATCGCCGCGCGCGCCGGTTGTGCGACGACCGGAATCGACATCGCTTCAAACTTGGTGATGCAGGCGCGCGCCCGGGCGGCCGCGGAGGGTTTGCAGATTGATTTTCGAGAGGCAGATGCTGAGGAGTTGCCGTTGAAGACCGCGAGCGTGGACATGGTGGTGAGCATGTATGGGCTCATGTTCGCGCCGCGGCCGGAAAGGGCTGCGGTGGAGGCGCTGCGGGTTTGCGCGCCGGGGGGAACGATCGCGCTGGCGAATTGGACGCCGGACGGATTCATTGGCGAAAATTTCCGCCGTGTCGCGCGGCATGTTCCGCCGTCGTCGGGAGCGGCTTCACCATTGCTGTGGGGAGATGAAACGACTGTTCGCGCCAGATTCGGCGAGGCCGTGAAAGATTTGCGAATGACGCGCCGCATCGCCCGCCTGCGTTATCCATTTCCTCCCGCGCAAACCGTCGACTTCTTCCGCCAATTTTACGGCCCGACCGTCCGCGCGTTCGCATGTCTCGAACCGGACAATCGATGCAAACTGCACGCCGACCTCGAAGACATGTTCATCACCCACAATCGTTCCACTGATGGAGCGACCGAAGTCGAAGCCGAATACCTCGAAGTCGTGGCCGTTCGCTGTTGAAAGAGCTACGCGCTTCTTTCTCCAGTTCACGTGATGAGGAATCGAAGACCGATCCAAGCAATGGAACAAGAAGGACTGGCATTGCAGATGAAAATCGACAAAGTTGCCATCGTTCATAATCCAAATCTGCAGGGTGAAGGAAGTTCGATCCAACGTGCCATCGGGTCTCGACGCCAAAACGATTGTCGAGGCGTTACAAGCCTTGTCCGATCAGCTCGGGGAGCGCGAGGCTAAAGGGGAGTTATGCTTGTTTGGTGGAACTGTAATGGTGCTCGCTTTCAACGCGCGTCTTTCGACGAAGGATGTCGATGCGATTTTTCAACCAGCCCAATTGATCAGACAGCTCTCCCAAGCCATAGGCGAAGAACGGAATCTCCCAAATGGATGGCTAAATGATGGTGTGAAGGGTTTTATTTCGACTGAGCCTCCTGTTACCGCTGAAGGCCTACCTCAATTTGCGAATTTGCGGATCACGATGCCTGTGCCCGAATATCTCTTGGCGATGAAATGCATGGCAGCCCGGACGGGGGAGGGTTCGACAGATGTCGAAGACATTATTTTTTTGCTGCGGAAGCTTGGCTTGGGGAACTCACGAGAGGCGCTGGATTTGGTCTCTAGATATTATGGCCAAAGCGGCATTCCAGTGAAAACGCAGTACCTTGTCGAAGGATTGTTCGACGAAAGGAAGGTGTGAGACCAAAAAGTTTAGCCGAAGTCGCCGAAATGGCCCTATCTGGAGATTCCTTCGGTCGATGTCTCGCAAATTTTTTGGACGAGTTTTATTCGTTACCGAACGAAACAGCGTTGCGATCTGGGCCTGAAATTCTTCGTGGAAGAATTGAAAATGGCGAAATCAAAGATGCGTACCTTGGAGCCGTTGCGGAGGAGTTGGCGCGGAAATTCAATTTTCCTCACCCGAAGTGGGCCTACGCTGACGAAAGAAAACTGCATTCACCGTGGTTTGCGTCCGACTTGCAATCCTTGCGCGCAGTCTTGTTGCTTGAAAGCCCGGCTGGATTTCGCTCTCGCAACCTGTTCGTCAGCGAAAACGCGCTTTCACGCGCATAGTCGATGCCGTCGCTGCGGCTTGCTGCGCGTGTTCCGGCGCTATACTGTCTGGCCAGAGGGTTTATGGAGATAAATGTACAACCACCACCTCCGCCGTCCGGAGGGACACCGCCAATCATCGTCAACAACCCGCCGCCGCGCTCGTCGTGCGCCGGGTGGAAAATATTTTCGATCATTTTGGTCGTGCTGCTGCTCGGCAGTGTCGCGCTGAATTTCCTCGGCTTGCTCGGCGCAATGGTCGGCGGCGTCGGCGGAGCCACCGGCGCGCAAAGCGGCAAACATTTTCACGAAGTCGTTGTCGATAATCCTACCGCCAAGTCGAAAATCGCGATTCTCGAAGTCAAGGGCATGATCTCGAGCGATCCCTGGGGCCGCAGCACCAAGAGCATCGCCGATATTATTGAAGATCAATTGAAATGGGCCGGCGAAGATAACGACGTTAAAGCAGTCATCCTGAAAGTCGATTCACCCGGCGGGGAAGTGATGGCTTCCGACGACATCGCCAACGCGATTCGCAAATTCCAGGACAAGCACAAGAAGCCGGTCGTTTCGCAAATGGGCAGCCTCGCGGCGTCCGGCGGCTATTATGTTTCGGCGCCCTGCCAATGGATCGTGGCCAACGACCTCACCATCACGGGCAGCATTGGCGTTATTCTGCACAGCATCAATTATCGAGGGTTGATGGACAAAGTCGGCGTGGAACCGGTTGTTTTCAAAAGCGGGCGATTCAAAGACATGCTGAGCGGGTCCAAGAAACCTGAAGAACGAGATCCTGCCGAAAAAGAAATGATCCAGAGCATGATCATGGAGACGTATGGGAAATTTAAAAAAGTGGTCGCCGATGGCCGAGCCGCCGCCGCCGCCAAAAACAAAGGAAAGGGCAAAACGCTCGCCACAAATTGGGCCGACCTCGCCGATGGCCGCGTGCTGACTGGGCAACAGGCGCTCGACAATGGTTTTGTTGATGAACTCGGGAATTTCCAAACTGCAGTCGAAACAACCAAACGTCTTGCGGGCATCAGCGGGGAAGCTCGATTGATCCGCTACGAAGAGCCGTTCGACATCAGCAGCATGTTTTCTTTGTTCGGCAAATCGGACGCGAAAAAATTGAGTATCGACGTTGGCTTGCAGGCGCCGAAGCTGGAAGCGGGCAAAATGTATTTCCTTTATTACCCGCAATTCTGACGAACCCGCGAAATCAGTTTCGCATTGGAAAAGTACAGAAAAAAATCCCGCACCAACTGCGGGATTTTTTTCGTGTTAGGGAACTTCAAGGCGCGCGCCGCTCAGATCCACTGATCGCTAAAGGCAATATTATCATCGAACCTCCTTGATTTTTGTTCGGTGAAGAACCAAGCGTCACTGCGCCTCAAAGAACTACCGCCAGCGTAACGACCCCAAGCCGCTTGTGAATCCGTTGCGCTGCGTGATTTTTTTCCGGGGAAACCCTGTCTCCCCACTCCGGGTGGGAGTTGTTTGAAAAACGGCTTTGTGGTCTAGTGGCGCCGATGGCCAGCTCCTCCGAAGAACATTATCGCGGCGAAGCCGGGCAACGTTACCAGCAACAAAAGCGCGCCGTTCCCGAGGCTGCGGCGCCTTGGGTTACGAAACTGCGCGCCGAGAAATTTCAACCCTTCATTAAACAAAAAGATACGGTTGTTGAATTTGGGGTTGGTCTCGGCTGGAATCTCGCCCGCCTTCAATGTGCGCGTAGAATCGGGACTGATTTGGAAAATTTTCTGCCTGAAGCTCTTAAAACGGAAGTGGAGTTTTTTTCAAGTTCAACGGAAATCGCAACTGGTTCGGCCGACGTCGTAATCTGTCATCATGTATTGGAACATGTCGAGAATCCGCCGGAAATGTTGCGCGAGGCGCGAAGGGTTTTGAAAACGAACGGGGAACTGCTTGCGTTCGTGCCCTTTGAGAAGGAACGGCGGTATCGATCTTTTGATCCTGCGGAGCCCAATCATCATTTGTATTCCTGGAATGTCCAAACACTTGGCAATCTGGTGGATAGTCAGCGTTTTGAGGTTGAGAAATGTCATTTGGGAGAATTTGGTTACGATCGTTTTGCCGCGAAATTGGCTTTGCGTTTCTCTTTGGGTGAGAATGGGTTCCGAATGTCTCGGCGACTTGCGCATTGGCTTCGACCGGGGCGAGAGGTGCGTTTGGTGGCTCGAAAGAGAAACCCTTAGCGCAAAGGTATGACTGCTGCTATTGTGGCGGGCTTCGCATCGTTGCGGAAGCTCCTAAAGTCATATGTCTCTCTCTATCAGGGCGTTATGCGCGCCTGTGTGTATTTTGCTGTTTTCGTGCGGTTCTGCGTTCTCGCAGGACGAAAATAAGTCGTTTGCATTGCCAACTGAACCGGTTCTCGCGGGTCACCCCTTTTCGAAGAAATCCTCTGGCCCGGAAGTCGCGGCGGCGAGTTCAGTTTTATTCTTGATCGGCGAACCAAGCGATGAAGAGCAGTTGTATTTAGAGTTGATCAATCGCGCACGGGCCAATCCAAACGTCGAAGTGCAACGTTTGATCGGCTTGAACGATCCTTCTGTTCAAAACGCCTTGCTAAAGGTGAACACCAACATGCTGGTGTCGCAGTTCTCGACGAATCCGCTAGCCCCACCGCTTTCTTTTAACGCGAAATTGCTGACCGCGGCGCGCAATCATTCGCAATATCAATTCGACAATGGCATTCAATCTCATACAGGCCCGGGAACGGATGGGCTCGCGGATCGATTGGAGGCGGTGAACTACTCGTTCTTTTGGGCCACGGAAAACGTTTATTCGTACGCGCAAAATGTGCAGCACGGTCACGCGGCTTTTGAAATCGATTGGAGCGGGGGAACAGCGAATGGCGGGATGCAAACGCCGCCAGGCCATCGTGATCATATTCACGATAAACGTTTCGTTGAAATCGGCATCGGCGTGGTGAACGGCACGAACCAGGTCGGCACAAACGTCATGGTCGGTCCGCAACTCGTCACGCAAGATTTCGGCACGCCGGCTCCTGCGACGACCTATGTCACCGGTGTGGCGTATTACGATTTGAATGGAAATAATTTTTACGATGTCGGCGAAGGTTTGAGCGGCGTGGCTGTGATGGTCGATGGTGTGGATACTTACGCAGTTACCTCGGCTTCGGGCGGATATTCCATCCCTGTGCCGCCGGGAAATAATTATACCGTGCGTTTTCAAGCCGCAGGCGTTTCCGAGACGGTTGCGTCGGTTGCCGTGAGCAGCACAAACAATGTGAAGCTCGACTACAAACCTGCGTTCGTTGCGCCGTCGCTCGTGAGCGCTCCGCCCGTTACTTACGCGGGACTTTCGAATCTTTTTATTCTTTCGCCGTTCGCCGGCGCCACTTCGTATCGCGCGCGTATCTTCACTTTGCAGCCGATGCCAATTGAAGGCGCAGAAGGCTCGCTCACCAACGTGGCGCTGACGACGTTTGGCAATTACACGGTGATTTCGACTAACGTCAAAGCCACTGGGAACAAATCATTTCACCTTGGGCACATGACCGATGACGCCACTGGGGCTGCGTATCCGCAGTATGTTCAGCTCGTAAAACCATTTTATGTGTGGCCGGGCGCAAGGATTGATTTCAATAGTCGGCTGGGAGCTGCCTTTGCTGGCTCGCCGCAAAGCGGGCCCGGGGAAATCGCGCGTCTGGAAATTTCCGTCGACGAAGGCAAAACCTGGGCGGCCATTTGGTCGCAGGGCGGGACGGAAGTTCCATTTGGCGCCGATAATTCCGAAAAAACCTTTAACGCGCGTTCGGCGAGTCTTTCCAATTACGTCGGAAAGCTCGTAATGGTTCGTTTTAATTTCGACGTGAATACATCGGTCGGCTGGTTCGATTTGAAGAACGACAAAGACAAATACGGCTGGTACATCGATGACATCAACATCATTGGCGCAGAGCAGGGGGTCAATTCAACGACGATCACGACGGCTGACGGCAGCGGCGATTTTGAATTTGTGCCTTCTGCCGTCGGCAACTATGCGATGCAATTCGGCGCTATCGCCGGCACGCGCAATTTTCCAATGGGCGCATGGTTCGGCGTGACAGCTCAAACCGGCGCGCCTGTGATTTCCCCGACTGAGATTTCCATCTCCAGTGGTTCACTCTCCATGCAGGTTGTCGAAACGGGAACCCGAACGCTGACGTTGCAAAGCGCCCCAAGTCTCGCTGGTCCATGGACGGACGAAACGAGCGCAACCGTGAGCAGTTCCGGCAACGAATACACATTGAGCGCGCCGGTTAATGGGAACGCGCGTTTCTATCGCGTCGTCGCAAACTAGAGCCAACATTTGCGCGAAGGCCGTTCTCCGACAAATAGGCGGCTTTTTACTTCCGGGCTCTTTCCTTGCCAAACGGGGGCATTTCCCTAGCATCTGGGCCTCGACCCGAGAGAAATCATCGAACTAATCGCCTATGCTGAAGCTTTTTATCATGATGGTCCTGGAAATTGCGATCTGGGGCGCCTGGCAGGTTCAAATCTTTAATTACATGCCGATGCTCGGTTTTTCGGGTTGGCAGCAGAATCTTGCCGGCAGCATGTTCGCATTTGCATCTGTCGTCGGAATCTTCTTCAGCAACCAATTTGCAGACCGTAATTTCGCGGCCGAAAAATTTCTGGCGTTCAGCCACCTGGTCGGTGGCGCGGCTTTGCTCGCGGCGGCGTATGCAAAGACGTTTTGGCCGTTCTTTTCGTTCTTCATGCTCTACGGGCTGTTTTATGTGCCGACAATTTCTGTCACCAATTCTCTCGCCTTCGCCAATCTCAAAGACCCTACTCAATTCGGCATCGTGCGCATGGGCGGCACCATCGGATGGATCGTTGTTTCATGGCCGCTCATTTTCCTTTTGAGCGCCAAATCAACGGTGGCTGAAATGCGGCTGATTTTCATCGTTGCCGCCGTCATTTCATTTGCGCTGGCCGCATTTAGTCTCACGCTGCCGCACACACCTCCGAAGCGGGATCAAGCCGGCATCGACAATCTTGCCTGGCGCGAAGCTTTTAAACTTCTGGCGTTGCCGCACGTCCTGGTGCTGTTCATCGTGACGCTAATCGACTCCACCATTCATAATGGTTATTTCGTGCTCATTGGCGGATTCCTGCAGCACATCCAAATGCCGGATAATTGGATTAGCGCCATTACGACGATCGGCCAGGTAGCGGAAATCGTCACCATGGTCATCCTCGGCGCCGTTCTCAAAAAGCTCGGTTGGAAATGGACGATGATCATCGGCATTCTTGGACACGCGGCGCGCTTCGCGGTCTTTGCGTTCTTCGACAAACCGGAGGACAAGGGAATTATCATCGCTGTGCAGGTGCTGCACGGCATCTGTTATGCGTTTTTCTTCGCCACGCTTTACATTTATGTAGATGCCGTTTTCCCGAAGGACATCCGCACCAGTGCGCAGGGTTTGTTCAACCTGCTTGTGCTTGGCGTGGGCCTGGTCATCGCCAATTTCTGGTTCGGCTCACTGAAGGCCGCATGGACTGTGAATAACGTTGTCGATTATCACAAACTTTTCCTGGTGCCGACCGGGCTGGCCTTTGCCGCATGCGTGCTGTTGCTCTTTTTCTTTAAGCCGCCGACCGAACGACCGCAGGACACTGCGCCTGGCGCGGCTCCGCACTAAGGCAACCAATTTGTTTTGATTATGAATAGTCGTCGCCAATTTCTTTATCAAACTGTCATCGCTGCGGGCGGGCTCTTTGCCGGCTGCACGCGACTTGAAGCGCATAAGCAAAATCGGTTGTTTAAGATTTCGCTCGCGGAGTGGTCGCTGCACAAGGAGTTGTTCGGGAAAAAAATTACACACATGGATTTCCCGAAAATCTCGAAGGAGGAATTCGAGATCGACGCGATTGAGTTGGTGAATCAGTTCTTCAAGGACAAAGCGACCGATCATGCGTATTTGAGCGAGTTTAAGAAACGGTGCGAGGATCTGGGCGTTTACATCAATTTGATCATGATCGATGGCGAAGGTTCGCTGGGCGATCCGGATGCGGCAGGGCGCACGAAAGCGGTGGAGAATCATTACAAATGGGTGGACGCCGGGAAATTCTTTGGATGCCGGCATATTCGCGTGAATGCGGACACGAAGCAGGCGGGAAGTTTTGAGGAGCAACAGAAGCGCGCGGCGGATGGTTTGGCGCGGTTGTCGCAATACGGCGCGAAGCACAAGATGAACATCATCGTGGAGAACCACGGTCATCTTTCCAGCAATGGGCAATGGCTTTCCGGCGTGATGAAGATGGTGAACATGCCGAATTGCGGGACGTTGCCGGATTTTGGGAATTTCTACGAATACGATCGCTATAAAGGCGTGGAGGAGATGATGCCGTTTGCAAAAGCGGTGAGCGCGAAGACGCATGATTTTGACGCGAACGGAAACGAGGCGCACATCGATTACAAGCGGATGATGAAGATCGTGATGGATGCCAATTACCACGATTACGTCGGCATCGAATACGAAGGCGAAAAGACGCCCGAGCGAGAAGGAATTCGATTGAGCAAGGCATTGTTGGAAAAGACGCGCTTTGAGTTGAGCGGGATCTAGCGCCAGCTACTTAGCGAGCCGATAGAAACCGGCGTTGCCGTCTGTTGGGATCGTGTAGGGACTTGGGGTTTCGATACGGGACCACGAAGCGTTTGGGCCCACGGCAGGAGCGACTTCAAGATGTGCGTTGGCGTCATCCCAGTATAGAACGTGATCCGTCCCGAATTTTGCGACGCGGAGTTGGAGGGTAACTTGCGGCGCCGCGATGAGCTCAAAGTCAAAGCTCACATCTGAAGAACTGATCGACTCCTGATGAATTTCGACCGCGACAAGATTTTCGCCAGCGCGCAAATCCGTGGCCGGTAAAACCGCGGTGTCGACTGTGTTTTCGCCGGTGGCGGTGGCTGTCGTTGTAAAGTCAATCACTGCGGGCGCGGCGGGCAAATTTAGGCTGCGAAAAACTTCTTTGCCGTTCAAGTAAACGACGCCGGCATCATCTCGCAGGAGAAGCATCTGCAATGTGGAAATTGCCGAAACATCCGCAACGGCGAACGTTTTCCTGAAATAAAACGTGATGTTGGTTGTGCCGGATTTTCCGATGCGCGCGAGAGACGTGGCTTCGTCGCTTTCGCCGTAACCAAGTTGAGCGGCGCCGCTAAGCCAGGACGTGTCATCAAATGTGTTAGTGCGCCAGGCTGTTGCTTGATTTGAACCGTCGTCCAGATACTTCCAATTGGCGCCAAAAGAAATGAGCGGGAAATCCTGGCTTCCAACAGCGGGCGCGATGATTTGCTGAGATGCGGTGGTAATCTCAGCTCCGGTCGGGTCGCGCAAAACGATGCGCAATTCTTGATTGGTCGGAAAATTCGCAGGAGCCGGAATCCGACGCACTGTTTCTCCTGGGCTGAAGTGAATGGCGCCGCTGGCGAGCGTGGTTGTGGAGGATTCGATGGCGTAACTCACTTGAACGTTGTTAGTCGTGAATGTGCTTAGACGAATTGGAATGCCGTTCGAAAGTGTGTCGAACGTCAATAGATTCCAATTTGCAAAGCCAACTCCAACTTTTGCGGCGGGTGTGCGAATGAAGGGCAGAAGCTTTGGCGCATCGATGGATGCATTCCAGACTGTATTGCTGGGATGATGCGGATTGGGCGCTGAAAGAAAATTGCTGCGAATATCCATTCGCGCGTCGCGGTAGTCCCACGTGTCATCCCACGGCCTGCCAAAAACATCGCGGTAGTTGTGGATGATGATCGAATTCGTGACGGTGAGAAACCCAGTTTTGAGGCCGAGGCCAGTCGTGCCGGTGTAATTGTCGCCATACCGCGCGCCGATGGAATTGCCGAGACTCAGGAGACGTTCGGCGTAGCAAAGCGGCGAATCGGCGCCGGTGCTCCAGCCGCATTCAATGCCCTGGCCGCAATTGATCAAAACGGAATCGTAACTCCACGTTTGGCGTCCGCCGCCGGACCACGCGAGCGCTTCGTGCAGGGCCGATTCAACCCAGCAATTCGTTACGACGACTGTGCCTGCGCCGCCGGAGCCGGAATCGATCGCGTCGTCTTTCGAAAAGCCGATCAGGCTGTCTTTGATTATGTGCGTGCCGGTCGTGAAATAAATTGCATCGTAATCCGCTTCGGCAATGCGTGCGTCGACTTCGCCGCTGATGTCGGGAAATTCGATGATCGCAGAATTGTTTACGGTTACCGAGCCGCCGACGTATTCGCCCCCGGTGATCGCGCGTTGGAGGACGCAATGGTCATAGACGACATCGGAATTGTATCCATTGCCGATTTGTCCGGCATTGTTGATCAGAAAGCAATTGGTCAAAAACGCCTTCGCGCCTGAATGAATCAGGAACAACGCCTGTTCGCCGCGATGGCTTGTGCCCGGCGAAAAATTGAAGCCAGTCGCAGCGCCCGAGCCAGTCATGATCGCGCCGTTGGCGATTAACTCGGCGGAAGCTCCGCGCAACAGAAAGCCACCCCACGCGCCGGCTTGCTTTTCAGGAGCAACGTGCGCGCTCGGCGTAAACACGACGGGGTTTTCGAGTGTGCCGTTGATGATGGTGCGACCGCTGTTGGTGATGTTCACGGAGGAATCGAGCCACACAACGGTTCCCTCGCCGATAGTCAAGGTGTTTCCCGCGGCAATCGTGATATTGTTGGTCACGTGGATGCGCGAGTTCTCCTGCCAATTCGCATCGGCGGGCAGATCTCCGGCGACTGTCTGCCAGGTTGTCGAATCGATTTGGATGTTCCTTTGGGCGCCGAGCGTATGGATTTGTGGATCGTAGTTGATTGAAACGCCGCCGCTTTGCGCTGGCAGGAATTGGTGGCCCACGCCGCGGCGCAACGAAAGTGATGGAAGGCCGGTTGCGGTCACACTGCCATTCACACGGCGTCCATTGCCGGGGCCGTCGTCAATCCATGCGACGACTGGAATTTCAAGACTGGCCGGGAATCTTTTTGGTGTGATGACGGTCAAGGTTGCGCCGGTAAATTCGTCAGCCGCAGAAGGAATTGGAGGATAAGGCGTCCACTCGATTAACCCAGTCTCGGGCGAGCCGCGTCGCGATGAAACGACGATGAATTTAACGAGTTGGGTCGTCACGGCGCCGCTGGACAATTCCGTTTGGCGTGCGGCCAATTCGTAATAGTCCATGACGGTGACGACGTTCGTCACACCGGCGGCGACCGGAACGTCGTTCAGCGTCACTTCATACGTGAAGCCGGGCTGCGTCGGGACCCCGTAGCTGGCGGTGTCCGTATAGATGCCGCGATCCGTGACGCCAGTGATTAATTGAGCTGGCGCCGTGGTAATGCCTATGATTGCGAGCAGCGCGGCGACGAATCGTTTCACCTATACATTATACGTACTACTGGAGACATCGCCACCACGGCCGGTCCAGTTGGTGTGGAAAAATTCACCGCGCGGTTTGTCGAGGCGTTCGTAGGTGTGGGCGCCGAAGTAATCGCGCTGGGCCTGGAGCAGATTCGCTGGCAGGCGGGCGCTGCGGTAGGAATCGTAGAAGGCCAGGGCGGTTGAAAAGGCCGGGACTGGGATTCCTTTTTTGGCGGCGAGGGCGACGATGCTGCGCCAGGATTTCTGGCTGTTCTTGATGGCGCCACGGAAGAAATCGTCGAGCAACAGATTGTTGAGTTTCGGGTTGTTGTCGTAGGCTTCCTTGATTTTGCCGAGGAAACGGCTGCGGATGATGCAACCTCCGCGCCACATCAGGGCGATGCCGCCGTAGTTGAGGTTCCAATTGTATTCTTTGGCGGCGGCGCGCATGAGCATATAGCCCTGCGCGTAGGAAATGATTTTCGAGGCGTAGAGGGCCTGGCGGATGTCTTCGACGAGTTTTGTGCGGTCGCCGGAAATTTTCGAGCGCGGACCTTTGAGTTTGCGGGCGGCTTTGACGCGATCGTCTTTGAGGGCGCTAACGCAACGGGAATAAACGGCTTCGGCCATCAAGGTGATGGGGATGCCGAGGTCCTGCGAGGAGATGACGGTCCATTTGCCGGTGCCTTTTTGGCCGGCGGTGTCGAGGATTTTGTCGACGAGCGGCGTGCCGTCGTCGTCTTTTTTGGCGAGGATGTCGCGGGTGATTTCGATGAGATAGGAATCGAGATCGCCTTTGTTCCATTCGGCGAAGACCTGGTGCATTTCGTCGGCGGTCATTTCGAGGCCGCGGGACATGAGGTCGTAGGCTTCGCAGATGAGCTGCATGTCGCCGTATTCGATGCCGTTGTGGACCATTTTGACGTAGTGGCCGGCGCCGTTTTCGCCAACCCAGTCGCAGCAGGGCGAGCCGTCATCGACTTTGGCGGCGACGGATTGGAAGATTTGTTTGACGTGGGGCCATGCGGCAGGGGAGCCGCCGGGCATGATGGAGGGGCCGCGGCGAGCGCCTTCTTCACCGCCGGAAACGCCGGTGCCGATGTAGAGGAGGCCTTTGGATTCGACAAATTTGGTGCGGCGGATGGTGTCCTGGTAAAGGGAGTTGCCGCCGTCGATGATGATGTCGCCGGGTTCGAGATGCGGGATGAGGAGGTCGATGAATTCGTCGACGGGTTTGCCGGCTTTGACGAGCATCATGACGCGGCGGGGGCGTTTGAGTTTGCTGACCATTTCCTCGATGGAATGGGCGCCGACGACTTTTGTGCCTTTGGCTTCTTTGGCGAGGAAATCGTCGACTTTGCTGACGGTGCGGTTGTAAGCGACCACGGTGTAGCCATGGTCGTTCATGTTGAGGATGAGGTTCTGGCCCATGACGGCCAGGCCGATTAATGCGATATCCGCTGTAGGTTCCATTGTTTCAAAAGCTCCTAATCAAAAATCAGATCCAAAATGAAGCGGGAACGATACAGGAGGGGGTTGGCGAGGCGAGTGTTTTTTCGGGCACCGTGATGGGAGGGGGATCCGCAGATTGCGCAGATTTTCGCAGATGAAAGCGGAGCGAGGACTGAGGGGCGCAGGAATCGCTTGAAGTCACGAGGATTCGCTTGGAAGCGCTTCGGAGTCGTTCTGGATTCGGCAGGATTCGGCGGGATCGGCGGGATTCGCTTGGAGTCACTTTGGAGTCACTTCGCGTTTTGCGGATGTGGTTGGGGCTGAGGGTTGGAGTCACTTCGCGTCGGTTTAATCGGAGTTTTTTTCTGACACGATTAACACGATTTACAGGATTGGGGTCAGTTGAAGTGAGCCGGGGTCAGTTCGGCTCAGTTGTGGCTCACTTCGGGCTCAGTTGTAACCGGTTGGCGCTTGAACGTTTGGCTCACTTGGCTCAGTTATTTCGCCTTTATTTTATTTGGTGAGCCATTCAATTGCAGATTTCAGATTTCAAATTGCAAAATGAGATCTGAAGATTCAGGAGTTTCTTCTGACACGATTAACACGATTTACAAGATTGGGAAGTCACGGCTCGTCGGGAGACTCGGCCTCCCCCAAGTTACGATTTTAGGATTTCAAAGATCCGTTGCGGCGGCGTTGCGCGACTTTGGGACCTTTTCAGAAGGAGGATTTTCAGGATGCAAAGCTCAGTTTGCAAAATGAAGATCGGCCCTCTTTTTCACCACAGCCGCTTTTTGCCGCTTCGGTTGTTCGGGATTTCTCTCCCAAACAATTCCTGCGGGGAAGTCAGAATCCGGCTTTCCGGACACCGGCTTTCGCGCAGTTGTTTTTAAGATACAAAAGATACTCAGAATGTCAACAGTGTGCCCGTTATGGGGCAGAAATCGAAACCGCCGCACGGATTCTTGCCGAGATCTCTTCGTAAACGGGAACTCGCAACTCTTCAGCCACCTCAATCGAAACAGCAAGCGCGTATCGAACCGGTCCTTGCAGTGAATGAGCATCTGCGCGGCAATTGACTTTTATTTGCATTGTATCGTTCTCAGCGAAGGCCGCTGCGCGATCACCCTCGAATATTTCGTGTTGGACAGTTCCGTTTCTGACGCACCTCCAGTCAACGCCTTCTCGCTCGGTAGCGAGCTTTTCGTTCTCGATATCGAACCACAAGGCGGCCCCGCGATAATTCCTCCTTCGAGGATGGATAGGCGATAACCAAGATAGCGTCACAACGATCCTTCGCAGACCACGAATGCCGCTTAAGCTTGGGGGCAAAGGAACACGATAGACATGCGCGGAATCTTCGCTCAGTTCCCCGCACCCCATCATCGTCGCGCGATGATCGGCACTTGCAAGCGTCTCAATCGGTTGAACGAACCCGAATCCGAGGAACCGTGATGCAATCCGCCGAAACTTGTCTTCTCGCATGTCCGAAGGCTTTAAAACTTCTTTTAAACGTTCGTAGGCGGTACGCCAAGAGGCGGTGTGAATCAGCATCGATTTCAATAGCACGGCTGAAAATTCATCGGTCAACCTCTCCCCGCCCGGCTCCGATCGCAAGACAACTAACTGTTCGTAAAGAAATCCGGCTGATCGGGCCGCCAATGCCGTTGCATTACTTGTGCCGCGCGAGTGCTTCACTCGATTTGATTGCCCGGCTACTGTGCTCGCGCACGCTGATAAAATTCCTGGCGCGACAGCATCTGCGGATACCTCGATCTCGGCGCTGGTGCCGGAATTTCCGCGCCGCTCGGTATAAAACTGTCTACCGCCGGGAAGAAGAATGTCAGGTTTTGTCGAGTTTCGAAATCCGCACCCAAGTCCACTCACAGGACTCGGTAGAGGATTGCCGATAAACGGATTCATTCGATATGGCAAATTCAACACGGGGCCAAAATCGTGATGCCAAGCGCCCACTGTAACTGCATTGATGGAATCAGCCGGAGCGAAAATTCTTCTCAGCCTCAGATCGCGTAGAAGAGTCTTCAAAACCTGCGCCTCACGATCATTCTCTGATAAGGTCGCAAGTTCGGAAGCCGGGATATCCAAAGTGAGCGTGCCAGAGTGATTGCCAGCACTTACGCAAAACAGGATGTTATATTTGGCGGAAAGCCAATCGAGCAACCTTCCCCAAGAGCTCACAGTGGAGTGGAAATGCTGAGACGGATCTCCAATAGAAAAATTGACGATTTTGACAGTGGGCGCAGTTGGTCCTGCTGTTCCGTCTGGTTCAAACATGCGCCTGATAGCTCGATGAGTCAGATCCAGCGGATCTATATTGTAGGGGATGCGCTCATTGCGCGATTGATTCCATTCTTGCGGGTCCGGACGAAGAATTGGACGAACATAAAGTGGTCTTGTTAGCGAAGGACCCGGCGAATTTAAGTCACCGTGCAGAATCATTGAAGCCATCGTTGTTCCGTGGTCCCGTTCGGAAGCAATGTAGCCCGATGCGAAGCCATCTGGATCATCTACGCGCAAACGATTCTCAAGGTGAAGGTGATTCTCAAGCGGCACTCCGTCTAGGAGGGCTACGGTGGGAGCCCCGGCTGGAAGTGTGGTTGGTATCGCGGTAGTCGAAGGGGGTAGCTCTGGCTCATCGTAGCGGTGTATCACTGACTGGCCCGACGGTCTAAAGAACATCACGGCACTTTCACCTAGCAACTCAGCCTCTTGCCTACTTAGCAGACGGCGAATCTGCGACCCAGGTAAGGAGACGACTGCGGCATGATAACAAATCGGTTCTAGTTCACAGACGGAAGTAATGCGGCCATGGAGTCGTGTAACGATATTCCGAATTCTCTCTATGGATGCCGCTCGTTGTGCCACAGTCTCGCGAAACCAAAGCTCAATCTCAAACGGGACAATAGTCGTATCGTTTGCAGTCGCAGCTTCCTCCCAGTACTCGATTACACCGGTCTCAAGAAGTCGGTCCTCCGGCGACCATCGACGGACATCACGGAGGTGTTCGAATAACTGGTAAAAAGGAGCAAAGCCATATCCCGCATTCACGCCGGATTGAAAACGCTGCCAAAGGCCCAGTAATTGATTAAGAGCGCTTTGGTTCGTCATCACTAAGAAAACGCGGCCACTCAACACCGAATCTGCGCGAGTGCGACTGAAAAAATCTGAATCTGGGGCAATGTCTTCGACATCCCATTCGGCGAGAAGATCGAACCCAGGTACCAGCCGGGCTGCGTTCAGAAAGTTTGCGATGGACCCGACGGTTTCAAATACAATAACTTCCTCTGGTATTTGACCGGCGGCTGACGCCCTGATCTCCACGGCTCTTTGTTGAAAATAATCGCGCAAAGAGTCGAATTTGGGGGAGAGGCGTTGACCTTGCCTTCCCCTACTCGGTAAGTGCGGCGAGCCTCCGCCTCCTCCCAATTGGCTGCGCGACGCCTGGGCAGGAGAAGGCAATACTATTAAAGGCCTTTCTGGCATGACTCAGCGTCCGTTAGCTTTAACGCGCAGCTTCCATTGCTCAATTCGTTCACTCAATATCAACTTAAAATCTTTTTGGCCTTGAGAGAGGATCAACCTGCGTAATAGGTCCAACGTAAAATCCTCCATCTCAGCGAAGCTCCCAAACTGCACACGGCGATGAAGACCCTGCACCGCGAATTCCGGCAGCTGCCATCTTTTTTTTGCCCACTCAAACCAATGGCCTGCCTGAGCCGAAGTCGGCGGCGGTAGTCGGAGTCGAAGCTGAAAACGGCGCCACACTGCTCTATCTAGAAGTTCTTGATGGTTCGTCGCAGCAACAACTATGACGTAGCTTGGAAGCCGATCAATCTGCAACAGCAGTGAGCTCACAACTCTTTTTATTTCGCCACTGTCATGCACGTCGCCTCGTTCCTTGCCTACGGTATCGAATTCATCAAAGAAAAGGACGCAAGGCCGAGTGACAACGTGTTCAAAAAGTTTGTTAAGGCGGCTTGCTGTCTCACCTAGAAAGCTTCCCACCACACTTTCGTATCGCACCGACAACAGAGGAACACCGATTGCTTGCGCGAGTGCCTCCGCCAGACAAGTTTTACCGTTGCCTGGAGGGCCTATTAAAAGAATTCGATGGCGAGGTTCAATATTGTGCGAACGAAGTAGATCGGCGCGGTAATGCTCTTCGATCACTTCTTGACATGCTTGTCGAACAGCAGCGGTCAGAATCAACTCGTCAATTGTTCGCTGTGGTACGGTTTCATACGTTAATGGCTGATGGGTGCCATTCGATAATGTCGGCTGTGACGTGATCATTTTGCCGTTTAGGCGCCGCGCCTCTTCCAGTTGGTCTGCGAGAACATGATGCTGTTTGCCCCGCTCTTCCGCGATGATCGCTTCGACTGTGCGGTGAAATAGGCTTCGGTCTCCTTGGACACCTGCTTTCACCAAACCCAAAAGTAAATCTGAACGCGCCATCAATGGCTGAAGTTTACTCGCTTGCCCAAGAATCGCATCCATTTTTGTTAGGGGAGTCGAAGTCGTCCTCTCAATTCCTTGGGTTTTGAAACCGTTAATAGCTTTGCAATTCCGGTTCGATTTGCTGCAACAATAACGTTAAATCTCGTGGCTGAATCGGACTCGTTAGGAAGCCGTCCGTTATCTCGCTCAGTGTCGAATTGGTATCAGCAATCTTGCGGTTCGTCGTGACTCCATAAACGCGGACGGGTTTTTGGCCTTCCTTTTCGCGCTGACGAATTGCAGCCAATATTTCGAGGGAGTTTTCGCCGGGGATGTCGAGGCCCAACAAAATCATGTCGTGGGAGCGGCGTTCGAGGATGGCGACGGCTTCTTTGCCGTTTTGGGCGATGGTGAGGCGGTGGCCTTTTTGGCCGAAGATTCCTAAAGCGACTTCCTGGTTGAAGCGGCTGTTGTCGATGAGGAGGACGTTGAGGCGCGGGCGCGGGATGACGGAGCGTTTGATGATTTCGTGGACGATCGGGGGCTGGGTTTGGACCGGGGCGCCGCCAATGATGCGTTCGAGGAGTTCGCGAAGTTCGTTGGCGTTGACGGGTTTTACGAGGGTGTGTTCGAGGCCGAGTTCGCGAGCGCGGGATTCGTCCGCCACGCGCATGGCGGCGGAGAGGAGCATGATGGGGGTGAGTTCTTTGTCTTTATCTTTGTCTTTTTTGGCGCGCTTTTCTTTTTTGATTTGGGCGGCGAAAGCGAAGGTGTCGCGATCGGGTATGTGGGCGTCGAGGAGAACGAAGCGGAAGGGGCGTTTGGCTTCGTTGGCGATTTCGAGGACGTCGATGAGGGCGCCGGGTTTTTCGAGGGTGGTGGGTTTGAGGCCCCAGGCGGTGAGGAGTTGGTGGAGCCAGCGGGCGTTGGCCTGGTTGTCGTCGGCAACGAGGATCGGGAGGTCGGCGAGTTGTTTGGATTTTTCGGGGGTTTGTTTTTTGCCGCTGAGGGGGACGGTGAAGTGCAGGGCGGCGCCGGTTTTTTCGCGTTCGACCCAAAGTTTTCCGCTGAGGAGGTTGGCGGCGCGGGCGGCGAGGACGAGTCCGAGGCTGGTGCCGATTTTTTTGAGGCCGGGGGAGGTCTCGACCATGAGGAGGACTTGCTGGATGTCCGCGAGTTTGGCTTCGGTGAGCCAGCCGGAGTTATCGCGCACGGTGAAATGGAATTCGGCGCCGCTGGGGAGGCTTGGGTTGCGGTCGGCGTTTTCGCCGGGTTCGACGGAGACGACGATGTCGCCGCGGGTGGTCATTTCGATGGCGAAGGTGACGAGGTGGGCGAGTGCCTGGAAGAGGCGGCCGCCATCGCCGACGACCACGGTGGGGAGGTCGGGAGCGGTTTGGCAGATGAGTTCGAGGCCTTTGTTTTCGGCAGTGGCGGCGAGACGGCGCATGGTTTGGTTGAGGCCGTCGATGAGGTTGAATGGAAGGACTTCAAGCTCGAGCTTGCGCGATTCCATTTTGGAGAATTCGTAGAGGTCGCCAGCGAGTTTGAGCCATGAGCCGGTGGAGGTCTTGATCATTTCAAGGTACTCGCGGCGTTGTTTGTTGGTCTCGGTTTCGAGGAGCATGTCGGCGAGGCCGATGATGCCGGCGCCGGGGGTTTTGAGTTCGGTGGAAACTTCGCCGAGGAATTCGCTCTTGATGCGGGAAGCAGTTTCGGCGGATTCGCGGGCGGATTGGGCTTCGGCGAGGAGGCGCATTTGTTGGGTGAGGCGCTCTTCGTAGATGGCGACGCCAACGATGTCGCCCCCGGCGCGCCATGGGAAAATGTTCCAGCGCAGGAATTCGGCGGGACCGTCGGATTGGATGTGGACGTTTTGTTCGTGGACGAGATGGGTTCCGCCGTTGAGGGCGCGACGAACGAGGTCTTCAAGGCGATCGCGGACTTCGGGAAGGAGATCGAGGATGTTGCGGCCGTTGACGTCGTGCCAGGAGCGGTGATGGAGATCGAGCCAACCGGCGCTGGCGAGTGTGCATTTGCGTTCGCGATCGACGAGGGCGATCGGGACGGGGGCGGCGCTGAGGACGTTGCGCAGCATTTCTTCGCCGGCTTTGAGTTTTTGGAGGAGAAGATGGCCGGTGGTGATTTCTTCGAGGGTGCCGACGTAGCCCTGGGCGACGTCGTCGAAGAAGATTTCGCGACCGCGGACGCGCGCGAAGTAAGGCTGCTGGCCTTCGCGGGCGAGGCGGATTTCCATGGTGAAATCGGAGCCGCGACGCATGGCTTTTTGGAATTCGGCGTAGAAGGCGCTGCGTTCGGCGGAGGAGAAAGCGTTGAGCCAGCCGTCGCCGAGGCATTCAGCGGCGGGGATGCTAGTGATTTGACGAAAGGCTTCGTTGACGTAGGTGCAGAGGCCGTGGGCGTCGGTGAGGAACATGCCAAGGGGGGCGGAATCGGCAACGGTGCGGAAGCGGCCTTCGACGGTGCCTTCGGCGGCCTGATCGGCTTTGGTGACCTGGGTGGCAGCGATAGCGAAACCGGTGGTGATGTTTTTGAGGTCGCGAATGGCGGTGACGGTGAGGTTGACGCGCACGGGGGTGCCGTCTTTGCGGAGCCAGGTCCATTCGCGGGTTTCGGGGCCGATGCTGCGGGCGTGTTCGAGGATGGTGTCGGGACCTTGAGTGATGGCGCCGACGAGGCGGGCGA
>JADMIO011851805.1_pt1 | contig 39404 bp, 48 predicted proteins | sample 8958161 | NCBI WGS metagenome assembly JADMIO01 (sample SAMN16585339, study PRJNA669376) | soil metagenome | isolation source: Crop rotation soil | place: USA: Cullars Rotation, Alabama | collected 2011 | reverse complement strand
GCCGCGACTTCAAGTCACGTGAATTCCAAGCTTCGGATCCCACTGTGCTGGAAAGGCGTCTGGCTTGCCCAAACAATTGGCTCGGTACCAGACCCCCTCGTCCGGCGAGAGATACGGAGTTCCTTTGATGAGCGCGCAATTCATCCTATTGGCCGGCGGCGGCGGCGGCGGCGGCGGCGGCGGCGGCGGTGGAGGTGGCGGTGTGTTGGCCGACTGCGGCGAAAAGGTCATCGCTACCCAGGGCCACTTGTTTGATGGATTCCAAGCCTTGACGAAGTCGTCCCATGCCATTGTGTAGCGCATGCCTTCGCCGCCTCGGAGGCCGCCAGCACCCGGATCATTGATCGTGACCTGACCACTGCCTGAGTCGAATCCAACGACAACGACGGCGTGTGCAGATGCTTGCTCCATGTTGAAAGTCTTTGCCAGCGTGAGGAAGATGCCTGCCTTTAGTTTTCTAGCATCTGGCACAAAGACCAGCACGGGTCGGTTCTCACCAAGCTCGTGCTCGAGTAAAGATTTGGCAAGGAGATCGCTAACTATCGGGCCGACGATAGTTGCATTCAGAGCTCCGCCCGTCAATCCCGGTACAGCAGCTGCTGCGTCGGTCGGGTTAACACCCGACGCAATATCGGCATCGACCTTCCTTAGGGTCCTTCGTACCGATGTGTAATCCACCTTCGCGTTAGATGAGATCCCTTTTTGGTCTTTGAAGAAGCTGAGGGCCATTGAAAGGGACGCCACTACACAGTCATTCTCTCCAGAGTCACCGTTGCTATCCTTTGGACTAAAGTCTTGGGACAAGACGGGCACATCCAACGTCGCGGCTCTAGTTAGAGCCGGAAAAATGATAAAGATAGCGCAAACCACACCGGCAATAAAAAGGAACTGTCTGTTCATGGGCCTACTTCTTGAATGCCAAGGTGCGGAGAACTTCGTTCATCTGCGGGACCAGATTAATGTCAGGCCCCAGAGAAGCGCTGGCACGAAGCACGCCACCCTTGTATGGAACCTCAACTGAACCCGTAGCTCGAGGGATCTGGGGTGCAGCATCCTGATACTGAACCCCATCGATTCCATCGAGGACGATGCCTGTTATGTTGGCGCTTTGAGGTCGTGCCCTATTGGTTGTCAGTCCGGGCGTAAACCAGATGGCGATTTCTGGTGGAGAGAATGTTTCGTTCGCGCCAGGTGGGAAAAGCTTTATCCATTGCGAAGAGGCCGTATCGGATAGCTCCACCTTCCAGGACGGCGGATAGCTTATTGATATTCCTAGATGGGGCATATCAAGCTGCTTCCAGGATTTCCCGGCCCGCTCCACTGGCGGCACAGCGCCTAGGATTGGGGACGAAGGTATTTCCTTCAGGTGGGTATTTGTGGGCCGGCTCGCTTCTGGCGACGCTCTTTGGGATAACAAAACAAGAACGGCGGCGGCTAGCGCGATACTGATCACTCCGCCGATGACCCATAGTCGTGGCATTTCATATGTATTGCAGATTGAAGGCCATTTGTAAACTTTCGTACGTTGCAGCTTTGGCTCGAGGTAACTTTCGGTGCGGCGCCCCAATGGGCGCGTGATTGATAAGGCCGTATGACACGATCTTGTGATGGTGCCTGGTCGGTCCGGCCCGGCCATAGCAAGTACGATCGCCCGGGGAAGCACGCGATGACTTTTATGGCCGATCCCCGAGTTGACACCTATATCTCGGCACTTCCTGACTGGCAGCAGGCAATCTGCCGCCGTGTTCGCGATCTCGTCCATGCGGCAGATCCGGGTGTCACCGAGACAATCAAGCGCACCAAGCAGCCGTACTTTGTTCTCGAAGGGAACATCTGCGCGCTGCTCGCGGCCAAGGACCATGTGAACGTCTTCTTTACGACGGCGGAATCGTTCCTGACCCCGAGGGGATCATCACAGGTGGGGCGGAAAACAAGACCGCCCGCACCGTTGCAATTCGAGACGCGGAAGCAATTAACGAGCCGGCCTTGCTCGCCATGTTCAAGGAGATAGTCGCCAACAACCGGGCGGGAGGATGGCGCCTACTCAAGAAGTCGCATTGATTCATCCTCGGCCGTGCGATTGCGCTCGCGCGTAATTTCAGGCTGAGTCCCTCATAACAGCGCATGAACCGGACCGGCTGCTCTATCGGACCGCAGTCTCGATAGTGGCAGCCCGGGCCATGAACGTCACAGGACTTCCTTCGCAGCGTTGGCATGTCTCACAACTGCCGGAGGGGAAATGCATTTCTATCCTGCCGCGGCCGTCCGGGCGCAGGAGGTCTTCGAGGCGGGCAATGCGGGAACCAAGAGCACTCATGCCGGCGCTTCTGCTTGAGTCTTCACCGCCGTCCGCCTTGCCACCGCTCTTCCGCCAGGAGTTCCTGGGCTGACAGTAGGGCCGGGTGGCCTGGTTCTAGCGTGGGCTCCTCAACGCTGAGCCACTCGGCGAGAGCGGCGAGTGTCTTCTTCGCGCCGGCAAGCTGGTCGCGGATTACGTCGTCCTTCAGGTCCGAGCCGAAGTCCTCGGCGATCTCGTCGTAGACCTGCTCGATAGCCAGCACGTCGAGCCAGCGGTCCCGGATGTCGCGCCTGACTACCTCGAGGACCTCCTCGACGTGGGTCATGAATGTCCCGGGCTGCCGCTCTTCATGCCAGGCGAGGTCGAGGGGGAACAGGTCCGTCTCGAGGATGGCTTCGGCCTTCCGCCTCTTTGAGGCCGGGATCAGTTCAGAGAGGTCGAGGATGTCGATGGCGAACTGACCGGCGATGAGGAAGCCGGTGGCCTTGAAGAAAAGCTTCTCGACAAGCGTGGCAGTGACGATGGCGTAGGGACCGAGGCGGCCGTAGGCGTCGTTCTTCAGGCCGAGGTAGTGGTTGAACTCCTGGCGCTGGTTCGGCGGCATCGTGGATCGAATACCCGGGTCGGGTGTGCGCCCTTCCCCAAGGGCCTGGAACTCAAGGAGGAAGCGTTCGCGGGCGGAAAGGGCGGGTGTCAGGCGCTCAAGGCGGGAGGCGAGGTTACTCATTCGTGCTTCAGGAGTCCCAGTTGCTGGAAGGCAACGTCGACCTCACTTCGATACTGGTCGAGAAGTGCCTCGTCGGCTCTGGGCATCTTCTTATGCCCGATCAGCTTTCCCGCGAGCGACTCGATGGTCTTCCTGGCGGTATTCATTCGCTCCCTGATTTCTGGACGGAGCGGGTCGAACCCATCGTACTCGGCCGCAATCTCCGCTTGGACCGCCTCCAGCGCGGCCAGGTTCCGACCTGCCACTTCGAGGTCCTCGATCAGGGAGTGCCGGTACTCTTCCGTAAGCCCGCGCATGAAAAGCGGCACAGAGATCGGCTCAACCTTCCGCCAGTTGCGGATGGCGCGACGGTCAGGTGTTTCCTGGAGGACCGTCTCTAACTCGGAAGCGCCCCAGTTAAGCAGCTCGAAACGGGTGTACTCGTTGTCAATCTGGATGGCCATGTTGGCCAGAACGGAAACGAACCCGTTGAACAGGCAGTTGGCGACGTAGTCGAGAGTGAGGTAGCGGTTGAATTCGACGTGCTGTTCGCGAGTCAGGCCGCTGTTGATCGCCGGGTCTGGCTCCTCGCCCGCACAGATCGCCCGGACCGTGAGGATGGCTCGTTCCTTGCCGGTGAGGACCGGCGTCATTTTCTCCAGCCTGGCCTTGAGCACGCTCACCTGTGCCGTCCCCTCCTCGTCTGGTCTTTCACGAGGCGAGGGCCGAGGGCCTCGGCGATGGCATCGACCTTGTCTGCTATTTCGCCCTTCTCGAGCAGGGTCGCAGCCACCTGGACGATGTAGCCCAGGGCCTTCGCCCGATTCAGGGAGGTGGGCTCACCGAGGGTGTCGATAGCCGCGACATCGAGCAGCCGCCGGATCTGGGAAACGCTCTCCAGACCCTCGTAGTCGTAGGCGATAGCGACCGTGGCTTCTCTCTTACGACGCAGGCCGCCGAGTCGTCGCGACTCCTGGACTGCGTCGGCGTTCTCCGGGTCGTGGACGCGGCAGTAGTCGCTGTCGAGCTGGGGCGGCGCCATGCAAGGCATGCCGTTGAGCCTGAGCGACTTACAGCTTCTTGAGGCCACCATTAGCCACCATCAGGCCACCATTTGGTGGCAGGGGGAGGGGGTGGGTACGCACACAACCGGGCCATGGTGTCTGGTGCCCCCAGGTCGGGATGAAGCCTTACCAAGGCCTGGCTATCCAACCGGCTTGGATGATTGAACCCACCAAAGTTGCGATTACGACTGCGGCGCCGAACCAGACAATCTGCCATCGAAACTGACCCTTGAGACTTTCAACTTCGTCCTTGTGCCAGTCCTCCAGGCGCTTGTCGCGTTTGTCTTCCCGTTCCCATACAAAGAGCTGAATCGCAGCTTGTTGGTTACGCTCCGCCTCGCGGTCCAGTGCCTCTCGATGCTCCTTGGGAGTCAGCCCGGGCCGAAGCGGAGTGAACATCTCGCAATTCCACTTCTCCTTAACGGGCGACCAGTCCGGCGTCGAGCTTCCTGCGGCAGTCAGGATTTCGGGGCGGCGGAAGTCACGAGCCCCCGCAAAGCAGACCGGCGTGCGCTCGTAAATTTCGGCGGCAGCGCTGTAAGGCATCTCTGCGTCGAAGGCCATCAGCAGTTCGCCTTGAAAGCTCCTCTCAGGTTCCCGGAGCTCCCTTGTCGCTTTGTACCGGACTGCCAGGAATCCGCACTCCTCGCACCTATGAAGAACTGAGTCGTCGGCGTTCGCCAATGGTTTCACCTACTTGAGTCACACAGGCTTCGAAATGAATTGTTGGTGGCAGACTACGAGAGAAGCCGCCTCGACGGCGGCTCGCTCTCGGCGCTTCGTGCGCGCTAGCCGAAGGGCTCCTCCTCTCCGGTGATGTCGGCAGCAGCATCCGGGTCGGCCCAAATCATCAGCGCTGCCAGGGCTTGTCCGATCTCTCGGGGCATATCGACGCCGTTCTCAACAAGGTCGTGAATGACGCTGCCAATGAGTGTGACGCTGCCCTTGAGAAGGGCTTGGGAATCGCCAGTGTAGTGAAAGCCGCCCTCGTCCTCCGTTCTGCGGCCCACGAAGGTAATGACCGCCGTGAGGTCATCGGCGTCTGTCCTGAGCAGCTCCCCGGCGAACTGGCCGAGGACGCGCTCGAAGGCCAGGCTGTAATCGTCCGGGTGGATCTTCCGAGTGGTCACGCGATCGCCTCAACCGGCTCGCGGTCGACCTCCTCGACCGCCTCGGCCGCAGCGCCCTCCACGAGCCCCGGGTCGTCGGCGCGGTGACCCGCCGGGCAAACGTCGGGGAGGACGGCGCCGACCTCGATGGGGTAGGCCAGCTGGCAGGCCGCGCACCACATCTTCGTGTGGTCTCCGGCCAAGAACGAGATCAGCTCGAAGCGCTTGGCCTTCCTTCCTCCTCGCGGCTTGCGCTCCGCCTTTGTCGGTGCCTCGGCGCTGTTGGGCGCGACGTGGCCTCCTGTGGGCGCTCCGTCGATCGTCCAGAAGACCCAGCCGTTGACGCTGGCGCCGCCCATCGCGTGGCTCGCCGCCTTGCTGACGCTGCCGAACTCCTTGCCGTCGATCCGGAAGACAAGGTTCCCCTGTCCGTCGCGGCCGACCTCGCATGCGATGTCCTGCTTCTTGTAGCGCCCAACCAGCCGGACGCCTTCGACTACCAGGTCCGATTGTCGATTGGCATGTCTCTGCTGCCTCCTTTCTTAAAGGCAGCGACACTACTCACTCTCCGCGAAGACAAAAGCAAGTACGGGTCTGCGACGTTTTTGAACTGATCCCACCGATACGGACGAGGCAAGGCGAACGCGTGCCGTGCGATTCTCGCTGGGTAACAGGAAGGGTGAACGAGTACCCAGCCCGCCAGCATCCCCCGCTGGCGGGCAACTTTTTGCCCGTGGTGCAGCGACACGATGTGTCTGGTCGCCGTGGCACTCAAAGAAGGAGCCACTGAGGCGACCGCTCCTTCAGGGTTTGTTCGGCGAGGCCGATCTCCTTCTCCAGGTCTTCGATGTCGTCCTCATCCATCAAGTCCGGGTCGCAGTAAACGACCTTCTTGCTGGCCTCTATCAGCACCAGGAGGCGCTCGCGAAGCTCGAGCAGGTCGACCACGAGTTCAGCCTTATTCACGTCCGTCTCCTTTGATTGCGAGCTTTTCGGCCTTGAGGCCTGTGAACGATTCCCAACGGCCGACGATCACATCGCAGTAGTGGGGATCTAGTTCGATCCCGTAGCAGATCCGGCCGGTGCGCTCCGCGGCGATGAGCGTCGACCCTGAGCCGAGGAACAGGTCCGCGACCACGTCGCCCGGCTGGGAGCTGTTCTCGATCGCCCGTTCAATGAGGGCAAGCGGCTTCATGGTTGGTGAAGCTGGTCCGCGTACTGCCGGCGGATTTGCCACACGTCGCCCTGGTTGCGGTCGCCACACCAGTAGTGCTTCGCGCCCTCGCGCCAGCCGAACCACAACGGTTCGTACTGACGTTGATAGTCGGCCCGGCCCAGGACGAAGGAGTCCTTGGCCCAAATGATGGTGGTGGACCAGTGACCGCCTTCCTCGGCGAGGGCACGGGAGACCGTCGGCCACTCCTGGCTCGACATGCAGACGTAGAGAGCGCCCTCGACATTGGCCAGGAGGTTACGAGCCCAACCGTGACAGAAGCGCTCCCACTCCTCGGGTGGGAGCGAGTCGTTCTGGATGCGGCGCCGGCGCTGGTTGTTCTGCTGCCCACCGTGGTCGCCGAGTGAAACCCCATACGGTGGATCGGTAAAGCACATCGCCGCTTTCGAGTCGCCGAAGAGCCGGCTGACCTGGGCCTCATCCGTGGCGTCGCCGCAGAGCAGACGGTGCTCCCCGAGGAGCCACACGTCGCTAGCCTGCGCCCGCGGTGCGGCCCTTGCTTCCTCCAGAGCCCCTTCCAGGTCGAAGGACTCTTGACGCTCACGCTTGTCCCGGCTCTCGAGTGACTTCAGGAGCTTCTTGATTTCGTCTTCGCCGAAGCCGCTCAGGGAAAGGTCAACCTCGGGGACGGCGTTAAGGTCCGCGAGCAGCCGAGCGAGAAGCTCGTCGTCCCAGGTGCCGCTGATCTTGTTGAGGGCGACGTTGAGGAGCCGCGCCTGCTCGACGCCGAGGTCGAGGAAGGTCACCGGTACGGTTTTGTAGCCGAGGCGGCGGGCAGCGACCAGGCGCTGGTGACCGCCGATAACGACGTTGTCCTCGCGGCGGGCGAGTACGGGTTGGACGAAGCCGAACTCCTTCAGGCTGCGGGTTAAAGCCTCAAGTTCGGCGTCGGAGATCCGCCGCGGGTTCGCCGGGTCGGGGCGCAGCTGGTCGATTGGGACCTCGACCACGGTGAGCTTCGTTTCGGTGCTCACCGTTCGCCTCGGGCCGCTGCCGGTTGCTCACGTCCGCTGGTGTTTCGAAGGCAACAAAAAACCGGCCCCGTTGCTCGGGCCGGTCTGCGAATCGGAAGCCGCATGTCAGCGGCGGCGCCTTTTCATCACTTCTAAGTTTACCACTTATGGACCCTTTAGGTCCGCGTGGGCCAGGACTCGCTTCGTTCGCGCCAGCTGTCCGGGTTCTTCCTGTTCTCATCCTCGAGGTTCCGGATAGTCTTCAACCAAGCATGCATGATCGTCCAGTTCACCAAGCCCAGAAGGCTCTGGTCGGGGAGATTCTTCAGTGTCGCAGGGAGGTTGGGCCGCAGTTCCCGAAGAATGGACCCGACTGCCCGGTCGAACGGTGCGCCCAGGGCAATCATTATTTCAGACTTGTGCTCGCTGAGAGCTGCCTGCAGGTGATCGGGCAGAGGCTCGCCCTGACCTCGAACAACGAGCTTGTTGTTCTCCAATAGGACCAGCGCCTTATGGGCGCGCAACTGCTCGATGATCTCGACGGCGTTCATACGATAGTCATCTCCCATGCAGGAGCGGGCATTTCATCGTCCGCATCGTCCGCTCCGTCCGCCTGAACCCGTTCCACTCCCTGTTCGAGGAAATTTGCGTCCGCAGCGGCCCAGCTTGCGTCCGCCGGCACACGTTTTGCGTCCGCAATTGCCGCCGCTTCGGAATCTGGTGCGGACGGAGCGGACGATGCGGACGCAGAACCACCCACTCGTTCTAGTCGAAGCATTCTGATGCGCTTATGACCCTCGCGAGCATCCTTGAACTCGATCCCGAGCGCCCGAAGGTTCGGCGCCAGCCGGCGTAACGCCCCGGCGAGACCGCGAGGAGAATGAGGTACCGACTTGTTCTTCTGAAGTTCCTCAGGCATGAGTTCCAGAAGGTCACTCGCAGTTCCAGCAAAACCGGTGTCTGCGAGGGAGCACACCCACGGGCCGATCGCGGAGTACTCGACGACCGACTCGTTTGTTGTGGCGCGCATCCTCTGGAAGGTGGAGAGGAAAGTCCCAGGCTCCAAACCCATTGCCGGCTCTGCCGCCACGGACCAGACCGCGAAGTCAGCCATCCGAGGAAGACGAAGTTTACGCGCCCGCACCTTGTCGAGATTGCGAAGGGCACAACTGAGCGCGTCGAAGACCGCGCCGAGAATGCCAGGCAAAACCTTCTTCAGTTCCAGACTTAATTCGTCCTCCGGGATGTAGGCATCGCGATCAAGCGTGGGGGCAAAGACGATGATCGAGCGGTCGAGCAAGTCGCTGCGCGTAACTACTTCCTCGATGCCGTTGAGCATGATCGGGCGCTGCCCGCTGAAGATCGCCTCGTCGGAATCTGAGTAGAGCTCACGCGTGGCAAACCCGCCACCGGTCGCGAGCCGGCAGAGCGAGTCCGATAGCCATTCCGGCAGTCGGGAGACGTTGTCGAACGCGGCGACCCAGGAGTTGTTGGCGGCGATGGAAAGGTCGCGTGCCTCCCGCGGCTCCCCCCGAAGCAGTGCGCTGTTCGGGTCCACGAGCTGACGCAACACCCTCTGCGACGACGACTTCGCGCTACCGTGCTCACCCAGAAACACCAGGACTGTGTATGGTCCGTGCGGCCGGAAGGCGGCGACGACCCAGGCCAGGGCGAGCGGCCAGTCCTCTTCTGCGACGTTGACGAACCGACGAAGGTCTGCCAGAGACCCGCCCGGGGTTGGCTCGGGCAGGGCGAGCATGGCTTTCGCTCGGCGAAAGCGGACGGGCGGAGCAGCAACGACTCGCCAACCAGCAGCATCGATCTCCACGGCTCGCCAGTCGCGATCACCGAGGTCGACGTAGATCCGTCCATCGACGCCGGCACAACGGACGAACACGTCATGCTCTTCGCCTTCGAAGCGAGCCTGGGCGTCGAGGACATTGAGAGCGTCTTGTATGTCCTGGCTACCGATGGCGCCGCCCGTTTCCTTATAGAAGCAGTGGGAGAGCCAGCTTCTGAAGACCCTGCTCCTCAGTGGCCAGTTCTCAAGGTGTCCGGCAACAGTGACCGTGGCGTAAGCAGTGCCATTGGGCTCATGCCATAAGTCGACGTTGCCAACGAGAGAGAGGAGGACGGACGCCTTCGATTGCCGTCCGGTCGTAGTCGGCTTCTCTTCCCGTTCCCAGACTTCGGCCAGCGATATGAGGGCTTCGACAGTGCCGCCGCGAACGAAGAAGTCGTCGACTCCCTGCTTAGCGCCGCCCTGGCCCGGAGGAAGGTGAACGATGTGGACATGGGCGCCTTTGGCGGCAAGGAAGCGAGCAAGGCGGTCGCGTGCCTTGGACACACCTGGATTGGTGGCGGCGTCGGAGTCGAAGACGATGAAGACATTCCGTCCGTTCAGGGCAACGGCCTCCCAGTCAGGGAGCGCGGTGAGACCGCCGAGGTCGTTAGTGCCGCGCCAGTTCCAGACGCCGGCGAGATTCAGGCAGTGCTCGCCTCGGCTGACCAGCGAGTCTCCCTTCTTCACTCCTTCGCCGATCCAAAGACGAAGCGCTGGGTCGCCGATGACGGTCATCGTCCTGGGGTGGACATCGAGGACCGGTGCATGACCCTGCGGGTATTCGTACTTGACCGCCTTGCCGTTGGAGTTACCCCTTGGCGTGTCAGGCTTGAAGACGGTCTCGGTAACGCCAAGCGGTGAGCGCACGGGAGCAATCCAGCCCGCGCTCTGGCGCTGTGATTCCTTGAAGCCTGCCTTCAGGAGTTCAGGCGCGTTTTTCCCCCACGCCGTCCGATAGCCCCGCTCGGCAATCACCTCGGCTGCGATGCCGGAGCCATGCTCGAGCTCCTCCTTGTGCTCCGGTGCCAGCAACTCGTCCACGCCTACTCGCCTTGCTCAGCGACGAGTTGGCGCACGTAATCGTCAAGTGCCGAAACTGGGATGCGGCGGGCGCGGCCGATTTTGACGCTGGTTATGATTCCGCGTTGAACGAGGAGATATAGGAGCGACCGGCCAATGTTCAGTTGGCCTGCGGCCTGATCGATCGTGAGAAGTAGCCGTTCGTTCATCTCGTTCTCCGTTGACATCCGTTCGAGTCCATATGACACTAAACTAAGAATAGACGAACAAAGAGAGTTGTAAATGGCGCAGGTCAAGCAGGTAGACGACAATAAGACGACAAGAGCGACACGGCGCAGGCGGTCAGTCCAGGGAGAGGTCGAGGAAGAACTTGCCGCTCTTGCTCGTCTGAAGTACCCACCGGTAGAGATCCACCGACGGATAGTTCGGAAGTACGGCGAGGCTCGGACGCCCACGCTGAGGACCATCCAGAGGTATGTGCGGGCAAGCCAGGACGACGACGTCGAAACGTGGAATGTCGTCACAGCTTCGGCTGAAGAAGCGGCCCTCGTCGTTCCGGTCCTTGGCTACATCGCCTGGGCGACCGCCGGCCGCATCAAGTCTTTCTCAAAAGATGAAGCCCGCTGGGTCGCAAAGGTTCTCCGCATCGCGCCTGACCTGAAACCAGAGGCGGGCTCCAACGGCCTCCCTGTCTTTCTTCTGGCTCTCGATTACGCGGAGCGAGAGCGCTCAGGAGAGCCGACAGATGACCTTGACCTCTTCCTGGGCATTGCCCCATGGCGCGAAGGCGTTGCTCCTGATTATTGGCGGCACGAGTACGAACGACTGGTCGGCGACGGCCTCATTCCGGCTGCAAGGCATGGGCGCTTTTTGAACGCGGATGCCTTCAGATACCGGCCAACGGATGGGTATAGCGAGGGTGAGGATGAGCAGAAGGGCTAACGGCGAAGGTTCCATCTACCAGCGCAAGACGGACGGCCGTTGGGCCGGGAGCATCAGCCGTGGCGACGGCAGCCGCAAGCACTTCCTCGGTCACACCCGGGAGGAAGTCGCTCGCAAGCTGAACGCCGCCCTCGCAGAAATGCAGAAGGGTGTCCCCCAGGTCAGCACGAACCAGACCCTTGGTCAGTATCTGGACTATTGGCTCGCCTCAGTGAACGGCACCGTGAGGGTGCGAACCTTCGAGTCATACGACCTCAACATCCGCCGCCTCAAGCCGCTCCTCGGCAAGATGCGCATGAGCATGCTCAACCCACCGGCGGTTGAGAGAGCCTACGGCCTACTCATCGCCTCGGGTCTCAGCAAAAGGTCCGTAGTCCAGGCCCACACGGTGCTCCACACCGCCCTAAAGAAGGCGGTGAAGTGGGGACTCCTGGGCGTGAACCCGACCGAGGCCGTCGACGTGCCGAGGGCCGAGCGCAACGAGATGAAGACGCTCACCGAGGACGAGGTGCGCAGGCTGTTCATAGCGACGGCTGGCGAGCCTCTACACGCCTTGTGGGTGCTTCTAGGGACGACCGGCCTGCGAATCGGCGAAGCGCTCGGACTTAAGTGGGAGGACATCGACCTCGAGGCCGGGCGTCTCACTGTTAAGCGAGCGCTTCAGCGTCAGCACGGGAACGGCCTTGTCCTGGTCGAACCAAAAACAGCGAAGAGCCGGCGCACGGTCTACTTCCCCGAAGGGACTGTCGATGCGCTCAAGGAACACCGGCGGCGCCAGGTAGAGTGCCGGCTCCGAATCGGTCCTTACTGGCAGGAGCACGGTTTGCTCTTCTGTCGCGAGGACGGGATGCCGCTGGATCCGAGTGGTCAGCCGGCGAAACTACATCTCGCTCTCAGGCGAGCCGGGCTTCCACGGGTCCGTATCCACGATCTGCGGCACACGGCCGCGACGTTGCACCTGGCGCGGGGTGAGAACCCGAAGGTAGTTCAGGAGCTGCTGGGCCACAGCAACATCGCCACGACGATGGACATCTATAGCCACGTCACGCCCGTCATGCACGAGGCCGCGGCGAAGAAGATGCAGAGCCTATTCATCGGCATTTAAAGGCTTTGAGCCGCGATTCACCGATGCTCATTTCGGCCGGTCGTTCGCTTCTAAGGGGCGCGGCCTCCGCATATAAATCATCGGCTCACCGTAAAAGTCCCCGGTTAGATTTTCAGGTGAGTGATGGGTAATGTCCTTGAGGTTGCCCAGCTTGCTTGTCCACCGACCGTTGCGGAGCTGGCGCGCAGCGTGCTGGAATCGAGCAGGGGCATTCCCCACCCGCTGACCGTAAATCACGATCTTTTCGTAACCGCGCTCCAAAGTGCCATCCGGACAGCGGACATAGTGTCGTGTTGCGAACGCGGCCGCGTATGCATCGACCGTCCGGTCCCATGGAGCCCCCTCAGGCCAGAAGTAGGTGTTACCTCGCTTTAGAGGGGGCTTGACGAAAATGGGCGGCTGCCACCAGGTAGTTTTTTCTCCCATGGCCCAAGCTGCACAGTTGTAGTCCGAAATTGGACTTCTACGGGAGATGTGCAAGGGGCGAAGTGCTGGCCATTGCTCTTCGGCGATGTCTTCGTCTAAGCCCAGATCCAACGGCACTCTTCTAGATCAGTCCGTTCCTCTTACCCCATCGCAGCCATGCGGATCGAACGTTAGACAGCCGGCCTCGCCTATCTGGAAATGAAGCATTGGTGATCTGTTCCAGAGGCTCATACCAGTGGCCGCCGTGATCACGGTAGTCCTCGAGAGCTAACTTCAAGAAATAGGGTGACTGGCTCTCCTGCATCAATCTCACGTAGGACGGATGCTCAAAAACGTCGACTGTTACAGACATCGCATCCGTGCGTCGATGCCACTCGTGCGCTAATCGTTGGAAACGGTGGCGAAAGAGGATCTCTTCACTAGCCCGAATTGCGGCAAGTTTCTCTTCGTCTGCCGTTCCTCGTGTAGTCAGGGCAAAGAACGCATAGGTCGGTAAGGCTGTGGTGGTGGTGTCCGGCCTCACCACATTCGTGCCCGCCGATGTGGTCAGTAACCTGTCTGGCCTGAGAAGCACGGGCATCTCAACTGGCATTCTGTTCACCCGCCTCGGCTAAGAGGCGCTTCCTGTCTTCTAGTCGGTCGTTCAGCCACTGCACAAACGCCTCAGCTACAGTGGGGGGAAATACCAGCTCGACTTCGATCTGGCGCGTGATGCGCTCCTCCGGATTTACGAATTCCTGTTCGAGACGACCGCCCACGCCACGCGTTAATCGAGCTTCGGCCGGTAGGCTCAAGGCTTCTGAGTAAAATGGCCATGTGAATATTGCCTTGGGGCGTGAGAGCCCCCTGAGCGCCATCGGCCCAAATCACTCGACTGAAGTTGCTCATGACGTACCGCGCCGTCACTCGTTCGGCGTCGGATGCCTGCTTCTCAACTCGGCGCCGGGGTCGCTCTTGGGTCACACCGGTCCCCTCTCGGCAGGCCAACAGCCCACATGCCTGCGCTAGATTCAGGATTGTACGTCAAGGGCAAACCCGTCAAATGGCGTAATAGGCCGGTGCACCTCCCTGCTCAAAGCGGGGTGCGTCGATTCAGACGGCAACGTCCAAAGCTCCGTTTGTCCGCGAAAGCCCACTTATGTCTGTCCACGTTGCTTGCAGCGTTGCTGGCAGCGCTGCTGTCAGACGCTGGTTCCGGTGGTTTTGAAGAGCCTCCGGAACACAGATTTAGATTCGAAATTGGTGCCGAAGGTGGGATTCGAACCCACACGAGGAATTACCCTCAACGGTTTTTGAGACCGCCGCGTCTGCCATTCCGCCACTTCGGCCCTGGGATGCCCGTCCAATATTACGATCGCCGAATCGGACCGCTGCCGCGTCCCCGCACCCCACGGCCACAAAGCGGTTTCATAGACTTCGATTGCCGCTACCCCCAGGCACCTCGCCCTGAGCTCGTCTTTCTTGCGGTTCAGCCCGCCCCGGCCTGGTCATGGTCTTCCACATCGACTTCTGACCCGCCGATGCCTGTCAGTGCGCGGCGAACACCACCGCGTAGTACTTCTTGTTGCCGGACGTCGCGACGCCGATTCCGAGGCTGTTGAATGTCGGCTCGAGGACGTGGGCGCGGTGGCTGGCGCTGTTCATGAAGCCGCTCATCGCGACGCCGACCGAGACGTCGTCCGGCGAGTCGTTCCAGGCGATGTTCTCGCCCGCGTAGGAGAAGGTGTAGCCGAAGGCGGCGAGCAGGGTGAACGCCGTCTGGCCTGTCGGCGACGTGTGGTCGAAATAGTTCTTCGCTGCCATGTCGGACGCCCGCGCTCGGGCGACGCTCATTAGCACAGGGTCGACCCGCAGGGCGCCGAGGCCGGCTTTCGCCCGCTCGGCGTTGTGCGCGGCGAACAGGGCCGACTCGAGGGGAGCGAGACCCGTCGCGGCCGGCGACGTTGCCGGCGCGGCTGGTGCCGTCGGAATTATCGGCGCCGCCGGTGGGGCGACGTTCGCTGCCGGCGCGGGCCGGGGCGCCGGGGTCGGCAGCGGCCGTGGTGTCGCGGTCGCCGGCACAGCGGTGGGTAGCGGTGTCGGCGGCGCGGCCGTTGGTTCAGGTGATGGCGCCGCCGCGGCCGGCGCCGGCAGGGCAGTAGGTGCGGCCGAAAGAGGTGCTTCTGCGCTTCCACGCACCACTTCGGCGTAGCCGGAGACGACCTCTCCGGGCCGCCGCGCGGCCGCTACCGCGCTGTCTGCCGGGCCTATGGGCCCAAACACGCCGGCAACCAGGATCAGGATGCCGGCCATGAACAGGCCGATGCCGAAGGAATTGATCCGGGACTCTTCGATCAAGAACACTCCCCGGAGCCGGACGCATATCTGATAACGCCGACCGGCTCGGGCCATTACGAGATTCTCGCCACCACGAGTGACGAACTTTACTTAACCCCACCTGCCTCTACGCTGAAGGCCAGGCTTCGAGCCTGGCTGGGATGCGTTCTGACAAGAAGGCGGCTTCGAGTCTGGCCGGGTCGCTCGGGCAAATTGCTGGTACGGGCCCGCGCGTGTGGGCAGCGGCGTTCAGGCGACGGCCGTTTCCTCGTATTCGGCCATGCGGCCGAGCGCGACGTTGAGCAGTGCCTTGCCCTCTACTGCGTCGCGGGGACAGAAGGCTATCCCGACCGTGAAGGAGTAGTTCGCGAACTCGCTCGCGATGCGGTCGACTACCCGGCGGGCGCCGGCCTCGTCCGTGTGAGGCAGGCAGAAGGCATAGGTCGAATCGCCGAGGCTGGCGGCAAAGTCGATCTGTCGTACCAGCCGGCCCGACACGGCTCCCAGGCTCGCCATCATCCGCAGCCAGTGGGGCGACCACCTGTTGGCCACTGTGAGGCGGAAGGTCACGATTGAGAGGGGGAATTCGTACCGGACGGCGCGTGAGATCTCTTCGTCGAGGCGCTCTTCGAAGTACCAGCGATTCAGTAGCGCTGTCTTCGGGTTGAAGAGGTCCTCGCCCTCCGTGCCCGGTGGTCCGTCGCGCAGCGGGCCGGCGCGGTGCTGTTGCTGTTGCGATTCGCGCCGGAAGACGTAGCCGACGAATGTGAAGCTGACGTACCACGCCGTCACCAGGACGGCAAAGGGTAGGACGACGATCGCCGGCGCAAGCGTCGTTGCGAAGGTGAAGCTCGCCGAGACGGCCAGGAGGCCGCCGATCGCCGCCCATGCCGAGGGGCTTCGGCATACCTCCACAAAGAGATGGAGGAGCGATGGTTGCTTTTGCGGCTGCACCAGGTTCATCTGACCTCGTAGGACTTATCGGCCGCTTCGGGGACAGCTTGCAGTGGCCCAACGCCCCGGGTTTGCGGCGGATTTTTTTACGAACGTAAAGAATCCTCGCTTCAGGCGGCCGTCGCGGCCAGGTTGGCGCGCTCTTCCGCCTCTTCCTCGTGATCGTGCTCGTGGGCATGGCCGTGATCGTGCTCTTCGTGAAGGAAGGGGAATGCGGCATCGCCCTTCGCCGCGAGGATCTCGAGAAAGACGTCCACGATCGACGGATCGAGCTGTGTGCCCCGGATTCGGCGGAACTCGTTGAAAACGTAGTCCGGGTCAAGTGCGCGACGGTAGGAGCGGTGCGAGGTCATAGCGTCGAAGGTGTCGACGACAGAGATCACCCGGGCGCCAAGCGGTATTTCCTCGCCCTTCAGCGCCCGCGGGTAGCCCTTGCCGTCGTAGCGCTCGTGGTGCGAGAGGATCATGTCCAGGCCGCGGTGGAATTCCGGCAGGCGCCCCACGAGCTTCGCGCCGAGCTCCGGGTGGGTGCGCATTTCACCCCATTCCTCGTCAGTGAGCTTGCCTTCCTTGAGCAGGATTTGGCCCTTGATACCGATCTTGCCGACGTCGTGGACGCGGGCCGCGAGGTAGATCGCCTCCGCCTCCTCGTGCTCCAGCTTCATCGCCAGCGCGAGCTCGCGGGCCATATTGGCCACCCGCTTCGAGTGTTCGAAGGTGTAGTGGTCGCGCATGTCGACGATGTCCGCAAGCGCTTCGACTGTCTCCCTTGTCTGGACCTGGAGCTGCAGACCGTCTCGGAGCGATCGGTAGACGATCGCCGTCGGCGCGATGATGAGCAGCAACGCGATCGGCTGGAGGTCGGCAACGACGGCCGCGAAGAGCCCGAGAAGAAGCAGCACCACTTCGTGCTGTACTTCCGGCTGATGCATCGCCCACCAGTGAAAGAAAGGTCGCCGTCGTAGTTGGATCGAGATGATGCCCTCGATCAGGACGACGTTCCCCGCGGCGAGGACCACGCCTACGCCGGCGAGGACCCAAACGTGGTTCTCGAGTGTCGCCGTCAGAGAGCCCTCACGCAGCACGCTCGCGGCAATGGCCGCTACCGACGTCGACACGGTCGTCGTCGCGATGTTGAAGACACGCTGGAACATCGGTGCCTTCGTCAGCGACTGGCCGATCACCTTGCCGGTCACGCACGTCGCAACTGCGAAGGCCGGCGGCAGGAGCAGCACCGCCGCGAATGCCGGTGCGGTTTGGACCACGAGCTTCGTCTTCGGCGTGATATGCAGCGGCACCCGGCCGGCCATCGACACAAGTCCGCCGAGGACGGCCATGTAGTAGAGGTCGCGGAGCTCGACCTGCCGCGAGGCGGTGATCGCCAGGCCAACGAGCATAGCGACGGCCACGAGGCTGACCGTCGCTATGTAGGCTCGTAAAGGAAGGCTGAGGCGGCTCACCGCTATTCGCTCCTCCGGTTTGCTTCTTTACGCGTAGCCGAGACTTTCGTGTCTTCGGCGTGCTTTCTCGGCTCGCTAGGGCAGGAGGCCGAGGATCGGGCTAAGGGCGAACTTGCCCGAGACCACCTGGTTGCTCGTGCCCTGCACCGTCTTGATGTCGACGACTGTAAGGCCGGCGTTTTGATGCGTGACAAGCATCGTCACCGGGAACGAGGTCCCGGCCTTGCTCTTCGCCAGGACGTCCACGCGAACGTTAACCGGCGTGCCCGCCTTCCACACCTCCGACGTCCGCACCACCTGGGTCGATACCGGATAAAGAACGCCCAGGCTCAGTACCACGTTGGCGCTGACGTTGCTCGGCACGTACACCGTGACCGCCACCGGCCCATTGATGTTCTTGACACTGGTCAGGGGCACCCCGACCTGGACGTCGATCACCCGGCCCTGGACCAGCGTTAGCGGGTCATCGAAGCACCAGTCCCAGTCGGCGTGCGCCGTCGACTGCATCGCGATAACGCCCGTCATCGAGATGGCCACGGCCGTGAGGAGTGCGCCGGCCTTCATTGCGAACTTCATCGGTTCCACCTCCCGGAGGGTCCAATTCCCTCCCGCTACCGGTTGCCCGCCCATCGCCGCGTATATCCCTGTTCGCGGCAACAAAAAAGCCCGCCTCTCCCAACAGGAGAAGCAGGCCGGTCGGTTTTGCCATTAGGCTCCCCGACACCCCAGGCAACCAGGTACAGGTGTCGGCTCATAGCCACCCGGCGAACTAAAGCTGGGCGGCCATCCTTGGTCTCATGTCACCGATTTCCGTTCGGTCATCATTTACAACGGCCCATGTGTACGCTGCATTACAGGCGCAGAGTGTTCCGAACCGCCAAAAATCGAAGTTGTTACACCCGGCGTGACCTGAGATGCGAGTCAGCCTCGGCGCCGCTTCTCCTCGACGATGATCTCCAGCACCTCGCGCGCCGTTTCCTCGAGTCGGCCCGTCTCATTAATGACGACGTGGTCGAAGTCCTTCGCCGCCTCCATCTCCGCCGGCGCCATCGCCAGCCGCACGGCCGCATCCTCGGCATCGGAGTCGCCCCGGCTCTCGAGGCGCCGCTCCGCCTCCTCTAGTGACGGCGGCGCGACAAATATCAGCACGCAGCGGTCGCCGTAGAGCCGGCGCAGTGTTGCGGCCCCCTGGACGTCAACCCGCGCCACCACGTCGCGGCCCTCTTGCAGGGGCCTTTCGATCTCGTCCCGCGGCACGCCGTACTCGTTGCCGTAGACCGTGGCGTGCTCGACGAACCCGTCCGCCGCCAGCAGACCGGCGAACGCTTCTCGCGACAGGAAGTGGTACTGGACGCCATCGACCTCTCCCGGCCGCGGCGCTCGCGTCGTCGCTGTGACCGCGAAGGCAAACGGCAAATCCCAGGCCATCAGGCGGTCGCGCACCGCGTCCTTGCCTGCACCGGAAACGGACGAAAGGACGATGACGATGGGCGGCCCGGCCGGGATCTGGGGCAGGTCCGGGCCGGCACTCACCAGGGGCGATTCACTCACGCCGGCGCAGTCGTTCTCGCTCTTGGCGCTCTTTCGAGCGGTTCTCGACGCTCTCCGTGAGCTCGCGCGCACGCTCGGTCCAGAGGCTGCCTGCCATCAGGCTGAAGAAGGCCGACTGCGTCGACGGCACCTCCGGCATGTCGCCTGTGACCAGCGGGCGCTGCGGCGGCTTCACCAGGTACTCCTCGCGCTGGATCTGGATCTCGGCAACCGCGCGGAACATCGCTTGGCTGTCGTCACCTTCGATCAGGTCGCGCAGTCGCAGCAGCTCGCTGATGTAGCGGTCGATCCAGTGGCGAAGGTTCTCCTGGTTCGTCAGGAAAATATCGTGCGCCATTTCCGGCGAGCCGGAAGCGAGGCGGGTGAGGTCTTTGAAGCCCGTCCCTGCCATCGCCGCGAGCTCGGGCCAGGCGCTGCTGTTCCGCGCCAGGGCGAAAAGGGCGACGCTGGCGACGAGCGGCACGTGGCTGATGGCCGCCGCGTAGGCGTCGTGCTCCTGGGCGTCGATGAAGAAGGGCGCGGCGCCGATCGCTTCCGCAAGACCCATTACTGCGCTTACGGCTCCCGGATGGGCATTCACGGCCGGGACAATGCAATAGGGCCGCCCCTCGAAAAGAGTCGCCTCTGCCGCCTGCGGACCGGACTGCTCCTTACCTGCCATCGGATGACCGCCGACGAAGTAGACGTCGGCGGGCAGAAGGTCGCTCGCCCACTTGAGGACGTTCGCCTTCGTGCTGGCCGTGTCCGTAACCACGGTACCGGCGTGGAGATGGGGCGCCATCGCCGCGAATGTCTTCTCGATGGCGATGATCGGCGTGGCAACGATGATCAGGGCCGATTCGTCCGCCAGATCCTCGACCGAGAATGCCTCGCGGTCGACCGCGCCGAACTTCACTGCCCGCTGGGCCACTTCAGGGTCGCGGTCGTAGCCGATGATCTCAACGTTCGCAAACTTCGCCTTCTTGAGGGCGAGGCCCATCGAGGCGCCGATGAGGCCGAGGCCGACGATGCCGATCTTTGCCATTCGTGGTCGCTCCCGGTACCGGATTGCGCTCGACTAGCTGGCGTCGTCCGCCGTGCGCAGCACTTCAATCTTATTCTGGTTCTCCGGCGCCGCTCTACCGGCGATGTAACCGGCCGTCTCGGGCGATGCCCCGGCTGCGAGGGCGAGCCTGGCGCCGATCTGCGGGTGGTGCACGAGTCGATAGGCCGCGGCACGCCAGCCGCTGCCGTCTCGCGCGCAGGCCCGAACGATGGCCGGTCCGAGGACGTTGAGGCTGCGAAGCCACACCGGCACCGCTCCTTTACCGCAGTCGTGCAGCAAGGCGGCCGCTAGCAGGTCGGGGTCGGTTTCACCCGTGGCCTCGACCCGCCCGAAGACTTCGAGAGCGTGACGGCGGTCGCGCGCCTCCATGGCCGCAAATAACCGCCGCTCGCCGTCACCTAGCACTGCCATCGCCCTTGACTCGGCATCTCTGTCGACCCGCGGATGAAGTGCGTGCAAACCCTGGCGCACGCGATAGCTGGCGTGAAGAAGGATCGGCTGGCTCAGGTGAACACCTGGTGGGCGCCGGTGAGGCCGTTAATGATCGCGTTGATGAACGGCGACATGATCTTGAAGAGCACTCCGTAGCGGCCGTTGGTCAGGAATGGCAGCACGATCAAGAGCAATAGGATTCCCGGCCCGTATTGCTCGAGCTGGGCGAAGCTCATCGCCAGGTCGCGTGGCAGGAGACCGAGCGCGACGGCAAAGCCGTCGAGAGGAGCGATCGGCAGGAGATTGAAGACCGCGAGCACGACGTTGAAGAAAATCAGTGCAGACAGGAAGAGTCCGACAAACTGTTCGAGGCTCCAATGAGCCACGTCGATGTTAATGTGGTTAAACAGATTCATCCAGTGGACGATGCCTAGACGGATCGGTATTGCTGCCAGGCAAGCGAGGAGGATGTTGGACACTGGCCCCGCCGCCGACACTATCGCCCTTCCTGTCTTTGGGCCATGGCGTAGCTGGTAGGGGTTCACCGGCGTCGGCTTGCCCCAGCCAAAGCCGACGAGGCAGATCAGGATTGCGCCGATCGGCTCCAGGTGGCGGCGCGGATCGAGGGAAACCCGCCCGCGTGACTCCGCCGTGTGGTCGCCCAGGAAGAGCGCCGTTACGGCGTGACTGAACTCGTGGAAGGTGATCCCGGCGACGAGAGCAAAGACGGCGGCCGCGGCGAACGTGAGAAATATCGAAAGCCCGTAGGAGATCAGGCTCGAATAAGTCAGAAGCAAATTTCAGTCCTTCGATTTCGAATATAACAGAGCTTTATCGTCTCAATGCGGCCGCGCGCTGCACCCGCGGGCACCCTCGTCATCTCCTTGACCATGTCATAGCCCGAGACTACAGTTGTGCAAAATTGTACAAACGGGTTCCCGCTTGCCGATTGATATACCCGCCGTTGTAATTGACCGCCTGCCGGTATACGCGCGCGCCTTGACCGGCCTCGAAGTCCAGGGGCGGGATGTTGTCAGCTCGCAGGAGCTGGGCGCGCTCCTTGGCGTCACCCCGGCCCAGATCCGCAAGGACCTGAGCTACTTCGGCCGCTTCGGCAAGCAGGGCCGCGGCTATAACGTCGGTCGCCTCGCCCAGGAGCTGCGCCAGATTCTCGGCCTGGACCGCCAGTGGTCGATGATCCTTATCGGCGTCGGCCGCCTCGGTCTCGCCATCCTCGCCTACGACGGTTTCCAGCCCCAGGGCTTCATCATCGTCGACGCCTTTGACGCCGACCCCGAACGAGTCGGAATGAAGGTCAACGGCCTCGTAGTCCGCTCGGTCTCGGAGTTACCCGCTTACCTGCGTGACCGCCAGGTCGACATCGGCATTGTTGCCGTGCCCGCCCAGGCCGCGAACGAAATGATCGACATTCTCGTCGCCGGTGGCGTCCGTTCCATCCTCAACTACGCCCCGGTCAACGCCCATGTCCCCGACGTGGTCCAGGTCAAGACAGTCGACCCGGTCCTCGCCCTCCAGAGCATGACCTTCTACCTGAAGACCGCCCTCGGCGGGAAATAGCGGTATTCCGAGGCCTCAAGCCACCCGTAGCGGAGGCTTTCCAGCCTCGGCGCCCATCGTCCGCAGAGGACCGTGGCAGGCCACCGTCTTTGAGGCTGGCTTCGGCCGACTAACTACCGACCGGGTACTGCGAAAGCAGCAGCTCTTCTTCCGTCGGCAGCGAGCGCTTGATCACGTCCAGGTACTCTAGCGCCGCCCCGGCGCCGATCGCCACGCAATCAAGCGGGTTCTCCGCCACCTGGACCGGGACATTGGTCTCGTGGGCGATCAGCTCGTCGATCCCGCGCAGCAGCGCCCCGCCGCCGGTAAGGATGATGCCGCGGTCGACGACGTCCGAGGCCATCTCCGGCGGCGTGCGTTCCAGCACCGTCTTCGCCGCCTGGACTATCGCCGCCAGGCAGTCTTGCAGGGCGTTCGTGATCTCATTCGTCGAGACGTTGATCGTCTTCGGCAGGCCCGTGATCTGGTCGCGCCCGCGCACTTCCATCGTCAGCTCGCGCTCGAGTGGGATGGCGCTCCCGACCGTCATCTTTATTTCTTCCGCCATCCGCTCACCCACCGCGAGGTTGTGGCGGCGGCGAATGTAGGTCGCGATCGCCTCGTCCATCGCGTCGCCGGCGATGCGCACCGACTCGCTGACGACGATGCCGTACATCGAGATCACCGCCGCCTCCGAGCGGCCGCCGCCGATGTCGATGACCATGTTGCCGCTGGCCGTGCCGACCGGGATGTGAGCGCCGATCGCCGCGGCAAGGGGCTCGGGGATGAGGTGGGCCGGCCGCCGTGCCCCCGCCTGCTCGGCCGCGTCTCGCACCGCTCGCTGCTCGACGCTGGTTACCCCGGCGGGAATGCAGATCATCACTTCCGGGCGCACCAGGCGCAGCGGCCCGGCGACGCGGCTGATGAAGTGGCGCAGCATCGCCTCCGTTATCAGGTAATCGGCGATGACACCGTGCTTCATCGGCCGGATGACGTTGATGCTCCCCGGCACCCGCCCGATCATGTCACGGGCCGCGGCGCCGACGGCGACGACCGTGTTGTCGCGGACGGCCAGGGCGACGACCGCCGGCTCTTTGATAACGATGCCCTCGCCCTTCACATAGACGAGGACGTTGGCCGTGCCGAGGTCGATCCCTATTCGCTTGCTGAGCATCCGGTTCCCTCTGTGTCAGGTCCAGTCGATGTCAGCGCCAATGCTCCGCAACTTGTTGCCGAGGTTCTCGTGAGCACGTTCGAGGTGATGGACATCGCTAATTTCGGTGCGCCCTTCTGCCGCCAGCGCCGCGAGTACCAGTGCTCCGCCGGCACGGACGTCGAGCGCTTTCACCAGCGTACCGTATAGCCGCGTTGGGCCCGTAATCATCGCCGTCTGGCCGCCGGCGACGATTACGTCGGCGCCCATCTTTCGCAGCTCTCCGATGTAGAGCAGCCGGTTGTCGTAGACCCGCTCGTAGATGACGCTCACGCCGCTGGCCTGGGTGAGGAAGGCGGCAAGGTAGGGCTGGAGGTCGGTGGCGAGGCCGGGATAGGGCAGCGCCTGGGCCTGGACGTTGCGAAAGCGCCCGCCGCTGCCACACACTCTCAGCTCGCCTTCGCCCCGCTCGACTTCAACGCCCGCCTGCGCGAGCTTCACAAGCAGCGCATCGAGATTGGCCGGGTTCGCTCCCTCGATCGTCACGTCGCCGCCGGAAATCGCGCCCGCGATCGCGAGCAGCCCCGTCTCGAGCCGGTCGGGCATGACGGTGTACGTGACGCCGTGCAGCGACTCGACGCCGTCGATCTCGAGGATGCTCTGGCCGGCGCCGCTGATCTGCGCGCCCATCGCCTGCAGCATCCGCGTGACCGAGACGATTTCAGGCTCGACGGCGGCGTTGATGATCGTCGTGTGGCCGCTGGCCAGGACCGCGGCGAAAATGATGTTCATCGTCCCCGTCGCGCTCGGATAGTCCAGGAAGACGCGGCCGCCCTGGAGCTTTTGGCCGCCATCGGTTTTTGCCAGGTATTGCTCGCCGCTCCGGCTGATAGTCGCCCCGAGCGCTCTGAACCCGGCGAGATGGACGTCGAGCGGCCGGGTCCCGATCACGTCGCCACCGGGCGAGCAGGAAGCGGCCTCGCCGAAACGGCCGAGGAGTGGCCCCATCACCTGGAAGCTTGCCCGCTGGATAGCGACGAGGTCGTTCGGCGCGTCGTAACGGTCCACGCCGGCGCAATTGATTCGCCACCGGCCCGATCCCTCGTCCTCGACGTCGGCGCCGAGGGCCGCGAGGATCTGACCCATGATCCGCACGTCCTCAATCTCGGGGACGTTTTCGAGGATGCACTCGTCGCCGGTAAGCAGGCAGGCGGCGAAAGCGGCATCGGCGGCATTTTTCGAGCCGCTCACGCGCACGTGACCCGACAGGGGCCGCGACCCGTTAATGAAGATCCGGCCCCGTGTCGCCGTCATTCGCCTATCCTCACCGGCTGAGAATACGAGAGCGGGATCGGCCCTCGCAAGGCCGCGGGCTTACAGTCAGGCCGCGACCTCGACCGACCGTCGTTCACAGCGTCGGCCTGCGCTACCCTGAAATCGCCGATGCGTCTCGTGCTGCTCCTGGTCTCATTCGCCCTCGCCGTGGCCGCCCTCTTTTCTCTCCCGTCGTATCCGGCCGCGGCGGCGGAGCGGACGACCCTCTCCGGCGGCGGCCTTGCCCGTCCCATCACCCTCAGTCCCCTCGACGAGCAGGCCTTCTTCCAGCGCATCAACACGCCGCCGAAGCTCGATGATGCCCCTTCGGTGAGCGGAAAGAGCTACACCGTAACCAGCTCATACTGGGACACCATCCTTCGCGGCGATGACAAAGACGCGAAGAAGGCCGCGGCCGACGCCACTTATTACCCGGACGGCGGCTTCATCAAGGCGAAGCAGGGTGACGACGATGCCTGGCTGGTCATCGACCTCCGCCAGCGCGCCGTGCTCGACCGGTACATCCGGCTTGCTGAGAGCGGCGCCTTCAAGTCTTCCTCGCCGAGCACCCTCGATGTCCTCCGGGCCGCCGTTGCCAGCGGCGAAGACGTCGGAGTCCAGGTTGGCAACCAGACGCTGTCCACCGACCAGCGGAGCGTTTTCTGGCGCCTGGCCGCTGGCATCACCAACTTTGCCGCGATGGCGCCCAGCGCCTCTGACCAGGGCCTCTGGGTCACATTCAACCTCGCTGAGGGCCGGGCCGTAGAGCTCCTGTTCTGGCCCCCCGGTCTCAGCCTCGCCGACGCCTCCGGCAGCCTCGAAACTTACGCCGCGCCGCCGGCGCTGGAGCAGTTCTTCTCTTCCCTCGGCGCAACGACGGCTCAGCCGGTGGCGCAGGATGCTGGCCGTGGCTCGCCCTTGTGGTGGCCGCTGGGCCTGGGCATCGGCGCCGCGCTCCTCGCGGCCGCCATGTGGCTCCAGGGACGGATCAGCCGCGACAGCGAAGGGATCAAGGACGCCGGCTAATCGGTGCTGCGTTCGGGCCATTGGCGGTGCCCGGTAACCTCGGGCGGCGCGGCAAGGCCAGCTCAGGCGACCGGTTGCCGCGCGTCATCCTCGATGAAGGTCTCCGGCGCTGCCTCGAAGTTGCTCTCGTCCGCCGGCAGGCTGAAGCGGAAAGCGCTGCCGCCGCCGTCGCGCGGTTCCATCCAGATCCGGCCGCCCATTGAGGCTACGAGACGCCGGCAGGCCGACAGGCCGATCCCAAACCCCTGTACGAGCTTGGTCTCGGACGTCTCCGCCCGGTAGAAGGGCTCAAAGATCTTCTCCCTGTCCTCTGGAGCGATGCCAGGGCCGCGGTCGAGCACTGAGATGATCACCTCCCGGCCAGTGGAGCAGGCCTCGAGCTCGATCAGCTCTTCCGGAGGGCTGTACTTGTCGGCGTTCGCCATCAGGTTCTTGACCACCTGCTCGACATAAACCTGGCAACCTTCGACTAACGGCAGTTCTTCGACCTCGGCGAGCGAGACCTTGCGGTCCGGGTGCCAGCGGTCGAACTCGTCCGCCTGCGCGCGCAGGAGGCGCGGCAGCATTAGCAGGTCGATATCGACTGCCTGGCCCCTGTCTAGCCGGGCAAGCACCAGTAGGTTCTCGACAATGCGGCTGAGGCGCTCAGATTCCCGTCGCACCTCGAGGTGGGCGTCCTGCCGTTCGCTGGCGCTCATCGTCTCGCCCCGGCGCGACAGGTAGTTCGCGTAACCCATGATTACCGTGAGCGGCGTGCGCAGCTCGTGCGAGACCATGCTCAGGAACTCGTCCTTGGCGTTGTTCGCCACCTCGAGCTCACGCACCAGGTTTTGCAGCTCGATCTCGGCGTTCTTCCGGGCGGTGATGTCCAGCCCGATGGCAATCTGAGTCTGGTCCGAGAGGCTGATGTTGGCCCACGTCGTGTCCACTTTGCGGCCGTCGCGCGTCGTCATCGTGATGTCCCGCCATTCCGGCGAGCCCGTCTCGATCACCCTGCGCACTTCGTCGCGGTCCTTTGGGTCCGGGTAGGACTCCTCCCAGAGGTCGACCGCGTTCGCCGCCTCTGTCGTCCAGCCGGTGACCTTGGTGAACTCGCCGTTGACCCTTTGGACCGCCGTCGCCGGGTCGTGCATCACGATCATCACCGGGATTGTCTCGAAGACGCGCTCGAGTAGCTCGCGTTCGCGCTCCAGTGCCGCTTCCGCCCGCGTTCGCTCGGTGATGTCGAGAGCGATGCCGCCCACGAACGCTGGTCGCCCCGTGAGGCCGAGCACCGGGAACTTGGCCACGATCGAAAGGCTCGGGTCGCCGTCGGCGCTCAGCTCTTCGAGCGTCTGGATTGTCTCGCCGTACGCGATCGCCGTCCGGTCATTTGTCTTGAGCTTCTCGGCGAAGGGCGTCTCGAAGACCTGGTCGTCCGAGCGCCCGTAGAGTTCGTCGCGGTCGACGCGGAAGATGCGCAGCGCCTCGTCGTTGGCGTAGACGTAGCGGCCGTGGACGTCCTTGATCCAGGCGGCGCCCGGGAAATTCTGCATGAAGAGGCTGAAGCGCTCCTCCTGCACCCGTAGGCGCCGTTCGGCGCCGTAGCGGGCGGCGTTGACCAGGTTCAGCGTCGCCGAGACGACGACGAACGACAGCAACTGCCAGACGTCGCTCTGCCGGAAAGAGAACGACACAGCATCGCGCGAGGCGATGAAGGTCGCGAGACCGGTGAAACAAAGGAAGGTCGCAATAACGGCCCCGCGCTGGTTCCCCCACCACGCTGCCAGGAGGACGCTCGTGAGGAGAAGGCCGGAGTCGCGGGCGAGGTTTGGGCCGAGGACGAAGTTAAGCAATACCGCGGTGGCGATCGCCACGATCGGGGCAAAAATGCCAATCAGGAGCTCGCGTTTGGCCTGTCTAGTCATCTTTTGACGGGGAGGGAACAATCCGGAAGACCGGGATTTACCGCGATTTACAAGGCCCATCCTGCCATATAGATCGGCTTCCGTAGCACAAAACTGCGCTTGTAGATGATTTCGATAGGTCGCCGAAGAACTGGCTGACCGGAGGCTTTGTCATCCGTAGCCGAGGCTTTCCAGCCCCGGCGCCAATAGGCCGGAGACTAGCCCTGGCGCTGAGGCGGCGGCGTCGAACCTGTGCGCCGGCGCCTGCGCTCGGCGACCCGGACACGGACGGCCGCACGCTCGATCGCCGCCACGGCGCTGAGTACGTCGATTGCCTCGCTGCGGGCCCGCAGCGACTCCTCCGCCCGCTGTCGCGCCTGCATCGCGCGCTCGAGGTCGATTTCCTCGGCTCGCTCTGCTGTCGTGGCGAGGACGGTCACGTTGTCGTTCAGCACCTCGAGAAAGCCGCCCGACAGGGCGATGTCGAGTTCTTCCCCGGCTTTGCGCGCCGTGATCGCACCCGCCTGGAGCGCGGTCATTAGGGCCGCGTGCCGCGGCAGGACCGTAAGCTGGCCTTCGCTTCCCGGTAGCGTGACCGACTCGACTCCCGAATCGGAGTAAACGACCCGCTCGGGCGTGATTACCTGCAGTGTGAGGGGCAAGGCGCTCGCTCCTTAGCCGCCCGCGGCCAGCGTCGCTGCCTTGTCGACAGCGGCGTCGATGGTCCCGACCATGTAGAAAGACTGCTCCGAGAGAGTGTCGTGCTTGCCCTCGAGGATCTCGCGGCAGCCCCGCACCGTCTCTCGCACAGGCACGTACTGGCCAGGCGTGCCGGTGAAGACCTCGGCCACGAACATTGGCTGGGTCAGGAAGCGCTGGACGCGCCGCGCCCGGCTGACCGCGAGCTTGTCTTCGTCCGAGAGCTCATCGACGCCGAGGATGGCGATGATGTCCTGGAGGTCTTTGTAGCGCTGCAGAGTGCGCAGCACTTCCTGGGCCACGTCGTAGTGCTCCTGGCCGACGACGAGCGGGTCGAGCATGCGTGAGCTCGATGCCAGCGGGTCCATTGCCGGGAACAGCGCCTGCTCGAAGATCGAGCGGTCAAGGGTCACCGACGCGTCGAGGTGGCCGAACGTCGTCGCAACACCGGGGTCTGTGTAGTCGTCTGCCGGCACGTAGATGGCCTGGAACGAAGTGATCGAGCCCTTGCGCGTCGTCGTGATCCGCTCTTCGAGAGCGCCCACTTCGGTTGCCAGCGTCGGCTGGTAGCCGACGGCCGAAGGCATGCGGCCGAGAAGGGCCGACACTTCCATGCCGGCCAGGGTGTAGCGGTAGATGTTGTCGACGAAGAAGAGCACGTCCTGGCCGTCCACGTCGCGGAAGTATTCCGCCATCGTCAGGCCCGAGAGGGCGACGCGCAGTCGCACGCCCGGCGGCTCGTTCATCTGGCCGAAGACGAGGGCCGTCTTCTCGTAGACCTCGGGCAGCTCTTTCATCTCGACCCAGAGGTCGTTGCCCTCGCGGCTGCGCTCGCCGACGCCTGCGAACACGGAGCGGCCGCCGTGCTGCTTGGCGATGTTGTTAATCAGCTCCTTGATCAGCACCGTCTTGCCGACGCCGGCGCCGCCGTAAAGGCCGACCTTGCCACCACGGGCGAGGGGCGCGACGAGGTCGATGATCTTGATGCCGGTCTCGAGGACCTGCGGCTCCGTCTCCTGGTCTTCAAACGATGGCGCCGCGCGGTGGATCGGCCAGCGGTCGCCGGCGACCTCGCCGAGGCCGTCGAGGGGCACGCCGAGGACGTTGAACAGGCGGCCGAGGGTGTTCGGACCGACCGGAACTGCGATCGGCGCGCCGGTGTCGACGGCAGGAGCGCCGCGGCGCAGGCCGTCCGTGCTCGTCATCGCCAGCGCCCGGATCCAGTTGTTGCCAAGGTGCTGCTGCACCTCGGCAACGATCTTCTCGCCGTTCTCGCTCTCGATCTCGACCGCGTTGTAAATCACAGGCAGCTGGTCGGGCGGGAACTCGACGTCAATAACCGTACCAATGACCTGGGATACTCGACCGACTGCACCTGCCATTTACGTCTCCCCATGTAGGGGCGGGTCTCAGACTCGCCCTTTTTCTTTACTAAGAAGCATTGAGGGCTTCGACGCCGCCCGTGATGTCCAGCAGTTCCTTCGTGATCTGCTCCTGGCGCACCTTGTTCCGGACAAGCGTCAGTCCTGAAATCATCTCGTTCGCAGCGTCGGTGGCGTTTCGCATCGCCACCATCTGGGCTGATTGGAAGCTCGCCGCCAGCTCGAGGATGGCGCGGTAGACCTGGATCTCGACATAGCGCGGCAGAAGCGCCGCCAGCACGGAAGTCGCGTCCGGCTCGTAAATGTATTCCGTCGGCCGCGGTCCCGCGGTGTCTTCCGGCGGGGTCAAGGGCAGAAGCTCCATGACCTCCGGCCGCTGCACAACTGTGTTTACAAAGCGCGGGTAAGCGATGACGACGCTATCGATTTCTCCCGCGATGTAGGCATCGCTCACGAGGCGCGCCACCGGCCGGACGTCGTCGAACGAAGGGTAGTCGCCGAGCCGGGCGAAGTGACCGATGATCTCGGTCCGCGTGCGGCTGTAGAAGTCGTTGCCCTTGCGGCCGACGGTGATCATCTTTATGCCCGGGTGTGTGGTCACATATCCCGCTGCCACCCGGATCAGGTTCGTGTTCAGGCCGCCGCAGAGGCCGCGGTCGGACGTGACGAGAATGATGCCGGGTGTCTTGATTTCGCGCCGGGCGAGCAGAGGGTGCGTGTCTTCACCGTCGGTTACGAGACCGCCGGCCGCCTGGATGCTGGCGACGACGTTCGCCAGCATCTTGCCCAGCTCCTCGGCGTAGGGCCGGTGGGCAAGCGCCATCATCTGGGCGCGACGCATCTTCGAGCCCGCCACGAGCGACATCGCCCGCGTCGTCTTGGCGGTCGTCTGGATCGACCGAATCCGCCGGTTGATCTGGCGAAGTGTTGCCACTAGACGGGCACCACCTGCTTGAACTCACGGATCGCGCCTCGCATCCGCTCCTGGAGGTCGTCCGAGAGGATCATCTTCTCGCGGATCTCCTGGCCGATTTCGGGGTGGCTGCTGTCCATGAAGGTGAACAGCGCCGACTCGAAGGCGCGAACCTTGTCGACCGGGACGTCATCGAGGAGGCCGTTAACGGCTGCGAAGATGATTTCCACTTCCTTGTCGAACGGCACCGGCGAGAACTGCGGCTGCTTCAGCAGTTCCGACATTCTCCGGCCGCGCTCGATCTGACGGACGGTTGCGGCATCGAGGTCGCTTGTGCCGAACTGGGCGAAGGCCTGGAGCTCGCGGTACTGGGCCAGCTCGAGCTTGAGCGTGCCACCCACCTGGCGCAGGGCCCGGCGCGAGGCCGAACCACCGACGCGCGAGACCGAGAGACCGACGTTGATTGCCGGCCGGACACCGGCGTTGAAGAGGTCAGCCTCGAGGAAGATCTGGCCGTCCGTTATCGAGATGACGTTCGTCGGGATGTAGGCGGAGATGTCGTTCGCCTGCGTCTCGATGATCGGCAGCGCCGTCAGCGAGCCACCACCGTATTCCGGCGCCAGCCGCGCCGAGCGTTCGAGCAGGCGGCTGTGGAGATAGAAGACGTCACCGGGGTAAGCCTCGCGGCCCGGCGGGCGTCGCAGCAGCAGCGACACCTGGCGGTAGGCCCAGGCGTGCTTTGACAGGTCGTCGTAGACGATGAGGGCGTCGCGGCCGGACTCCATGAACTCTTCGCCCATGGCGGTGCCCGCGTACGGCGCCAGGTACTGCAGCGGCGCCGGGTCGGACGCCGAGGCCGACACCACGATCGTGTGCTCCATGGCCCCGTACTTCTCGAGGACGCCGACCGTTTGTGCGACCTTCGCGGCCTTCTGGCCGATGGCGACGTAGATGCAGATCAGGTCGCCACCCTTCTGGTTGATGATCGTGTCGATCGCGATCGTCGACTTGCCCGTCGAGCGGTCGCCGATGATCAGCTCGCGCTGACCGCGGCCGACCTGGATCATCGAGTCGATTGCCTTGATGCCGGTCTGCACCGGCGTGTTCACGCCCTGACGCGTCACGACGTTGGGCGCGATTCGCTCGACCGGCCGGCGCTTTGTCGTATTGATTGGCCCTTTGCCGTCGATCGGGTTGCCGAGCGCGTCGACCACGCGGCCGATGAGGGCGTCGCCGACCGGCACCTCAGCGATACGGCCGGTTGTCTTGACCTGCTGGCCTTCCTCGATCTGGGTGTACTCGCCCAGGACCATGACACCGACGGTCTCTTCTTCGAGGTTGAGTGCGAGGCCCATGGTGCCGTTCTCGAACTCCACCAGCTCCGAGTACATGCACTCCGACAGGCCGTGGACGCGAGCGATGCCGTCACCGGCCTCGATCACCGTGCCAACGTTGACTTCGGCCGTGGCCGTCCCGAAATGCTCGATCTGGGCCTTCAGGATTGCCGTTATTTCTTCGGGTCTCACTGCCATCGTCGAGTGCCCCTTCGTCCGGCGAAGCGCCGGTTCTCAGTAAATTACATGGCGTGGTCGCCGCGGCGACCGGCCGCTAACCCATTGCGCCGACCAGGTTCTCCTTGAGGCTGCGCAGCCGCGAACGGGTGCTGCCGTCGAAGAGGCGGTCACCGATCTGGATGATGACGCCGCCGAGGATTTCCGGGTCGACTCTGGTCTCCATCTGCACCTGCGCGCCGGTCATCTGGCGCAGGCGCAGGCCGATCGCGTCTCGTTCCCCGTCGGCGAGCGGGACGGCCGTCGTTACGACCGCGTGCTCGATGCCCCGCCGCTCTTCGACCAGCGCCTCAAAGTACTCCGCCACCTGGCCGGCCAGTCCGGTGCGGCCCTTGTCCACCAGCAGCTGGGCAAAGCCAAGCGCTTCTCGCGGCAAGTCGTTGAGGCCGGCGTCGATCAGGCGGTGTTTCGTCTCCCGCGGCACGCGTGAGTTCTCGAGCACGACTGCCTGGTCACGCTGACCGGTAAAGGCGGCAATTCGGCGCAGCGAAGCGCTCCACGCCTCGAAATCGCCCTTTTCGGCGGCGATCTCGAATACGGCCTGGCCGTATCGCTTCGCGGCTAGCTCTACTACTGCCATCGATTAAGAATTCGACCGCAAGGACGACTCGGCCAGGGTCTGCTCGATGAGCCGCTGATGGGCGTTCCGGTCGAGAGACTGGCCGATAACCTTCTCTGCCGCTGCGATCGTCAGGTCCGCGAATTCGCGTCGCAGCTCATTGATCGCTGTGTCGCGCTCGAGCTGGATTTCTGCCTGGGCGCGCGTGATCAGGGCCTCGGCCTGGAGGCGGGCCTGCTCGCGGCCTTCAGCCGAGAGGCGCTCCGACACCTGCTGCGCCTGGGCGATTATCTCCTGCCCCTGCCGTCGCGCCCTGTCCAGCTCCTCGGCGGCCTCGCGGTTCGCCGTAGCCTGGGCCTCGCGACCCCGCTCCGCCGCCATCAGGCCCTCGCGGATGCGCTCGCTCCGGGCGTGGAGCATGCCGAGGATCGGCTTGTAGGCGACCAGTCGCAGGACAACGATCAGGAAGACAAAGTTGACGATCTGAGCGATCAGAGTCGGAACATTGATTCCAAGGTCGGCTATGCCGAGGACCACTGGGTTCATGCCTTTAACCCTTCGCTCTCGTTCGTGATTTCCTTAAAACACAAAGCCGATCATGACCGCGACGACGAGGCAGTAAATCGCGATTGCTTCTGCGAACGCGATGCCAAGGATCATGTTGGTCTGGATGACCGGCTGGGCCTCCGGGTTGCGGCCGAGGGCTTCCATCGCCTTGCCGACGAGGTTGCCGATGCCCAGGCCCGGGCCAAGCGCGCCGACTGCGATCGCGATCGCTGCCGCCAGAAACTTCGCCCCGTCATCACCAATTGCTAGAAAAAACATCCACTTTCTCCTTACATGCCCCTGGGGGCTCTCACCGATGGGTCCCGTGCACTAAAACGATGGGCTCATTCCCCATCCCGATTAATCGTCCAAGTCAGTGAGCTACCTCCTCGGCGTGGTGCTCATGCTCATCGCCCCCGTGGGATGTAACCGCGAGCGTGGCGAAGACGAGCGTCAGGGCAGCGAAGACAAAGGCCTGGATCAGGCCAACGAAGAGCTCGAGCCCGTAAAAGACGAGCACCAGCGTCGATACCAGTCCCATCAGGAACGTCATGACGAGGAGGAGGATTTCACCGGCGAGCATGTTGCCGAAGAGACGGAAGGAGAAGCTAATAAGGCGGGCGATTTCCGCAATGGTCTCGAGGAACCCGACGAAGAAGTTAATCGGGCTGCTGAAGTTGATGAACTTGCCCATGTACTTGAAGAAGCCGAGGCTCGTGATGCCCCACCACTCCACCATTGCGACGGCAACGAGCGCGAACGCAGCCGGCGTCATCAGGTCGGTGTTGATGCCCCTGAGATAGGGCGCCAGCGTACCAACCTTTTCGTTGTCCTTGACCTTGCCCTGCGTCGCTTCGTCGACGGCGTGCTCGCGGCACTGCTCGATCGCCCTGTCGTTGTTCAGGTCCTCACAAGCCTTGGTGTCGAGCTTGAAGTCTTTCGAGCCTGGCATTAGCAGGGAGACGCCGCCGTTCTGGTAGACCTCTACCCGCGGCTGGATGTCTTCCTTTGCCTCCGTGTGGACCGGCTCGAATACGCCGATGGCATTGAATACCGGCGAGAGCGAGAGCCAGTTGGCGAAGGCGATGTAGATGAGGAGCGTGGCAATGAGGGAGAAGAATTTGGGCCCATTCACGGGGCCGGCAATGCTGTTTATGAATCCCTCGATGCCTTCGATGATCGCCTCACCGAGGTTCTGAAGGCCGGTCGGGACGTCATCCTTTTTCCTCGTCACGAGGAACCAGAAGAGGATGAGAAGGGCCATCGCCACCCACGCCGTGAACAGCGTGTTCGTGATTTCGAAACTCAGCATCTTGTTGCTCGACTCGGCAATGCCGACGAGCTTTTCGCCCTTGATGCCGATAAGAGGCTTCGCAGGCTTGAGCACGAGCAGGGTGACGATGAAAGCCGCGATCGTGTAGACCAGGCCTCCCAGGACTATCGTTCGTGCCTTCACTCGTCTCTCTTCCCCTGCCTTGCCACGTCGGCAAGCACCTCTTTGAGTTGGAGGTAGCCGCCGTAGAAGGCGGATACCAGCCCGAGCAGAAGCCCGATCAGCGTGAGAATGGGCCGGGAGCCGAATTCCTTATCGAGAAGGACACCGACGCCGACACCAAGGACCACGCAGAGCGCGAAGTACCAGCCAATTCCCACCAATCGGACCGCGGGCGGATAGCCCTGCAGGACAACAAAACGGGCGCGGGGTGGCTTCACTTCATGGCCTCAGGCCTCGAAACCTTGCGGACAATATCACAGGCACCCCACACGAACAAGCAAACGCGGGGTGCGGGCCGAGGTAGGCGAAGCGGGCCGGTTGGAAGCGTTCTCTAGCGCCGAAAACGAGCTCTAACTATCTCGTTTGCGCTTATCGAAGTCATCGAGGTCCAGCCCCTCGATGAAGTCCTTGAAGGCCGACATTTTCTCCAGCTCTTCCGGGCCGGCGCGCGATATCGGCTCGTTGTTGCCTGCCGTCACCGTCTCCTGTTCCCGGTCGAGGAGGAGCCCGGCACGCTCGAGGACGGACTCGTCGGCGAAGATCGGCACCTGGGCCCGGACGGCGAGCGCGACGGCGTCGCTGACCCTGGAGTCAATCTCGATTTCGCGGCCGTTCGCGTCGAGGACGATGCGGGCGTAGAAGGTGTCGTTAGAGATGTCGTTGACGAGAATATGGCGGACTTGGGCGCCGAGCGAATCGATGATGCTGCGCAGCAGGTCGTGCGTCATCGGCCGCGGCGGCTGGGCTTCGCCCAGCTTCATCGCGATCGCCTCTGCCTCGGAAGGACCGATCCAGATGACGAGAAAGCGCTCGGCTTCTTTTTCGCGCAGGATGAGCACCCGGCTCAGGTTCTGCATGCTGACCCGGACGGCTTCGATGCTCATTTCGATCATGTCTGCCGGCCTCCTGAATTCACCTGCGTTTAAGTCTACCGCTCACGTCAGGTGCCCAACAAGAAAAACTGCTATCAGGTTCGTGCCGGAACCACCCGGCTCGTCTCCAACCGCGACCACAGCGCCGCCGCGAGCGCTGCGCACCCGGCCACGACGAGCACCGGACCAACGCCGACCGCATCGGCAAGCAGGCCCGCGATGATCACCGGCAGGATGGCGATCAGGTTCGAGAGCACGTTCTGCGCCGCGAACACACGTCCCTGCATTTGCAGGGGAATGCGGTGGTTGAGGATCGTCCGGCCCATCGTCACGACAACTGTGAGGGCGAAGCCGTAGCAATTGGCGTAGACGACCGTAGCGCCGATCCTCGCAGCCCTGTCGCTCAGTGGACCGGGGTCGAAGAGACCAAAGGGATTGAGGTCGGTGAGAAGTTTCGCCGTCTCCGGCACCAGGCCCAGGGCGATGAGCGACGCCGCCATCAACAGGTACGCGCCGCTGATCGTCGCCAGGCCGTTGAACCGGCCGGCCAGCCACTCCACCGTGCGGATGCCGACGAATATGCCGATCACGGCCGGCGCAAGGATGAAGACGAGGTTCTCCGGCCGGATGCCGAGTACGTGCGTCGCGTATTTCGGCAGCAGAGTCGCCATCACCAGGATGGAGGTCGCGGCCACGACCGACAGTACCAGGCTCAGGTATGCCGTACCGTCGCGCGCCAGCGTCATCCAGCCTTCCGAGAAGTCTCTTCGCACCTGCCGCATCGTCAGGCGGCCGCCGGCCGCATCGCTGTGGGTGAAATGGAACTGGGGGATGATCGTGACCAGCAGCGCCGAGAAGGCGAACAGCCCCATGAGGATCAGGATCAGCGGGTCGCCGTTCGTCGTCTTCAACAGCGCCGGCGCGATCACGACAATGCCTAGGGCCTGGGCCCCGAGCGTGCCGAGGCTGAGAAAAGAGTTCGCCGCCGTCAGCCTGTCCGTGCGGACGACGTAAGGCAGCACCGCCGATTCGGCCGGGACGGCGAACTGGCCGATCACATTCAGAGCTAGCGACACGACATAAAGTCCGGCCAGGTTGTCCTTCGCCGCGATCAGGCCGAACATCAGCGCCGCCCTGCCGCAGTTAGAGAGAAAGAGGATGAGGCCGCGAGGAAATCGGTCGACCGCTACGCCGGCGAGGGCGCCGAAGCTGGCCGCCGGCACCACGATCGTCAGGAGCAGACCTCCGGTCGCCAGGGCGGAGCCGGAAAGCCGGACCGTGAACACCAGCATCGCGTAGCTCAGCGCGTTGAACGCGCCCGTGCTCGCCAGGCGCATCAGCCAGAAGCGGCGGAAGGCGTCCTGCTCGAGCAGGTCCGACCACTGGGCGAGCAGAACGCGGTTTCGTCGTGGCTGCGCTGCCTCAACCAGGGCGGATGTCCCCTTCCGGGGCGAGGAAGCGTCCCGCTGCCAGCTCTCCCGGCGCCCCGGCGAGGCTACCCGGCCGCTTGGACTTCATCCGCCGCTCCAGCTCTGCCCTCTCGAGGAGCACACGCCGGCCGCAGCCGAGGCACCGCAGGCCGATGTCCGCGCCGAGGCGCACCACCTGCCATTCGCTTCCCCCACAGGGATGGGGTTTGCGCAGGAGGACGACATCGCCGAGCTCGAAATCGACGATCCCTCAGCCCTCGATTCGGACGGCGGCCTTCCGGCGGTGACGATTGATCCCATCTCGTAGGCGCTGCGCGGCGACCCGGGCGCCGAGGGCGAAGTCCTTCCCGCGGTCGGCGTAAAGGACGCCGCGGGAGGCGTTGACGATGATGCCGGCATTCTCGGCGTCGATCCCCGCCTGCACCGCTTCCTGGATGCTGCCGTCCTGGGCGCCGATCCCGGGCACGAGGATGAGCATCTCCGGGCAGAGCGCCCGTGCTTCGGCAAGCTGGGCCGGGTATGTCGCGCCGATCACGATCCCGACGTTGTCGGCATGGTTCCATTCCTGCGCCCGCAGCGCGATGACCTGCCACATCGGCCGCATCGCCCCCGCGAATTCCGTCTCCCGGTCCTGGAAGTCGGACGCGCTCGAGTTCGACGAGCGGCACCAGATGAAGCTCGTCTTGTCCTTGTGCTCGAGGAAGGGCTCGATCCCTTCCAGTCCGCCCCAGGCGTTCACCGTCACGGCATCCGCGCCGAGGACGTCGAAGATTGCCTTCGCGTAAGCCGCCGACGTGTTGCCGATGTCTCCCCGCTTGGCGTCGAGTATTACCGGCACGTCGGGCGGGATCGAGGCGAGGGTCAGCCGCAACGTCTCCCAGCCGGTGTCGCCGAGGGCCTCGTAAAAGCCCAGGTTCGGCTTGTAGCAGCAAACGAGGTCCGCCGTCGCCTCGATGATGTCGCGGTTGAAGCGCGCGATATCGGCAATCGGCATGAGCGCCGGGTCTGGGTCGAGACCGACACAAAGAAGGCTGTCATTCCGGGCAACGGCGGCGTTGAGTTTGTCTCGAAAAGCGTTTGTCATATCGCCCATATTCTAGGCGGTTAGCAGCAGCCGGGGCCGCCTTTTCCGGTACATCCGTTCGATTTGCCGAACTTAGCGGTCGTGCTGGTGGCGGAGGGCGTCCCACTCTTCGCGCAACTTCTTCGCCTCCGCCTCGACCGCCGGGTGCTCGCCGTAGCGCACGGCGTCGAAAGCCTCCGTGATCTGCGCTGGCGACGCCCCGCCGTAAGAGCGCACGAGCGCGGGGGCCAGCTCGAGCGGAGTCTCCGGCGCCCGTCTCTGCACGCCCCGGGACTCGGCTTTCCAGCACATTGGGATCCTAAGCTTAGAATTCCACGTGGACAAGTTGTCGCGGCCGCTTCTATAGTGTCACCTAAATACTAGTGACTCCAGCGTAACTGGACTGGCCACAGTTAGGCCGCAAATGTAATCACACTGGCTCACCTTCGGGTGGGCCTTTCTGCGTTCGCGAGTGGACCCGATAAGCTCATGGAGCGGCGTAACCGTCGCACAGGAAGGACAGAGAAAGCGCGGATCTGGGAAGTGACGGACAGAACGGTCAGGACCTGGATTGGGGAGGCGGTTGCCGCCGCTGCTGCTGACGGTGTGACGTTCTCTGTTCCGGTCACACCACATACGTTCCGCCATTCCTATGCGATGCACATGCTGTATGCCGGTATACCGCTGAAAGTTCTGCAAAGCCTGATGGGACATAAGTCCATCAGTTCAACGGAAGTCTACACGAAGGTTTTTGCGCTGGATGTGGCTGCCCGGCACCGGGTGCAGTTTGCGATGCCGGAGTCTGATGCGGTTGCGATGCTGAAACAATTATCCTGAGAATAAATGCCTTGGCCTTTATATGGAAATGTGGAACTGAGTGGATATGCTGTTTTTGTCTGTTAAACAGAGAAGCTGGCTGTTATCCACTGAGAAGCGAACGAAACAGTCGGGAAAATCTCCCATTATCGTAGAGATCCGCATTATTAATCTCAGGAGCCTGTGTAGCGTTTATAGGAAGTAGTGTTCTGTCATGATGCCTGCAAGCGGTAACGAAAACGATTTGAATATGCCTTCAGGAACAATAGAAATCTTCGTGCGGTGTTACGTTGAAGTGGAGCGGATTATGTCAGCAATGGACAGAACAACCTAATGAACACAGAACCATGATGTGGTCTGTCCTTTTACAGCCAGTAGTGCTCGCCGCAGTCGAGCGACAGGGCGAAGCCCTCGGCTGGTTGCCCTCGCCGCTGGGCTGGCGGCCGTCTATGGCCCTGCAAACGCGCCAGAAACGCCGTCGAAGCCGTGTGCGAGACACCGCGGCCGGCCGCCGGCGTTGTGGATACCTCGCGGAAAACTTGGCCCTCACTGACAGATGAGGGGCGGACGTTGACACTTGAGGGGCCGACTCACCCGGCGCGGCGTTGACAGATGAGGGGCAGGCTCGATTTCGGCCGGCGACGTGGAGCTGGCCAGGGAAAG
>JADMIO011426195.1_pt1 | contig 39408 bp, 39 predicted proteins | sample 8958161 | NCBI WGS metagenome assembly JADMIO01 (sample SAMN16585339, study PRJNA669376) | soil metagenome | isolation source: Crop rotation soil | place: USA: Cullars Rotation, Alabama | collected 2011 | reverse complement strand
GGCTTCAGCAGGGATTCTTTTCCTGCAAATTGGATGGAAGCATCGGGACGCAATTTAGATTGCCTGAGCATTACCAGCTCTTCTTCCAGGTCTGGATTACCATGAACAAAGGCTTCCACCTCCGCACGTTCTGCTTTAGTAAGCTCATTGTCTACGTAAAGCAGGAAAAACTCTTCGTAATTATATCTGTTGATGTTCATGTTATATCACGTTTTCCGGGCTTACCAAAAAATTTTTCAATTGTATCCTTGCGCGGTGCAGGTAAACTTTTACCTGGCTTTCGCTAAGGCCCGTGATCTGCCCGATTTCTTCGTACGAATAGCCTTCATAATCTTTCAGCATCACCAGCGAGCGCTGGGTCTCGTTCAATCTTTTCAGGGCTTCGTCCAGTATCTTCCGGGCATTGTTCATTGGCCTGTCTGTAATGCGGGCCTCTTCCTTGAACTCATCTTTCAAATACACTCTTTTTGCCTTGCGCAGGTGGTCTATCATTTGGTGATAGGCCACGGTAAAGAGATATGATTTACTTTTTTCATTGTCTACCTCGTGCCGGTTCCGCCACATCTTCTCAAAAGCCGTTTGCACCACATCCCGCGCGTCCTCTTCGTGCCGGAGGTTTTTCAGGATGAACCGGTACACGTTGTCCGCATACTCAGTGACACATTGGTTGTATTCTTTGTCGGTCATAAGCTGGTTAAAGTTAGCACCAAATTGGCCGGTTTATAAGTTATACGCATACTGGTTCCGGAATGTTACACGGGTGGCAAATTTCTTTTTTCTGCTGTAAGTCCCAATAAAAAAGCCCCGTAATGGGGGCTTCCATTGGAAATATGGTTGGCATTAAAGGTTATAAGCTTCAGCTTTTACCTTCCCAGCACATTGCGCGTGAGCGCTTCCAGCAGGTACTGGCTCATCCTGGGCTCAAGATGGTCCTGCTTGCCCTGCGTGCACTCCTCGGTATTATCATTGGTGGTTGGCATGGCCGAAGTGGCTGCAACTACCATAACTACAGCCGCTGAAATGGCTATCGCCAGCATTAGTACCCGTATGATGAATTGCTTTTTCATTTCGCATCACAAACCTATGACGAAGATGTGACACAAATGTTACAGCTTTATTAAATTTAGCCTGGCAGACCCGCCGGGGGGTAGGCCCGAAAATTCCTACTTTTGCCCTTCAACATTGACTGCCATGAACGAGAACCTTGTAAATCGCTTGCGCCAGGAATTAAACGAGATCCAATCCGCCGGGCTGTTCAAGAAAGAACGCATCATTTCCTCCCCCCAGGGCGCCGAGATAATAGTGAACGGCAAAACAGTGCTGAACTTCTGTGCCAACAACTACCTGGGCCTCTCCTCCCACCCAAAAGTGATTGAAGCCGCCAAACAAAGCGTAGATTATCGCGGTTACGGCATGAGCAGCGTGCGGTTCATCTGCGGCACGCAGGACATTCATAAAGAGCTGGAGAACCGCCTGGCCGCCTTCCTGGGCACAGAAGATACCATACTCTATGCCGCGGCATTTGATGCCAATGGCGGTGTATTTGAACCCCTGTTCGGGGAGCAGGACGCCATTATTTCCGATGAGCTGAACCATGCCTCTATTATTGACGGCGTACGCCTTTGCAAGGCCCAACGCTACCGGTATAAGCACAATGACATGGCCGACCTGGAAGCCAAACTACAGGAATCACAGGCTCAGCGTGACCGCATTATTGTTACCGACGGAAGCTTTAGCATGGACGGCACCATCGCGCAGCTGGACAAGATCTGCGACCTGGCAGATAAATACAATGCAGCCGTGATGATAGATGAATCGCATTCCAGCGGCTTTTTGGGAAAAACGGGTCGCGGTACGCATGAGTACCGGAATGTAATGGGAAGAATAGATATTATTACCGGCACACTGGGTAAAGCATTGGGCGGCGCATTAGGCGGATTTACCAGCGGCAGGAAAGAGATCATTGAAATGCTGCGCCAGCGCTCAAGGCCTTATTTGTTCTCCAATTCATTAGCCCCAAGCATTGTGGGGGCCAGCATTGCAGTGCTTGACCTGCTGAGTGAAACAACGGAGCTCAGGGACAAGCTTGAATACAACACAAAATACTTCCGCAAACACATGACCGAAGCCGGCTTCGACATCAGGCCCGGCGATCATCCTATTGTGCCTATTATGCTGTACGATGCAGTGGTGGCGCAAAATTTTGCCGCAAAGCTGCTGGATGAAGGGATTTATGTTATCGGGTTCTTTTATCCTGTGGTGGCCAAAGGCCTCGCGCGCATTCGGGTGCAGCTAAGCGCGGCGCATGAGCAGCATCATTTGGATAAGGCTATTGCGGCGTTCACAAAAATCGGGAAGGAGCTGGGAGTGGTAAAGAGTGCAGTGGCTATTTAATTGATGCCGGGAACCGTACGCTGAATGCAGCGTACGCATAGCATCAGATCAAGCAGACACGTATCTATTTCATAGCTATCATACTTATCTCAACATTCACATTCCTTGGCAATCCCTTTACCGCAACGGTTTCTCGCGCTGGAAAATCGCCGTGAAAGTATTTGGCATACACTTCATTCACTGCGCTGAACAACGACATATCGCTTAAAAAAATAGTGGTCTTGAGCACCCGGCTGAAATCAATTTCCGCAGCGGCCAGTATGGCTTTGATATTATGCATTACCTGGTGTGTTTCGGCCGAAATATCTGTAGCCTCTACTGTACCGGTCTTTGGATTGATGCCTACCTGCCCTGAAATAAAAAGCAGGTTACCTGCCTGTACGGCCTGGCTGTAAGGGCCAATGGGAGCCGGTGCATCGTTGGTTTGAATTATTCTTTTTTCCATGGTGCAAAAATAGATGCTTCAAGGCACTTTCTTACATTAAGCGGCGGCCGTTAATATGTGATGAGCCGCGAAGCGGCTCATCACATCTATTCCATCGCAGAGATTCTTATGTTTGCAGCTATGAACCTGGCAATCCTTGCAAATGCATCAACAAAAGAAGAATGGCTGTCCAAAGAAACCGGCAGCGCCAACCTGCAATGGGCCAACACCATTGATGAGCTGTGCGCCCTGCAGGCCGATGCATGGCTTGACCTTGAATTTGAACACCACCCCCACAGGATAAGCAAGCTGGCTGCCCTGCAGGGGCCTGTATTCATCAACTCTGTAATTCAGCCGCTCATAGACAGTGAGCTTCCCGTGGAGAACTCAGCCTTCATCAGGATCAATGCCTGGCCAACTTTCCTGCAGCGGCCGCTCACAGAAGTTGCCATTGCCGATCCCTTTGCAGAAACAACCGTTCGCGAAGTGTTTGGCGCATTGGGCTGGAAACATTGGATAGTTCCCGATGTTCCCGGCATGATAAGCCCGCGCGTGATTGCCATGATCATTAATGAAGCATACTTCACGCTGCAGGCAGAAGTAAGCAGCAAGGCCGAAATTGATACCGCCATGAAGCTGGGCACTAATTATCCCTACGGGCCTTTTGAATGGGGCAATAAAATAGGATTGCAAAACATCCATGCATTATTAACCGCATTAAGTAAAACAGATAAGCGCTATGAGCCCAGTGAAAAGCTGCAGCAGGAGGCCGGCGCAACAGCAAACACCTGATGGCGCTTTTATTAAACATAGATACTGCAACAGAAACCGGCAGCATTGCACTCTCCCGCAATGAAAAGATCATCATGGTAATGGTGAATGCAGACCAGAAAGACCATGCTGCATGGATACACAATGCCATTGATGAAATGATGACGCAATGCGGGCATTCACTAAAAGAGCTGGATGCCGTTGCCGTTACATCAGGGCCCGGCTCTTATACAGGGCTGCGCGTTGGAATGGCTACAGCCAAAGGGCTTTGCTATGCATTGCACATTCCGCTCATTACAGAAAGCACATTGAAGATGATGGCATACGCTGCGCGCGCAATTGTTCCGGGCGTGCTGTACTGCCCAATGATAGATGCAAGAAGAATGGAAGTGTTTACAGCCATATATGATGAGCATTTGGCTGAAGTAATGAAGCCGCAACCCATGATACTGGACGAACGATCATTTGCTGAACAAAACAATATTATTTTCTTTGGTTCAGGAAGCCATAAGCTTAAAAAACCCAACGCTTCGTTTGCCGATGTTAGTTATAATGCAAGCCACCTTGCACCTTTAGCGCATGATAAATTTCAGGCAGCAAACTTCACTGATCTTGCTTATGCTGAACCCGTTTATCTTAAAGAATTCTACACTCATACCCGAAAATAGCGCCCTTATCATAAGAAAATTCTTTTTATCCTGTAATAGGCTGGATTCCAGTTACCTTTAGGTTTAGTAATTAATACCCCTAAACGCATATTATGAGTGTGGTTAACAATTACTCCCTAATATTGGAAGGAAGCCCCGGCAGTACTCCTGTTAAAGTTGATTTACTCAATGTAAAGAAAGCCGCCATTATTCTGCGCGCCATCAACCACAAGCTCCGGCAACAGATACTGCGGTTACTGGACGAGAACAAAAAGCTTACTGTTACAGAAGTGTACATCCGCCTGAGGCTGGAACAGTCTGTTGCTTCCCAGCACCTCGCCATCTTGCGGCGCGCGGGCTTTGTAAAAACAGAAAGGGACGGCAAATTCATTTACTACATGGTGAACACAGAACGCATTGCCGCTGTAAACCAGTTTGTTGACAGCCTGGTGGGGTAGTCTTAAACTGTTTGTATCTTTGCCGCATGTTTATTAAGCAGCTTTACACCAATTGCCTTAGCGAGGCAGCCTATTATATTGAAAGCGAAGGCGAGGCGGCAGTTATTGACCCGCTGCGCGATATTGAAGAGTACATACATCTTGCAGAAGAGCGCCATGCCGGCATCAAATATATTTTTGAAACCCACTTCCACGCGGATTTTGTTAGCGGCCACCTGGACCTGTCAAAGACCACGGGTGCACCCATAGTGTACGGTCCCAATACAGAAACAAACTTCCCGATCCATTTGGCCAAAGACGGCGAGGTATTCAAGCTGGGAAAAATAGCTATCGAAGTATTGCATACGCCCGGCCATACGCTGGAATCAACCTGCTACCTGCTGCGCAATGAAGAGGGTGAACCGCACGCAATATTCACTGGCGATACCTTGTTTGTTGGCGATGTAGGCCGGCCCGACCTAAGCAGCGGCAACCTTACCCGGGAAGAGCTGGCATCACTCATGTACGATTCACTTCAAAACAAAATAGCACCGCTGCCAGACAATGTGATTGTTTATCCCGCTCACGGCCCCGGCAGCGCTTGCGGAAAAAACCTTGGCCCTTCTACTTACAGTACTGTAGGAAGTGAAAGGGAAACCAATTATGCATTGAAGCCACAATCACGCGAAGAGTTCATCAAAGCTGTGACCACCGGCCTCACTCCGCCACCTGAATATTTTCCCATCAACGCGCGCATAAACAAAGAAGGCTACGACAGCCTTGAACAAGTGTTGAACAACGCGCTGAAACCATTGAGCGTTGAAGAGTTTAAAGAGCTGTCTAAAGATGCCATTATAGTTGACTCCCGCAGGGCCACAGAATTCACGCAGGGCTTTGTTCCCGGCGCTATCAGCATAGGGCTTGAAGGCCGGTATGCAGAATGGGGCGGAAGCCTGTTGCCTTTTGATGAGCCATTGCTTATTGTTGCTGACGCAGGTAAGGAAAGGGAAAGCGTTATCAGGCTTGCGCGCGTAGGCTTTGATAAATTCCTGGGATATCTCAATGGCGGATTTGAAGCATGGCAGAAAGCCGGTGAGGAAATAGATATGATCATAGATATTGAGCCGGATGAACTGATGATGGACCTGCCGCACGATGAGAACCTTGTAGTGCTGGACGTTCGTGGTGAAACGGAGTATGCAGATGGCCACGTGGCAGGCGCCATTAACCTGCCGCTGGGCAATATGAAAGATCCCGGCGCCATGGCCACTATACAGGACAGCGATAATTTATACGTTCACTGCGCCGGCGGCTACCGCAGCGTAATTGCATCATCACTGCTCAAGCGCCAGGGCATACACAACCTTCGGAATGTGCTGGGCGGCTGGAGTAAAATAAAGGAACAGCAGAACGTGGAGATAGTAAAAGAAAAGAGCGTGCTGAATTGATGATCTATACCGGCACTATTCCATTCCTGATAGCATACATCACCAGTCCCACCCGGGTTTTGGCAGACAGCTTTTCAAACAGCGCATCGCGGTAACCATCTATTGTGCGCGGGCTCAGGAACATTCTGTCGGCAATTTCTTTGTAGGTCATTTCAGTGCATGCAAGCTTCAGGAACTCTATCTCGCGCTCATTCAGCTGAACTAATTGCTTGATGTTTGAATCTTCTTCATCCAATTGGTTAAGTGTATAAATAAGCTTGCCGGTAACCATTTCAGAATAATAATAGCCTTTGCGCACAATGGAGTCCAGCGCGGTGCGCAGCTCCTGCGGATCACAATCCTTGAGTATGTATCCTTTTGCGCCGGCCTTGAACATGCGGATGATGGCATTTTCATTATCGTACATTGACAGCGCCAGCACTTTTACTTCAGGATGGTTTTTCTTGAGCCATAGCGCCGTATCGTAACCATCCATTTCGGGCATGTTTATGTCAAGCAGCACCACATCCGGTAGGGAGCGCGGTGGCAGCTGTTCAATAAAATGTTTGCCATTATTGGCTTCAAAAAGCACGGAGTATTCTCCAAAGCTTTTTACAAGGCTGGCCAACCCGTTACGCAGCAGTACGTGGTCATCTACAAGGGCCACTGAGGTTTGATGTTTCATACCGAATCAATTTTTTTTCTGAATAAAGGTTGGCACGGAAGCTTACCGGAGTACTGGCCCGGCGACGATAGTAATTTAACGCTGGTGCATTTACCCGGCAACCGTACAATCACGGTATTTATGGGATAAAAAACGGTACGTTATTTTAGCGGCAGGTCAATAAATATTCTCGTGCCTCCGCCTGTGAATTTGGTGAACTGCAGATCTGCTCCAATCTTTAGTGCACGGTCCCGCATACTCCTGATACCCGTTTTAATTTCTTCATCCTCCGGTTCTGTATTCTGCCCATCATCACTCACTGCCAGGCTAAGATGCCGGGGCTGGTATTCCAGCTCCACATTTACCTTCCTTGGTTTTGAATACGGAACGATGCTATTGAGATGCTGCTGAAATATCCTGAAGATCACCAGCTCTTTTTGCTCATCTAACCTGAACGGATGCCCTTTTTCACTTAAGCTGGTCTGGTACTGCCCGTTCTTATCTATGCTGGACAATTCCCGCCTCACCGCTTCATTCAGCCCAAATTTCATGATGATCTCCGTATTAAGGTTCCTGCTCAGGTTCCTGAGGTCTGTAATGGCCTTGCCTACCAGCTCCTTTGAGCTGCGTATTTTTTCATTCAGCTGTTCCGGCAGCTCGGGCTCCACCGCGTACAGGTGCAGCTTGGCAAGGCTCAGCGCCTGCCCAATGTTATCGTGGATCTCATGGTATATCTTGTCCAGGTTTTGTTCCTGGATCTCCAGTTGGCTGCGCAGCACCTCCTGCCCATGCCTCAGCTTACGGTTCTTATTAATATAAACCAGCGAGATAGCTAAAGCGGCAAGCACAACAACTAATATCGATACTATCTCCACGAGCAAAATCAAATCTTCTTCTCTTAGCATTTTAAATAAGTTTGCCAGTCTGTATGTAATCAACGCCGTACCTGATTCGGGAACACCAAATATTTCTTAATGACAGTAGGAACCCATGCGCAAACCGATCAGATTGCCTGGTTTAGTTTTGGTAGGAGCAGTTCTCAAAGGGGGGCTTTTAAATCGCTTGGCATGGACCGGTTGCAATGCCCCGCTATTGCATAAGATAGGTTTAGCGTAACAGCAAAGGTTTAATAAATGAAATGTTTAATAAAGGGTTTTTCCCTCATGATTACCGTGAAAAACACCCTTTGATAGTTGAAGGAATAGTTGTAAAATTCCCGGCCGGTTAGTCCGTGTGGGTAAAAGGGAGCTCAACAGAAATAACAGTGCCTTTCTCCAATGCGCTCATAAATTGAATATCGGCCCCAATAAGCTTGGCGCGGTTGCGCATGTTCTGGATGCCCTGGCCCGGGCAGTGCTTATTACATTCAAGCGAAGAAATATCAAAGCCCATCCCATCATCTGAAACATTCAGCCTGAAAAACTCCGGCTGGTATTCCAGCGTAACGTTCACTGTTTTGGCCCTGGAGTGATTGATAATATTATTCAGTATTTCCTGGAAGATGCGGAAAATGATCAGCTCTTTCTGGGGATCTAAGCGGTAATAATCGCCGTCCTGGCTCAGGTTCACTTCATACTGGCCGGTCTTGGCAACAATCAATAGCTCTCTTTCCATTGCTTCCGTAAGCCCGATCTTCATAATGATCTCCGGGTTCAGGCTTTTGCTAAGGTCGCGAAGGTCGCTAATGGCTTTGCTCACCAGCTCTTTTGAGCGCTTTACTTTTTCAATGGCGGCGGGAAGCTCTGTGCTGAAATCCGCGGTGTTCAGGTTCAGCTTAACAAGGCTGAGCATCTGGCCTATGTTGTCATGAATTTCCTGCGAAATGTTTTGAAAGGTTTGTTCCTGGATCTCCAGGTGGGTGCGCAGGAGCTCCTGCTGAAAGTCTGACTGCAGCTTTTGCCGCTCGCGGGTGTATTTGAACTTTCTTTTGTGATAAGAGAGGTAAAAAATGAACAGGGTAATAGAAAGAAAAAGCAGCAGTGAAGTGCCCAATGCAGTTATGTATATGACCTCCTGTTCCCTAAGCATAAAAAGCCAATAAAGTAAAGAATATACAGCAAAACATTCAATGCCCGTGCAATCCAAAATATTATTTCAGCAAGATGTGTGTTACCCTTGTACTGCAGATAGCTTCCGAAACCGTAAGAAAAAAAACTGCCCGAGAAAAAAAGTAAGTTGCCCAGCGAAATCCAAAACATCGGATTTTTAGTTACCTCAAATTCTTCTTCCTGCTTTACTGTCTCGAATAAATATAAGATGGTCCAGGCACATAAAAAAGGCGCTTCTACCAGCAGGTCCAGGAATTGATATGCAATATTCCTGGCCAGCACCAACCGGATGAAGATAAACAAAGGGACAAGAATGAAAATAGAAGCACGGATGATCCTTCTCTTGTTTACAGAGTGCATGAAATTTGAAATGATCAGCGCTAATAAAGTGTATTCAACAGCAATGAAAAAGTTCAGGTAGTGCGTAGCTTCATCACTTGCAAAGGGCTTTGCAATTTCTACTGCAAGGCTCAGCGCAAGCAGGGGAACAAAAAGAACATACCGCCTGTATTTAATACCGCGCAGGCTTGCCAATAATGCAAGCACCATAACGCCATAATAAACATACTTAAGCCAATGCATAAAGAATACAAAATACTCAATTTTTACCGAGCCTGCCATACCCCAAAGAGGTAGAAAAAATGCTATACAACGGATGCGGGAAGTACTAAGGATATTACCGTTCCTTTTCCGGCGGCAGACTTAAGCTCAAGCCGTGCGCCTATAATGTGCGCACGGTTCTGCATGTTACGCAAGCCTATTCCGTCAACCGGTTTGTTAGCAGTGAATCCAATTCCATCATCAGAAATGACCAGCTCAAAACATTGCGGGCTGTAGTTCAAATGCACAGTTACAGATGCTGCGCTTGAATGCTTGATAATGTTATTGAGCGTTTCCTGGAATATCCTGAACATTACAAGCTCTTTCTGGTTGTCCAGCCGGTAAGGTTTTCCTTTTTCTATCACCGATGTGTTGTACTGGCCGGATCTTGCCAGTATTGATAATTCCCTTTGAATAGATTTACTTAAGCCAATTTCTTTAATGAGCTCAGCATTCAGGCTTTTGCTCAGGTCGCGCAATGCCACGATGGATTCACTGATAAGCTCTTTTGATTGCTGGATCTTATCGTTGGCAATATCGGCTGTATTTAAATTCAGTTTTGCAAGGCTGAGTAGCTGGCCGATGTTATCGTGAATTTCCTGTGAGATGGTTTGAAAGGTTTGCTCCTGGATCTCTATCTCCGTTTGAAGCTGCCGCTGCCGGTGGATGTACCTGAACTTTTGCCTTTCATACCGAATAAAGAAAAGCGCTATCGTTAGCGTTATAAATAGCAGCAGTGATGTTCCTACTATCGTTATATATATTACCTCTTGTTCTCCAAACATTTCGTAAGATTAAATTACTGTCATAGCACCCGAAGGATGCCATGACAGTATTGTGCATCACCTACGGCGTAAAGAAATTATTATACTCATCATCGTCTGAGTAAGTGATCGTTTCTTCATCCGGCCAGGTTTCCTGTCCTGGTGGCGGCGGCGGAGGTGGTGGTGGTTCAAGGTTTGAGCGCGGGCTCGTTGAATTGTAAGGCAACAGGCAAACTGTAAGCCTGTTCTGCTCCAGCCCCATAATGAGGGCCAGCTTTTCAGGATTGGTAGATAGTACAGCCTGCAGGTCTGTAGCTACATCTACCAATATTACTAACTGCGAATTGTCCACGTCAAACGGGAGCGTGGATTTGTTGGTTGCCAGCATTTCTTTGAAGCTGGCGGACATGTTTTTGATGTCCTGGTAACTTGTCTCTGCCATTTTTAAAAGATTTAAGGTTAACAATTACTTTAAAACCCATGATTTTAAAATCAGAACCAAATGCACAGTAAATTTTTGCGAATCTTTTAAGATGGCGTACCGTGTTTTAACCCGTTTGTGAGAGAGGTTTTGACATTATTCAGACAATTTTCCATACCGGGTCCCCCGCCTTCGTCGGGGGACCCGGTATTACTGCGCGCAACATGTTAAGCATTATCTATCCACAATGCCTGATACTCATCCTTCCACTCCCTCTTCCAGCGGCGATGGCTCCACAACCACATATCAGGGTATTGGCGAATGATGTCTTCAAGGTAACGTGCAAACTTTACCGTAAGCTCGCCCTCTTTTGTTGCAGAAGGATTTTCATCAATGAAAGTAAAATCGGCATAATAATAACCGCGGCGTGGCTTTTTGATATTGCAGAAGAATACAGGGAAGTTGTTCAGCCGCGCACCTTTTTCCGGGCCGGTAACAAAGGCGGTTGGCCTGCCAAAAAAATTAAGCCAGTAAGCTTTTGATGGATCTGCCGGGCTCTGGTCTGCCGCAAGCGCCAGCAGGTATTGTTCTTTCTTGAATTTGCCCAAACCAGAAATGAATGCCCGGGGCGGCGAGGCCGGAATAAGGCCCGTTCCACCCCGTGAGCGCAGCTTGAAAAATATTTTGTCAACAGCTTCGCTTTTTATTGGCATGTAAACCACAAGAAATTTGTACAGCAATTCTTTTGCGGCCATATAATTTGCCCACTCCCAATTGAAGGTATGGCCAAGATGCACCTGCGCAGGCTTGCCGGTACGCTTTGCCACTTCATTCACCATGTGCCAGTTGCCGCTGATCCTCTTCTTCAAAAATGATTCGCCGGCGGAAATGAGCTTGATCACCTCTATGAACGTGTCAAGGAAATTGTGATAGAATTTCTTTGCAATTTTTTTACGCTCGGCTTCGGATTTTTCGGGGAAGGCAATGAGCAGGTTCTGCATCACTACTTTCTTTCGATAACCAAACACGTGGTACAGGAGCCCATACACAGCATCGCTCAGGAAATAGAGCACAGGCATGGGCAGCAGGGAAAGGAGATATAAAAAACCGTATAGAAGGTAGTACATCACGTGTTCACCCATTTCTTTGCTTCCTGCTCAATGTGGTTAATGGCTATCTGCACTCCAAACTTGTTCTTCAAATGCCGGGCAAGGGCTTCGGCGGCATACACACTGCGGTGCTGGCCGCCAGTGCAGCCAAAGCTTACCATAAGGTGCTCAAAGCCGCGGCGTAAATAATCTTCAACGGTAATGTCCACCACATCAAACACGCTGTTCAGGAACTCGGGCATGCGGGTTTGCTGCTCAAGGAAATCCTTCACTTCTTTGTCCCTTCCATGAAATGGCTTGTACTTATCTATGCGGCCGGGATTCAAAATGCCCCTGCAATCAAATACATAACCACCGCCATTGCCGGTAAGGTCTTCAGGTATGCCTTTGCGATAGCTGAAGCTGTTGATGTGAACTACCAGCGGCGTTTTTTCATCTGCACGCAAAGGCGTAAAGCGTTCAATGATCTCATCTGACACACATATATCCAGCACCTTCCTGAACTCCGGCACTGCAATGCCCACGTTCTGGTGTTCAATAAAATCCCGCACGTTCTTCAGTGCCATAGGGATGCTGGTGAGGAAGTGCGCTTTGCGCTCAAACAGGCCGCGGAAACCATAAGCGCCCAACACCTGCAATAATCTTATGAGCACATAACCGTTGTACTGGCTTTGGAAAATGCCGCGGTCCACCTGCTGCTCAATGATATCCTCAAATGCATCGATGTAATCTGTAAGCAGGTTGTTCTTCCAATCGTCTGGCAGGTTGGCCTTTGCCTGCCACAGCATGCTGGCTACATCGTATTGAGGCGCGCCCTTCATGCCCCCCTGGTAATCTATGAAATGCACCTTACTGTCCGGGCTTATTAAAATATTGCGACTCTGGAAATCGCGGAACATAAAATATTTGTACTCCGTGTGCGTGAGGTAAGAGCTCAGCGCTTCAAAATCATCAATCAGCTTTTGCTTATCATAAGGCTTGCGAAGCGCATCAAGAAAATAATATTTGAAGTAAAGCAGGTCTGCCATGATGGCCTGCTTACCAAATTCTTTATTGGTGAGGCATTGGTTGTAATCAAGCCCTGTATCGGCTGTTACCTGCAGGCGTGCAAGCTGCTGCAGGCTTTGGCGGAACAGGCCATACACTTCATCAGTAAGGCCCAGCAATTCCAGCTTGTTCAATAGTGATACATCGCCAAAATCTTCCTGCAGGTAAATGGTAGTATCATCATTTACTGCAAATATCTTTGGAGTGGGCAGGTGTTTTTCCTGGAAGTGATTGGAGAAATAAATGAACACTTCATTTTCCCTGGTGTTGGCGCCAATGGTGGCTATTATGGAGCCGCCGCCGCTTTCATGAAGGCGGAAGTAACGGCGGTCTGAGCCTGATTGCGGCAAAAGATCCACCGAGGCGGCCGGAACGCCCTTCCATTTTTCATACAGCTGCATTATTACATCACTCACTGTTTGCATATACTGGATTAAGGTTCTAAGTAAATAATTTTTCTGCGGCGGCCACTGATTCGGGTTTGCCCACATCCACTAATTTATCGCCGGTATGGTCATAGCCCATGATAAGGTTGTCTGCCGCAAGGTCAAGATACACATCTACCAATGAAAATTTGCCTTCGCGTTTTATCAGGGGAAATATTTTTGGGTCAAATATCACCACGCAGCTGTAGGCCTTGGGTATTAAATTATTTTTTTGGATCGATATTCTCTCTTCCCCGGTATTGTTGTTTTTCCAGCCGCAAAGCCGCATCTGCTCATCAAACAAAAAATTACGCGAGGTCTTCCGGTCTGTAACGGCGAAAGAAATAAGTGGATTGTGCCGGTGATGAAAAGCTATGAGCTTGTCAAGGTTAAGGTTTGTAAGAATGTCAACGTTGATGCTGAGGAAAGGTTCAGCTCCATCTAAAAAAGCTTGCGCCTTTTTTAATCCGCCGCCGGTTTCCAGCACCACATCGGTTTCATCGCTAATGACCACATCGCTGCCCCAGCCATTGTTTTGTTGCACTGCCCGGATAATTTGGTCTGCAAAATGATGCACATTCACTACCACGCGGTTGATGCCGTACTGTTGCAGGTATTCAATATTGTGCTGCAGCAGTGGCTTGCCATTCACGGGGGCCAGGGCTTTGGGATGTTTTTCTGTCCAGGGTTTGAAGCGGGTGCCAAGCCCCGCCGCGAATATCATAGCCATCATGGTTCACAGGTTTTGGACGCGCCGCCCCGCAGGGGCGGCGCGTCAGATTTCAAATTCGCGTTACAATACAATGTCTTGCACCAACTCACTCTTGCCGGGATAATCAGTATTATAATGCAGGCCGCGGCTTTCATGGCGGAACTGCGCACATTTTACAATCAGGTAACCAACAGTGATCATGTTCCTCAACTCACACAACTGCGGCGAAAGCGTGGTATCCTGGTACAAGGCTTCCGTTTCTTCCCATAAAAGATCAACACGCTTCATAGCGCGGCCAAGGCGCACATTGGTACGAACAATGCCCACGTAATCACTCATTACCTGTTGAAGTTCCTTAAGGCTTTGGGTAATAAGGATCATTTCCTTTGGCTCACGCGTGCCGGAAGCATTCCAATCAGGAATGATCTTTTTTGCTTCGCCGCCGCCAGACTTAAGCGCATCATCTTCTTTTTCCGAGATATCTATAAAGCACCGGTGTGCAAAAACCATCGCTTCCAGCAATGAGTTACTGGCAAGGCGATTGGCCCCATGCAACCCGGTGCTGGCGCATTCGCCGCAGGCATATAATTTCCTGATGGATGTTCTTCCCCATTCATTTGTTTTGATGCCGCCGCAGCTGTAATGCGCTGCCGGGGCCACCGGTATCATTTGCTTTGCTACATCAATGCCTATCGATCGGCATTTTTCATAAATGTTCGGGAAATGCTCCATGAACTTTTCCATGTTCATCTGCCTGCAATCGAGGAACACATGCTCCGTACCGGTAATTTTCATTTCGCTATCTATAGCCCTGGCCACAATATCACGCGGCGCAAGATCGCGGCGCGCATCATAACGCTCCATGAACGCTTCGCCATTCTTGTTACGTAAAATGCCGCCATCACCACGAACGGCCTCGGTTATGAGGAATGATTGACCACGAACAGCCGGCTCATACAATGCGGTTGGATGAAACTGAATGAACTCCATATTTTCAATGCGGCCCTTTGCCCTGTACACCATGGCCACACCATCGCCGGTGGCAATGAATGGATTGGTGGTAGAACGGTACACCTGCCCATTACCGCCGGTAGCTAACAGCGTATAAGAAGAAAGTATTTTTTCTATCTTGTTATTATTGAGATTAAGCACGTACACCCCAAAGCACTCAATGTCCGGCGTAGCTTTGGTAACAAGATAGCCAAGATGGTGCTGCGTAATAAGATCCACCACAAAGCAGTGCTTCACCACTTCAATATTTTTATACGCAGCGATCTTTTCCACCAGGGCACGCTCCATTTCCCTGCCGGTAACATCTTTATGGTGAAGAATGCGGAACTCACTGTGCCCGCCTTCCTTACCCAATTTGTAATCGCCATCGGATTCCTTGTCAAACCTGGCGCCCCACTGAATGATCTCGCGAATGCGGTCCACGCCTTCCTTCACTACTATTTCCACGATCCTGGGATCGCAAAGGCCATCGCCGGCAATAAGCGTGTCCTCTATATGCTTTTCAAAACTGTCTTTTTCTGAATCCATTACGCCGGCTACTCCGCCCTGTGCATATTTGGTATTGGTTTCATCTGTAGCGGCCTTGGTAAGAATAAGGATCTTTCTGTTGGGATAATGCTCAGCCATTTTCACGGCAAAGGTGAGCCCTGCAATGCCCGAGCCTATTACGAGGAAATCAGTTTGTATCATGCAATGGTTTAACGATTGGCAAAGGTACCGGTTTGAGCATATTTAATTGCCCTGGCCGCACCGGTTACCAGCAGGTACTGGGCACCGGCATACGTGAGCATAATTGCCAGGCCCGACAGCGTAAAGCCGAAATAGAATTTATTGATGGCCAGAAGGGAATCAGACAACACAAACATAAGCGCTCCTGCCAGGCATATTATGCCGGGCTTTGCGTACAGGTTGCGGAACGCATGCACAACCGTAAGCAGCATGCCGCACAATACAAAAGCATAAATGATCACGGGAATTTTCAGCTCACCCAAATAGGGCAGCAATGCATACAGCAGTATCGCCAAATACAAGCCAACCGCCACCAGCCAACCCCAGCGCGGCGCCACCCTACCCATTTTCCTGAATGCCGCAATGTACAGAACATGCGCCAGCAAAAAACTTCCTAACCCTATCATAAAGAACAGTGGATCCCTGCGCTCAAACAGCAGGGCCACATCACCAATAAGCGAGAACAGCAGCGCTACCTTGAGCAAGCCGGCGCCGTTACCGGTAACCGGAAAAAAATAAGCAAGCAGCGATAAAACTATCAGCGGCTTGCTTATGAACCTTATTTCCTCCCATTGAAAATAGATGGCCAGCAGGTCTGCTATAACCGCCAGCAGGAACAACCATAGCCAATGGATTGGGCGCATTAAATTAATACTGTATGGTAAAGGCAAACTGGTCAGGATTGGTGAAGATCTCCATCAGGTTTGTACGGATGGTAACGGTCTTCTTATCGTCTGACAGCTTGGCCTTTGCATTGTCAACTGATTTTACGGGGCGGGGCAGCTTATAAGTTACATTGTACAGCACCTCTATACCCATGTCTGCACCCTGCTTCATTTCAGCCATTTTAGGGTTGTCCTCCAGCTTCCTGAGCTTTTCTTTGTTCACCGATTTTTTAATGAGGCCATTGCTCACGGTATAATCAAAAATTCCTAAGAGCTGGTCCATTTCGGACGATTCGGTTGACTGCTCTGTACCTTCCTGGCTGCTGTTACCCATGGCGCCTTTCATGGCATTGCCAAAGCCGCCGCCATTTTGGGCAAGCGCATTGTTGAGCTTTTGCAGGTTTTCCAGGCTGCTGAAAGGATATTTCATATTGAGGTTGAATTCCTTTTCGGCCATGTTCATTTTAATACGGAGCGTACCATTGCGGAGCAACGCTTTTTGGTCTTCTGTAAGGTTCTTAGCAGTATCAACAAAGCTTTTGAGGGAGATGACGCTATCTATCTTTTCATCTTTCTTTTTTTCAAATTCTTCGCCACCCATGGCCTGCATCATGTCTATGAGCTGCGCCATGTCCATGGTTGTTGAAACCTGGCCGCTTCCATTGGCATTAATTTGTACTTCTTCATTGATCTCAAGGCAGGAAGCAAAGAACACACAACCTACCGCTACAAGAAACAGTTTCAGCATTCGCATTGTAAATAAATTTAGCCGCCAAATTAAATCATTTATTCCACCCCTGCCACATAAAACACCCTGAATGACCTTGATTCCCGGGGCTGGAGCCTGATAAGGCCGATGTGATTATTAAAGCTGTCCGGCGCACTGCTCAGGTTCTCTATTGCAATGCTTTCACGGTGGCCCGGAATAAACACCTGCAGGTAAGGGTAAGCAGCATCTGGCAGCAGGGAAATTTTAAGCCCGTTTGCAGGGTTGCGCAACGTGCAGCACGGCTTGCCATTGAGCAAAAAGCAGTTATCCATTTCAGTGGTTCCAATAAGTGCGGGCGTGTTAAATTGATCGAAGGCAATTAGCTCCCCGGTTGGAATGAGCTTTTCATTGAACTGAAGCTTTGCTTTTGCAGGAAAGAACAGCTCCCAGTTGTTCACTTTGCCGCCCAGCTGAAAATAAGGATGCCAGCCATCTGCAACCGGAATTTCAGTATTGCTTTCGTTGGTGAGCGTTGTTTCCACTTCCAGGCTTGCTTTTGGATGAAGGGTATATTTCACGCGGCAGCTATAATGAAATGGATAGCCGGCATCATAACCTTTATAATGATGCACCATTTCAACAGATGCAGCATCATTTGTTGCTGATTCACTTTCCACAACAAACGCCTGGTCATACAGCAGGCCGTGCAGGGCAGTGCCATCGCCGTACATTTTTTCTGACTGGTACGTAACGCCATCAAAATTGTAACGGCCTGCATTCATCCTGCACACCCAGGGCGAGAGCTTTATTGATTTGAAATAATTGGTCACCTGCTCCTTAACAGGACGGTTGAGCTGGTAATTATCTATAATATTGAAGGGCTGGCCCTTGAGTGGAATAATAAATTCGTGCAGCATGGCCCCAACAGCTGGTATAACCGAAACTGCGGTGGAATGATTATTGTCGCTTAAATGAATAAGAGTGGTGTTGTTCTGTTCGGTGCGGGTTACCTGGAAAGACATAGCTGATTTTATCTATTGATTTAATACAGTGGTTTTAATGATAAATCATATTTTCAATTTATGGTCTTCAAGATAAATGAGCAATTTAATGCTTTGTTTGGCAGGCAGCCCTTGCTGTTTGCAGCGCCCGGCCGGGTAAACCTTATTGGCGAACATACAGATTACAATGAAGGCTTTGTGCTGCCCGGCGCCATTGACAAACGAATTTATGTTGGAATTGCAAAGAACGGCACCCGAAAGCTGAATGTATTTGGCCTGCAGTACAATGAGCAGTTCAGCCTGGACCTTGACAACCTGCAGCCGCGGAAGGACTGGGCTACCTACCTGGCCGGCATGGCCTTTCACATGCAGAAGGATGGCGCGCAACTGGAAGGGGTAGACGTAGTTATTGGCGGCGATGTGCCGTTAGGCGGAGGCCTTAGCTCCTCTGCCGCCGTTTGCTCAGCGTTTGGATTTGCATTGAACGAATTATTTTGCGTGGGATTGAGCAGGATGCAACTGGCTTTATTAGGACAGCGCACGGAGCATACATTTGCCGGCGTGAAAACAGGCATCATGGACCAGTTTGCAAGCCTGCACGGCAAAGAACATCACCTCATGAAGCTGGATTGCCGCAGCCTGGAGTTTGAGTACATTCCTTTTAAATATGATGATTACAAAATAGTGCTGGTGAATACCATGGTAAAGCATTCGCTTGCATCATCTGAATACAATACCCGCCGCCATGAGTGCGAAGAAGGAGTGGAGATCCTGAAGAAACATTATCCCGAAATAAAATCCCTGCGCGATGTGAGCATTGAAATGCTGGACAAGCATAAGAACGAACTGCCGGAAGTAATTTATAAGCGATGCAGCTATGTGATCAACGAGAACAACAGGCTGCTGCGCGGATGCGAGGTATTACAGCGGCACGACCTGTTAGCTTTTGGCCAACTGATGTACCAATCGCACGAAGGCCTGAGCAAATATTATGAAGTGAGCTGCCCCGAGCTTGATTTTCTTGCAGCGCAGGCAAAGGAAATGGATTATGTTGCCGGCGCAAGAATGATGGGCGGAGGATTTGGGGGTTGTACCATTAATTTAGTTCAAACATCGGCCATCAATAAATTTACCGCACTCATGCAACAGCGATATGAAAATGAATTTGGCCAAACGCCGGAAGTGTATGTGATGGAGATTGAAGATGGGGCCAAGCGCATCAGCAATACGCTTTAGCTTTCTACCCAGGCATCGCTTTCTTTCAATAAATTGATAAGTTCCTGCACGGCGATGGCGCTGTCAACGTTTCGCTTTACTACATCTTTTCCTTTGTATAAAGTTATCTTGCCTGGCCCGCTGCCAACATATCCAAAATCTGCATCCGCCATTTCACCGGGGCCATTCACAATACATCCCATAATAGCGATCTTAACGCCTTTGAGATGGTTGGTTACTGAACGGATTTTAGCAGTGGTTTCCTGTAAATCGAACAAGGTTCTGCCGCAAGACGGGCAGGAGATATATTCTGTTTTTGAAATCCTTGTGCGCGTAGCCTGTAAAATAGAGAAAGATGTATTGTTGATGAACTGGTGATTGTTCTTTGCTTCCAGATAAGTGCGGCCGCTTACGCTGGTGTTCTGCAACTTAGATGGATCATTCATGAGCCAGATGCCGTCGCCCATGCCATCCAGCAATAATGCTCCGGATTCAATGGAGAAATGAATGAGCTGTTCATCGATGGTTGTATCATGGCTTTCTACGGCGATGATGACAGGGTTTTGGGTCGATAGCTGGTTGATGTAATTCCTTACAGAAGGCATCGCCTGCTCATGCGTTGACCATAGGCACAGCACGGCGGTTGGATCATTGATGGCCGGCGGATGGTTGTTTACATCGATAGAAATAAAGTTCATTACCGGTGAGCGTTGGGTGCTTTGCAGAAATTCAGTGCCCTGGAACAGCGGGTAATATTTTTCTTTGTCCGGCGCTTGCAGCCAGGTATTGTAATTGCAAATTACTTTGAGTGTGCCGGGCAGGCTGAAATCAAGGATCTTGTTTGCTGTGTAGATGTAGTCTGCGGCTGCATCGGCAATGTTCCACTTGTCAGTTAGTTCATCATAAGTATAGCCGATGGCTTGCAGGCTTGATGGGGTGATGGTTTTTGCTTCCATGAAGTCTGCAACAACTACAGGAACATTCTTTCCGCCGATATTTGAAATGATGTTTGTGGTGCGGCGCCTGTATTCGGTGATGTTGGAAGTTGGAAGCTGGAGGTTGGAGGTTGGTTCATACCGCTTCACTAAATCTTTACAAACCGGAATTTCAAACTCTGGATCTTCGGTGAGTGAAACACGGATAGTATCGCCAATACCATCTTCCAGTAATGTTCCGATACCGATGGCGGATTTGATGCGGCCATCCTCGCCATCACCGGCTTCTGTTACCCCTAAATGCAAAGGATAGCATGCATTGAATTCCTGCTGCATGCTTTGCACCAGCAGCCGGTAGGCCTGTACCATTACCTGCGGGTTGCTGCTCTTCATGCTCAGTACAATATTGTGATAGCTCTCGCTGCGCGCGATGCGTAAGAACTCCATGGCGCTTTCCACCATGCCCATGGGCGTATCGCCATACCTGCTCATAATTCTATCGCTCAGTGAACCGTGGTTGGTGCCAATGCGCATGGCTGTTCCGTATTCTTTGCAAATGCGCACTAATGGTGTGAACCGTTCACGGATGCGCTCAATTTCTTCAAGGTAATCCGCATCGGTATATTCAATGAACTCGAATTTCTTTTTGTCAACGTAGTTGCCCGGGTTCACCCTGACCTTCTCTACGATCCTGGCGGCAATTTCAGCGGCGTTGGGGGTAAAGTGAATGTCGGCCACCAGCGGCGTATTATAACCCCTGCGGCGAAGCTCATTTTTTATGTTCAGCAGGTTTTCCGCTTCTTTCTTAGATGGGGCGGTAATGCGCACCAGCTCGGCGCCGGCCTCTATACAGCGAATGCTTTGTTCCACCGTGGCCAGGGTGTCCATGGTATCGGTGGTGGTCATGGTTTGAACGCGAATAGGATGAAAATTACCCAGCAGCAGGTCGCCAATCTTCACTTCAAGAGTTTTGAGCCTCATGGGCGCAAAATTACGGCTAAAAAAATCACCCCGGCGGGGGTATCACGACTTTAGGAAGGCGTTAATCTCTTTCTCCCATTTATCCGTTTGGTTGGCAAACAGGCTTTGATGGCCACAATGCTCATATATTACCAGCTTCTTTTGTTTGCATGGGATGGCATTCAAAATACATTTCTCCTCTGATTCGGTTACCCTTGCATCGTCCTTACCCCATTGGATAAGCACAGGGCAATTAATTTTAGCAGCATACTCACACGGATTGTGGCCAAATGCCCAGAACCCCTGCTCAACCCCGCCCCAAAACGCTAATAAAGATGATACCGGCTGCGCCGGCAAGCCCATAGTACGCACCCTGCCCTTGACCGCCTCCAGCAAGCTGCCGAAAGGCATTTCCAGTATAACCTTGCCGGGCTTGAACCCATACTCGCTGATGGCATGGGTAATGGTGGCCGCACCTAATGAAATACCCCAGAGAATGATGTTCTTTTCTTTTTTACTGATGTAATCATAGGCCAGCTTCACCTCTTCCGCCTCTTTATACCCAATGGTGCAGGTATTACCCTGGCTGCCGCCATGCGCACGAAAATCAACTAAGAAGATATTATAGCCAAAGCGATAAAAAGCCATCGCCTCCGGCAACACTTTTGATTTTGAGCTGCCATGCCCATGGAACAAAATAACTGTTCCCTTTGGCGATTCCTGCGTGCAATGCCAGGCCTCTATCTGCAATTTGTCCTTTGTGTTTAAATGAACGGTCTCGTAAGGAATTTGCGGAATGAGGGTATTGACTGACTTTGGATATTTAACGCCAAGGAAAACAGCTTCTGCCTTTGCGCCAAAGCCCATTTGCTCAGGCTTTACGCGCTGCAGGCTCTGATCATCATAAAAATGCGTGAACTTGTACGCATGAAAAGCGCTCATGATGTTCAGCAGAACAAACAGCACCAGAACGGTGTACAGTAACCTCCGGAGTATCTTCTTCATTTTAAAGCTTTCCTTTTTTTATCTCTTCCACAACATTGGGATCTAATAACGTGGTAATGTCGCCAAGATTATCTGTTTCACCTTCAGCAATCTTGCGCAGGATGCGGCGCATGATCTTGCCGCTTCTTGTTTTGGGCAGTCCTGGAACAAACTGAATTTTATCGGGCCTGGCAATGGCTCCAATGATGCGGGTAACGGTTTGATGGATATCTTTTCTTGCAGCTGCATCATCACCATGATGGCCGGTATAGATCACAAAAGCATAAATGCCCTGTCCTTTGATATCGTGCGGGTAGCCAACTACAGCGCTTTCCACCACGCCTGCATGCATGTTGATGGCATTCTCCACTTCGGCAGTGCCAATGCGGTGGCCGCTCACATTCAATACATCATCTACCCGGCCGGTAATGCGGTAATTGCCGGCTGCATCACGCAAAGCGCCATCGCCGGTGAAATATAAATTTGGATATGCCGCAAAGTAATTAGTGCGGCATCGCTCATGATCGCCATAAGTAGTGCGAATAATAGACGGCCATGGCGCACGCATGCAAAGATTGCCGGAAGCTTCCTGCGCTTTTATTTCATTCCCTGATTCATCTACCAGCAATGGCTGAACACCAGGCAGCGGCAAGGTGGCATAAGTTGGCTTAGAAGGCGTAACGCCGGCAAGGTTGGAGAGTAAAATGCCACCGGTCTCAGTTTGCCACCAGGTATCTACAATGGGGCATTTTTTCTTGCCGATATTTTCATCGTACCAATGCCAGGCTTCTTCATTTATCGGTTCGCCCACAGTGCCAAGTATTTGCAATGAAGAAAGATCTTTTCCCTGCAAAGGCTCCAATCCAAAACCCATGAGTGAGCGAATAGCAGTAGGCGCAGTGTACAGGATGTTCACTTTGTGTTTATCTACAATATCCCAGAACCTGCCTGCATCGGGCCAGGTAGGAATGCCTTCAAACATAAGTGTGGTAGCGCCTGCGCTTAGCGGACCGTACACAATGTATGAGTGGCCGGTGATCCAGCCGATATCTGCCGTACAGAAATAAATTTGTTGCGGCTTGTACTGGAACACATTTACAAATGAATAGTTAGTGAACAGCATATAACCACCGCAAGTATGCACAACACCTTTGGGCTTGCCGGTAGAGCCGGAAGTGTACAGGATGAACAGCATATCTTCTGCATCCATTTCTTCTGCTTCACAATGCGGGGCTTCAATTTTTTCAATCTCATCTTCCCACCAAACATCGCGGCCGCCTATCATGCTCACGGGAATTTTTGTCCTGGCGTACACTATCACTCTTTTTACAAATGGGCAGGCAACCAGCGCATCATCAATGACTGATTTTAACGGAATATCTTTTGCGCCGCGGAAAGCGCCATCGCAGGTGATAACGTATTCAGCTTTTGCATCGTGCAGGCGGTCTGAAATGCTTTGCGCGCTGAAGCCGCCAAATACCACTGAGTGAATGGCGCCAATTCTTGCACAGGCGAGTATAGCAATTGGCAGCTCGGGTATCATGCCCATGTAAATGCAAACGCGGTCGCCTTTTTTTACGCCGTTGTTCTTAAGCACTTGTGCAAACCGGCACACCTTATTATAGACATCGCGGTAAGTGAGCACGCGGTGAGGCTCCGCAGGATCATTGGGTTCCCAGATGATAGCGGGCGTATCGCCCAATTTTTCAAGATGGCGGTCAAGGCAATTCTCTGTTATATTGAGCTTAGCGCCTTTGAACCATTGTACATTCGGCTCAGCAAAATTCCAGTTCAGCACCTTGTCCCATTTCTTTCTCCAGTAAAAATGTTCAGCTATTTCCGCCCAAAATGCTTCCGGGTCTTCTACGCTTTTACGATAAGCGTTTTTATATTCCTCAAACGACCTGAGCTGGTAAGGGTAATTCATATATGTTAAACTTAAAAAAAAGTATGCAGGAGCACGAATTTAAGATGAGTTAATACACACATCAGCACATTTGCCTTATTTTTGCCCCCTCTGAAGAATGAAACGCCACGCCACGCATAGTATAGTAAAATTTATCTCCTGCATCTTAATGATGCTTGCACTGGCCTGGCTTACCGTGAGCACTCCTTTTGTTTATGCCAGCCAGCAGCAGGTTGCTGCGCAAAAAGCGGCCGATACAAAAGGAAGCAATCCATTTGCTAATACCACAGAAGAAAAAACAGAAAGCGGGCCCAATACGCTTTCAGAGTACCTGCACGATGCGCATGAGCATTTTCAATACGTGCCTGCGCAGCAGCAAAACCACAAATGCCATTCTTCAGACCTGTACTATGCATTTCATCCTGAGCTGATCTCTCCTCCTCCCGAGGTTTAATTACTTCTTTATTCAGGGACACATTTCGTAGAACAGCTTCCGCGTGCATCATTTGCCTGAGGCGAAGCAATGTTCCTTTTGCTGGTTGCCCCGCAGGATAAGATCCCGGGCGGCAGCTCTATTATTCCATTTCATAAAAGTGATCAATGAAACATCGTGTAAAAAAATATTTGCAAAGCCTGCCTAATGACTTTGCATCTTCCATAGTAGTTTTTCTTGTAGCCCTGCCGCTGTGCCTTGGCATAGCATTGGGATCGGGCGCGCCGCTGTTCAGCGGACTGATAGCCGGTATTGTTGGCGGCATAGTGATTGGCATGTTGAGCGGCTCGCAGCTGAGCGTGAGCGGCCCGGCCGCAGGCCTTACCGCCATAGTGGCCGCAGCCATAGGCAGGCTGCCCGCTTATGAAGCATTTTTATTAGGCGTGGTGCTTTGCGGCGTGTTCCAGCTGGTATTAGGATTCATTAAAGCCGGCGTGTTAGGCGATTTTGTGCCCAGCTGTGTTATCAAGGGCATGCTGGCGGCAATTGGGCTGATACTTATTCTTAAACAATTCCCGCACATGGTAGGCTACGACAAAAACTTTGAAGGCGATGAAAGCTTTGTACAGCCGGACCAGGATAATACATTCTCCGGCATATTCAGCGCGCTCAGTGCCATTACGCCTGCTGCAGCCGTGATTGGCATTGGGTCGCTGATAATTTATGTGCTGTGGGAAAAATTTGTGTCGAAAAAGAAGTTCGCCAAATTGGTGCCGGCGCCGCTGGTAGTGGTGCTGATAGCCGTGGCGGCAAGCGCGTTCATAAACAACGTGCCTGAGTACGCGTTGAAGCCAGATCATTTGGTGAACATTCCTATTGCCGGCTCAACAACGGAGTTCCTTTCGTTCTTTACTTTTCCTGACTGGAGCCAGCTTACCAATAAAGATGTGTGGGTTACCGGCATTACCATTGCGCTGGTAGCCAGCCTTGAAACTTTGCTTAGCATAGAGGCCATTGATGATCTTGATCCATACCAGCGGGTAACGCCAACAAACCGGGAGCTGAAAGCGCAGGGCGTGGGCAACATGATCTCCGGGCTCATTGGCGGCTTGCCTATTACCAGTGTAATTGTCAGGTCTTCTGCGAACGTGAATGCGGGTGCAAAAACAAAAATGTCCGCGGTGTACCATGGCATTTTATTGCTGGCTTGCGTGGCATTGATACCCGGCCTGTTGAACCTGATACCCAAAGCGGCGCTGGCAGCAATTCTTATTTACACCGGTTATAAGCTGGCAAAGCCTTCGTTGTTCAAAATGTTCTATCAAAAAGGATGGAACCAGTTCCTGCCTTTCATTATCACCATTACTGCCATTTTGCTTACAGACCTGCTCACCGGGGTGCTCATAGGCATTGCAGTGGGATTGTTCTTTGTGTTCCGCAGTAATTTCAAAACAGCGGTTATTGTGGTGAACGATCACCGCAGGTATTTGTTCAGGCTGCGGAAAGATGTTTCATTTTTGAACAAGCCAATTGTGAAGAGCAAGCTGGAAAGCGTGCCTGAAGATGCTTATGTGCTGATAGATACAAGCCGTGCAGACTTCATTGACCGCGATGTGGTGGAAGTTATAGAAGACTTCATGAAGCATGCGCACCTGAAGAATATTTCGGTGGAAATAAAACGCAGCCTTACCCGCAGCCAGGGATTCAATGATGATGCTTTTGGCGCAATGCAGAAGAACGGCTACTTCCGTGTTCATAAAAAGAACGATGTGCAGGTAGCACCGTAACCATTTAAAGAGCTTTAGATTTCTTAAACCACTAATTTTACAATATGCATTCATACGAAAAACTGTTACTGGAAAACAAGGCCTGGGCGGCCGAAAAAGTTTCTGAAGACCCTGAGTACTTTGTACGCCTCTCACACCTGCAAACTCCCGAGTTCCTTTGGATTGGCTGCAGCGACAGTCGCGTACCTGCAAACGAGATCACGGGAACGCAACCCGGCGAGATCTTTGTACACCGCAATGTGGCCAACCTGGTAATTAATACCGATGTGAACCTGCTGAGCGTGCTGGACTATGCAGTTACCCATTTGAAGGTAAGGCATGTGATAGTGTGCGGGCATTATGGATGCGGCGGCATTAAGGCTGCCACCACCCAAACAGATTTCAAGGCGGTGCTTAACATGTGGCTGCGCAATATTAAAGATGTGTACCGCCTTCACCGCGATGAGCTGAATGCCATCAAGGACGAGGAAAGCCGCTGCGACCGGCTGGTAGAGCTGAACGTGCAGGAGCAGGTATTGAACCTGGCAAAGACCTCCATTGTTCAGCGTGCCTGGAAAAATGAGCAGCGGCCGCACCTGCATGGCTGGGTGTACGGCCTCAAAGACGGGATAATAAAACAGGTATTTGAAATGCCGGCCGGCACGCATATAGATGCCATTTACGAATACGAAGGACTGTAATTAAAGATCGTTTCAAAATTGAGCCCCGCAGTAATGCGGGGTTTTTTTATCTTAGAGCAACCCACAACCCATGCATTTGAAATCCCGCTTTTGTTTTGCCGCCATTTTATTGTTTGCCGCCTGTAATGAGAATAAAGCCGATGCTGACTGGCAAATGATCCCTTTTGTTAAGGTTGATAGCGTGAACCCGGTAATGATCCCTGATTCCACTACCGTGTTCTATTGCCCGGTGCGGAAAGACACGGTGCATTGGGAGCAGAAAGATGTTTTTAATCCCGCGGCCATTGTGCGTAACGATACTGTTTTTCTTTTATACCGCGCCGAAGACAATGTTGGTAAGTATGCAGGCACTTCCCGTATTGGCATTGCTTACAGTACCGATGGATTGCATTTCACACGGCATCCAGTTCCTGTTTTATATCCTGCTGAAGATGCGCAAAAGAAATTAGAATGGGAAGGCGGTTGCGAAGACCCGCGCCTCACGCAGCGCGAAGATGGAACTTACATCATGACATACACTGCCTATGATGGAGATAAGGCACGATTGATGGTTGCAAGTTCGCCTGATCTTTATCACTGGACAAAGCATGGGCATGCTTTTGCAAATGCAGACAGCACCTGGAGCAAATCAGGTTCAATCGTTTCAAATTATAAGGACGGGAAAATTGTTGCTGCAAAAATAAATGGCAAGTATTGGATGTATTGGGGCGATACCAATATTTGGATAGCTACTTCTGATGACCTGGTTAGCTGGACGCCCGGGCAGCTTGTGTTTGGCCCGCGCAAGAAGAAATTTGATAATGACCTGGTAGAACCCGGCCCTGCGGCCATGCTTACTGACAAAGGAATTTTGCTGATCTATAACAGCCGAAGCACCGAGCAGGAATTGCCTGCAGGCACGTACACAGCAGGACAAATATTGATGGACAAAAATGACCCAACAAAAGTGATGGGCAGATCAGAAGAATATTTTATGAAGCCTGATAAAGATTATGAGACGAGCGGGCAGGTGAACAATGTTTGTTTTTTAGAAGGATTGGTGAATTATAAAGGGAAATGGTTTTTGTATTATGGAACGGCGGATTCTAAAATAGCAGTTGCAGTAAAATGAAAAACATCTGGAAAGTAATTACAGCTTCATCAGTTGGTACATTAATAGAGTGGTACGACTTTTACATTTTCGGAAGCCTGTCCACTATTATTGCGCAAAAATTCTTTCCTTCAACAAATCCCACGGCAGCGCTTCTGTCTACCCTGGCAACCTTTGCCGCGGGGTTCATTGTACGCCCCTTCGGGGCGCTGGTATTTGGCCGGCTGGGAGATATCATTGGACGTAAATACACTTTTTTGCTCACGCTGGTGCTCATGGGCGGATCAACATTCCTGATTGGATGCATTCCCAGCTATGCAAGCATTGGCGGCTGGGCGCCTTTTCTTGTACTGGTGCTTCGCCTGTTGCAGGGGCTTGCACTTGGCGGCGAGTATGGCGGAGCTGCAACTTATGTAGCAGAGCATTCGCCTGCAAACCAGAGAGGTTATTATACCAGCTGGATACAAACTACCGCTACGCTTGGATTGTTTGTTTCACTTGGCGTGATACTGCTTACACGCCGGGTGGTAGGTGTTGAAGAATTTACAACAGGCAATGGCTGGCGCATTCCGTTTTTACTTTCGATAATACTGGTAATAGTTTCTATTATCATCAGGCTCAAGATGAAAGAATCGCCTTTGTTTCAAAGGCTCAAGACAGAAGGCAGAACATCAGTAAATCCATTGAAGGAAAGCTTTGGCCACAAGAGTAATTTCAAAATGGTATTACTTGCATTGTTTGGCGCTACCATGGGCCAGGGTGTTGTGTGGTACACGGGCCAGTTCTATGCGCAGAGCTTCCTTTTAACCAAATGCCTGGTAGACTATGAGCAGGCCAATGTGATAATATTGATTGCATTGCTGGTAGCCACGCCATTCTTTATTGTATTTGGCGCATTGTCGGACAGGATCGGAAGAAAATACATCATGATGTTTGGCATGCTGGCCGCTATTTTATTGTACCGCCCCATTTTTCAGCAGCTGCATAACATTGCCGATCCTGCATTAAAGACCGTTACAGCCGAGCGTACAAGCCTGAAAGAGCACGCATCAGTAACACAAACCCTGTACACTGATGGAAGTATTTTCACCGCAACAAAAAAAGAAGCGCAAACAACAAAACAAATGACCCTGGGAGAAGGTGGCAAGTGGAAAATGATAGGGCTGGTAGCAGTGATGGTTTTGTTTGTAACAATGGTGTACGGGCCAATAGCAGCCTTCCTGGTAGAGCTATTCCCAACAAGAATAAGATATACCTCCATGTCATTGCCTTACCACATTGGCAATGGCGTGTTTGGCGGTATGGTGCCGTTCATTGCAACGCTCATTACCACGCTGCCCGGCAGCAATCATTTATCAGGGCTGTGGTATCCTATTGGCGTGGGTGCGGCCAGCTTTATAATAGGCAGCTTGTACCTGAACAACAAAATAGATAAAGACGTAACTGATTAAAATATGAACCTCATTAAGCGCATTATTGGAATAATTTGCATGATAGCAGGGCCGGTTGTAGTGGCTGTGCTTGTCATAAGCGCCATTCAAAATATTGATCTTACCGGCAAATCAGATATTCAAAAACCTATTCCCTGGATCATCATCATTGCAGTGTTCACGCCTATTGCAATTGGACTGATGATCTTTGGGTGGTATGCATGGAAGGGCGAGTATGAGCATTTACCGGAAACTTCGGAAGAACTATGAAAGCTATATCGATAATAAGCCTGGTTGTTTTTTGTGCAGTGAATTGCTTTTCGCAGCAGAACAAGGAGTTTGAAGGAAGAGTGTATTATGCCCAGACCCTTACCTCAAACAATCCGCAATTAGATACTGCTGCACTCAAGGATGATTTAGGCAGGTCCAGCATCTACAGCTATAAAACCGGCAAGATCAGGTGGGATATTGAAAGTAAAAGCTTAGAATACCAGATCTCAGACCTGGTGAACAACGAGCATGTGCTGAAATTCCTTTGGGTAGATAGCCTGTTCAAAGTGGACTATTCAAAAGAAGATACGCTGGTCAGCTATAAAATAACCAAAAATGCCGATACAATTTGCGGATACGTTTGCGATAAGATAGAGACCTTTATGAGATCTTGCCCGCCCTCGCATGACTTCAAGCGTACAGTATGGTTCAGCAGCAGGTTATATGCAGATCCCAAACCATTCAGGAACCTTGGCACGTATGCCATGAATAAATTAGTGCCGCTGATAAAAGCTGTTCCGCTGGCCATTTTATTGGAAAGCGAACTTTTCACTATGAAATTTACTGCAGTGAAAGTAGAAGCAGTGGAGCTTCCGGACTATTTTTTCACCATAGATAAATCCCTTCCCATCTCCTACAGATTGTGGAACTATTAGTTTTTAAGATGCTTAACTTCGCTGGTATTCTATGTCTATCCAAGTACAAAACCTCACCAAGATCTACGGCTCACAAAAAGCGGTTGACGGCATTTCATTCAACGTAAACAAAGGAGAAATTGTAGGCTTCCTGGGCCCAAATGGTGCAGGCAAGTCAACAACCATGAAAATAATCACCGGCTATTTATTGCAGGATGGTGGTGAAGCCTCCGTATCCGGCATCGATGTGCGCAAAGATCCCATTGCCACAAAAAGAAAGATCGGGTACCTGCCTGAGTCTAATGCGCTGTATTATGATATGTATGTGCGGGAATATTTAGGCTTCATTGCAGAAGTGCATCATCTTTCAAATAAAAAAGCGGCGATAGAGAACGCTATTAAGATCACTGGCCTTACGCCTGAAAGCAATAAAAAGATAGGCCAGCTTTCAAAAGGATACAAGCAACGTGTTGGTCTGGCCGCCGCCCTCATTCATGAACCGGAAGTATTGATACTGGATGAACCAACCTCCGGCCTCGATCCCAACCAGATCATTGAAATAAGAGAAGTAATAAGGCAGCAGGGAAAAAATAAAACGGTGCTGTTCTCCTCGCACATTTTGCAGGAAGTAGAAGCCATCTGCGACCGTGTTATCATTATCAATAAAGGGAAATTAGTGGCAAATGACCGGCTTAGTAATTTGCAGCAGGCCACTGCTTCCAGAGTGCTGAAAGTATCGTTTGAAGAGCCGTTGGAAGAGGCATGGCTTACCCGGCTGCAGGGCGTAACCGGGGCGCACAGCACAGACCGCCGCTCCTGGCAGGTACAGGCCACAGACCTTGAGCTTGCGCGCAAACAGGTATTTGAGCTTGCCCAGCAGCACAACCTCAATATTGTCTCGCTGCAAACGGAAACCCAAAGCCTGGAAGATGTGTTCCGGAATTTAACCGGTAAAAACGGATAAAAATAGTTCCGGAAAAGCCTAAATTTGGAAACACTATGCAATTGCTAACCCGGATCCCCGCTTTCCTCAGAAACAAATACCTCATAGCTACGGTAGCCTTTGTGGTGTTCATTGTTTTTTTTGACGACAGGGACCTGATTTCCAATTTCAGGCATACCCGCGAGCTGAAGGACCTTGAAAAGAGCCGCCAGTACTATACAGAAGAAATAGCTAAAACCCGGCAGGAGCTCAAACAGTTACGTACCGATGCCGCCCTGCTGGAAAAATATGCCCGGGAAAAGTACCTGATGAAGCGGGACAATGAGGACCTGTTCCTTGTAAAGTCCAAAAAAGAGTAGATTTACGTTAACTCCCGGTTGCGGCAAATTCTTATCTTACCTCTGCTTTTTACGATAGTTATTTGTTGAAAAGACAATATCGCATCATTATCATCGTTTAATAACACGGACGGACATTCCGAATGACGGATTCGGAAAATTTTTTGGACACTTTTTGGACATTAATGGTTTTGCCTATGACACTCTTTACCCCGGAAGACCTGGTAATGTATTTATACCATGAGTCTACTCCTGAAAAAGCAGCCGCAATAGAAGTGGCCTTGCAGACAGACTGGACCCTCCGAGAAAAGCTGGAAGTATTGCAGCAAGCTGTTACAAGCCTTGAACAAACCCTGGTTTCCCCTCGTACAGAAGCAGTGTTGAGCGTGCTTAACTATGCACGTGAAACCGCTCCCGAATCGGTTTAACCAATTAAAGGTTTGCCTATTTTCGTGCTCATTCTAAATGACACGAAAAGAACGTTTCCGGTTTGTGACGGAGTATTTCCAGGAGCACAATCCCAACGCAGAAACTGAGCTCCTCTATGACAGCCCTTACCAGCTGCTGGTAGCAGTCATTCTTTCGGCGCAATGCACAGACAAGCGGGTGAACATGACCACTCCCGCCATCTTTGACAAATATCCTGATGCCTACGCATTGTCAAAGGCCAGTTACGATGAGCTATTTCCCCTGATCAAAAGCATTTCATATCCCGGTAACAAGACCCGGCACCTCCTTGGCATGGCTAAAATGCTGGTGAATGACTTCAATGGACAGGTTCCTATGACCGTTGAAGAGCTGGTGCAACTGCCCGGCGTGGGCCGCAAAACAGCCAATGTTATTACTTCAGTTATAGACAAGCAGCCCAATATGGCCGTGGATACGCACGTGTTCAGGGTATCGGCCCGCATTGGCCTTACCGTGGGCGCTACCACTCCGCTGGCCACTGAAAAGCAGTTAGTAGAGTTCATTCCGCAGGAGCTGGTACACAAGTTCCACCACTGGCTCATTCTTCATGGCCGTTATATATGCATAGCCCGCACTCCCAAATGCGAGGTGTGCGGCCTGAGGCCAGCCTGTAAATATTTTAAGAAATTAAGCCGGTTGGGGCAGTAAGGCCGCCGTTCACAAATTCGGGTATTAGCGCCGCAAACTAAAAGAACTACCTTTACGTACTTTTTCTTCCCCTTGCTTGTACTCCTGCCTATGAATGCTGTAAAAATTGAGGTATATGGGTACACAGTCACACGAAACACAATTCAACAGCGTATTTTCTTTCAGGCCCCTCATCCGGGCATGGGAGAACATTATACAGGAAGGAAATGAAGGGGCCAGCCAGGTTTATTCAGATCTTCTGCAACAAATAAGCAGCCACCCGGAATTGATGGAGCCTGTAACAGACGCATCCTTATTTGAAAAGCATACCGCACTTATAAACAAGATGATGACTACCGTTTTCCCGGTAACATTATCTGATAAGCATGACATGTACGCGGTAAGCCTTCCTTTCAACTATAAAGTGATCTACAGCTCATCGCTCTTCAGGAAATTATTCCTGGGGCCGGATGGGCAGTATATTCAGATCCCAACCGCTGAAACGGGCGAGCGGATGAACGCTCAAAAATTCTGCGGCGCTTACCAGCTTATCCTGGACAGGCTTTTCAATATAAGGGTTGATGGCACAATTACATCAGTACATCCTTATAAATGTCCCGACTCAGGCCTTGACAGGTACCTGGAGCTGGAGCTTGATACAAGGTTCATTGATGTAGTGCCGCTGAAGCCCTTGCCGGAGCTGCCGGAAACAATTTCTGAGGCCTGCATGCGGGTTTCAGACATTTGCCATGTTGGTGATCTGCAACAAATACTGCCCCTGGAAATGTTCCAGTTCCAGGGCATGGTAATAGCACGCATAAGGGAAGTAACGGAGCGGGAGGTTATCAATAAGATCAAGAACAGCCTGCTGCACATTCATTCGTTTGCAGATAAGGATGTGTTCATGGAGCTACAGCGCCAGATCCGCAACCTGTTGGGTGTCGACGGCGTGCACACCGCCATCAAACCATTCTTTAAAGTGAACAACCACCTGGTGCTTTCTGAAATGGTAACATCGGGCGGGGCAACAAAGCATGATAAAAATATTTCGCAGGAAAAGAAAATAGCGGTTTACAAACAGGTTGTTCTTTGGTTCAGGGAACACCCGCAGATATTAAGGATTGATGAAATAAACGATGAAGCCATCTTCCGCAACCCTTTCCTGCAAATGCTGTATGAGCGTGGCTTTACAAACGCCATTATCTGCCCCATGTTCTCAGAAGAGCAGGAGCTGTTAGGCGTGCTGATACTGGCAACCTTTCAACCCGGTACGCTTACAGCGGAGCATGTGGCAAGAATAGAACCTACAGTTCCACTGTTCACGCTGGCACTGCAAAAAAGCCAGGAGAACCTTGACCACCAGGTAGACAAAGTGATCAAGGAACAATTCACCGCGGTGCAGGATGCAGTTGAATGGAGGTTTACTGAAGCTGCACTGAAATACCTTACTGAAAAACGGCAGGGACAACAAACCAAGATAGAGCCCATTCATTTTGAGCAGGTGTTCCCGCTGTATGGCGCGGTAGACATTCGCAATTCATCAGTTGAAAGGAACAATGCCATTCAGCTTGACATGCTGGAGCAGCTGGCCATGGCGCAAGGAATAGTGGAGCATGCAAAAAGCATTTCATCATTCCCTTTACTTGATGAAATACAGTTCAGGCTGGAGCGCTACACGCACTCAGTAACCAATATTTTATTTGCTGAAGAAGAGCTGACCATACATCATTTTCTTGTTGAAGAAATGGTGCAGCTGTTCAGGCATCTGCAAAGGATAATGCCTGCGCTTGCACCCGGCATTAACGAGTACATGCAGTCCATTGAATCACCAGTGAAGATGATCTATCATCACCGCAGGGATTATGAAGACAGCATTACAAGAATAAACAACGAAGTGGCAAAGCTCATTGATGCGGAGCAGCGCGCCGCACAGGAAATTTACCCGCATTATTTTGAGCGATTTGTTACAGACGGATTGGACTTCAACATTTATATTGGCCAATCCATTTCTCCTGATAAGCCATTCGATTCATTTTATTTGAAGAACTTGAAGATCTGGCAGCTCTCCACGCTGGTGAAGGCTGCGCAGCTCACGCACCGATTGCAGGAAGAGCTTGCGCTTCCATTACAGACCACACAGCTCATTCTTGCACACAGCCATCCTATTTCCATTAGCTTCCGCACGGCAGAACGCAAGTTTGATGTGGATGGGGCTTATAATATCCGGTACGAGATCATCAAGAAAAGAATAGACAAAGTTCACATCAAGGACTCGCATGAGCGGCTCACCAAACCGGGCACCATTGCCATTGTTTACTCCCAACCCCGCGAAGCCGAGGAATATACCGCTTACATTGAGTACCTGCAGGACAAGGGATTGCTCAAAGAAGAAATTGAGCGTTATGACCTGGAGGAATTACAAGGGGTAGTTGGATTAAAAGGGTTAAGGGTAACGGTAAATACGGAGATGCCGGAGCCGATTATCATGACCGGGTCTTTAAAGAAAGAAACCGTAAGCACATCTAATTAGCCGGGCCTTTGGGTCTGATCGGGCGAAGCCCGACCAGACCATTTCATCAAGCATCGCTCTGTAGAGAATCTTCTACAAATTCAGGCAGCTTTAGTAAATTAGTCTGCGCCTTACCGTGGGTAACCGACCTAAACCAGTGGGCAACAATTTTGCGTCCCCTTCCAGTTGGGAAGACAAAAACCCTGGGAGCGTTTCCATGTTTATAAAATACCTGGCTGCATATATATGTCCTTTGAAGCCGTCCGGCTTGCTGTGTCTTTTCTTTTTTACTCTTATTATACCGGCTTGCCAATCGCGCCAGGCAAATGAAAGGGATTTTACAAGCCCGCCCGGCTACAACCTGAACAGGCCCATCACTTATAAGCTGCCGCCCTCGCTTGATGAGATCTCAGGCATAGTGTACAATCCAAAGGACAACAGCGTGCTTGCCATTAACGATGAACGCGGCTGGCTGTATAAAGTGCATTTGAAAGATGATATAGACCTCCAGAAGTGGCACTATTCCAAAGGGGCCGATTTTGAGGACCTGGTGCTTGTTGACAGTACATTTTATGTGCTGGAAAGCAATGGGAACATCATCCAGTTCAGGTACATCACCACAGACTCAGTGCAGGTAAAGGAACATGATTTCCCTGTTGGCGGCAGCAATGAATTTGAAATATTATATCATGATAAAAATAAGAACCAGTTAATAATGCTGTGCAAGGATTGCGAAGCGGATGATAAGAACTCGCTCACAGCTTACGCCTTCAATCTTGACAGCGGAGCTTATGAGCCCAGGCCCACTTACGTAATAGATATCAGGAAAATTGAAGACCTCATGGATGAAAAGAAACTCAGGTTCAAGCCATCCGCGGCAACTATCAACCCGCTCACAGGTGAGCTCTTCATTATTTCATCTATCAACAAAGTGCTGGTAGTGGCAGACCTGAATGGTGTTCCCAAACAAGTGTATAAGGTTAACCCCAGGCTCTATAAACAACCGGAAGGCATTGCTTTTACGCCCCGCGGAGACCTTTTGATATCCAATGAATCCGCCGACATAGGGGCCGCAAATATATTATTGTTCAGGTACAACAAAAGAACTGGTAAGCTATGAAACAACTGATTGTTTATACGTTGCTTAGCCTGGGATATTTTTCCATACACGCACAGGACACTATCCTGAACCGCATTGTACTGGTTGGCGATGCAGGCGCCATGATAAACGGACAGCACCCGGTAGCGCTTGGCATTAAGAAACATATTCCGCTTGATAAAAAAACAACCATCGTTTACCTGGGCGATAATCTTTATAAAGAAGGGTTGCCTGATGATGCTTATGTTGGCTACGCCGAAGCAAGAGCAGTGTTGGACTCGCAGCTTGCAATTGTGGAAGGAACACAGGCGCACATCATCATGATCCCCGGCAACCACGACTGGAACAATGGCGGCCGACACGGTTACCAGGCCATACTGCGTGAGCAGGCCTATGTGAACCTGTTGGGAAAAGACAACGTTCGGTTTGTTCCTGCCGATGGCTGCGCCGGCCCGGTAGAAATTTCCTTGAGCAGCGAAGTAACATTAGTAGTGTTTGACAGCCAGTGGTGGCTTCACCCGTATGATAAGGGGCAAATTGAATCCGACTGCCCTTACAAGACCACTACTGAAGTGCTGACGCAGCTGAACGACATCCTTACCAAGAACGCGCACAAGCTGGTGATACTGGCCTGCCATCACCCGTTTAAAAGTACGGGCATTCACGGCGGTTACTTCTCGTTGAAGCAACACATTTTTCCTTTCACAGATAAATGGCCCAACTTATACATTCCCTTGCCCATCTTAGGCTCCATTTATCCCATTAGCCGGAGCGTGTTTGGCAGCCCGCAGGATATTCCGCATCCTGCATACCAAAACATGATCCGTGATGTGGAGGCAGTAGCCAAAACACATCCCAACCTGATATTTGTTGCAGGGCACGATCATAACCTGCAGCTCATTAAAGACAGCAATTATTATTACGTAGTGAGCGGAAGCGGCTCAAAGCTCAGCCGCGTGGCAAAGAGCAGGAAAACCTTGTACACTGCTATGGAGCATGGCTTTGCAACGCTTACAGTAAGCACCAATAAAAACGTTGACATAGCTTATTACATTACCACGCCCGATTCACTCAAGAAAGATTATACCGGACACCTGCTGAACTTTTCCAAGATACCGGAGCAACAGGTAGACAGCTCTAAAAAGCAAACGCCTGTAACAAACGCAGTCATCAAAGACACGGTGACCGTTGCGGCCAGCAGGCGATATGGATACGCCAGCGGCTTTCAACGGTTGATACTTGGAAATAATTATCGAAAGGAATGGTCTACACCGGTGCACATGAAAGTATTCCACCTGGATACTGAAAAAGGCGGCTTCAAAATAACCGGCATGGGCGGTGGAAAGCAAACCAAATCATTGAAGCTGGAAGATAAGAATGGCAGGGAATGGAGCCTGCGCACTATTGATAAAGATCCTGAAAAGGCAATACCTGAAAATTTCCGCAACACTTTTGCTGAAGATGTGGTGCAGGACATGATCTCCGCAGCGCATCCTTACGCGCCATTGACAATCCCGGATCTTGCAAAGGCCACACACGTTGTAGTGCCAAAGCCTGAAATATTTTTTGTTCCCGATGATCCTGCACTCGGCTTTTACCAGAAAATGTTTGCAAACACAGTGTGCCTGCTGGAAGAGCGTGACCCAACCATTGATAATACCGAAGCAAAGAGCACAGCCAAAATTCTGCGCGATATGGTGAACGATAACGATCACGTGGCGAAACAGGATGCAGTGCTGAAAGCAAGGTTGCTGGATATGCTCATTGGCGATTGGGACCGCCATTTTGATCAATGGAAATGGGGCGAAATAGATACCGGCAAAGGAAAGCTGTATTATCCCATTGCCAAGGACCGTGACCAGGCCTACTTTAATTCCGATGGATTGTTGCTATGGTATGCATCGCAAAACCAATTGCCTTTTCTGAAAGGATTCAGGAAAAATATTTACCGGCCGGGATGGTTCAACTACAGCGCCCGCGATTTTGACAGGGTATTTTTGAACAAGCTCAGCGCCTCACAATGGCAATCTGCAATTAAGGATTTTAAAGCTGAGCTTACAGACCAGGTAATTGAAACGGCGGTTCACAAACTACCGCCCGAAGTATATTCCTACAGCGGGCAGCAAATTATTGATAAGCTCAAAAGCCGGCGCGACCAAATGATGAAGAAAGGCATGCGCTATTACAAGTTCTTATCAGACTATGTAAATATTGTGGGCACCAATGAGCGTGAATATTTTCATATCTCATCCGTTGATTCAGGCTTGCGCGTGGTGGTGTATGGCAGGAATGATAAAGTAGATACCGGCTTCAAAATGTTTGACCGCACATTCAAGCGAAGCGAAACTGATGAGCTTAGGTTGTACGGGCTTAACGGCAATGATCTTTTTTATGTAGATGCAGATGCTTCATCGCGCATCAAGCTGCGCATTATTGGCGGAAAAGGCAGCGACACATTCGATATTAAAGGAAATGTAAAGAGCTTGCTGTACGATGTGAAGGACAGTGTGAACTACCTGCTCCATTCCCACGATGCCAAAGTAAAATTTTCCACCGACCCCGCTGTGAATGATTTTGATTGGGTTGAATTCCAGTACAACCAGTACCGGTACCCGAGGCTCACTGCAGGATACAATCCTGAAGATGGGGTATTGATAGGCGCTGGCTTCCTGCGGCGAAGCTTTGGGTTCAGGAAAGACCCTTACTCGTCAGATCAACGCATAGGCGTACTATATGCGCCAAACCGCGGAGCGTACAGCATACATTACACGGGAGACTTCATTAAGCTGCTGGGCTTTGGTGACCTGAACCTGAAATTCCAAATGGTGAATCCTACCTTGAACAATTTCTTTGGCCTGGGTAACAATACAGAGATCGATCCATCGAAAGGAATAAAATATTACCGCGCACGGTACAACTATGTTCAGGCAGATGCCTTGATGCGGATAAGCGCCGCAAGCGTGGTGAAAGTAGCTATTGGACCTACGTTCTATCGCTACTGGTATGAGCCGGAAGATAATAAAAGCAAGATCCTGGAAAACCCTGCATTGATTGGCCTGGATCCTGAAAGTGTATTCAGGAGTAAATCATACCT
>JADMIO011701120.1_pt1 | contig 39409 bp, 40 predicted proteins | sample 8958161 | NCBI WGS metagenome assembly JADMIO01 (sample SAMN16585339, study PRJNA669376) | soil metagenome | isolation source: Crop rotation soil | place: USA: Cullars Rotation, Alabama | collected 2011 | reverse complement strand
TATGGTGAAAGTTGGAACCTCTTACGTGCCGATCAGATTAAAACGAAAGGCCCAGTCTTTCGACTGAGCCTTTCGTTTTATTTGACCATGTTGGTATGATTTAAATTAATACGACTCACTATAGGGTCAGTGCGGCCGCGACTTCAAGTCACGTGAATTCCAAGCTTCGGATCCCACTGTGCTGGAAAGCCCGCCCGGCCCCACGACGTCGACGAGCCGGTGCTCGCCGAGCAGCCGGGCCACGTCGCCGACGGACTCCTCGCGCCCGACCAGCTCGACGGCGAGGGCGGGCAGGTTGCCCTGCGGCGCGTCGGGCTCGGCGACGGCGAGGTCGGCCTCGTGCCGCAGGATCTGCTCCTGCAGCCGGCGCAGGCGCGGCCCGGGCTCCAGGCCCAGGTCGCCCGAGAGCCGGGCCCGCACGCGCTGGTAGGCGTCCAGCGCGTCCGACTGGCGGCCGGCGCGGTAGAGCGCGGTGATCAGCAGCTCCCACAGGGTCTCCCGGTAGGGGTTGGCCGCGATCGCCGCCTCGGCGTCGCCGACAACCTCGGCCACGTCTCCGAGGCGCAGGCGCGCGGCGCAGCGCGTCTCGATCAGATCCAGCCGCACCTCCTCGAGCCGAGTGCGGTGCGGCGCGGTCCATTCGCCGTCCCCGGCCGACTGCAGCACCTCGCCGTGGAAGCGCTCCAGCGCGCGGGCGCTCAGCTCGGCGGCGGCGGCGTCCTCGCCCGCGGCCAGGAGGTCCTGCGCGGCGGCGGCGTCCTCGGCGACGACCAGCGCGTCCACGGCGCCGGGCTCGACGGCGAGCCGGTAGCCGTGGTCGTCGCCGGCGATGACGGCCGGATCGCCCAGGGCGCGGCGCAGGCGCGCGACCTTGGATTGCAGCGTGTTGCGGCCGGCCGGCTCGGGCCACAGCTCGTCCAGCAGGCGCTCGGCGCGCACGGGCTGGCCGGCCTCGAGCGCCAGCCGCACCAGGAGCTCGGCCGACCTGCCGCCCGGAACCGTCAGGCGCAGTCCGTCGCGCCTGGCCTCGACGGAGCCGAGCACCGAGATCTCGAGCACGTCGCGAGTGTACGTCCGGGCGGGGCGGTGTCAGCGAAGTGTCAGCGCGCTCGTCGATGGTGGCGGCATGCCCGAAGACGATCCCGAAGCACTCGTCGCCGCGGCCCTGGTCGCCGCCGACAGCGAGGCCCTGATGGACCGCGCGCGGCGAGCGGCGCTGACCACGCGCGATCGCCAGCTCGTGGCCATCGCGAACGCGCACCTGCGCGGCGAGCGCGAGCTGGTCGACGCGCTCGCGCGGGACCACCTCGCCGACCACCCCGACAACGTCCTCGTCGCCTGGATCGCGGGCGCCGACCCCCACCCCGCCACCAAGGAGCCCTCATGAACCTCAAGCTCACCGCCACCCTGCTGATCCTCGCCGCCGTCCTGGCCAACCTGGCCTTCAGCGCCCTCGGCGCCATCTTCGAGTACCCCGACGTGCTGGACCACCCCGCCGGCCAGGTGCTTGCGGACTTCCACGACGACGAGGGCGCCATCAGCACCTGGTTCGCCGTCCTGGCCTTCTCCGCCGCCCTGATGGCGCCCATCGCGATCGGCGTCGGCCGCCTTTCTCCGAGCCGGGCGATGCGGATCGCCGTGCCGGTCGGGATCGCCGCGGCGGTCGTGCAGGTCATCGGCCTCATGCGCTGGCCGCTGCTCGTGCCGGGCTACGCCAGCGACGCGGTCGGCGGCAACGCCGCGGTCGCGGCGGACGCGCGCAACGCGTTCACCACGGCGAGCGACATCCTCGGCACGGCGATCGGCGAGACGCTCGGGTACCTGCTGACCGCGGTGTGGACCGTGCTGGTCGTCGTCGCCCTCGGCCGCCGGTTCGCCGGGCGCTGGTTCGAGGTCATGGGCGCGGCCGCGGCAGCGCTCGTGGTCGTCGGCGTCCTCTCGCCGCTGGACCTGCCCGTCGTCGACACCGCCAACTTCCTCGGCTACATCCTCTGGAGCCTGTGGCTGATCGTGTTCGCGGCCGTCATCCTGGTCCGCGAGCGCCGCGCGGCGGCCCCGGCCGGGCAGGCGGCGGTGACGTCGTGACAAGCGCGCGCCGCCGGTGGCTCGGCCTCGGCGTCCTGTGCCTGAGCCTGCTGGTCATCGTCGTCGACAACACCATCGTCAACGTCGCCCTGCCCACGCTCGCGCGGGACCTCGAGGCCGACATGAGCGACCTGCAGTGGGTGGTCGACGCCTACACGCTGGTGTTCGCGGGCCTGCTGCTGCTGGCCGGCGCGCTCGGAGACCGCTACGGCCGGCGGCGCACGCTGCTGGCCGGGCTGGTCGTGTTCGGCGCTGCGTCCGCGTGCGCCGCCACGGCCGGCGGCGCCGGCGTCCTCATCGCCGAACGGGCGATCATGGGCGCGGGCGCGGCCTTCATCATGCCGGCCACGCTCTCGCTGCTGGTCAGCCTCTTCGCCGACCCCAAGGAGCGGGCGCTGGCCATCGGCCTGTGGGCGTCCACCGCCGGCCTGGGCGTGGCGCTCGGGCCGGTGATCGGCGGGCTGCTGCTCGAGCAGTTCGCGTGGGGCTCGATCTTCCTCGTCAACGTCCCGCTCGTCGCCGTTGCCGTCGTCGGCGGCCGGTTCCTGCTGCCCGACTCGCGCGACCCGGTCGCGCGGCAGATCGACTGGCCGGGCGCCGCGCTCTCGAGCGTGGGGCTGCTCGCGCTCGTGTGGGCGATCATCGAGGCGCCGTCGGAGGGCTGGACGTCGCCCGTCGTGCTCGAGGCCGCGGCGGTCGCGACCGCAGCGCTGGTGGGCTTCGTGGTCCGGCAGCGGCGCGCTGCGGAGCCCCTGCTCGACGTGCGGCTGTTCCGGGACCTCCGGTTCACCGCGGCCAGCGCGACGATCATGGTGCTCTTCTTCGCGCTGTTCGGCTTCCTGTTCGTCGCGACGCAGTACCTGCAGTTCGTGCTGGGCTTCTCGCCCGCGCAGGCCGGCGTGCGCGTCCTGCCCTACGCCGGGGCGATGATCGTGTTCGCGCCGCTGTCCGCGCCCCTGGTGGCCCGCCTGGGCACCAAGCGCGTCGCCACGGCGGGGATGCTCGCGTTCGCCGCGGGCCTGGCGGTCGCCGCCACGGTGACGTCGGCCACCGGCTACGGGCACCTCGCGGTCGCGCTGGTGCTGATGGGCGTCGGCATGGGGCTCGCGGGCGCGCCGGCGACCGAGTCGATCATGGGGGCGCTGCCGCCCGAGCGCGCGAACATCGGGTCGGCGGTCAACGACACCACCCGCGAGCTGGGCGGCGCGTTCGGCGTCGCCGTCGTCGGCAGCCTCATGACGTCGCTCTACAGCGCGCGCCTGGGGGACGACGTGCCCGCGGCGGCCCGGGAATCGCTCGCCGTCGCGGTGCAGGCGGGCTCGGGCGTCGCCGACGAGGCGCGGGAGGCGTTCGTCGCGGCCATGGCTCGCGGGTCGCTCGTGGTCGCGGTCGTCGCCGCGCTCGGCGCCGTCATCGCCTGGCGCTACCTGCCGGCCAGGGCCGGCGAGCAGCGCACCCACGTCCCGGCGGCCGCGTCGTAGCGGGCGAGCCCGAGGTCGTCGAACGCCCGCAGCCAGCCCTCCATCGGCCACCAGCCCCAGCGGTCGTGGAAGCGCGCGGCGTTGCGCAGGATGTCGTCGAGGTGCTGCACGGGCGGGGAGGCGGTCTCGTGGTGCTGGTGGTAGGCCCACGCGCCGCCGACCCAGGTGAGGCCGACGCCGGCGGCGCGGGCGCGCTGGCCGAAGTCGGTGTCCTCCCCGCCGTAGCCCGTGTAGCCCTCGTCGAAGCCGCCGATCTGATTCCAGGTCGCGCGGGTGACGGCGAAGGACAGCGACCAGAACAGGCGATGATCGCCGCCGAGGAGCAGCGTGCCGGTCCGCGGGACCGGGCGGGCGGGGTGCGGCTCGGCCAGCCGCGGGAGGCCGGCGAGCGGGTGGTCGCCGGGCGGCAGGTAGCCGACCGGCCCGCACAGCAGCGCGCCCGGGTCGGCCGCGGCGGCCGCCCGGTAGCGCGCGAGGAGGTCCGGCGCCGGGATGCAGTCGACGTCGAGGAAGACCAGCAGCTCGGCGCCCGCTTGCAGCGCGCGGGCGGCGCCCGCGTTGCGGCCGCGGGCCAGCGGCAGGTGGCCGTCCTGCGGGGTCAGGTGCTCCACGACCCGGACGTCGGGCGCGACCGTGGACGCGGCGAGGCCGTCCTGCTGGCGCGCGAGGTGGCGTTCGCGCCCCGCGGCGATCGTGATGACGGCGATCCTCATGCGACGCCCGCCGGAACCGGGGCGACGGGCGGGCCGGCGCCCGCCAGCGCGTCCAGGACGGCGGCGGCCCGGCGCGCGCCGCCGCCGTCGCACCACGCCGCCCACCGGCCGGCGTCAAGGCGCACGGCGGCGGCGAGCACGTCCGGCCACAGCTCGGGCGCCGGCCAGCGATCGGCGACGAGGGCGAGGCCGGCGGCGTCCAGCGCCGCGGCCGTGGCGCGCTGCTCGCCGTGCGGCCGCGCCTGCGGGACCACGACCGCGGGCCGGCGCGCGGCGGCGACCTCGGCGACGGCGTTCTGGCCGGCGTGGCAGACCACCACCGAGGCGCGCTGGAGCGCGTCCCACGGGTCCTCGCACCACGGGCCGAGCGGCGGGCCGATCGCCTCCCAGTCCCAGCCGGGGGTCGCCGCCCGCGCCGCCGCGAGATCCGACACCTTGACGTCGGCGCCGCCGCGGCCGAGCAGGACCAGGACCCGGCGCTCGTTCGTCGCGGGCCGCGGCACGCGGCCGTCGAAGCGCGAGATCGCGCCGACGTGGACGAGCCGCTCGGGCGCCGGCGACAGCGGCGCCGCCCACGCCGGCCAGGGCGCCAGCACCCGCTGCGAGAGGCGGTAGCCGAGCTGGTGGGGCGCGTCGCCGCGCGCGCCGGGGAGCGCCATCGTGACGACGGGGATCCCGAGCAGGCGCGCGAACGCCGCGACCTCGACGGACACGTCGCTGACGATCAGCCGCGGGCGTGCGCGTTCGATCCACGCCGCGAGCGCGGCCATGCGGCGGCGCAGGCCGGGATGGCGGGCCGGCGCCCAGTGCAGCGTTCCGCCCGCCGTGGCGTCCTGTGGCGGCTCGTCCGCATCGTCGTCGCGTGGCAGCGTCAGCCACGGGCCGTCCCAGTCCGGCGGCGGCTCGCGCGAGGACAGGATCGTCAGCGGCGTCCGCAGGTGCCGGGCGATGGCCAGCGCCTGGGTGACGTGGCCCGCCCCCATGTGGTGCGCGTAGTAGCCGATCACGGCACCGCGACCTGCCCCAGCTCCTCGTAGAGCGCCGCGTACCCGTCGATCATGCGCTCCAGCGAGCAGAGCTCGACGGCGCGGCGCCGCGCCACCGCGCGCGGGATCGCGGGGGCAAGCTGCATGGCCGTGGCCAGGCCGTCGACGTCGTCGGGCTCGACGAGGATGCCCGCGTCGTCGCCGATGATCCCGGGCAGCCCGCCGCGCGCGAACGCGCACACCGGGGTGCCGCACGCGAGCGCCTCGGCGGCGACCAGGCCGTACGGCTCGTCCCAGCGCGGGGTCACGAGCGCCGTGCTCGCGGCGCCGACCAGCCGGCACAGCCGGGTGTGATCGAGGTGCCCGGCGTAGACGACGTCGTCGTCCAGGCGCGGGCGGATCTCCCGCTCGAAGTACGCCCGATCGGAGACGGGCCCGGCGAGCACGAGCGGCTGGCCGGCGCGGCGCGCGGCCTCCATCGCCAGGTGCGGGCCCTTCTCGGGGACCAGGCGACCGAACCACACGGCCCGCCCGCCGCCGGGGCCGGGCGACCAGCGGTCGACGTCGACGCCGTTGCCGATCACGCGCGCGCCGGGAGCGAGGTGCTCCCAGGCGCCGGCGATGAAGTCCGAGACGGCGACGAAGGTCACGTTGCAGTCGGCGGCCTCGACCACGCGCTGCAGCCACCTCTCGGGCGGGATGTGCAGCGTCGAGAGCATCGGGACCGGCAGCGTCGCGGCCCGGGCGAGGGGCAGCTCGTGCAGGCTGTGGTTGTGGATCACGTCAAAGGCGCCGGCCCACTCCGTCGCCAGTCCCGCCATCAGGTCGCGGTAGGCGTCGCCCGGCGAGCTGAAGTCGATCTCAACCGCCCCGACGCCCGGGTCCGAGCCGTGCGGCGCGAACACCGTCACCTCCATGCCCCGGTCGAGGAGGCCGCGCGCCAGCGTCCACACGTGGGACTCCAGGCCGCCGGCGAACGGCTCCGCGATGGGATGCGCCGCGGCGGCGATGAGCGCGGCGCGCGGCGCGCTCACGCGAGCGCCCTCCGGTAGATCCGGGCGTGCTCGGCCGCGACGCGGCGGCGCTCGGCGAGGCGGTCCTCGAGCGTGGCCTGGGCGACCGGATGCCGGTCCCGGGCCGCGTCCACGGCGGCGCGCAGCGACGCCGCGTCGAGCCCTCGCTCGTCGTGGGTGTACTGCAGGCAGGGACGCTGCGCGGCGTAGAAGCCGCAGGTCGGCGCGACCACAGTCGTCCCGAGGTCGTGGCACGCCTCCAGCCAGCCCGAGTGGCTGCCGAACCGGTACGGCAGCACGGAGACGTCGATGGACCCGAGGTACGCCCACAGCTCGGCGTCGCTGAAGTACTCGTGCTCGTGGAGCGAGGTCCGCGGGCGCGACGCGGCGAGCGCTCGCAACGCCTCGCCCGTGCCCAGGTCGTGCCAGTAGCTGCCGGGCTCGAAGACCTCGTTGTGGATGTTGATCTGCAGGCGCGTGCCGGGCCGGCCGGCGAGCGCCTCGGCCACGGCGACGGCGTCCATGTTGGCCCGCAGGCTCTTGGCGTGGAGGCCGACGATCAGCTCGTCGCGCGGCTCGCGGCGCGGAACGTCGCGCAGGTGCGGCGGCTCGAGCACGTGCGGGTGCGGGAGCACGACGGCGTCGCGGCCGAAGCGGTCGTGGATCAGCGCGGCCGCGGGCTCGGTGAGGGTGATGACCTCGGCCGCCCCGTCGAGCAGCGCGCGCAGCTGCGCCTCGTGGCGCCGCTGGTCTGCGTGATGCGGGTTGGCGAGGTCGTGCACCGTGACGACCAGCGGCCGGTTTTCCGCGTTGAGCGCGTCGACGACCGTGCGCAACTGCTCGGGCGACAGCGCGTCGAACCCGAAGTGCACGTGGAAGACGTCGAACGCGTCGCGGTGCTCGCGGACCCAGTCGGCGTCGAGCATCAGGGGCGGCCACCAGCCGCCGGGCACCTTCTCGCCGTTGGGCGGGCGCACGTCGGGCAGCCGCACCACGTCGTCGGTCCCGTCCGGGTCGGAGAGGTGCCGGACGTAGACGTGGCTGGCCGGGACGGATGCGACGCGGATCATGGTGCCGCCTCCACTGGCCGCATCGCCGACCCCCCGAACCTGCCCTGTGCGGCGATCTGGTCAAGCGCTGTACCGGGATTAATCCGACCGGTTCGGGCGCCGACTGGCCGGGGAAGTTCTGCCGCGCCATGTCTGATGCGCTGCGCGACTCGAGGTTCGGTTCCGGGGAGCCGTTCTCCCTCGGCGTCGAAGAGGAGCTGTTCTTCGCCGACCCTGGGGACGGGCGCCAGATCGATGCCCGGGAGCGCGTGCTGGACGCGGTGCGGGAGCCCGACCACGGCGAGGTCACCGGCGAGGTCCACGCCTGCGAGGTCGAGCTCATCACCGACGTGTGCCGGACGCCTGCGGAGGCGGTCGGCGTCCTGGCCGATCTGCGACGCCAGGTGCTGGCGACGGGCGTCGGGCTGCTGGGCACCGCGATGCACCCGACCGCGCCGGAGGGCGAGTCCGCGGTCAGCGACACCGACCGCTACCGGTTCGTGTCCGAGCAGCTCGGCGACGCGGTGGCCAGCCCGGTGGCGGCGATGCACGTCCACGTCGGCATGCCGGACGCCGAGACGGCCATCCGCGCGTTCAACGGGCTGCGGCGCCACCTGCCGATGCTCGAGGCGCTGGCCGCCAACTCGCCCTTCCGCCACGACCGCGACAGCGGCTACCGCTCAGCGCGCGGGTTGAGCCTGCGCGCGTGGCCGCGCTCGGGTGCGCCGCGCGCGATGGCCGGCTACGACGACTTCGCGACGTTCGCCGAGCGCCTGACCCGGGCGGCGGGCGTTCCCGACTACACGTTCCACTGGTGGAAGCTGCGACCGCACCCCAAGCTCGGGACGGTCGAGGTGCGCGCGCTCGACGTCCAGGCGTCGCTGGGGTTCACGGGCGCGCTCGCCGCCCTCGTGCAGGCGCTGGCGCGTCACGAGGCGTCCGCGGACCCCGTGCCGGCCCCGCCCGACGAGATCCTCGAGGAGAACTCCCACCGCGCCAACCGCCATGGCCTCGACGCCGAGCTGGCCGACGCCGACGGCCGGCTGCAGCCCGTGACGGAGGTCGTCGCGGCGGCGCTGGAGCTCGCGCGCCCGCACGCCGACGACCTCGGCGGCCGGGCCGAGCTGGACGCGATCCAGGCGATCCTCGACGCCGGCGGCGGCGCCGCCCAGCAGCGGCGCGACCACGACCGCGGCGCGATGGCCGGCGTGCTGGCCGGGCTGTTGGAGCGCACCCGCGACGCGTGACGCCGGCGCGCCCGGCTGCGCATAGGGCGCGCGGGGCCGGGCAGCCCTTCGCCATGGGCAATGAGAAGACGTTCAAGAAGGGCGACAAGGTCGAGTGGGACAGCCACGGCGGCACGGCCGTCGGCGAGGTGGTCCGCAAGATCACGTCGGACACGGAGGCCGCGGGCCGCAAGGTGCGGGCGTCCGAGGACGAGCCGCAGTACGAGGTCGTCAGCGAGAAGTCCGGCGGCAACGCCGTCCACAAGCCCGACGCGTTGCGCCGCCGCTAGCCCTGGATGCGGCGCGCAAGGCCGGCGAGCGTCTCGCGGTCCTGCTCGTCGCGCACGGCGATGGAGAACTCGATGTCGGTCACGACGTCCCCGAAGCGGTCGACGAGCTTGTCGCCGATCTCGTCGTAGGTCCCGACGGTCACGAACAGGTCGAGCACGTCGTCGGTGATCAGCGGCGGTAGCGCCTCCCACTCCTGCGCCTTGGAGTGTGCCTTCGCGCGGGCGGCGAGGTCGCCGAGGCCGTGGTGCTCGAACGCCACCGCGTAGGCCGGCGTCGAGGAGTAGAACGCGATCCGGGCGCGGGCGTCGCGCACCTTGACCTCGAGCTCCTCCTCGGTGCGCGCCGTCGCCACGAGCGGCTTCATGCACACCCGGAAGCCATCCAGTGAGCGGCCCGTGCGCGCGGCCCCCCGCCGCGCCGCCGGCAGCATCACCGACTTGATGTAGGACGGCGTGCACACGGGGTGCGGGCGGACGCCGTCGGCGACCTCGCCGGCCAGCGCGCACATGTTCTCGTTGATGGCGGCCAGCTGGATCGGGATGTCCGGGTGCTCGATCGGCCCCGCGTCGAAGAGCGGCACCATCAGATTGAGCGTGTAGTGCTCGCCGCGCACGTCGAGCGGCGTCCCGTTCTGCCAGCAGTCCCAGACGGCGCGTACGGCGCCGACGTACTCGCGCATCCACGGCGCGGGTGGTGACCAACGCAGCCCGTAGCGCCGCTGGATGTGGCCGCGCACCTGGGTGCCGAGGCCGAGCGTGAAGCGCCCGCGCGAGAGCTTCTGCAGCGTCCACGCGCTCAGCGCCGTGACCGTCGGGCTGCGCGGGAACGCGATCGCGACCGAGGTCGCCAGGCCGAGCGTTGCGGTCGCCTGCGCGGCGAGCGTCAGGACGGTGAACGGGTCGTCCTTGGTCTCCTCGCACACGAGCCCGCCGTAGCCGATGTCCTCGAGCATCGCCGCGTCCTCCCCCACCCGCCAGATGTCGAACGGGGTCGGCGGCGTGCGCAGGCCGGGGTCGACCTTGCCCAGCGGCAGCAGTGTCTCGAGGCGCATGGCGCAGATCATGGCGCGGGTGACACCCGGCCGTCATCTGGGTAGCGCCGACCCCGTCCCTTCGAGGAGAGGTGGCCAAGCATGTATCAGCAGGTTTTCGATCCTGTCGGCGGTTCGCTGTTCGCCTCCGCGCTGGTCGCGGCGATTCCCCTGCTCACGCTGTTCGTCCTGCTGGGGGTGTTGCGGCTCCAAGCCCGCGTCGCCGCCGCGGCGGCCCTCCTCGCGGCGGTGATCGTCGCCATCGCCGCCTACCAGATGCCCGTCGCCCAGACGGCGCTGAGCGCCACCGAGGGCGCCGCGTTCGGCTTCTTCCCGATCCTCTGGATCGTCATCGCGGCGATCTGGGTCTACAACCTCACCGACGCGACGGGCCACTTCGCCGTGCTGCGCCGCTCGTTCGGGCGCCTGTCGGACGACGAGCGCGTCCAGGCTGTCGTCGTCGCCTTCTCCTTTGGCGCGCTGATCGAGGGGCTCGCCGGGTTCGGCGCGCCGGTGGCCATCACCGCCGTCGTGCTCGTCGGCCTGGGCTTCCAGCCCGTCAAGGCGGCGGTGCTCGCGCTGATCGGCAACACGGCGCCCGTCGCGTTCGGCTCGATCGCCGTGCCCATCGTCACGCTGAGTGAGACCACCGGCCTCGACAAGGACGCGCTCGGCGGCATGGTCGGCAACCAGACGCCGATCCTCGCCCTGTTCGTGCCCTTCATCATCGTCTTCGTCGCCGACGGCCGCCGCGGCCTACGCGAGGCGTGGCCCGTCGCGCTGGTGGCCGGGTTCGCGTTCGCGATCACGCAGTCCTTCTGCGCGCACCTGGTGTCCGTCGAGCTGACCGACATCCTCGCCGCGCTCGTGTCCACCGGCGCGGTCATCACCCTGCTACGCGTGTGGAAGCCCGGCCACATCGTGGCCACCTCCCCGCGCGGGCCGGCGATCGCCGGCGGCGCCGTCGCCGACCCCGCCCTCGAGCAGGCGGTGCACCGGCGCAACCGCGACGAGGACCCGCCGCGCGAGGTGTTCATGGCGCTCGTGCCGTACCTGATCATCGTGGCCGTCTTCTCGCTGGCCCAGGTCGGGCCGATCAAGGACTGGCTCGACGGGACGGTGAAGGAGTTCGCCTGGCCGGGCCTGGACGTCGTCGACCCCAACGGCGACGCCGTCTCGACGGTCATGTTCAAGTTCAACTACCTGCCGACCGCCGGCTCGCTGATGTTCCTGTGCGGCGCGCTGACGATGGTCGCGTTGCGCATCAGGCCGTCCGTGGCGCTGCGGACGCTCGGCTCGACGCTCAAGCAGCTCGCGCCGGCGATCGTGACCGTGATGACCGTCCTGGCGCTCGCCTACGTCATGAACCAGTCGGGCCAGACGATCACGCTGGGCCGCTGGCTGGCCGGGGCGGGCGGCGCGTTCGCGTTCCTGTCGGCGATCCTCGGCTGGCTGGGCGTCGCGGTGACGGGGTCGGACACGTCCTCCAACGCGCTGTTCGGCGCGCTGCAGGTCCAGGCCGCCCACGACGCGCACATCTCGCCCACCCTGCTCGCCGCGGCGAACTCGTCGGGCGGCGTGCTGGGCAAGATGCTCTCGCCGCAGAACCTCGCCATCGGCGCCGCCGCGGTCGGGCTGGCGGGCAAGGAGGGCGACCTGTTCCGCAAGGTCGTCGGCTGGAGCGTCGTGATGATCATCGGCATGGCCGCGCTCGTCTACTTCCAATCCACGCCGCTGCTGGAGTGGATGGTCGTCGAGTAGCGCCGATCAACCGGTGAAGGTGACGCGCGCCGGGTGGCGCTCGGCCGCGTCGAGCAGCGTGATCTCGTCGCCCGCCACCACTTGCCCGAGGGTCGCCCGGACCTCCCCGGCGATCTCGGCCTGCGCCGGCACGGGATCGGCGCCGTTGCGCAGCCACGTGTAGCGGCCGCCGCTGGCGACGGGATAGCACGCGACGATGTATCGCGCGGGAAGGGCGAGCGCGAGCGGCACGACGATGACCCTGCAGCGGCGCATCCGCGCATTCAAGCCATCCGGACGGCGCGGCACAATGCCCGATCACGGGCCCGAGCCGCGGTGCGTGGCAGAATGTGTCGCGCCGCTGGCAACCAGCTGCACCCCGTTGCCATGCGGAAGGTCGAACGCTTCAGACATCTCACGTACCTCGTCGTCCTGATGACGGCCGGTGCGCTGCTGGGCGCGGGCGCCCCCGCGCAGGCCCGGATCCCCGCCGAGCGCTGGCAGTCCTACGTGCTGGCGCCGTCCGTCCCGCTGCGCAAGCCGGTGCGCGTCGTCGGGATCGAGGGCAGCGTCGTCAACCCGGACGCGCTCGTGACCGGGAAGGGGGCGACCACGATGACCTACGTGGAGGGCGGCGCCCCGCCGGTCATCGTCCTCGACTTCGGCGCGGAGATCAGCGGCTTCCCCCTGTTCGACATCGCGTCCTTCAGCGGCGCGCCCGTCCTGCGCGCCTCCTACTCGGAGACGCTGGCCGGGTTGTCGGCGGACGGTGACTACGCCGGCAAGACGCGCCTGACCCGCGTCCAGGAGCACCCCGTCACGGCCACGGGCCAGCTGCGCAGCCGCCAGGTCGAGGGCGGCCAGCGCTACGTCCGGCTGGCGCTCAGCGCGCCCGGCACCGTGGCGCTGACCAAGACGGGCATCGACTTCACCGCCTTCCGCGGCACCCCGAAGGCGTTGCGCGGCTACTTCCTATCCAGCGACCGGCTGCTGAACCGCATCTGGTACGCGGGCGTCTACACCGTCAACCTCAACCAGATCATGCCCGGCCTGCGCCAGCTGCCCGAGCAGCTGGCCAAGAAGCGCGTGCTGGTGGACGGCGCCAAGCGCGACCGCAAGATCTGGTCGGGCGACCTGCTGATCTCGGGCCTGACCGTCTACTACACGCTGGACCCGCGCTTCGTGAAGGGGTCGCTGCACGTCATCGGCACGCACCCCGTCGCCGACGACGGCACCGTCATCGCGCGCGACTACGGCGACATCTCCCAGGCCGGCCCGCTGCCGGGCGTGTGCTCGCCCAACCAGGTCGGCGGCAGCGGCTGCCGCTTCTGGTCGGCCACCTACTCGATGGCGTTCGTCACCGCCCTCTACGACTACTACCGCTACACGGGCGACCTCGCCTTCGTCAAGCGCATGTGGAAGGCCGTGGAGCGCCAGATGGCCTGGAACGCACGGCTCGTCGGCGAGAACGGGCTGCTGGCCGTCGACGAGCGGACGGGCGACAACTGGAACCTGGAACTGCTCGTCGGCGAGCTGTCCTACGTCAACAGCAGCTACTACATGGCCCTGCGGTCGGCCGCCGCGATGGCGGACGCGCTGGACGCCGGGTCGCGAGACGGCAAGGTGTTCCGCCGCCGGGCGCGCCGGATCAAGGCCGCCGTCAACGACCAGCTCTGGGACGGCTCCCGCGGGCTCTACGACTTCAGCACGGCCAACCGCGAGCCGGTCGTCCAGGACGGCAACATCTTCGCCGTCCTCAGCGGGATCGCCGATACCGGGCAGGCCGACCAGGTGCTGACCACGGTCAAGTCCGTGCTCAACAGCCCGTACGGCACGCTCAACGTCTCCCAGCCGTTCCCGGACGGCTTCCGCCCCGTGGTGTCGCCCTACATGGCCGGCTTCCAGCTCAAGACGTACTTCGAGCACGGCCGCACGGACGACGCGCTCGGCCTGATGCGTGTCCTGTGGGGTTGGATGATCGACCACGATCCCGCCAACACGACGTGGGAGCGGATCCTGCCCGACGGCCGCCTCACCCACCGGGCGAGCGCCGCGCACGCCTGGAGCACCGGGGCGACCTCGGCGCTGTCGCAGTACGTCCTCGGCGCCGCCCCGGTCGGGCCCGGCTGGTCGACGTGGGACGTCATGCCGCACCCGGGTGACGTCGACTGGGTGCGCGGCGCCGTCCCCACGCCGCGCGGGCCGCTGCGCGTGCAGTGGCAGCGGCGCGAACGCCCGCTGTCGTTCAAGCTCGTGGTGGAGGCGCCCGAGGGCACGACGGGAACCGTGCGCGTCCCGCTCTACGACGCCGACCGCACCGTCACGCGGGACGGGAAGGTCATCTGGGCCCAGGACGAGGACGTCCGCCACGACGGCATCGACGTGCGCCTCGAGGACGGGTACCTTGTCGTCCCCGCGCAGTCCGGCTCGCATCGCTTCCAGTGGAAGAAACGTCAACCCAGGACCAAGCGGCGCAGCTGAGGCGCCCGCTCGCCCACCGGCGGGTGCGGATGTCCGGGCGCGACCCGGACGAGAGCCATCGGGCGGCCACCCCGCTGGAGCTGCTGTTCGACCTGACGTTCGTCGTCGCCTTCGGGATCGCGGCCGACGAGCTGTCGCACTACCTCGCCGAGGGGCACCTGCGCACCGCGCTGCTCGCGTTCCCCTTCGCCACGTTCGCGGTCAGCTGGGCGTGGATCAACTTCTCGTGGTTCGCGTCGGCCTACGACACCGACGACTGGGTGTTCCGGCTCCTGACGCTCGTGCAGATGTTCGGCGTGCTCGTGCTGTCGCTGGGGATCTCGAGCATGTTCGAGTCCATCGACAGCCACGAGGTGGTCAACAACGGCGTCATGGTCGCCGGCTACGTCGTGATGCGGATCGCGATGGTGGGCCACTGGCTGCGCGCCGCCCACCACGACCCGGCGCGCCGGCCGGCGGCGCTGACCTACGTCACCACGATCCTCATCGCCCAGACCGGCTGGGTGGCGCTGATCCTCGTGCGCACGGACGCCGAGCCGCTGATCGGGTTCATGCTGCTGCTGCTGGTCATCGAGTTCGCCGGCCCGTGGATCGCCGAGACGCGCAAGGGCGGGACGCCGTGGCATCCGCACCACATCGCCGAGCGCTACGGCCTGTTCGTGATCATCTGCCTAGGCGAGGCGATCCTCGGCACCATCGCCGCCCTGAGCGCCATCGTCGGCCCCAGCGGGCCCGGCTGGTCGCTGGAGGCGGTCGTCGTGGGCGTGTCCGGCGTGACGCTCACGTTCGGCATGTGGTGGACGTACTTCGTCGTGCCGTCCGGGGACATCCTCGCCGCGCGGCGCGGCCGCGCGTTCGGCTGGAGCTACACGCACATCCCGGTCTTCGCCGCGATCGTGGCCACCGGCGCCGGGCTGCACGTGGGCGCCTACCTCATCGACCAGCAGACCGTCCTGTCGCCGCTGGAATCGCTGCTGACGACCGCCGTCCCCGTCGCCGTGTACGTCATCACCACGTTCGTCATCTACGCGAACCTGACGCGCACGGTCGACCGGTTCCACTTCTCGCTGGCGCTCGGCTCGGCCGTGGTGCTGGCGATCTCCATCGCGATGGTGCAGGCCGGCGTGGACTTCAAGTGGTCGCTGCTCGTGCTCTCGCTGACGCCGTGGGTGACCGTCGTCGGGTACGAGGTGCGCGGGCACCTCCACCACGAGCGGGTCCTGTCCGGCCTGCGCGGCTAGCGCAGCGGGACCTGTAGCGACGAGGGCGCGGCCGCCGTGCGCTGCACCTCGTAGACGCCGCCGGCGAGGTTGGCGAGGTCCTCCGGCAGCGGCAGCAGGTGCGGGGTCTGCGAGCTCAGCAGCGTCAGCCGCAGCCGGTGCCCGGCCTTCAGCGTGGCGAACATGGACCGGATCTCGACGTCGTAGCGGGTGACGTCGCCCGGCGTCACCGGCGCCTTGGCGTCCTTGGTGTGCGGGTGGAAGGGCAGGATCGTCCGGCCCCGCGCGTGCGCCAGGTCCGCCGCGCGTCCAGCGCCCGGTGCGAGCCCAGCAGCGCTCCCTGGGTGAGGTCGACGCTCGTCCCGTCCGGCGCGACGTCGGAGACCTTGGCGATCCATTCCGTGTCCGTCGTGGTGGCGGTCGCATACAGGGTCGCCGCCAGCGGCCCGGCCAGCACGCGGCGCAGGTAGAAGGTCCGCACGGGCGCCGACGGGAGCGGGAAGCGCGCCGCCTCGCGCCGCGTGCCGTCCGGCTCGACGATGTGCAGCGGCCGCTTGGTCTGCTCGATGCCCGTTTTCTCGCCCTTCAGCCACCGGTCGAACCACGCGAGCTGCAGCAGGTCGAGGTCGGGCTCGCCGTTGTCGATCGTCACGTGGTACTCGGGCTTCATCAGCAGCTGGTAGCGCCCGGTGACCCGCTGGTGGGCCCGCATCGGCCGGAATGGGCGGCGGTGGGCCCAGGCGTTCTGCAGGCCGGCGAAGTTCAGCGGCTCGCCGCGCTGGAAGACGTCGTAGAGCCCGCCGACCAGGAAGGCCGGGATGCGGTTGCGCACGATCCGCTTCAGCACCGAGCCGGGCCGGCGCGCGTCGCGCCAGAACGCGCCGTCGTAGGCGCGGTCGCCGCCGCTGAGGACGTTGCCGGCCGTTTGGGCGGAGAAGCCGTTGGCGAGGTCCGGGAGCCGGTCGGCGAACAGGCCCGGGTAGCGGGCCATGACCTGCGGGTCGAGCATCGCGTTGAACGCCGGGCTGAGGATCGGCAGCGCCCCGTAGGCGGCCACGAGCGGCGTCGCGCTGGCCAGGTTGAGCAGGCCCCCCGAGGTCACCAGGTCGCGGTAGGCGTCGTTGGCGGCGATGATCGGGAAGATCGCCTTCAGCGGCGAGTTCCTCCCCGCCGCCGCGGCCGCGAACAACTGGGTGATGCCCAGGTAGGACTCCCCGGTCATCCCTACGGCACCCGTCGAGCGCGGCAGCTTGGACGCCCAGTCGATGACCGCGCGGCTGTCGGCCATCTCGTCAGGCCCGAAGAGCTGGAAGCTGCCCTCTGACGCGCCCTGGCCGCGGACGTCGACGAGCGCCTGGATGTAGCCGCGACGGATGAGGTAGGGGCGGTAGCCGGCCGCCACCGGCGCGGCCACGGCGGCCTCCTTGCCGTACGGGGTCTGGGACACCAGCACGGGGAACGGCCCGGGGGCCGGGCTCCCGTCCGGCAGCGCCGGGGCGTAGACGTCCGCGCGCAGCACCACGCCGTCCGGCATCGGGATCTCGACGTCGCGCGTGACGACCTCCCCGAAGCGCTCGGGGCCTGGCTCCCACGCCGCGGGCGCCGGAGCGGCGACGACGAGCGCGGCCAGCACGGCCAGGCATGTGGCGACCCGCAGCACGCCGCGGGTTGTACCAGCCGCCCGCCGATTTGACAAGCGCGCTTACCAGATTGGGTTTGTTAGGTGATTGTGATCGTGCGCATGCGCACGCGGGCGCGGGTAGTGCGTACCCATGCTGTTAATTCTCGCCATTGTCCTGCTGATCATCGCCATCGCGGGTGGGGCCATCGTCCATCCGATCCTGTTCGCGCTGGCCATCGTCGCGCTCGTGCTGTTCTTCTCGGGCCGTCGCGGCGCCGCGGTCTGAATCACCCGCGTGAGCGCCATAGCCGTCGTCGTCATCGACGTCCTCAATCCGTACGACCACGAGGATGCCGATGACCTCGCGGCCAACGTCAAGCCGACCATCGAGCCGCTGACGACCCTGATCGGCGCCGCCCGTGAGCAGGACGCCGAGCTCGTCTACGTCAACGACAACTACGGCGACTTCGTCGCGACCCGGCAGGACATCGTCGAGCGGGCGGTCAACGGCCGCCACCCCGACCTCGTCAAGCCGATCGTCCCGCCCGACGACGCGGACTTCCTGCAGAAGGTGCGCCACAGCGCCTTCTACGCCACGCCACTGGAGTACCTGCTGCATCGGCGCGAGATCACGACGGTGGTCCTCGCCGGGCAGGTCACCGAGCAGTGCATCCTCTACTCGGCGCTGGACGCCTACGTGCGCCACTTCGACATTCGCGTGCCCCGCGACACCGTCGCCCCGGTCGACCCCGAGCTCGGGGACGCGGCGATGGAGATGATGGAGCGCAACATGCAGGTCGACGTCGTGACCGCCGACGACGCGCTCTCCTAGCCGGGCGGGCTACGTGCTCTGCTTGCGGTCCGGCTCGTCGCGCGGCTCGAGCTGGATCTCGCGCTCCGCGCGCGGCACCCCGGCCTCGAGCTCCACGGAGCGCTCGCGCTCGGCGTTGAGCTCGAGCCCGAGCAGCAGGACGCAGTTGGAGATCCACACCCACACGAGCAGGGCCACGACGCCGCCGAGCGTCCCGTAGGTCTTGTCGTAGGACCCGAAGTTCGCGACGTAAAAGCCGAACGCCAGCGACGCGATGATCCACAGCACCGTGGCGACGACGGACCCGGCGGTGACCCACTTGAAGCCCGGCATCTTCACGTTGGGCGCGAAGTGGAAGAGCACGGCGAACATCAGCATCACCACCACGAGCAGCACGGGCCACTTGGCGATGTTCCAGATGTCCACCGCGGTGTTGCCGATGCCCAGCGGGCCGGCGACCGCCTCCACGATCGGCCCGGTCATGACGACGGCCAGCAGCACGGCTGCCAGCATGAGGATCATCAGCAGCGTGACCAGGATCTGCAGCGGCCGCAGCTTGAGGAAGCCGCGCCCCTCGGGCGTCTCCCAGACGACGTTGGAAGCGCGCATGAACGCCCCCACGTAGCCCGACGCCGACCACAGCGCCAGCCCGAGGCTGACGAAGAACAGGACGCCGGACGCGGTCTTGTGCTGCGTGATCGACTCGATCGGGCCCTGGAAGGTCTCCGTGTCGGCGCCCGGGGAGATCTTGGAGATGATGTCGGTCAGCGTCCGCGTCGTTTCCACGGGGTCGCCGACCAGGCCGACGATCGAGACCATCGCGATCAGCGCGGGGAACAGCGACAACAGGCCGTAGTAGGTCAGCGCCGCGGCCCAGTCGGTCATGTTGTCCTCGCTGAACTCCTTGTAGGTGCGCTTGAGCGTGGGCCACCACCCCGTCCGCGTGTCGACGCCCGTCGGCGAGTAGTCCGCCCGGGGGGCGTGCGGGAAGGATCGGCCGTCGGCATCCATACGCCAGGGGCTGCCCGCCCCCGGGCGGGCGAAACGGCGTCAGCCGCCGTAGTGCTTGCGCGTGTCGGCGAAGAGGCTGCGGAAGATGGCCTTGTTCATCGGCATGCCCGCCTTGCCGGCGCCCGTCGGCTCGAGCGCGGTCCGCCAGGTGAACGTGCAGCGGTCCTCGCCGGCGGGCTCGACGACGTAGTCCTCGGCCAGCCGCTTGATCAGCGGGAGGTTGCAGCTGACGCCGACGAACGCCTTGCGCCGCCCCTCCTCCCACACGGGGAAGCGCTCATCGAGCCGGATCAGGCCGAGGACGTGCACCCTGCGCGTCGTGCCGACCTCGTAGGGCCGCGGGGAGGTCCACTGCACCTTGGTCAGCGCGCGGCACCAGTGCAGGGCATCGTCGCCGGTCAGCTCGGCCCACACGTCGGCGGCGGGCCGGTTGACGTGGAACGTCTCGGCGAAGCGGTACGGGGCGGTGTCCAGGAACGAGAGGTCCGTCGGCGCGCAGTCGAATGCCATGCGCGAAGCCTAAACCGGAAGCTCGGCGCGCAGCCGCGTGCCGCCGCCGGCGGGGCTGTCGATCGTCAGCGCGCCGTCGAGCGCGGCGACGCGATCGGCCAGGCCCACGAGCCCCGTGCCGCGCCCGATCGCCGCGCCGCCCACGCCGTCGTCGGCGACCTCGACCACGACGAAGCCGTTGCGGCGCTCGACGCTGATCGACGCGCAGCTCGCGCTCGCGTACTTGGCGACGTTGGTGAGCGCCTCCGAGCACAGGTAGTAGGCCGTCGACTCGACCGCCTCCTCGTAGCGGTCGGGCGGCGCGTCGACGGTGACGGGCACCGTGGCCTTGCGCGCGAGATGCTCCAGCGCGGCCCGCAGGCCGTCGGCGCCGAGGATCGTCGGGTGCAGGCCGGTCGCGAGCTCGCGCAACTCGGCCAGTGCGGCGTTGAGCTCGGCCACCGCGTCGTTGAGTCCCGCCTGCACGCCCGAGTCGGCGGTCTTCTGCAGCACCCGCAGCCGCAGCGCGAGGCTGACGAGCCGCTGCTGGGCGCCGTCGTGGATGTTGCGCTCGATGCGGCGGCGCTCGGCGTCGGACGCGGCGACCAGGCGGGCGCGCGAGGCCATGACCTCGTCCAGCAGCTCGCGGTTGGCGGCGGCGAGGCCGCGGCGCTCGGCGAGCCCGTCCATCGCGTCGTTGAAGGAGTGCGCGAGCATGCCGTGCTCGTCATGGGAGAGCGGCGGGACGGGCGTGGAGTAGTCGCCGCGCTTGATCCGCTCCGTCGCCGCGAGCAGGTCGCGCAGCGGCGTTAGGGTAGAGAGCCCGAGCAGGATCATCACGGGGGCCGCGAACACGAAGCCGACGCCCATCGCCGCGAACAGCGTCGGCATCACATCGCCGATGTCGTCGCCGGGCGACAGCGAGGCCAGCGCCCCGAACCCGGTCAGGACCGCGGCCCAGATCGGGATCAGGATCACGAGCTTGACGCTCATGCTCGTGCCGCGGATGGGCGGCGGGCGGCGGTCGGCGACCAGGGCGAACGCGTCGCGCAGGACGGGCCGCAGGGCCAGCTGCGCGGTGAACAGGCCGCCCGAGTTGATCAGCGCCCACAGCCCGACGATCACCACGGCCGCCACGATCGTGTCGTCGACGTCGAGGTCCGCGATCTGGTTCAGCGCGACCACGCTCGCGGTGTTAGTGAGGATGAAGCCGAGCACGAGGTTCCACCGCTGGCTGATGACCGGAAGCTCGTTGGCCAGGCACCACGCGTCCTCGGCGTGGGGCGACCCCGGCCCCTCGGCCAGCCAGCCGGCCAGCGGGCGCGACGCCCGCCGCACGCCCGCGATCGCGATCAGGCAGCCGACGAGCAGCGAGACGAGCACGATGCCGATCAGCCGGGCGGTCTCGCTCCCGCTGAGCTCCAGGATCCAGCCGATGCCGGCGCCGCTGGCGATCGCCACCCCGGCCGCGGCCGCCCAGATGACGACGATGTAGAGCGTGATCAGCCCGAGGCCGATCCGGTCGTAGATGCGCTGAAGCCCGGCGTCCAGCCAGCCCGTATCCCCTGTCCGGTAGGACCTGCCTCCAGCCACGACACGACCCTCCTTCCCAACTGCGCATCGTAATCCGGCGCGGGCCGGACGGCAACGTCCCTATGCGAGGCCGCGGCGCTCCAGCAGCGGCTGGACGCTCGGGTCGCGGCCGCGGAACGCGCGGTAGGCGGTCATCGGGTCCACCGTGTAGCCGCGCGACAGCACCTCGCGGCGCAGGGCATCGCCCGATTCGCGGCGCAGCCCGCCGTGCTCGCGGAACCAGTCCGCCGCGTCGGCGTCCAGCACCTCGGCCCACATGTAGGAGTAGTACGCGGCGCTGTAGCCGCCGCCGAAGACGTGGTTGAAGTACGGCGACCGGTAGCGAGGCGGCACCATCGGCAGGGCGACGCCGTGGCGCTCCAGCGCCGCCGATTCGAAGGCCTCGACGTCGGCGGCCGCCACCTCGTCGGCGGGCGTCAGCGCGTGCCAGGCCTGGTCGAGCAGCATGGCGGCCAGGATCTCGGTCGTCGCGTAGCCCATCCCGAACGCCTGGGCGTCCAGCAGCGCGCGCATGTCGGCCTCGGGCAGCGGCTCGCCGGTCTGGTGGTGGCGCGCGTAGTGCGAAAGCGCCTCGGGCTCCCAGGCCCACATCTCGTTGACCTGCGAGGGGAACTCGACGAAGTCGCTCGGGACGTTCGTGCCCGACAGGCGCGGATAGACGACGTCGGAGAACAACCCGTGCAGCGCGTGCCCGAACTCGTGGAACAGCGTGCGCACCTCCTCCGGCGTCAGCAGCGCCGGGTCGCCGGCGGCCGGCTTGGGCACGTTGAGGGTGTTGGCGATCACCGGGAGCTGCCCGAGCAGCCGCGACTGCGAGACGAACGCGCTCATCCACGCGCCGCCGCGCTTGCCCTCGCGCGCGAAGAAGTCCCCGAGGAAGAGCCCGACCGGCTCGCCCTCGGCGTCGCGCACCTCCCAGATGCGGATGTCGGGATGCGGCGGGGCCAGGTCCTCCCGCACGATCAGCTCGATGCCGTACAACTCCGCCGCGGCGCGGAAGACGCCGTCGGCCAGCACGCGGTCGAGGGCGAAGTACGCGCGCAGCCGGTCCGTGTCCAGCGCGAAGCGCTCGCGGCGCACGCGCGCCGCGTAGTAGGCCCAGTCCCAGGCCTCCAGCGGCCCGTCGACCCCGTCGGCGTGCATGGCGGCCTCGAGCTCCTCGGCCTCGGCCCGCGTGCGGGCGACGGCGGCGGGGACCATCGAACCGAGCATCTCGAGCACGGCGTCGACGCTCCCGGCCATCTTGTCGGCGAGGACGTAGGCGGCATGGGTCGGATAGCCGAGCAGCTGGGCGCGCTCGGCGCGCAGCGCGGCGATCTCGGTCAGCGTCGCGCGCGTGTCGTGCTCGTTGCCGCGGCTACCGCGCGCGATCGAGGCGCGGTGGATGCGCTCGCGCAGGGCGCGGTCGCGCAGGTGCTCGAGCGCGGGCTGGCGGGTCGGCAGCACGATCTGCAGCAGGTGGCCGCCGTCGTGGCCGCGGTCGCGGGCGGCGGCCGCGGCGGCCGACACCGCCGACTCGGGCAGCCCGTCGAGCTCCGCCGCGTTCTCGACGAAGACGGCGAGGTCGGCGGTGTCCTCGAGCAGGCGCGAGCGGAACTCGGTGTTCAGGCCCGACAACCGCTCGTTGAGCGCGCGCAGGCGGTCCTTGGCGGCGGAGTCCAGCGTCGCGCCGGCGCGGACGAAGTCCAGGTGGTAGCGCTCCAGCAGGCGGTGCTGCTCGGGGCCGAGTCCCAGCTCGTCCCGGCGCTGCATGAGCGAGTCCAGGCGGGCGAACAGCTGCTCGTCGAGGACGATCGCGTCCCGGTGCGCGGCCAGCCGCGGCGCGATCTCGGCCTCCAGGGCGCGCAGCTCGGGCGTGGACTGGGTGCCGCTGAGGTTGGCGAAGACGCGCAGGGCCCGGTCGAGCGTCTGCCCGGAGCGCTCCAGCAGCTCGATCGTGTCCTTGAAGGTGGGCGGCCAGGCGCCGGCGGCGACGGCCCCGACCTCGGCGCGCTGCGCGTCCATGCCCGCGTCGATCGCGGGCTCGAGGTGCTCGAAGCGGATGCGCTCGAAGTCGGGCAGCTCGAAGGGCAGCTCGCTCGGGACGAGGAAGGGGTTCGTTTCGATGGCCATCAAACGGAGACGATGTCGTCGATCTCGCCAGCGTAGATCAGGTCGGGGTCGATCCCGAGCGACTTGAACACGCCGTCGATCTCCAGGCTCACCACGCCGTGCAGCCGCGTCCACGCGACGAGGCCCTTGCGCAGCACGATGGCCGACAGGTCGCTGGCCTCGGGCCGGTGGCGGCTCCAGCGGGCCAGCTGGGCCTCCAGCCGCTCGGGCACCTCGACCTGCGCGCGGGCGTAGATCTCGCGCAGCACCTCCAGGAACGGGAGCATGCTGCGGTTGGCCGCAGGCACGGTCTGCTCCGGCGCGACGTTGCCCGAGCCGTAGGTGGTGGCGAACAGCAGGCGGTAGTGCTGCGGGTTCTGCAGCGCCCAGCCGCGGTAGGCGTCGGCCAGGCGGCGGAAGCGGTCGGCGGGGTCGGCGCCGCGGGCCGCCTCGGCCGCCGCCTGCAGGGTGTCGGCCAGGTCGCCGTAGCGGTCGGCCACGAGCGCGGCCAGCAGCGCTTCCCGCGAGTCGAAGTACCGGTACAGCGCCGGCCCCGACATCTGCATCTCCCGCGCGATCGCGTTCAGCGACAGCGCCTCCGGGCCCCCGTCGGCCACCTGCGCGAAGGCGTGGACCTTGATCTCGGTCAGCGTCTGGTTGCGCAGTCGCTCGCGGCGGGAGAGCGTGGGTGGGTTAGACACCAAAAGGATAGTAACGACCCATCGCGCTTGCTATTGCATCTAGTTTTGTTATAGGTTCTCACTCATGAGGTCGCTCGCCCATCCAGTAGCCGGCGCCGTCGAGGTCGATCCCGACCGGCGCGTCGCCCGGATCCCCGCCGGAACCCGCTGGCGCCAGGTCGTCGATGCCGCCGGCGCCCACGGCCTGACGGCGCTCCACGAGCCCGTCGCGTCGCGCGACGCCGTCCGCGACGTCCTGCGCGGCGGTCTGAGCTTCCACGGGCGCCGGCACGGCCTCGCGGTCTCGACCGTCCGCTCGGTCGAGCTCGTGCTCGCCGACGGCGAGTTCGTGCGCGTGGACGCCGCCACCGACCCGGAGCTGTTCTGGGCGCTGCGCGGCGGCGGGGGCGGCTTCGGCACCGTGCAGGCCGTCGAGCTCACCCTCTTCCCCGCGTCGGCGGCCTTCACGGGCGCGGCGTGGTGGCCGCGGGAGTGCGCCCCGGAGATCTTCGCCGAGTGGCACCGCTGGACGGCGGAGGCGCCGCTGCAGATCACCACCGCGCTGCGCCTCACCCCCGCCGGCGTGTGCGTGGACGGCGCCGTGCTGGCCGGCGTGGTCGGCGAGAGCCTCGCGGCCGTGCGGATCGGCAACGACCTGCTCAACCGCCTGCGCGCCGTCGCCGAACCGGTCCGCGACAGCTGGACGCTCGGGCCCGCGACCGCGGTCGTGCGCGACCCGGCGGACGGCCCGGCGGCGATCGGCGACCACCGGCTGCTGCGCTCGTTCGGCGAGGCGGGCCGCGAAGAGCTGCTGCGGGCCGCCCGCACGCTGGAGACCGTTGAGCTGCGTCAGCTCGGCGGGGCGTTCGGCGCTCCCACCCGCAACGGCGGCGCCTTCCACCACACGGACGCGAGCTTCGTCTACCGCGGGGCGGGGCGACCCGCCGACCTCGCCCGCGTGCACGGCGCGCTGGGGCTGTGGTCCTGCGAGGCCGAGCCGGCGCGCCTGGTGCGCGTCATCCGCGACCGCGTCGACCCCGCGGGCGTGTTCGGCGCCGAGGTCGCGGGTCCCGGCCGGTTCTCGTGAGGATCCGCGGCTAGCGGCGGATCCGGTCGAGCTCCTCGAGCGTCTGGCCGGCGCCGAGCGCGACGCACAGCAGCGGCTGGTCGGCGATGACGACGTCCATGCCGGTCTCGATCTCGATCCGCTCGGCGAACCCGCGCAGCAGCGCGCCGCCGCCGGCCAGCACGATGCCCTCCTTGGTGATGTCGGCGGCCAGCTCCGGCGGGGCCTCCTCGAGCGCCGCGTGGACGGCGGTGAGGATCTCCGCGACCGGGCCCTCGAGCGCGGTGCGCACCTCGGCGCTCGTCAGCGTCACCTCGCGGGGCAGGCCGGACAGGAGGTCGCGCCCGCGCACGTGGGCCTCGGGCTCCTCCTCGAGCCGCATCGCGGACCCGATGGCGACCTTGATCTCCTCGGCGCTGTTGGTGCCCACGGCCATGCGGTGGTCGTTGCGCAGCATGGCGCTGATGGCGTCGTCGAGGTCGTAGCCGCCGACGCGGATCGACTTGGACACGACGATGCCGCCCATCGAGATGATCGCCACCTCGCTGGTGCCGCCGCCGACGTCGACGACCATGCGCCCGAACGGCTCGGCGATCTCGAGGCCCGCGCCGATCGCGGCGGCCAGCGGCTCCTCGATCAGGTTGACGCTGCGCGCGCCGGCCGACAGGGACGCCTCCTCGACCGCGCGGCGCTCGACCTCGGTGATGCCCGAGGGAGCGCACACGACCACCCGCGGGCGGTTGAAGCGGCCACCCATGACCTTGCTCATGAACTGGCGCAGCATGGCCTCGGTGACCTCGAAGTCGGCGATCACGCCGTGGCGCAGCGGGCGGTCGGCCGAGATGCTCGCCGGGGTGCGGCCGATCATCTGCTGGGCGTCGTGGCCGACGGCGTGGACCTCGCCCGTGCGCTGGTCGATCGCCACCACGGAGGGCTCGGACATGACGATCCCCTGTCCGCGCACGAACACGACCGTGTTGGCCGTGCCGAGGTCGATGGCGATGTCGCCACCGCCACCGAACAGCGACGGCATCCTCCACCGCCGCGTGGAGTTGCCGGTTCCTCGCATGCCGAAGGGAGGCTAGGGGTGCTTCAGGATGCGGGCGCCAGGACAGCCGCGTCGCGGCCCCGGGCCTTCGCGTCGTAGAGCGCCCGGTCGGCGCGCAGCAGCGTCTCCGTGAGCGTCTCGTGGCCGCCGGACACCGCCGCCCCGACCGAGGCGGTGACCGTCGTCCGCGTGCGGATCGCGGCCACGACGCGGTCGGCCAGCGCGCGCGCCTCCACCGGCTCGCGGGCCGGGGCGAGGACGGCGAACTCGTCGCCGCCGATGCGGAACACGTCGTCGCCCGCGCGAACGACGTCGCGCAGAACGGCCGCGACCGCGTGCAGCAGGCGGTCGCCGGCGTCGTGGCCACGGGTGTCGTTGACCGCCTTGAACCCGTCGAGGTCGATGACGAGCAGGGCGACCGGCGCCAGCGCCGCCAGGGACTCCAGCCGCTGGTGGAAGCTGCGGTGATGACCGAGCCCGGTCAGGGGGTCGGTCGTCGCCTGCACACGCAGGTCGTTGACGAGGTCCGACACCCGCAGCGCGCTGGCGCCGTGCGCGCAGAGCAGCTCCAGCAGCTCGATCATGTCCGTCGTGATCGCCCTGGGGTTGCGGTCGGCGACGAGCAGCACGCGGTGCGGGACGACGGACAGGCCGAGGACCACGACCGCGGCAGCGCCGGCAGCGCGCAGGTCCCCCAGGCCCTTGACATCGTTGCCGGCCGGCTCGCCGACCGTGAAGCACGACGTCCCGGAGGACACGAGATCGGCCACCGTGCTCAGCGCGCCGGCCGGGACGGCGCCGAGCGCGAGGCTCAGAGGGCCGGTGGCGTCCAGCACCTCGACGGCGCCGTCGCCCGTTTCCCCCAGGAGCGCGGCCGAGTCCATGTCGACGGTGTCGGCCGCGGCGATCAGGATCTCGCGCTCCAGGCGGCCGCGCGCCTGCGTGTCGGTCAGCCGCGTGGCGTGGCGCACCAGACGCTGCGGCGGCGTCTCGGTCAGCCCGCCGCCCAGCGCCCCCAGACGCTGGGAGAGGATCGCCGTGCAGGCCAGCACGACCTCGACCGCGGCCTCGTCGAGCGGCCGCAGCGACTCCACGCTGACGACCCCGACCGCGCACCCCGCGACCAGGATCGGCGCGCAGATCTCCGCGCGCACGCCGGCGCTGATCTCGAGGTAGTCCGGGTCCTCGGCGACATCCAGGCTGACGCACAGCCGCCCCGTGGAGAAGGCCCGGCCGATCATCCCGGCCGTGTGCGGGATGCCGTCGAAGGCCTGGCGGTAGGTCCGCAGCGCCTGGCAGCGCAGGCGGCCGCCGCGGTTCAGGTAGGCGCTGGGCTTGTAGTCGGGGTGGCGCGCGAGGTGGTCGACCGCGGCCTGGCAGGCGGCCTGCGGGTCGCCGGCGGCCGCCATCGCCTCGCCGAGGGCGTGGATGTCCAGGCGGTGCGCGTCCCGCATGCCCACTGAACGGCTCCCGCGGCCGGGACTGTCACGATGCCCGGATGGACTTCCGGGTTGTGGCGCGTTGGAGCGCCGTGGTGGTGATGGTGGCGGCGGCACTGGCGTGCGCGGCGCCGGCAAGGGCGGCGACGCTGCGCGCGGGCGCCGGGCAGGCTGACATCACGCCGCAGACGGGCTACTTCCTGGGCGGCTGGACCCGCGCGGACCGCGTCGGGACGGGGGTCAGCACGCGGCTGTTCGCCAACGCCCTGGTCCTGCAGCGCGGGCCGACCAAGCTCGCGCTCGTCGCGGTGGAGCTGTTCGCGGTGCCCGCCGGCCTGCAGGAGGACGTCGCCGCGGCGCTGGCCGACCGCGGCTTCGACAAGACCAACGTCGTGCTGGCGGCGTCCCACACCCACTCGGGGCCGGGCGGCTACGCCAACAACCCCACGTACAACACGGCCGCCCCGTCACCGGAGACGATCGACGACCCCGCCAGCTTCCCCGCCCTGCTGAACCCGGCCCCGGCCGACCCGCAGCTCTACACGTTCCTCGCCAACCAGATCGTGCAGGCGGTCGTGCGCGCCGACGCCGACCGCGCCCGGGCCGCCGCCGGGTGGGGCTCCACCCGGCTCACCGGGCTGACGCAGAACCGCTCGATCGAGGCGCACCTGGCCAACCATGGCATCGAGCGCGACTACGGCGAGGGCACGGCCGAAGAGGACCCCGAGGGCGTCACCCACACGATCGACCCCGCCGTGGACGTGCTGCGCGTGGACAAGCTCGTGCGCGGGCGCCGCGTGCCGATCGGCGCGTGGTCGAACTTCGCCGACCACGGCACGGTCGTGCACTCGGAGTTCGAGGCCTATTCGGGCGACCATCACGCCGCGGCGTGGCGGACGTTCGTGGCCAGGGTCCGCCGCGCGGCGCGCGTGCCGGCCCGCCAGACGGTCGTCAACGTGTATCCGAACTCCGACGAGGGCGACCAGACGGCCGGCATCGTCAACGTCGGGCCGGCCGCGGCGGCGCGCGTGGGCAACGTGGAGGCGGGGGCGATGTTCCGCGCCTGGCGTCGCGCGCGGCGCCACCTGACCCGGCGGCCCGCGCTGGGGCTGCGCTGGACGCGGGCGTGCTTCTGCGGCCGCCAGACGGCCACCGGCCCCGTCGACACCGACGGCAAGGAGGGCCTGGGGTTCCTGACCGGGTCCGAGGAGGGCCGTGGGCCGCTGTTCGACGTGACAGGCGTGCCCTTCGAGGGCCGCACGAGCCCGTTCGCGGACCCCGTCCAGGGCAACAAGATCGTCGTCCCGGCCGGTGACCCGCCGCCCGCCGTGCCGCTGGGCGTGTACCGGATCGCCGACCGCGCGATCGCGTCCGTCCCGGGCGAGGCGACGAAGGAGGCGGGGACCGGCTTCAAGGCCGCCGTCCGTACCGCGCTGGCCCCGCGAGGCGTCAAGCGCGTCGTGATCGCCGGCCTTGCCAACGAGTTCGTCCAGTACATCACCACCCCCGCCGAGTACGGCACGCAGAGCTACGAGGGCGCCTCGACGCTGTGGGGGCCCAACACCGCGACGTTCATCCAGGAGCGCTTCGCCGAATTGGCGACCGCGCTGGCGAGCGGCGCGGCGGCGCCGGAGCCCGTCGAGCTCGACACGGGCTACGGCGTGGACCCGACCGGCCCGGCCTACCCCGCCGGCGCCGACGGCGCGACGGTCACGGCCGAGCCCGCCGAGCGCTACGAGCGGCTCGAGCAGGCGGCGCTCGAGTTCGACGGCGGCCCGCTCGGCCGCGACCGGCCGGTCGACCGCGCGTTCATCACCGCCCAGCGGCGGGTGGACGGCCGCTGGCGCCGCTACGCCGACGACCTCGGCCTGCAGTTCCTGTGGCGCGTCGACGAGCAGGGCCACTACACGGTGCGCTGGGAGATCCCGCTGCGCGCGCCCGCGGGCCGCTACCGCCTACGGGTGACGGCGGCGCGCTACGCCTTCTCCAGCCGGCCGTTCGCGGTCGTGCCGTCGACGAAGCTCACCGTGGTCGACGGCCGCCTGGCCTACCCGCCGGCGCGCGTGAACGTCGATCTGACGCCGCGGCCGGAGTTCGCGATCGGCGGCTCGGGCTCCCGCGACCGCTGGGGCAACAGTACGGGCTAGGTCTCAGCCGCTTCGATGGTCGGGAACTCTCCCGCCACCCGGACGCGACGCCGGTCGCGAAGCTCGCGCTGACCGCCACCGGTCGCGCCGGGGGCCCGGCGCGAGCTCTTGCGGCGGTCGACGATGACCTCGACATTTGGGTCGTCCTCGTAGTAGGCGACCAGCTTGTCGTAGAGCTCGCCGGCGAGCTCCTCTGGGACCACGCAGTAGATCACGGCGCGGATGCTACCCCGGAAGTGAGTACAACGACATCATTCATCCGTCGAGAGAGCGAGCCTGCCCCTCTCGTCGGCTGACGCATTGACCACTCGCTCGTCCTCGTCGAGCTCGGAGAGCTCGGCGCCCTGCGCGACCTTGCGGGCGCCGCCGGCCTCGTCGGAGAGGTCGACCTCGAAGCGGTACCAGCTCAGCTCCCACATCACGAAGATCGAGACGACGCTCGGCTCCTGCTCCGATGTCCGCACGCCGACATCGGGCGCGCCCAGCGAGCGCGACACCCCCGCCACCGTGCGCGGGTACTGCGAGCTGTTGAACACGTCCACGGCCCGCTCCATCTTCAGCTCCGCGTTGGTCGGGACCGCGTGGACGTGCCGCGGCTCCCGGGGCAGCTCCGGCATCGGCTCCGGCTCCGGGCGCCGCACCCGCTCGGTGACGACGGGGTGGTCCTCGAGCTCCGCGGCCAGCGCCGGATGCAGCTCCAGCTCGTCCTCGGGCTCCACCTCGTGGTTGATCCCGCCCGTGCGCTTCTGGCGCAGTCGCCCGAACAGCGACCGGCGGCCGTCGTCGCGCTGCGGCGTGGTCAGCTGATCGGCCCCGGACTCCCGGATCCACCCCTCGTGGGTGGCGCGAACGGTGCACAGCTCGCACACGAGGCGTCGCTGACCGCCCGCGAGGAAGGGCTCCGCCCGTTCCCCGCGCAGCAGCGTGCGACCGCAGACGTCGCAGATGACGTCGGCGCGATTGGTCTTGATGTCTCGATGGCTGAGCGGCACTGGCCTCCCAGCCTAAAGGGTGCCGTGGGCGGCCCGGGCCCTTGCCCAGCGGCTCGAAGGAGTAAGGGGCCGCCGGAGGCGGGCCCCTTCTTCCCATCTCTACGCGTGCACCTCCTCGGAGGCCTTCTCGATCACCTTCTGTGCCAGATGTGCAGGGACTTCCTCGTAGCGGGCGAACTCCATCGTGTACTCCCCCTGGCCGCCCGTCAGCGACCGCAGATCGGGGGCGTAGGTGAGCATCTCGGCCATCGGCACCTCGGCCTTGACCTCCGTCATGCCGCTCGACGCCTCGGTGCCCAGCGGCCGCCCGCGGCGGGAGGACAGGTCCCCCATCACGTCGCCGACGTGGTCCTCGGGCGTCGAGACCGTGACCAGCATGATCGGTTCCAGCAGGACCGGCGACGCGGCCTCCATGGCCTCCTTCATGGCGATCGAGCCGGCCAGCTTGAACGCCATCTCGGAGGAATCGACGGTGTGGTAGCTGCCGTCGAAGAGCCGCACCCGGACGCCCTTGAGCGGGAACCCGGCCACCACCCCGCCCTGCATGGCCTCGTGCACGCCCTTCTCAACGGCGGGGATGAAGCTGTTGGGGATCACCCCGCCCTTGATCTCGTTGACGAACTCGAACTCCTCCTCGCAGGGCTCGATCTTGATGTGGCAGTCGCCGAACTGCCCGCGGCCGCCGGTCTGCTTCTTGTGGCGCCCGTGCGCGGTGGCCGTGCCGCGGATGGTCTCCTGGTAGGGGACGCGCGGCGGCTTGAGCGTGACCTCGACGCCGAACCGGCTGGCCAGGCGCGCGACGATCACCTCGACGTGCAGCTGGCTCAGGCCGGCGACGATCTCCTCGCCCGTCTGCGCGTCCCGGTGCAGGTCGATCGTCGGGTCCTCCTCCTGCAGGCGCTGCAGCGAGGTGTAGACCTTCTCCTCGTCGCCCTTGTGGGCGGGCTCGATCGAGAACGCCATCACCGGCGCCGGGAGCTTGATCGACGGCATGTGGATCGGCTGGTCGCGGGCGGCCAGCCAGTCTCCCGCCTTGGTCTCCTTGAGCTTGGCGACCGCGCCGATGTCGCCCGGCCCGAACGCGTCGGCCTGGGTCATCTCCTTGCCGTGCGGCACGAGCAGCTGGCCCACGCGCTCCTTGTGGTGGGTGCGCGTGTTCATCACCTGCGTGTCGTGGTCGAGCACGCCCTGGTAGACGCGGAAGAGGTTGATGCGGCCGGCGAACTGGTCGGCGCGCGTCTTGAACACGTAGGCGAACATCTCGCCGTCCTCCGTCGGCTCCAGCGTCATCTCCTCGAGCTCGATGCCGCCGTGCTGCGCGGGTGAGGGCAGGTCGTCGACGATCGCGTCCAGCAGCCGGTTGGTGCCCAGGTGCGAGGTCGCGACCCCGCAGGTGACGGGGAAGATGTGCCCGTGCTCGGTGCCGTCCTCGAGCGACTGGACGATCTCGTCGTGGGAGATCTCCTCGCCCTCGAGGTAGCGCTCCATCAGCGCCTCGGAGTTCTCGGCGATCTCGTCCATGAGCTTCTCGCGGTACTCCTGCGCGAGGTCCGCGAGATCCTCGGGGATCGGGATCTCCTTGCAGTTGTCCTTGCCGTCGCCCGTGTACTCGTAGGCCTTCATGTCGACGAGGTCGACGAGGCCGCGGACGTCGTGCTCGGAGCCGATCGGGATCTCCGTGGCGACGACGTGCGGGCCGAAGGCGCCCTTGAGGGACTCGAGCGTCCGGAAGAAGTCCGCGCGCTCGCGGTCGAGCATGTTCACGTACAGCAGGCGGGCGACGCCGAGCTCGGCGGCGCGCTCCCACAGGCGCTGGGTGGAGACCTCCACGCCCATGACGCCGTTGATGACGAAGACGGCGGACTCGCAGACCCGCAGCGCACCGAGGGCGTCGGCCACGAACGAGGGCTCGCCGGGGGTGTCGATCAGGTTGACCTTGGTGCCGTTCCAGTCGAAGGACGCGAGGCTCGCGCTGATCGACATGCCGCGCGACTTCTCGTCCTCGTCGGAGTCGGAGACCGTGGTGCCGTCCAGCACCGTGCCCAGCCGGTTCGTCGCCCCGGACTCGAACAGCAGGGCCTCCATCAGCGAGGTCTTCCCGCTGCCTCGGTGACCGACCAGGGCGACGTTGCGGATCCTGTCTGCGGCTGCGTGGGGCATGCCTGCGGCGCTCCTCTCAGATTGTGTACCCAACCCACCCGGCCGTCCCTCAACGGCCGGATTGGGCGGGACCCTACACCCGATTCCGTGCGGTTGGGGACAGGCTTTAGCCTGTCGCCATGTTGCGCTCGGCGTACATCGCCGCCGGGGCCGTGCCGCTCGCCGCAGGGGCCGCGCTGTCGGTCTCGAGCGTCATGGACGGGCCGCTTCTCTGCCCCTTCCAGGCGGTCACCGGGCTGCCCTGCCCGCTGTGCGGGGCGACCCGCGCGTTCGTGCTGTTCGGGCACGGCGACGGCCGCTGGATCGATTACGGCGCGGTGTGGGTGGCGGTCGCCGTGGCGCTTGTCGCGCTCGGCCTCGCGCGCCTGCGGCCGCCGGCGTGGCTGATCGTGCCGGTCGCCGCCGTCGCCTGGGCGTGGGCGCTCGCCCACCAGGCGACGATCACTGCTTAGGCGGACCCGATCGCCACCACGATGACGAGGGTCCAGATCGCGATCCCGATCCAGCCCATCACCGTGCCCGCCTTGGCCAGGCCGATGTTCTGCTGCGCGAGCCCGCCGCCGGCCGCCTTGGCCTGCGCGCCCTTGCGTACGGCGATGATGGACGGGATCAGCACCGGGCAGAACGTGAGCCCGAGCAGGCCCCAGATGAAGGCCGCGGTGGCGTCGCCGGCGCCGCGCACCTGCGGGCGCGGGCGCTTGTCGGGCGCGATGCCGCCCGGCGGCGGTGGCGCGGTGGACTCCAGCAGGGCGACGCTCGCGGACGGGGCGGGCGCGGGGGCCGGCGGAAGGGGCAGCTCCTGCTGGACCTCGAAGGGCAGGGCGTCGGGGGCGAGGTCCGGCTGTGGCCACCTCAGCTCGGGCGCGGCGGTCGAGGGCTCCTCGCCCTCGAGCGGCGCGAGCGGGGGCAGCGGCGGGAGGTCGTCACCCTCGGACGGCCCGAACGGCGCCCAGGAGAACCTCTCGCTCAATCTCTGAGGTTGTCGCCTTGGAGCCGGCTCTTGAGCCGCAGGACGGCCTTCGTGTGCAGCTGCGAGATACGCGACTCGGTGACGCCGAGGACCTCGCCGATCTCGCGCAGAGTCAGGTTCTCGTAGTAGTAGAGCGCGATCACGAGCTTCTCCCGCTCCGGCAGCGCGCTGATCGCGTCCGCCAGGCGGTCCTTGAGCTCTGAGGCGTCCAGCACCTGCTGGGGGTCGGGCGCCTCCGGATCGTGCAGCGTGTCCAGCAGCGAGACCTGGTCGCCGGATGCGTCCGAGACCGCCCACAGCTCGTCCAGCGCGACCACGGTGGAGTTCGAGATCTTGACCAGCGCCTCCTGGAACTCCTCCACGGAGATGTTCATCTCCGAGGCCATCTCCTCGTCGGTCGGCGTGCGGTGCAGGCGGTGCTCCAGCTTGCCGTGGGTGCGCTCGATCTCGCGGGCGCGGGCGCGGACGGAGCGCGGCACCCAGTCCAGGGCGCGCAGCTCGTCGATGATCGCGCCCTTGATCCGCGTGATCGCGTAGGTCTCGAACTTGATCTCGCGCTCGATGTCGAAGCGCTCGATGGCGTTGATGAGGCCGATCAGCCCGTAGGAGATGAGGTCGGCTTCCTCGACGTGCGCGGGCAGACCGGACGACATGCGTCCGGCGACGTACTTCACCAACGGCGAGTAGGCGACGACCAGTTGCTCTCGGGCGCGCTCGTTCCCCGTTGCCTTGTAACGGCGCCAGAGGTCTCTGAGCTCGATCGCTTTGACGTTGGTTTCCAGGGCGGGTTCGTCCTACGCGCGGGGGTGACTGCGAGCGTATGCCGCTCTCAGGCGGGCCGAGTCTACGCGAGTGTAGACCTGGGTGGTGGAGATGGTCGCGTGTCCGAGCAGCTCCTGGATGGCACGGAGGTCCGCGCCGCCCTCCAGGAGATGGGTCGCGAAGGAGTGCCGGAGGGCGTGCGGATGCACCGTTCCCTGCGTGTGCGCGCGCCGCGCCCAGGCCCGCAGGCGGCGCCGGACGTCGCTGGTGGACAGGCGCCGGCCCGTGCGGGTGAGAAACAGCGCCGGCTCGTCGACGTCGCTCTGCAGCGCGCTTCGCGCGCGCTCCAGGTAGGCCTGGATGGCGCGCAGCGCCGGCTCGCCGATCGGGACGATGCGAGTCTTGGATCCCTTGCCTTCCACCCGCAGCGACTCGGCGTCGAAGAGCACGCTGTCGACATCGAGGGTGACGAGCTCCTCCGCGCGCAGGCCGCAGCTGTAGGCGACCTCGAACAGCGCGCGATCGCGCCATTCCAGCGGCGTCGTCGCGGGGATGGAGTCCAGCAGCGCGGCGACGTCGCCCTGATTGAGCGAGCGCGGGAGCGGTTGGGGCCGGCGCGGGAGCGGCAGCAGCTCGGCGGGATTGGCGCCCATCTGGCCATGCTCGACCAGGGAGGCGAAGAACTGGCGCGCGGCCGCGAGCTTGCGTGCGACGGTGGTGGCCGCGACGCGGCGGTCGGAGAGATGGGCGGCGTAGCGGCGCAGCGTCTTGTAGTCGACCTGGGTGGGCTCGATGCCGCGCTCGGCGCACCAGGTCGCTAGCTGCCCGAGGTCGATGCCGTAGGCGCGGCGGGTGCGCTCGGCGGCGCCGCGGCGGCGCAGGTCCTTGTCGAGCAGCGACAGGGCGTCGCGCCACGCATCGGGCAGCCTATGTTCGGTGTCCATGGCGACGTTCTTCATCGACACGACCTCGGGTCAGGTGGCGACCGGGCGCCAGCTCGACGAGGCTGGGCTCTCGGACCCCATCAACGGGCCGCCGGCGCCCTGGTTCGCGATCAAGGGGTCCAGCGACGCGACGACGCTCTGGTACGCGGTGATGCGGAAGAAGACGCGGGGCGTGCACATCGGTGCCCTGTGTCTTCGCCACTCCGGCCACCACGCCTCCCTGCTGGCAGAGGGCTGGCAGGAAGTGGCGAACACCGAGATCGGCGTTCCGGCCGACTAGGAGATGTAGACGGGGGTTCCGACGTCGACGCGGTCGTAGAGATCGATCACGTCGGGGACGGCCATCCGGATGCAGCCGTGCGAGGCGGCGCTCCCGAGCGAGTACGTCGCGTCGGTCCCGTGGAAGCCGGCGCCGTTGTAGATGCCCATCCAGCGGGCCTTCAGCGGGTTGCTGGGCCCCGGCGGGATCGACTGGCCGGCGAGCGACCCGGCCCAGTCGGAGTCCGGGACGTTCCAGTACGGGTCCACCTGCTTGTCCTGGATGGAGTACTGGCCGACCGGGGTGTCGTAGCCGGCGGCGCCGATCGCCACGGTGTAGGTCCGCGTCAGCTTGAGGTTCTCGTACAGGCTGACCTGGAAGGCGCTGCGGTTGACGATGATGATCGACGGATACTTCTCGGCGACCTCGTCGTTGGTGACCTTCGGCTTGACCTTGTGCGCCTTGACGGGCACGGTGCGGCTGTCGGTCGTGGAGAGCAGCGCGTGCTGGATGGACTTCTTGAGCTTGAGCGCCTCGATCTTGCGGCCGGGCACCGCCTCGGTCGTGGACACGCCGCCCGCGCCGATCTCGACGTCGGCGTCGACGGGCTCCCGCGTGAGCTTCTTGCTGACCTTGGCGACCATGTCGCGGATGGCCGAGCGGTCGTAGGTGACGGCGATGTCCAGCGACTCGTCGACGCTGCCGCCCGTCAGGCCCCGGACCGTGCGGCCGAGGATGTTGCCTTCGCGCGACTCGGCCACGGCCTGATCGACGGTGGCATCGACGTCGACGGCGATCTTGGCCTGGGCCGGCGTGAGCGTGAAATCGCGCTTCTTGAAGGTGATCGTGACCGGCTTGTTGAGCGGGTTGGCGAGCTCTTGGGTCAGGCGGTCGCGGGCAGCGGCGGCGCGTAGGCCGCCGATGTCGATGCCGTTGACGGTGACGCCCTTGGCGACGAGGTCCTCACGGCTGTTGTCGTAGAGGACCATCCCGACCACGACGCCGATGAGGACGACGAGCGCGGCGGCGGTGGCGATGAAAGCTTTCGAGCGCATAGGAAGAGCGGGCCAGTTTAAGCGGCCTTCCAGGTTATGGTGAACCTGCAACATCCCGTGCGAGCGTCTACGCGCCAGGAACAGGTGCGCCGCCCGGCCGCCGTACGCTGGATCCGTGCGCTCGGCATGGCTTGATCTCGACTGGGATTCAGTCCGGCGCCGGACCATGGTGGACGGCTCTGAGGTCGAGTACGTGGACCTCGGCGAAGGGCCGCCGATGGTCTTCGTCCACGGCCTGGGAGCGTGCTGGCAGACGTGGCTGGAGAACCTGCCGTTCTTCGCTCGCGATCACCGCTGCGTCGCGCTGGACCTGCCCGGGTTCGGCGCGTCGGGGCCGGTCGGCGGGGACGTGTCGATCGAGCGCTACGCCCGCACGGTGTGGGCGCTGTGCGAGGAGCTGGGGATCGAGCAGGCGGTCGTGGTCGGCAACTCGATGGGCGGATTCATCGCGCTGGAGCTCGCGCTGCGGTTCCCCGACCTCGTCGAGCGTCTCGTCCTGGTCAGCCCCGCGGTCCTGTGGCAGGAGTCGCGGGTCGCGCGGCCCCTGGTCGCGCTGGCGCGGGCGACCCACGTGCCCCTCAGCCGCGCGCTCAACGATCCCGAGCTGATGCGCCGGCCGCGCCTGCGGATGCTGGCGCTGGGGCTGAGCGGCATCCACGTTCCCGAGTCGCTGCCCGAGGAGCTCCAGCGCGAGCTGATCCGCGCGCGCAAGCGCACCAAGGGCTACCTGCCGGCGCTGCGAGCGCTCGCCTCCTATCCCCTGCGCGACGAGCTTCGTGAGGTCGGTTGCCCGGCGCTGATCGTGTGGGGCGACAAGGACGCGCAGGTCAGCGTTCGCCACGCGTACGAGCTCGAGCGCGAGATGGCGGGCGCCGAGGTGTCGATCTACGAGGACGTCGGGCACCTCGTGATGCTGGAGGCGCCCGAGCGGTTCAATCGCGAGGTCGCGGGCTTTATCAGCGGGTGACGGCGCCCTCGGCGGCGCTGGACACCAGCTTGGCGTACTTGGACAGCACGCCCACCGGGAGGTCGCGCTCCGGGGCCTCGTAGGCAGCGATGCGGCGTTCGATCTCCGCGTCGTCGAGGTCCACGTCCATGCGGCGGTTCCCGACGTCGATCGTGACGGTGTCGCCCTCCTGGACGGCGGCGATCGGGCCGCCGCGCGCCGCTTCCGGCGCGACGTGGCCGGCCATGAAGCCGCGCGTGGCGCCGGAGAAGCGGCCGTCGGTGAGCAGCGCGACGTGCTCCCCCATGCCGTTGCCGGCCAGGGCGGCGGTGACGGCGAGCATCTCGCGCATGCCGGGGCCGCCCACGGGGCCCTCGTTGCGGATGACCAGCACGTCGCCCTCGTTGATCTCGTTGGACGTGACCGCCGACATCGCGTGCTCCTCGTCCTCGAAGACGCGGGCCGGGCCCTGGTGGTAGCGGCGCTCGTGGCCGGAGAGCTTGACCACCGAGCCCTCGGGGGCGAGGTTGCCGTAGAGGATCGCGAGGCCGCCGGTGGGCTTGACCGGCGTCTCGGCGGGCAGGACGACCTCCTGGTCGGCGGCCTCGACGGCGGCGCGGGCGATCTCGCCGATGGTCTGGCCGGTCACCGTGGGGTTGTCTTCGTGCAGGCGCCCGAGCTCCTGCAGGCGCTTGGCCACGAGCGGGACGCCGCCGGCCTTGTAGAGGTCCACGGCGACGAAGCGGCCGCCCGGCTTGAGGTCGCAGGTGGTCGCGGTCTGCTCGGAGATGCGGTCGAAGTCGGCCAAGCTCAGCTCGACGCCCATCTCCTTGGCGAGCGCCATCAGGTGCAGCACGCCGTTGGTGGAGCCGCCGCTGGTGGCGACGGCGGCGATCGCGTTCTCCAGGCCCTCGCGCGTGATGATGTCGCTGGGCAGGATGCCGTTGCGCAGCACGTCCATGACGAGGCGGCCGGCGTCCTTGGCGACGTCGGCCTTGCGGCCGTCCTCGGCCGGGACCATGCTCGAGCCGGTCGGGCTGAGGCCGAGGATCTCGAAGACCATGCCCATCGTGTTGGCGGTGAACTGGGCGCCGCAGGCGCCGGCGCCGGGGCTGGCGTGCTGCTCGAGGTCGGCGAGGTCCTCGTCGGACATGTTGCCGGCCGCGTGGGCGCCGACGGCCTCGAAGACGTCCTGGATCGTGACGTCGTTGCCACGCCAGCGGCCGGGCATGATCGAGCCGCCGTAGAGGAGCACGCTGGGGACGTTGAGGCGCGCGATGGCCATCGCGCCGCCGGGGATCGTCTTGTCGCAGCCCGTGAGGACGACCAGCGCGTCGAACAGGTGGCCGCGGGAGACCAGCTCGATGCTGTCGGCGATCACCTCGCGCGAGACGAGGCTCGTGCGCATGCCGCTCGTGCCCATCGTGATGCCGTCGGAGATCGCGATGGTGTTGAGCTCCATCGGCGTGCCGCCGGCCTCGCGGACGCCCTCCTTGACCTTGGCGGCCAGCGCGCGCAGGTGGAAGTTGCAGGGCATCGTCTCGATCCATGTCGAGGCGATCCCGATGATCGGCTTGGAGAGCGCCTCGGCGTCGAAGCCGATGCCGTGCAGGTAGGCGCGGGCAGCCGCGCGGTGCGGCCCGTCTGTCAGCTGACGGGACCGGTGCTTGACGTCGAAGCTCACGACTCGATTTTCCCGGGGGCCTCGCGCTGGGCGCGGGCGGCGCGCTCCAGGCGCGTGCGCTCCCACTGGCGCATGCGCCAGAGGTCGCGGGTGACCTTCCGCGGGTCGATCTGCCGGCCCGGGAGGTGCAGGTTGGCCTCGGAGATCAGCCGCTCCTCGTCGCCCTTGAGGGCCATCCACTTGGCGAGGACGTCGTCGGCGTCGGGCAGCCGGACGGAGCCGTAGGGCTTGGTCTCGTCGGGGAACTCGACGCAGTACTCGTTGAGCAGCTCTTTCCAGCACATTGGGATCCTAAGCTTAGAATTCCACGTGGACAAGTTGTCGCG